>Ga0209761_1002376_pt1 | contig 12369 bp, 12 predicted proteins | sample GraSoi013_1_40cm_4_FD_185818 | JGI IMG/M metagenome (GOLD analysis project Ga0209761, IMG submission 185818) | Grasslands soil microbial communities from the Angelo Coastal Reserve, California, USA - Sample 09_25_2013_1_40cm (SPAdes) (version 2) | ecosystem: Environmental > Terrestrial > Soil >... | reverse complement strand
CAGACGATTCCCGCCACGAACAAGGCCATTCGCCTGCCGGTCGCGATGATTACGAAGCTCGAGGGCGGCAAGTTTGCCGAGGTCAACCTCTTTTTCGATCAGGCATCGATGTTGGCCCAGCTTGGGCTTTTGCCGCAGACGTCGCCGTAGCGACCCGCGAGGATGCTACGTTCGGACCCAGCCGTGGGCGTCTTAGCGACAGCTCCGACCGAACCCTTACGGATGCGGACGGGCGTAACGCAGGGGGGCGTCCTCGCGCTACCGTGGGCAGAACCCCCGCATCGCCGGGTGCGCACTGGCATCGGTTTCGCGAGCTCAGCGCCAGTCATCGATCACGAACACGCCTGGTCGATTGTACCCGGGCCGGCCTCGCTCCATCGCGACGCCTTGAAATGCCGTTCGAAAGCCTCGCACCACCATCGCGCGATAGGCTTCCTCGCGCGCCAGGTTTGCACCTGCGACGACCTTCTTCAGCCCACGAGATGCCGCGAGATCCTGGCACGCATCGAGTAACGTGTCAAACGTCTTCGGAGCATTTGGGCCCGGATGGACGGCACCGAACTTGACGTAGCATGTCCCGCTCCCGCCCTCCGTCCCAGGACCGCAGTGACAGACCGCGAAGGCGACGAGCCGCTTGCCTTCGTGGACGAGCAAGGTCTCTCCCAATGACTGCGTGTCGACAGCCTGAATCTCTCGCCGCACATCGAGTCCCGGGTACACCGCGTTCGTGAGTCCAGCACACGTCCGAAGAACATCTTGCCGCGAATCCTTCGACGCGTCCGAATAAGTCGACGCGGCGCTCTCTCCTTCCGTCTTCCGAGCCGGTGCCTCCATGATCGCGGTGAGGAACCTCGGCCAAAAGCCGAATTTCTGGTAGAGCCCAATGTGTTTCCCGCTGTCGGCGAAGGTGAAAAGCCCCTCGTGGGTCGTCCCCCATTTCGCGAAGAGCTCCATCGTTGGGACCAGGAGTCGTTGCGCGATTCCCCGTCCCCAGTAATCGGGATGCACGGTCAAGGGGCCGAAGAATCCGACGGAGCCCCAGCTCGTGACAAACTCGGTCGCGACGAGTCGCCCCTCATAATCCGCGGCGAACGCCGCCGCCGGATCCGCCCGCCATCGCGTTCGAACGTAGTCCACGTCCCCGAAGGTATGGGCGGGATCCGGCATGCGGAGGTGAGTCCCGAATGCGATTCGGGTAATCCGATCTGCCTCAGGCAAATCCGCTTCCTCGAGCCGCCGCACCACGACATGTTCCGCCCCGCGTCCCTCTGTGACCATGACCTCGCCCCATCCGGACATCGTCGTCTCGTCAATCAAGATTTGGTTGCCCTCGGCTGCGACCGATGCTAGTCATTCCGGGAGGGCCGCGGATCGCGAAGAAACCGGCGGGCCTAGGGGACCGAGTAAACAATCTGGCCAGCTGAGTCCAGGATTGCGATCGTGACGCCGCCGCTGACTATCAGCCCTATCCTGGGGTAAGAACAGACGCTCGTCTAACGTGCAGCGCTCGGGGCCCGCGACCTCCACATGAGTCCCGAGGTGGCGAAGACCCAGACGAGGATGAGGATGACCCCCGCGAAGATCGCGGTGAATGCTCCGCTCACGGGCAACGACCCGACGAGGAACAGGATGGCCCCCAGGATCCCGACGTAGCCGAGCCAGCGAGGAAATGGTTTTCCCCGGATTGTCGCAAACCCGTACACGGCGAAGCCGGCGGCGAAGACGAGGAAGCCGAACACCTCGACGGTGCCGAAGCCGATGACAGCTTGTGCGACGACGACAGCGGCCGTCTTCGAAACCCCTCCCGTCGAGTACGGACCCGAGAGCACATCGAGAGTGATTGCCTCGCCGATGAACACCGCCGCGGTAACGACGATTCCCACGAGCCCCATGAGGGTCGCGCTCCCGACCAGGAGGCTGTCCTTTCCGTTGAATGCGTTTCGCAGCCCGACGAAGTACGGAATCGCCAAGACCGCGGCGAGCCCGATGAAGATGTCCCCGGCGAGGAACGCGCTCCGAAAGGAGCTGAACTGGGCGAGGGTCGCATCGGCCTGGGACGGCTCCGACGGGAAATTGTAGGACGAGACAAACGTCGCGATCACGAGAATGCCGAAGAGGATTCCAGAAACGCCTGCCAACCTCGAGCCCGATTCGCCTGGATTACCCTCTGACGATGCCTCGGTCATGTCCCGGCCCCGCGGGGCATCTTCGGAAGACTACTCAAGCGTTTGCTGGACGCGTCGACGCACCCACCGATCAGGAGTGCCCGTTCTACTCGAACCGACACCGGTGCCGGTGCCGGCTAACTTGGAGCTCAATCCTTCTGGAGGGCGGGTCCGAACAGAGGGAGCGTGCCGTGCACAATGAAATCCCGCAGCGTCTTCCACGAACGGATCCCGTAGACCCACGCGAAGGCGACCAAGCAGACAAACCCGATGATCTCGCCGGCCTGGACGTAGGGGTCGTGGAGCAGCGTGTCGAACCACCGGGCCGCGTTGAACGGGGCCATCGGGAAGGACCATCCGTACGCCGGGTACCACACGACGGTCGGCTGGATCCAGATCATGTCGAGCAGCAGGTGTGTGGCCACTCCGAACCCCACGAGCCGGAGCCCTCGCAACATCGGGACGAAGCTGAGCGCGAGGATCGCGAACAGGAAGAGAAACGTGTGAGCCCAGATGCGCGAGTCCAGTCCGGTGACGTATGCGAGCGGCTTGTCGATCAGATCCGGGAGGATCGCCCCAAAGAGGACGAGGCGATAATCGATTCGCGTCGGCGACTTCCAGGAGAGGAGCCACGCGAGGCCGAGTCCAATCCCCAAATGGCCAAGCAGAAACATGGTGGCTCATCTCGACGCGCGGGCGGAACGCACATGCCGGCCTCGGGAACCGGCGGCTCGCAACAGCGATTCATCCGCCGTGTACACGACAGTGTCGAGCCGCTCAGCGAGGGAAATGTAGCTCGCATCGTGGATGGACAATCCTAAGCGGAAGGCCGAGTGAATCGCTGCGATCATCGAGGTCTCGGACGTCGGATCGAATCCGATGTCCAGCGCGAACAGGTCTCCGATGTGCTCGGCGAGCCGATCCATGCCGGTTCGGGGATGGTACCGCAACGCGTTGGCGACCTCATAGACCATCAGGTCCGGAGAGATGAGACGGATGTCCCCGTTCACGTGGCTCTCCCGCAGAGAGAGGGCCGCCTCGGTGTCCTTCTCCGGGAGATACCACTTCGTTGCAACCGAGGCGTCTACGACGGCCGTCTCAGGTCGCGCCAACGCCGAATCTCCTTCGTGCTATTGTATTCGCTGGGGCCGATTTGACTCCGGAACTCGTCCATGCGGCGCGCCGCCTCCAAGGCCTGCCGTCGATCGATTGGCGCTCGAAGCCGCTCTTCGAGTTCGAGCCGGCGCCGGATCGCATCGCGGAGGACCTCGGACCAGTTGATGTCCCGGATGCGAGACATCCGTCGCTTCGTCGCGGAGTCGACTTTGAAGCTCACGACTTCCATGATTCTTGATATTACTTGTAATACTTAAGAATTACCGAATCACTCTGTCTTTTGTTCTTCCTCCGGGAATAGACCCGACATGCGGCTTCGCGGCGCGTGGAGAACGTTCATATCGTCCCGGGCCTTGCAAGCTGCAAATGGAGCCGCGAGGCCATGTCTGGTTGGACTTCAGCTTCGTGGTGTCGAGCGGCTACCGCGAGAAGGTGTTGGCGTCTCTGGCCCCGAAACCGAAGGTGCCGAGCCAACTCGCCGAGGAGACGGCTCTCCGGATCGTGCACGTGAGCCGCGCCCTGCGCGAGCTCTCGGATCGCGGGCTGGTCGAATGCCTTACGCCGGACGTCAAGGCCCGCGGCCGGCTGTACGGCCTCACGCCGGACGGGGCGGCCCTCCTCAGCGAATTGAACGGGTCTCGGCGCTACGTCACCCCGACCGTCCGGGAAGCCGCGAAGGAAGGCTTCGTGCCGAAGATCCGCGGCTCGAGCGTCGTGCGATTCCTCGAGTACTTGCGCAAGACCCGCGGTCGCGGCGTCGTGGCCGAGGCGATCGCTTCGTGGTCGGTCGACGCGGACAAGCTCACGGAAGACACGTGGCTTTCGGTCGAGGCGTGCGCGCAGCTCCTCGAAATCGTCGAGACGAAATTCGGCGACGGGAGTTACGGCTACATCCGGAAGCTGTTCTCCGGGGCGATGAGCACCTTTCCGACCGTGCTCGAGCAGCTCTCGAAGGCGATTCCGCTGACGGCCCTCGCCGAGCGCGCGCCGATCGTCTACGCGAAAGAATGGAACTACGGTCGGCTCGAGGTGACGACCGAGCGCCACAAGATCGTGTTCCGGCACTACGACTGGATGCCCACGCCGGCGATGTGCGCGATGTTCCACGGGATCTACGAGGGCGGTCTCATTTATCGAGGCGTCAAGGGCAAAGTAACGAAGACGCGATGCGTGCGGAATAAGGACGACCACTGCGAGTACCTCGTGGAGTGGTAGCCCAGGCGGGCATCGTCGCGCGGCACGCGTCGCGGATCGCCGGCGCGAGCGCGCGGAGGTACGCATGGAGCAGATCCTCCCCGCCCCCGTCCGGCTCCGTCAGCATGACGACGGGCATCATGAACGCGACGAACGGGTAGAACGAATCCGGGTCGTCGAGGGCCTCGTGCGCCGATGTGATCGCCCGGCCGCTCAGCTCCGCCATCCGCTTCAGCAAGGGTTCGTAGTCGCGCATCGTCGGCCGGATGGCACTCGGGTCCAATGTCGGGTCGAGGACCTCGGCACCGCGCATCGACATGAGCGCGATGTTCGTCAAGCCTTCCTCCGCGTCGTCCGGGATGTCGAGGACGTTGTTCACCAGGGTCATGAGGACGTCGAAGTAGTACCAGGCATTGAGGTGAGACCGCAGCTCCGAGGGCGTGAGCCGCTCCTCCGCGAAGCACAGGTCGATCAGGCACAATCCGCTCCCGTGGGCGACCGAGCGGGCGAACCGCTCCGGCCACGTCAGGTCCGGATGGGGCGCCGGAAACCGCGACGCCCATCCGCGGATCATCCGGATGGACCGGGACTCCCGCTTCTGGAAGACCGTGAGCGCCTGGCCCGTCGCGAGGCGTTCGTTTTCACGACGAATCTCCGAGCGAAAGGCGGCCCAGTTCGGGGCGTGACAGAGGAGGCCATGCAACCTCGCGGTGAGCGACGCGAGCAGATCGACCGTACCTTGCTGATGCGCTTGAATCCGATTACGGAGTTCCATCTGGAGTTCGTTTGAGTCGAAGTCGGCTTCGGTCATCGGGGCGAGGCACATCCGATACAGGGCGCGCGCTTCCTCGAACGTGTAGGCCCCTCCGTCGATGATGTCGTCGAGGAGATCCGCTTGGAACTCATGAAGCGCCTTCGCGGCGGCAGCTCGCGCAATGTTTGCGGGGCTTATGGCGCCGCGGAATCGGGCGGTGATCATCGCCGCCCCTGCTGCATACCGCGTGGACTGCTCGTGGTCCCACAGCGAGCCCCTCCCGCCGGAGGCGAGTTCGGGCACGTCGAAGGCGCCTCGGAAGGAATCGAAGTCTTGACCCAACCTGGCGATCTGATCCCGGACAACCGACGACGGGAACCCGAAGTCGTACAGCTCGCACAGTTCCACCGCACGTCGCCCAAGATCGACGACGTAGGCACGCACCCGTTCGATGACTTCGGCCCCTTCACCATTCCCGATCGAATTGTCGCTCATCGTTTCCTCGACCGGACGTACCCTCCCCGGCTCTATAGGGAAAGTTACCGGGCTGGCACCGGACCGTTACCAAACTCATACCAAGTCGGGCGGCGCCGAATGTTTATCCTCGTCCCACCCATCCGGCGGGCGGAGGACGCATGGCGCGCCCGATCTTGCGGCTCGCGACGCGCTTTACGCGCCGTACTCGGGCGACCGCATGGGCGATTGCGTTCGCGTGCATGGTCCTCGTTGGGGCGATGAGCCTCGCGGACGGCCTGGCGAATGGCGTCGGGTCCGTCGCGAACCGGATCGGCTCAGGCCCGGCGGTGTACATCCAGGGGAACGAGCTGCTCGCGAGTGCGATCGATCCGGCCGCGCTCTCGAACATCACCGTCGACTTCGTGGCGATGCGAGCCCATGCCGCGGGCCTCGAGATCAATCGTCTCACGCTCTCCGTGTTCGTCGTCGCCCTCGAATCGTATCACGACGGCGTCGGCACGATCGCATTCCCCGCGGGTCCACGAAACGTGTCCCTCGATGTCGGATTGCGGGTGCAAATCGAAGCGGAGAGCGGGATGGCCGTGGCGGCGTCAGGGAACGTCAGCCTGTTCGGATTGCACCTCACGGACCTCCCGATCGTCGCCCCGCCGCCGACGCGCTCGGAGCTCTTTCCGGACAATTGGGCGTACGTGCGAGCGGACCTCCTCGTCGCGATGAACGCGACGCAAGGCGGCCCGGTTCAGGCGATCCTCGCCGCGGCCCCGCTGGACCCCGCGGTCGTCGCATCCCTCCGGCTCGCGCGGCTCGAGACGCTCGGCGCGATCGGGTTCGTCCGCGGAAGCATCGCGGAAGTCCAGTCCTCGCTCAGGCTCCTCGCCCTGGTCATCGCGTTGGTCATTGGCTTGCTCGTGTACGCGGCGATGAGCCTCGAAGTCCATGCGCGGGCGCGGGAGATCGCGACGCTCCGGAGTCTCGGCGCGTCCCCCGCCACCGTGGCCGGGGTCTACGAGGCACAGGCCGTGGTCCTCGCCCTTGCGGGGGCGATCCTCGGTTCGGCGCTCGGGATCGTCGCCGCGCATGCGGTTGTCTCGTTCGCTCCCGTCCTCGGTCTTCCGAACCTGGTGATCTTGTCGCCTCCGACGGCCGCAGTCGTCCTCGCTCTGCTCATCTCCGTGTTGGCCGCGGCCTTAGCGGGCCTCGTCCCGTCCCGCCGAGCTGCCGTCCTCGTGCGCACGAAGGGGGCCGTTCCATCCTGATCGGGCCGCGTGCTTTCGCGGGTCTGCTCCTCTGCGCCCTCCTGCTCGGAGCCACGTGGCCGAACCTCGCCGCGCTCCCGGGCGTGCCGGCCCGCATCCTCGCGGGCGACGCATACCTGGTCACGCAAGGAAGCGGGGCCTACTCGATCAACGAGAGCCTCGCGGAAAATCTCACCCGCCAGCCGGGGGTGCAGATTGTGAGCCCGGAGATCCTGAGCCTCGGGACCGTCCGCGGCGAGCCGGTCGTCGTGCGCGCCGCCGAGCCCGGGACGTTCCTTTCCTTCGAGGGCGGGGAATGGGTTCAGCCCGCAACGGTTGGAAATCGAACCGCGTACGTGGGAGAGGGCCTCGTGCGGCGACTCGGCTTGGTGGCGGGGGAGGACGCGACCGTGGTCGGCTCGTCGGTCCCCCGGATTGCGTTCGTCCACATCGCGGGAATCTATCGCACGGCCACGACGGCGAACGATGAAATGCTCGTCGACTTCCCTCTGGGACGATTCCTATCCGGCCTGGGCTCGACCGCATTTCATTCGATCCGCTTGCGAACGTCAGACCCGGCCGCGCTCCTCTCGTTCCTCCGGTCATTCGGGGCGAGCGTGCACGTGAGCGGGCCCGGCCTGCCACGGGCGGACATCGCCAGCGATCCGCCGACGGACGAGCGGATTTCGAATCTCATCCTGCGGTCCGGAATCGGCGGTGCGCCGCGCGACTACCTCTCGACCGCCGTCGCCGAGGCGACCACCTCCGTGAGCGTCGTGGCGTACGGAATCGCAGGGCTCCTCGGGGTGCTCGTGGCATTCGGGATTCATGCCGCTCAGGCGCGGGCTTTCGCGGACCGCGCTCCCGCGGTCGGTGTGCTCCGGGCGATCGGCGCGGGCAACCGCTGGATGCGACGTCGGCTCCTCTTGGAATCGTTCCCGCTCGCGTTGGGCGCCGCGGTCCTCGGGGCGGGAATCGGCTTCCTCGCAGAAAACTGGTTGCAGCCGAAGGCGAGCCTCGTCATCTTCGGTCATGAGGTGTTGGTTTCGTTCGACCTGACGACGTTCGCATTCGTGGTCCTTGCGGTCGTCGCGACCTCGATGCTCTCCGGTTTGGTGCTCCTCCGAGGCACCTTGGCCACGCGGCCCATGGCGTCGATCCGAGAAACGCCGGCCGTCGAATCGCCACAATCCTTGGAGGTGATCCTGCGCGGCTGAGAACCGACGGGGCCATCCTCGCGGCTCTCGTGTGCGTCGCGATCGCCACGCGGCTCGTGCCGCTCACCTTCAGTCCGCTCCCGTTCGGCATCGACGGGTTCGCGCTGGGGCGCATCTCGAGCGACATCGCGGCGAGAGGCGGTTGGCGGATCGACCAAGCGGATCTGAACAGCTACAACCAGAAGCTGCCCGGGTTCTCTCTCCTCTGGTCGGCGGTCACATCGGTCGGCGGCCTCTCACCTCTCGCCCACGTTCAACTCGTCATGCCGCTGCTCGCGTCGCTGACCGTCATCCCGGCGTACTTGCTCGGCGTGAAGGCAACGGGTCGCCGACTCGGAGGCGTCGTCGCAGGCCTGTTCATCATCTTCTTCGGCAGCTTCCTTCTCCTCACGAGTTCAGTCTCTAAAGAGTCGATTGGCTTGTTGATCTTCCCCGTCGCGGTACTGCTATTCCTGGAACGGCGGGACCCAAGGAAGCGCGCCCTCTCGGTCGTGCTCCTGCTCTTCCTCGCGTTCCTTCACCCGTTGACGACTCTCCTGACACTCGGCATGACTTCAGCGCTCGTGGTCCTAGCGCAGCGCCGCGCGATCGCTCGCGGGCGTTTCTCTGCCCGGTCCTTTGCCCTCGACGTGGCCACCGGTCCCGCCCTCGCGATCCCTGCATGGGCATACTACTCGGCAGTTGACTTGCCTTTCCTCGCCGACCTTCTGGCGGCGGACGCGCTCGTGCTTTTCCTAGGGATAGTAGTTCTGCTGACTGCGCTCATCGTACCGATGGGCCGGCCCGCGAGGCCTCGGATAGGTCAGAGATTCGTGTCCCCCGTCGCCCGCGGAGTCCTCGTGCCGGCGATTGGCGTCCTCGTAGTCCTGGGAAACGCGCGCAATGGCCTCTTCGCGGGGGCGGTCGCGACGCAGGCCGGCCTCCTCCAGATGCTTCCTGCAATCGGCGTCCTCGCTGCGTTCGCCGTGGCGGGCTACCAGCTCGCGCGCCGCACGACGAATCGAATCAACGATCTCGTCGTCGCGATGCTCGCCGCCCCGGTGGTCCTCATATTGTTCGGCTTGTTGCGCGGATTGGACCCGGAGAGCCTCTTGATCGTCTACCGGTCCGTGGACTTCCTCGATTACGCCTTCGCGATCCTGATCGGGGTGGCGTTCGTCGCGGCATGGAGATGGCTTGGACCATGGCGGCCGGCGAAGGCCGTGCTTCTCGCAGGATTCGCTGCGGCCCTCCTCGCGACGACCCCGATGGCATGGAACACGCCCGCGGTCTTCGGGGTCGAAAATGTCACGACGCCGCAAGAGTTCCGAGCGCTCGCCCTGCTCGCATCGTTCGGCGCGAAGAATGTCACGACGGACCAACGCCTTGCGGAGGTCGGCGCGATGTGGTTCGGATATGTGGCGGACGCGTCCCTTCCGATCAAATTGCGCGACAACACAAGCCTGGCGGGGTTCGATTATGCGATCGCGCTGGAACAATGGACGACCGCGGGAGCGCAGGTCCATCCCGCCGCGAACGTCGTGCTCGCTCGGGCCACGCTGTTCGGATTCCTGGACTCCAACCGAGTCGTATATGTCGCCGGCGAGACGGGAAACCGGATTTTCATCGTCCACATTCTCATCGGTACGTAGTCCACGGTTTCCCAGGCGGATCCTGGCCCTCGAAAGGCTTATCGCTGTCCTTTCTCATCGAAGAAGAGCGGATGCTTGCTCAGCTAGGCGGCCCGGCGGCAATCTTCGTGGCCGCGCTCATGATTCTGTCGTTCGTCGGTGCTGAAACAAACATGGGAGGCGGGACGCAGGACCGCGTGGTCCTCGGCGTTCGCTTCTTGACACCCCATCCGCCGATTGTCATCAGCGACGATTTCAATTTCACCGCCGCGAACGGAGTGCGACGGGGAAGCGGAAGCCCCGCCGATCCCTATGTTATTTCCGGCTGGGACATCGATGCCTCGAACGCTCCGGGCATTCGGGTAGGGTACACGAACGCCTCGTTCCGGATCGACAACGTCTCCGTGCATTCCGGCGGGGAAAACTACTCGGGCCTCGTCCTTACCCGGATCCCATACTATGTGCCGGTCCCCGGAGGGTTCGGATACGGTCCAATGCGGGGCCGGGTGACGGTCGAGAACACGACGATCACGGATGTCGCGACTGGGATCGCGGCGGGGATCCCTACAAACGCGACGTTCCAGTTCAATTCGATTTCTCAGGTTCACACCGTTGGCATCGACGTTTCCGGCGCTCTGACGTACATCGACTTGTCCCTGTTGATTTCGCGGAATCGCGTCACGCAAATTCCGTCCTCGGCGTCGGCCCTATCGCTTTATCAAGTCCAGGATGTGACCGTGGTCGGGAACGAATTCGGACCTAGCGGGGGAGGCGGTATCGTGATCACGTATGCGACGGTGGTCCGCATTTACCACAACAACTTGTATCGAATCGCGTCAGACGCAGGTTGGAACTCGAACACCGGCAATGACGTTCGCTGGGACAACGGTTACCCGAGTGGCGGGAACTACTGGTCCGACATGGGCGGCCTGGACCAATGTCAGTCCGCCACTCAGAAGGAGTGCAGTCGGCCGGACGGCATCTGGGACACCGCCTACGCGAAGATCGGAGGCTATGGCGGCTCGGATCGCTTTCCGCTCGTCGGGGCGTTTCCGGATCTTGACTTGCCGACGATTTCCGGGGCCCCGGTAACCAGCGCCGAACCTAACTCGCCAATTTCGGTTTCGGTGGATCTGATTTCATCCCACCCGCCCACCTCGCTGGTTCTATGGTACCGGCCGGTCGGCTCGACGACCTTCGAATCGGCGGACCTTAACTCCATGGGTGGCGCGAGCTACCGCGGCGTGATTCCTGCTCAAGCCAGAACCGGCACACTCCTCTACTTCATCCTGGCCCGCGATAATGCGTCGGGCCAGAGCCGCGCTCCGCAGAGTGGCGTCTATGAAGTGGACATCAAGGGGGGATTTCTCGGCGGAATCACCGACTCATCGACTCTTGTTGCCCTCCTCTCGGGAGTCGCAGTCCTCGCCGGGGCTTTAGTAGCTTTGGTCATTTGGCGGAGAAGGCGATCCGGGCGACGCGAGACTCCAGAGGACATGAGTCCGCGGGAGAAGAAGGAGCCGCCCGAGAATCCTTAAATACGGTCCATCCCTTCGAGCGCCCAAATGGCCGAGAAGAAGTCCCGCGCCGCCGCCCGCAAGATCAAGGACAAGTGGAAGGCGAAGGTGTGGTACAACCTCCTCGCGCCGGAGATGTTCAACAAGCAGCTGTTGGGAGAGACGCCCACGGACACGCCGGACAAACTCGTCGGCCGGGTGACCGAGGTGACGGTCCAGGACCTCACGGGCGACTTCAGCAAGATGCACATCAAGCTCCAGTTCCGCGTGAACCAGGTCCAAGGCCAGGACGCGCTCACGCAGTTCGTCGGGCACGACATGACGTCGGACTACATCCGCCGGCTCACCCGCCGGAAGCGGACGCGGACCGACCTGACGGTCGACGTCGTGACGAAGGACCACTGGAACGTCCGCGTGAAGCCGATGGCGATCACGGACCGCCGGATTCAGACGTCGAAGCAACGCGTCATTCGAACCATCATGGCGAAGCTCGTGGCCGACGTCGCCGCGAAACAGTCGATCGGCGAGTTCGTGAAAGGCGTCATCAGTGGCGACCTCGCGAAGACGATCGCCCAGGGATGCAAGCCGATCCATCCCGTGTCGCGGGTCGAGGTCCGCAAGTCCGAGGTATGGGCGATAGGCGAGATCCCGCCACCCGCGGAAGCGCCCGCGGCCGCTGAACCTGCTGCACCCCCACCGCCCCCCGAGGAACCAGCGCCCGCGCAGCCTCCCGCGCCTGAACCGGCTCCGGAGGAGCTCACTCCCGAGGAGCTGCCGCCGGACGAGATCTGACAACCCAGATAATACGCTAACGCGAACCCCGATCGTCGTCCCGAATGTGAAAGATCGATCGACGATCCGGCGACCTACTCTCGATCGGGGGTGTGCAGCCTGCAACCCGGAATCAACGCGAACACCGCGGCGCCCCGCAAGCAAGCTGCTCACGTCAAGACGATGTGGAAGGTCGCGATGAGATCGAAGCCATCGACGCGGGGGATGTCGGCGTCGATGCGCCACGTACCGGGCTGGGACATCGCGAACGTCGTGATGATGAGGTGATTCCCGTGCGGCCCAATGAGGGCCA
>Ga0209761_1002375_pt1 | contig 12369 bp, 9 predicted proteins | sample GraSoi013_1_40cm_4_FD_185818 | JGI IMG/M metagenome (GOLD analysis project Ga0209761, IMG submission 185818) | Grasslands soil microbial communities from the Angelo Coastal Reserve, California, USA - Sample 09_25_2013_1_40cm (SPAdes) (version 2) | ecosystem: Environmental > Terrestrial > Soil >... | reverse complement strand
TCTACGCGACGCCCGAGCAGCAGCGCGCGGCTCTCGCCATGATCGCGACGCTATCGAGCGAGCGAGCGCATGGCGATCCGATCGTGACCGAGGTCGTGCCGCTGCGCGCGTTCTACGCGGCCGAGGCATATCATCAGGACTACCTCGCCCGCCACACGACTCAGCCGTACATCGTGTTCAACGACCTCCCGAAGCTGGGTGCGCTGAAGGAGCGGTTTCCGGAGCTGTACCGACCGTAGAGGCGCTGAGGGCTTCCTTCCATGCTCACCACTTGGATCGCGGCGATCTTGCGGCGCGACCTCGGCGCGCTCCGGCGTGAGATCGAGGCGTACGCGGACGAGCGGGATATCTGGCGCGTGGCACCGGGGATCAGCAACTGCGCCGGCACGCTGGCGCTCCACCTCGGGGGAAACATCCAGTTCTTCGTCGGCGCGGTGCTGGCGGGGACGGGCTACGTGCGCGACCGCGACGCCGAGTTCGCGCGGCGGGACGTACCGCGGGCGGAGCTGCTGCGGGAAATCGACGCCGCGATCGCGGCGGTAGAGCGCGGTATGGCGCGCCTCGCCGAGGCGGGACTCAAGGAGCCGTACCCGCAGCCGCCCGCCGGGTTCGCCGTGACGACCGGAGACTTCCTGCTCCACGTCGTCGCCCACCTCACCTACCACCTCGGCCAGGTGGACTACCACCGCCGGCTGCTCACCGGGCAGGCGGGCCAGATCCGCGCCGTGTCGCTGGGAGAGATCGCGACGGCCGTGCCGGCGGCACGGCGCTAGGGCGATCCTAGCAGCGGAGGCGGGAGCGACGCCGCTACTCCCCGCCTCCGCACCGAGCTCAGTGCCCGATCGGGTGCGTCGTGGGGAGCGCCTTCCCGATCGACGTGGCGTCGGCCGAGCATTCGGGGTGCCCGAACCCGCTGGGCTTCACGTCATTGAGGTCGTAGATGATGTTGTCATCCTTGCCGCCGTCCGCGACACCCTTCGGCACGTGGTCGAGGTGGAGGTTGTAACGCATCTTCCAGACGATGTTGTGGTCGGCGCAGGAGGCGTCACCGCTCACGCCAAGGCCGCCGACGAGCGCCCCATCGGCGTCATACAGCGCCACGCCGCCGCCGAACACGTTGGTCCCGCCGATCCGCTTCCCGATCATGAAGTCCTTCCTGGTGCCGTAGTCGGCCGCGTCGCCGCCATAGGCGACGTCATCGTTGGTCGGGTTGGCTTCCTGGAGACCGAAGAGCGTGCCGCCGGGCTGGGAAGCGGCGTAGAGGTTAGCGGTCGAGAGGGCGAGATGCGGCAGGCTGAAGGCATTTGCGGTGTTCGCCTTCTGGGCCGCGATCACCCGGCTCCCGGGCCACTGGTCGGTCGCCGTGGCGCCGGTGAACACGACGGCCACCACGAGACCGTTGCGGTCCACGACCGCCGCCCACATGTCCAGATTGAAGCCGCCGTTGGCCTCACCCCGGGCCTCGACGAGCGCCGCCTTGAGATCGTCGAAGGAGACGACCTGCCTGAGCTCGAGGCCGGGGGGCCCTGCGACGTTGTGGTCGGTGCATGCCGCCGCTGCGACGAGCGCGCACCCGGCGAGGCCGAGGCGCACGACCTTGTGAGGAAAGTGTTGGAGACTGAGCATGGGCGGGATCCTCCGAGTAGAAGGTTCGACCGGTGCCTGGACGGCTTCGGAATCGGAGTGGCGTCGGAGCGGAGGCGTCAGGGCGAAGGCAGGAAGCCGGCCTCAGGCCGGGCCACGATTATGACACGGGGTGGGAGCCGCCGCAACGACAGCCTGGTATTGCTCCGCGTCCTACGGGTAGCGCAGCTGCCAGCTCTTCGCACCGCTCCCGATCACGGCACCGACGAGAAGGCCGGCGAGCGCTGCCTGGCCTTGCGGCTTAGCGCGTCAGCACCGGGAGGTACGCCTTCCACGGCCCCACCGCCACCGTGTATTGCTTCGCCATCACGCGCGAGATCTGGGCGATGTGACCCAGGTCGTGAACCACCCACGATGCGAGCAGCTGGGACAGCGTCACCTGGCCCAGCTCGGGATGCCGGCCGCGCAGCGCGAGCTGCTCCGGGGTCAAGTGCCAGCCCCGCAACGTGGCGAGGCCTGCCGCGCGCAGCTCGGCGAATCGATCCACCAGGCGCTCGAGCGACCATCCCGCGAATCGTTTGAATTGGGCGAACCTGTCGAACGGCTCGAACCCCTGCGATTCTCCCTTGGTGAGGATGATCTTCGCCCGCGGAATCCAGTCGGTCTCTTCACCGTGAATCAGGTGACCCACGATGTCCTGGGGACTCCACGTGTCGGGGCCCTCGGTCCCGACCGTCCAAGGGGCGGGGAGCCCGTCGAGCATGGTCTTGAGCGTGCCGGGGGTGCGGGTCAGGACTTCGAGGGCTAGGTCGAGAGAGAAATCCATCGCGTCAACCTCCCGTGAGGACGTCACGTGGCCCGAAGTGCGCGAGTGAACTCGCGGCTCGGCACCTGCCCGTGAACGGGCGTGACGCTGCCGCTCCAGCGGCTGATGCCGAGCCGCGGCTTCAGCCGCGCATAACGACAAGCCCAGCGCACTGGTACGCCCTTCTACAATCTCATTCTCTTCACGAGCTCCGCGAACCGGGGGTCGTCTCTCACGGCGTCGAGCATCGGGTCCACCTTGAGGTAGGTCAGCCACCCGCGCCGGTCCTGGTACGCGCGCTCGAACCACTCGAACGCCTGGTCGATATTGCGGAGCCCCAGGTGCACGATGCAGAACGCCACCGGCGATACGTAGTGATTCCGGGCGCGGGCCTCGAGCTCCGCGAGCAGCGCCTCCGCCTCGCGCCGCCGCCCCCGCAGCGCCAACACGTGGGCCACGCCCGCTGTCGCGTAGGACAGCTCCGGCGACAGCGTGATGGCCTCGCGGAACGCCCGCTCGGCTTCGTCATACGCTCCCTGCTGCGTGAGCACCAATCCCAAGATCCGATAGGTGTCCTCCGACGTGGGGTTCATGGCGATGGCGCGGCGCAGGTGGTACACAGCGGACTCGTAACGACGCGTGTAATAGTAGAGCCAGCCCAACCCGCGGCGGATCGAGAGCGACGAGGGGTCGAGCTCGAGCGCCGTGTGCGCTTCGACCAGCGCCTGCTCCGCCTGCCCGGTGGCGAGCAACACAAACGAGTACCAGTGGTGCCCTGTCGCATATCCGGGACTCAGCTCGAGCGCCCGTCGGTACGACCGCTCCGCTCCTTCCCAATCCCAGTCATAGGCGAATTGCACCCAAGCGAGTGAGGTGTGCGCTTCGGGCAGGTCGTCATCGAGCTCTAGCGCCTTGAGGGCGTAGCGGCGGGCCAGCTCGTACCCCTCCGTGACGGGCACACCGCGGTAGTCGACCTGGAGGGCGTACGCGTCCGAGAGCCCTGAGTAGGCGAGCGTGTAGCCCGGGTCGTGATCGATCGCCTGCTCGAAGTACGCAATTGCTTCGCGCACGCCCTCCTGGCTGCGCTTGTTCCAGCAGTACCGGCCTTTCAAGTACAGGGAGTACGCCTGGACGTTGTCGGTGTAGCGCTGCGGAGTCGGATCCGCGATGTCGGCCAGGAACGTGCTCCGCAGCGTGTTCACGATCGTCCTCGAGATCTCATCGTGGACGGCGAAGACGTCGTCGAGCAAGCGATCGTAGCGCTCCGACCACAGGTTCCGTCCGTCGTCGGCGGCCGCGAGCTGGACCGTAATGCGCAGCCGATCACCCGACTTTCGCACCGTCCCTTCGAGCACGGCGGATACGCCGAGCAGCGCGCCGATGGCGCGGATGTCCTGCGGCTTTCCCTTGAGCGCGAACACCGACGTGCGCGAGGCGATGCGCAGCCCTTCCACCTTGGTGAGGGCGTTGATCAGCTCGTCGGTGACGCCGTCACACAGGTACTCGTTCTCCGGATCGGCGCTGGCGTTCACGAACGGCAGCACCGCGATGGAGCGCGTCTTGCCGACGAGCGACGGCGCGGCCCCGGGCCGCGTGTCTTCCAACGCCGTGATGAATGCGGCGACGCTCGCGAACCGGTCCGCCGGATCCTTGGCGAGCGCCCGGGCGAGCGCTTGCTCGACGGACGCGGGCGCGTCGGGGCGGCGGGCCCGGAGCGGCGGGGGCGGCTCGCTCAGGTGCTGGGCGACGATGGCGCGGGCGCTGTCTCCGGAAAACGGCGGCTCCCCGGCCAGCATCTCGTAGATGACGCAGGCGAAGGCGTACACGTCGCACCGCCCGTCCAGCTCGCGATCGCCCGCCGCCTGTTCGGGGCTCATGTACTCGGGCGTGCCGATGGCGAGCCCGACCTCGGTGACGTGCTCCCCCCCGGCGCGGAAGATGGCGCGCGCGATCCCGAAGTCGGCGAGCACCGCGTGCCCGTCGGCGAGCAGCACGTTCTCGGGCTTTACGTCGCGGTGGACGAACCCCTCGCGGTGCGCGTAGTCGAGCCCCGCCCCCAGCTCCCGCGCGATGCCCAGCGCGTCCTTGAGCGGCAGCCGCGTCTCACGCACCAGGCGCTGCCGCAGCGTTTCCCCGCGCACGTACGGCATCACGTAGTAGAGTGAGCCGGCGGCCTGGCCGGAGTCGAGCAGCGGGAGCACGTGGGGGTGGGTCAGGCGCGCCGCGATCGCGATCTCTCGTAAGAACCGCTCGGCGCCGACCGCGGCCGCGACGTCGGGCCGCAGCACCTTCACCGCCACCTCGCGCCCGTGCCGAGGGTCCTGGGCGACGTACACAGTCGCCATGCCGCCGCGCCCCAGCTCCCGCTCGATCGTATAGCGATCGCGGAGGGCGGCCGAGAGCTCGTCCCGCACGGAGTCCATACTGATGAATATGCCCTCGCCGGCATGGTCATGGATGTCGCCGGCGGGTCGGTCCTGGTCTCGAAGGGCACGCCCCGCTCAGAACGCGACGATCGGAATCTTGAGCGCCACCGCCAGATACGGCCCCCGGCCGTGGCTGACCCAGTAGAGCACCTCGACGGCAAAGTCGACCTGATAGCCGTTCCGCGGTCTGGTGCCCAGACCGAAGCTCATGGCCGGCGACGGCCCCCGCCCCTGGCCGTCATAATCCCAGCCGAGCTCGGGATTGACCACGGCGTAAAAGCCCCGCGACCACATCCACGGTCCCAGGGCCGCCCCCACCTGCACGGACCAGCGATGCTGAGTGCGGACCTGGGCCGTGTCCTCCACGCGGCGGCGCTGCGCGTAGGCCACTGCCGGTCGAAAGTGGACGTTGCCCACGAGACGGTCCAGCTTCGGACCCTCGAGCCCGAGACTGGCTAGTATGACCAACCGGCGACCATCCCGGGCAGGATCACGCAGGCGAAGTCCGAACTGCGGCGAGATCGACCAATCCCCGACGCAGCGCGGGTTCAAGGTGTCGCGCACCTGGTCGCACCCCACAACCGTCGGCAGCACGTCGAAGATCTCTGCTGCCGCCGGGGGAAGACTGTCGGCCGGCCGCAGGCTGTCCACTCGCGTGACCCTCTCCCAGTCCTTCACCTGGTTGACGCCTGTCGCGCTCACGCGGGCATAGTAGGACTGCTGAAACGCTCCGACGTCAGCCCGACCGGGCTTTGCCTTTCCAGCGGCGACGTCATTGGCCTCGCCGGGAGGGACCAGCGCCGATCGCGGCCGCCGCCGTGCGGCGCGCACGATGTCGCCCGCCGAGCGACCCTTGTAGGTCTCGCGTTGCAATCCCATGAAGCTCAGCTGCTGCGGGGAGGGAGCGGCGCCGAATCGACCGCTCCAGGATACGTCCAGGACCCCGAGCATCAGGGCGGCCGGATTGTCTGGTCGCGGCCTCGGCCACCGCACCGCGACCTCGAGCCCATGCCTTGGCGCCCAACGGAGGACGGGCCCGAGGACCGCGCCCGTCGCGCCGACCCACGAGACCGCGCGATCGATCCGCGGCACACTACTGTCGCCGCCAGGGCTTTCGATGACGAAACGATACTCGTTGACCGTATCATTGACGGCTCCGAGACGGAGCGGGACTACCCCGGTCGCGCAGTTTCCTTCGTTCCCACGATCTCGCGCCATGAGAGCCCACCGCTGTTTGATGACGTCTCGAGCGGCGCTGGTGTCCTCGGCCACGAGAATCGCGATCGCGTAAACCGGATGGAGCTCCGAATGCCCCTGGTGCACCGCGTCGAGATTGAAGAGGCCGGTGACGATGGCCCGACCCGGACCCAGGAGTGAGTCCACTCGTGTGATCGACGACGTGTCCGCGATTTCGCCGAGCGCAAGGCTGTCCAGCAGTCTCCACCACGCCCCCTGCCCCGCGGGCAGGCGGTTGGTGGTCTCCCGATAATCGAACTCCAGATGGATACTTCGGAGAATGCTGTCTTGGTCCTTGCCCGTGCTCGCCGAGTTCCAGCGCGTGACCGGCCAGTTGGCGGCGGAAACCAGCTCAAAGGTGAGATCGTAGTCTCCGCCCGTCCCGCGCAACGATCCAGCGTAGCGCAGGATTCCCGTCAGCGTGACAGGAAACCAATTGACGTGGCCGTGTACCGAACCGTCTTCCGCGGGTTGTCCGCACAGCACCCCGCCCAGTCGTAGGGTGCGAGGCTCGTTGAGGCGGAGGATGCGGCGCTGTAGGGCGCTGAAACAAGCCGTGTCTCGCAGCAGCATTTGCCGATACCCCGGCGTTCCGTGCTCCGCCAGAATACCACACTGGTCCACGGGATCGAGCGTCTGTGGAAGGGCGGCGGAGTCTCCCCAGCTGGGGTTCAGGAGCAAGCCGTTCGCGTCGCGACGGCTGCCGACCAGATCGAACCGTGCGCCTGCCGGCGTTTGACCATGCGACGGCCAACTCCCCGCGCAGGCGAGCCCGGCGAGAAGCCATACGACTCTGGTGTTCTCCATGATCGCACCAACGAAATCAGGGGTCACGGCGGCCCGGGTGAGCATCCCACTGCCTCCCTCTCGGGTCCTTCAGGAATCCTGACTCGATACCTCCCACGGCTCGCGCCCGACCACCGGAGCTCCCACGTCGCGAGACCGCGGTGTCGCGCCTGCAAGCGAAGCTCCAACATTGGATCGTCATCCCAGCTCACGACCGAACCGGCGGCGGCGGCGGCGGCGGCGACCACGATCTCCACTCGAGGGCGAGCGGCGACGTCCCCAGTGGAGACGGGCCAGTCTCGGACGGCGCCGAGCGCGAGCCGTGCATACAGCGTGTCACCCGAGCACCACGCCGTGTCGATCGTACTCCGTGGAGCCCGCTTCGCGGGGTTGCGGGGCACGATGTCGCGTGAGTGCCCGACCACGGCCACGATCCGGGTTGCATGAGAGGGCGGGAGGCTGTCGCCGCTCGAGACGCTGGCGGCGAGCTCAGCGAGGGTGCGGCCGAACATGGCCGCCTCGCCGGGGCCGTACAGAGTCGATCCGCCTTCGTAGTATTGGGCGGTGTACTCCTCCGGCGTCGTGATGTACTCGAGGTAGCCGTTGGTCAGACCCATGATCAGCGCGGCGCTCACCGGCAGTCGGCGTTCCCGCGCCGCCGCCAACATCTGCTCCCGCATCCGCCGGCCAGCGGTCGTCGTCACCTCCCCGGGGAGCGTGCCGATCAGCCGATCGCCCAGCCGGAGGACGCTCACCTGGGCGAAGGACGGGAGCGCGCCGGCGACGGCGACCTTGTTGAGCCACTCCCCGAACAACCCGTCCAGCAGCTCGCGCTTCTGCGCCTGACAGCCGGGCGCGTCGGTATTGGCGGATCCCTCCTCGAGACCGACCGGGAATGCACCGAACAGTCGCCACCCTTGCATCCGCGAATGGGAGTCGTCCGCCCCGGCCAGCGCCGACATGCCCACCGCGGGCGTCGGACACAGGTGCAACACGGTCGCACTGTCGCGCAGCGACAAGGTGACGAACGCGCGAGCGAGCTCCATCCGGTCGATGAGGGCGCCGCCCAGCGCGTCGAACAGCGCGCTGGCGCTGTCCCCGAGCGCCTCGCCGATTCGCACGACGGCTTCGCGCGCGGCGTGCTGGCAGGCCGCGACGTGCGCGGCGCTCGGGGGCCGCCATTGCCACAGGGAACGGGTGAAGGGCCCGTCGAGCGCGGGAAGCACGGCGAGCACGGGCACGGCGCACCGGCTCTGGGGCGGCCACGCGGGCGACACGTCGCCTTCGGTCCCGTTGGCGAACAGGTGGAACGCTCGCGGCACAAATGGCCGGTCGCTGTGGTGATTGAGGTCGCGGTCGATGTGGCGCTCGAGCTGCCGTTCCACGATGCCGTGAATGTCCGCGTCCAAGAGGTCGTTGGCGGGCGCGTTGCCGGTACCGTGCATCGCGAAGATGCTGAACGCGCCGGAGGGCCGATACCGGCCGGTGGCCGGATCGAGCTGGTCGACCCGAAGCATGGCCAACTCCGGATCTACCAGGCGGTACTCCGGAAACAGCGTGCTCGGCGCATCGGGCCGCGCCGCGGGCGGGGGAATGTTGTGCAGCATCGCGGGTAGACTGCGGATCCGGGTGTAACCCCAGACCGCCCGGCTGCCCCAGGCCACCCGGGCCGCTCGCAGGTCCGCCACCGCCGCGTGCACGGCGCGCGCGATGCGCGCGGTGAGCGAGTCCAGCATCAGCGGGTCGAAGCCCACCACCGAGCTGCCCTGGTCGTTGTAGGCGGCGGCCTCGAAGTAGTGGCCCGGGCCAGCGTGGGTGTGAGTCGCCGCGATGACCAAGCGATCCACGCCGATGCCGTCGGTCCGGGCCGTCAGGGCGGCGACCCGGCGGTGCAGCAGCGCGGACCCGAGCGGAAAGTCGGCGACCACGAGCGCCAACCGGTTGCCACCCCCATCGGCGAGCACCAGGACCCGGGCGTACAAGCGTAAGCGATAGCCGCGCGCGGCGGCGCCCTCGGGTCCGTTCCCCGCGAGGCCCACGCCCGGGGGCGGTGTGATGTCAACTCGGGCAAAGCCGGCCCGCAGCGCCGCCCCGGGGCTCGGCCGGGGCGGGGGACTGAGGGAGGCAGGCAGCTCGAGCCGCGCGGGAGCGCACGACGCCACAGCGGCGGCCGCTGCCACCCACGAGGCCACGGAGCGCGAACTCATCGTAGACCCCGCGCTTCGCCGCCCAGCAATACGGTCGCGCTCATCCACAGCCACCCGCCGAGGTCCCTTGTCCGGCCGACGCCGTTCGCCCGGGTGGCATCATCCAAGTTGAGCTGCACTCGGAAGCCCGCGGCGACGGTGGTCCATCCCACGCCGGGAGTGCGCCTGGCCCGCAGCTCGAGTGCCGCCCCGACGCCCGCATGCGTAACGCCGCGGCCCGCGAAGTTCGCCACCCGCCCGGGCTGACGCGGATCGGGCCCTTGTCCGAGATTCAGCCCGATGTCGCCGTCGACGAACGCGAAGACGAAGGGAGGGAACGGCCAGGCCAAGGCGGGCGCACTCACCGAGTAGCGGAGAAACGTGCCCCGCACCCGGTCCACGTCGGACCAGACTTCCAGAGAGGAGTTGAGGTAGGTGCCCGTGGTGGACACGGCACCGTACCACTCCGTGGTGTTGCGCCCCGGTCCAAGGCCGCCGCGCGCGGAGTCGCCATGAAACAGATAGCGAACCACGCCTGCGTGGACGCGCGCGGCCCCCATCCCCCAGACCGCCCGGCCCCACACATCGTCCTCACCCAGATGCCCGTCACCGGCACCGGCCTCCGAAAGCTCACCGCTCGCGACGCGGTCCAGCTCGTAGTGACGTACCGCTCCCCCCTCGAGCGAAAGGCGGCCGAGCCGGAACCCCGTTGCGAACGATGGCTGCAGCAGCGCGCCGGCTGCCCGGGAGATGCCGTGCCATACGTAGCGGTTGCTGAAGGAGACGTCGAAGCGAGCGGACAGCTGCGCCGCTGCGGGCGGCAAGAGGGCGAACAAGCCCGTGAGACCCAACCGGACGGCGCGCACCAGGGCTACCCTCCGAGGTGCCTCAGGCCCGCCACGGCAACACGATGTGGGCCGGGTGCTCGACGGCATAGCAGAGGGTGGCGAGGAATTCCAGTGTCGCGCGCATTGCGCCGCTGTACTCCAGCCTGCCTACGGCACCCGCTCCCAATGGTCCACGAAGGTCCCGAAGACTCCCTTGCCCGTTGCCGTCATCTTGCTTCCCTCGAACACGACCGCGGGCTCGCCGTGCAGCGGCATCTGTATCTCCATCCGCGTCCCCTTTATCGTCACGGGCGACGCGCCGCTCGCTGGCGACAAGTCGTAGCTCGCCCCCTTGCCGCCGATCTCGTCGTTGACCTGGAAGAAGATGCTCTTCTCGCGATACTCCTTTGGGGTCAGCTCGTAACTCGCGACGTACGAGACGGAAAACAACTTCCCCTGCGCATCCTTCCAGTAGACGTTGAAGTTGCGGTACCCCTTCGTGTAGGTGAGCAAGCCGTCGATCGCCGGCGGAATCAGCTTCGATCCATCGGGCAGATCGCGCGACACCAGCCGATAGGTGCCCTTCAGTTTCGGCTGCTTGGGAGGCGGAACCGCGCCGGTGAGGAGGATGAGCGACAGAGCGGCAAGAGTGAAGTCGGCACGCATTGCGCCCTCCGGTGAGGAGTGAGGCGCACAACATGGCGCGGGCGAGTTGCCGAGGTAAGGGGTCGGCAGCAGAATAGGCGCTGGGGCGGTCCGCCGCGGGCGGAGCGAATCGCTGACGAAACGGGGTCGCGGTCATGGTAAAGCAATTGCCCCACAACTGGGGCGAGATCCGCCGAGACTGGCGCCTGCTCCCCCGGTGACGCGAGGTGAGGTCCTCGGGCCGCTCGCGCTCAACCGCGCCCTGCTCGAGCGGCAGTGGCTGCTGCGCCGCCGCAGCCTGTCAGCGGCCCAGGCGATCGAGCACCTCGTGGGCATGCAGGCGCAGGTGCCCGCCTCGCCGTATTTTCGGGCTGTGGTCGCGCCTCACGGGCTTCCGCCCCGGCGAGCTGTCCCGGTTGATCGAGCGGCGGCGGGCGGTACGGCTGGCGCTGATGCGCTCGACGATCCACCTGGTGACCGCGCGCGACTGCGTGGCGCTGCGGCCGGTGCTCGCGCCGGTGCAAGAACGGAACCTCTACGTCGGCAGCCCGTTCGGCCGGCGTATCACGGGAATGGACGTCGGCGCGCTGGTCGCCTACGGCAGGGCGCTGCTCGAGGAGCGGCCGCGCACAATCGCCCAGCTGGCGAAGCTGCTGGGGGAGCGGTGGCCCGATCGCGACGCCACCTCGCTGGCCTACGCCATCCGCAACCTGGTGCCGCTCGTCCAGGTGCCGCCGCGCGGGCTGTGGGGCCAGAGCGGGCAGTCGGTGTGCACGACGGCCGAGGCCTGGCTCGGCCGGCCGCTCGCCTCCGAGCGCGGGCCCGGCAAGCTGATCAAGCGCTACCTGGCCGGGTTCGGTCCCGCCACGGTGAGAGATATCCAGACCTGGTCGGGACTGCTGGGCCTTCAGGAGGTCGTGGAGCGGCTGCGGCTGCGCACGTTCCACGATCAAAGGGGCAACGTACTGTACGATCTGCCGCGCGCCCCGAGGCCGGATCCCGACACCCCGGCCCCGTCGCGATTCCTGCCCGACTACGACAACGCGCTGCTCGCGCACGCCGATCGCGCGCGCATCTTCACCCAAGCCAACCAGCCCGGCCAGCTGATCGGCAAGCCCACGTTCCTGGTAGATGGCTTCCTGCGAGGAACCTGGAAGATCGTGCGGCAGAAGACGAGGGCCACGCTGACGCTGGCTCCGTTCGAGCGACTGTCGAAGCGGGACAGAGCGGCGCTGACGAGCGAGGGCGCCCGGCTGCTCGCCTTCGCGGCCGGCGACACCCACGCCGACGGCATCCGGTTCACCAGGCTGACCGTCTGGGAGGCTTTCGCTCCCGAGCCCACAAACGCCAGCGCTTCTCGGGCGAGCTGCAGCCAGAGCTTGTCGGAAGCGGTCGCGACGGTGAGCCATTCCTTCATGAGTCGCCCGTGACCGGGATCGAAGCGCTCCCCTTCCCCAGCGGCGACGAGCTCATCCACCCGCTGCCGCGGAAGTTTGACAACGAACTGCCCTTTGGATGAGATCATCGCAAAAATCTTGTCATCGATCTTCAGCGCCGCTGAGCCGAATTTCCGGCTCGGTTGCGCTGCGTCCGACGGCGGCCTGACGCCGCGATGGTTGCGAAACGCCATGACGATCTTGGCAAAGCGCTGTTCGGCAGTGCTGGCTTTCCGTGGCTTCGGCATGCTCACCCGAACCGCGTCGTGCGCCACAGCGCCAGGCCGCCGGCCGCGAGGAGCCCGACCAGCGCAACAATGAGGGCGGCCGCCCAGCCCCAGTCGAGCGCGAGCGCGGGCACCCGGGCGACCGCGGCGAACGCCACGAAGACGGCACTCGTGCCAACGACGAGCAGCCAGTCGAGCGGGCCGCGGCGGG
>Ga0209761_1002373_pt1 | contig 12375 bp, 15 predicted proteins | sample GraSoi013_1_40cm_4_FD_185818 | JGI IMG/M metagenome (GOLD analysis project Ga0209761, IMG submission 185818) | Grasslands soil microbial communities from the Angelo Coastal Reserve, California, USA - Sample 09_25_2013_1_40cm (SPAdes) (version 2) | ecosystem: Environmental > Terrestrial > Soil >... | reverse complement strand
TCCGCGACCCGATCTGACCCGCAGCACCCACATCGGTGAACCTTGCGGCCCGGCCAGGCTGCTTGGGGATGGAAGCCGGAGCTCCTGTTCGCCCTACCGAGCGACGAATCAGTCAACCGGCGGCGGCAGGATGAAGAACGGAGGGAGCAATCCCCCGGCTCCGGGTAACCGATGTGTGGAGCCCCCGGGCGGCCTATCGTGCCGTCCCGGGGGCTTCGTGTTTATTATGCCCGCATGCTGCTCCCCCTCGCCGCTGCCGGTGCCGCCTTGGGCGCCTGGGCGTACGGTACCTACGAGCCCAACAGCCCCCTCTTCGGGCGCGCGGTCGGCCGGGGACGCACGGGGGAGCGGGTGGCCTACCTCACCTTCGATGACGGCCCGAACCCCGGCGCCACTGAGCCGATTCTCGAGACGCTCGCGGCCTGGGACGTGCCCGCGGCGTTCTTCCTGGTAGGCGAGCACGTCCGCCGGTTACCGGCGGTCGCCCACCGGGTCGCCGCGGCCGGACATGAGGTCGGAAACCACACCCTGCGCCACCAGAAGCTGCACTTTCGAGGGCCGCGCCGGGTGCGCGAGGAGCTGGAGCGCGCGCACGAGCTGATCGTCGACGCGACGAACCAGGTCCCGCGCTGCTTCCGTGCGCCGCACGGCTACCGCAACCCGTTCGTGGGCGTCACCACCCGACGTCTCGGCTATACGGTGTTCGGGTGGACGTTCGGCGTGTGGGACTCGGACCCCCACGTGTCGGCCGAGGAGATCCGGGCCCGCGTGCGCCGCAAGCTGCGGCCGGGTGCCATCATCCTGCTGCACGACGGCGATGGCTACGATCCGCAGGGCGACCGGCGCCGTACCGCGGCGGCCCTCCCGGGGATCATCGCGGACGCGCGGGCCGCGGGCTATACCTTCCGTCCACTCGGGGAGCTGGTCGCGTGAAGTCGCGGGCGGGACGCTGGCTGGGATGGCTCCTCGGGCTGGTCGGCGTCGGCCTGGCACTGAAATTCCTCACCGGCTTCCCATGGCACGTGACGTTTGCGGCGGTGCTCGGCGCCGACCGGTGGATCCTCGTCATCGCGCTCGTCGTGAATCTCTCGTCGCTCGTGGCCAAGGGGTGGGGCTGGCACCTGCTCCTGAAGGCCGTAGCGCCCCACAGCTGGCGGGTGGCCCAGGAGGCGAATCTGGTCGGCGCCGCCGTGAACGATCTGTCCGTCGCGGTGGCGGGCGAGGCCGCGCGCGTGCATCTGATCGTGCAGCGGGGCGGGGTGCCGGCTGGCGCCGCCGTGTCGTCGGTCGTGTGGACCCGCGTAGCAGAGGGGCTGGCGCTCGCGCTGTTTCTCGTGATGGCGCCGAGCGTGCTGCAGCTCGAGCCGTGGCTGCGGGCGGTGCAGAGCGCGGTGGGGCTGGCGCTCGTCGTGGTGCTGTTGCTCGCCTGGGGGCGCGGCTGGGGGTCGCTCGCCGACCGGCTGCCGGCATCGCTCCGGTCGCGGCTCGGTGTGCTCCGAGCGATGGGAACGGGTGGTCGGCTGGTGTGGCCGACTGCCTTTGGGCTCTACAATTGGGCCGCCCAGTGGGCCACGTACCACCTCGTGCTGCGGGCCACCCATGTGCCGGTGTCGCTGGCGGCGTCGTTCACGGCCCTTATCGTCGTGAACCTGGGCGGCCTGCTGCGGCCCACGCCCGCGAACGTCGGCGTCACCCAGGCGGCGCTGGTCGTGGGGCTGCTGCCGTTCGGCGTGCCCCCTGAGCAGGGGGTCGCCGCTGGCTTGGCGCTGCAGGGGTTACAGGTGCTCCCCGTGCTGCTCCTGGGTGCGATGGCGACCGGGTGGCGGCTGCTCAAGCTCGAGTCCGAGCTCGCCTAAAAAGCGACGGGGCGCGGGGGAAAAGGGTGACTGGCCTGCCGCGCGCGGGCCTAGGTTCCGCGGCGTGTCCCCGACGTACCGGATGCTGGATGCGGCCACGCGGCGCCGCGAAGCCGAGCTCGCGGAGGTGGCCCGCGCTCTCGCCGGAGCGCGGTGCGCCGCCCGCCTCGCGGGGCTCGGGACCGGCGAGTTTGTGGTCCGGGAGCTGCTGCTCAGCGTGATCGAGGAGATCAATCGGGCGGAGCGGGCGGTACTGCAGTTATCGCGGCTGCTCCCTTCGCAGGGTCGGTAGATCGGTTTCCGTCTCGTGCGTCTTATGGAACGGGACGCGGGGGCCGCGGATCGGCAAGAGGTGCGCGATCGAATTGGCGTAGAACTCGAGCAGCGGTCGGCCGCGGGGCAGCACGATCAGGGTGTCTCCATCTTCCACCGCCAGACGCCGCATCCGGAGCATCCGCCACGCGCGGTCCCACACCTCGTGGATACGGGCGCCGCCGCGGACCACCTTGGCGTTGACGGTGCCCAACCGGTCCCGCAGCTGCTCCATGCGCTCCAACACCGCGTGCTTGGGGATCACCGTCTGTCCGAACGACAACAGCGCCGCGGCGGCGAGCGGCACCGGCGTGACGGGGACGATCGCGCCGATGCGCTCCATCACGAGGGTGGCGAGCCGTTCGAGCTCGGGGAGGCGCCGCTCTTTCGGGAGCTCGAGCACCCCAGGCGCGCCCGCGAGCCACTGCCGGAGCGACACCGGGGTCCCGAAGTTCACCGCCGCGCGGCCGTAGCGCTTGAGCCGCCCCGTGACGAGCCGCAGCGCGTTGCTCCCCACGTACGTCGCCACGCTCCAGAGCTGCGTCATCCGGCGGGGCCGGTCGCGCTCATCGACCAGCTCGCGGATCAGCGCGCGATCTTCGAGCACCCGGTCGAAATTGATGGCGACCGGCACGAACCAAATGTCACGATCGAACGCGGGGTCGAGGGTGGTACGACAGACGTAATCGAGCAAGCCGAGCTTCGGCGGGCCGAGCCGGCCGTCGCGCGAGAGCCGCCCTTCGGGAAAAACCCCCTGGGTCACGCCGTTCTTGGTGATCAGCTGCACGTATCGCTCGAGCACGGCGTGGTACAAGGGCTCCCGAAAGCCGCGACGGATGAAATACGATCCGAACGACTTGAATACGTACTCGAGGGGCCACACGCGTGCCCATTCGCCCACTGCGTAACTGACGTGCGCGCCGTACGCCAAGACGTAGGCCACCACGACGTAGTCCACGTTGGAGCGGTGGTTCATGGCATAGACCACGACGTCCCGCTTGGGAATGCGCTCCAGCGCCGCCTCGTCCTGGTAGTCGACGGTCACGCGGTACAGGAGATTGAGCACGAGCTTGGCGAGGTTGTAGCCGATCTTGTAGTAGGACAGCACGTTCAGCTGCGGCACGATCTCGTCGACGTACTGCTCGACTCGCCGGCGTACCTCGGCGTGTGTGAGCGAGTGCTCCTGTGCGTGGCGGAGGACGGCCGTCTCGACCACCGGATCGGCGGTCAGGGCCAACTTGGCGGCTCGGGCGTGCTGGAGATGGTAGCGCGCGAGGCGCGTGCGGAACTCGTGGATGGTGCGGAGGGCCCGACGCCCGAGCCACCCGGTCACGCGAGGCCCCCTCCCTCCTTCTTGAGCTGGGCGTATCCCATGCCGCGCAGGATGGCGATGCGCTTCGCCATCGGCGGATGGGTCGCGAGCGCGTCGGCGAAGAGACCTTCGCGCGCCGTCAGGCGCCGTCCCAGCGGGTCGGTGATGCAGAGGTGAGCCGCGCCCCGCTTGATGGCCGCGGTCGGCGCGACCGCCCCTTCGATCTTCTGGAGCGCGCTCGCGAGCGAGAGCGGGTTGCGCGTGAACTGCGCGCTCATGGCGTCGGCCAGGTACTCGCGTTTGCGGCTCACCGCCAGCGCGAGGATCTGCGTGATGATCGGCGCGAGGATCCACGAGAGGATCCACACCACGAGCAAGATGGCGAGCAGCGGGCCGGCGCCGCCTTTCTTCCCGCCGCCGCGCGAGCCTCCCCCGCCTCCCCCGCCCCCGCCTCCCCCGCCCAGATTGACGCCGCCCCGCAGCATGCGGGTCGCGCCGTCGTGCATCAGCGCGACCGCGCCCACCAGGGCCGCGAGCAACGTCATCAACCGCACGTCCAGGTTTTTCACGTGCCCGAGCTCGTGCCCGACCACTGCCTGGAGCTCCTCGCGGTTGCAGAGCTGGAGCAGGCCCCGCGTCACCGCGATGTGCGCGTGCAGCGGATCGGTGCCGGTCGCGAACGCATTCGGATCGGGGTCGTCGACGATCCAGATCCGGGGCCGCGGGACGCCGGCCGCGATGGCCATCTCCTCGACCACGTTGACCAGCTGCTGCTCCTGCGGATCCGTGGGGTCGACGACGGCGCGGGCCCCGGTGGACCAGAGCACTTTCTCGGGACCCGTCGCGTACGCATACCAGGCCGTGAGCAGAGCGATGACCGTGAGCGCGATCCCGAACCACGGGAAGCCATGGTGGTACGCGGTGCTCGGCGCGTCGCGGGTGGATAGATAGTAGATGTAGTCCCCGCCGAACCCCAGCCACGCGAAGAATGCGACGAAGCCAATCACCAGCAGGACGGTGCGCCGGCGATTGGCTTCCTGTTGTTGAAAGAGGTTGAGCGAGGTGTCGTCGCTCACACTTTCGGCTTCATCGAGAGATCGACCTGCGGGACGGCCTTCTCGGCCTGATCCTCGAGCTCCCACAGATCGGCGGGCTGCGCTTTCGCGAGCCCCGCGACCATGCTGGTGGGGAATTGCTGCTGCTTCGTGTTGTACTGGGTGGCCGTGTCGTTGTACAGCTGGCGGGCGAACGCCACCTTGTTTTCCGTCGAGGTGAGCTCTTCCTGCAGCTGGCCGATGTTGCCCGTGGCCTTGAGCTGGGGGTATTGCTCGACGACCACCATGAGGCGCTGGAGCGCCGACGACAGGGCGTTCTCAGCCTGGCTGATCTGCTTGATGCCTTCTGGACCGGTCGCGTTGACCTTCACGGCCTGGTTGCGGGCCTGGATCACCGCTTCGAGCGTCGAGCGCTCGAACTCCATGGCGCCCTTGACCGCGTTCACCAGGTTGGGGATCAGATCGTGGCGCCGTTTGAGCTGGACGTCGATCTGCTTGAACGCGTTCAGGGTCTGGTTCTTGAGCGAGATGAGCCCGTTATACGCGCCGATCAGCCAGCCCACTACGACCACGAGGACAGCTAGGAAAATGATCGAGCCCATGGGAACTCCGTTTCGAGGTGATTCGACCCCTACGCGTTTGCCGATGGGAGGAGTTTCGCGAGTGCCTGCCGCACGGCCTCGGCCACCGCCGCGTCGTCGGGCCCGAGTCGTGCCAGGGGATGAGCCGTCTCGATATGCAGCTCCACGCCCCGGCCCACGGGGATGCGGTGCCAGGAGCTCGGGCTCTCGGGGTCCCGCGCGGCGTCCCGCGCCAGCCACGCCGTCAACGCCCGGCCCGACTTGCCGCGCGGCGGCGTGCCCTTGCTCTTGAGCGGCAGCCGGTCCGGCACGGGCAGGGAGGCACCCAGCGCCTGGGCCGCGCGGCGTTCCAGCACGTCACCGGTCTGGTCGTGCATCTCCTTGATGATCGTCGCCAGCGTCGTCCCCTCCATCTGCCGCAGCTTGATCCACAGGAGCTGCAGGAAATGTCGGTAGGAATACGTGGCGGCGGTGCCGCGGCCGTCGGGCGGGCTGACGAGACCCTTGGTGACGTAGAATCGGATCGTGCGCTCACTCGGTTGCGCCCGTGCGGCGGCGTTGATCGGGGTGATCGCGGACGCATCGAGCACGGCTCCCACGAGCGCGGCGAGATCCCGGAGGTTCCACGGGGCGAGGTTGCGGTACTCCCGCAGGTTTTGCAGCGGCTCGGCGTGCGGCGCTCCGGTCACGCCCCGGCTCCTCCGCGGGCGCGCTCCTCGTCGATCCGAAACACCCCGGTCAGCCAATCCGTGAGTTCGCGCAGATTGAACGGCTTCCGGATTACGACGCACTGGTGCCGCTCGAGCCAGGTGCGCACCTCGTCCGCCTCGGCGTCCCCCGTCATGATCGCGATGCGGCCTTCGAATGCCGGCCAGCGGTGCACGATGGCGAGATACAGGGCGAGCCCCGACATCGTCGGCAGGTGGATGTCCAGCAGCAGGGCGTCGGGTTGCACGGTGGCCAGCAGCTCGTACGCCGTCTCCGCGCTACCGGCGCCGATCACGCGAAGGCCCTGGCGCGCGAGCGAGCGCTCGAGCACCCGGCGCAACGGCGCCTCGTCCTCGACGACGAGAATGGTGCGAGGCGCGGCGCTCATGAGGCGGACGCCCGCGCCTGATGGGGCGTCAGAAAGCGCTGGACCACTCGCGCCAGCGCCTCGCTCGAGTCGAGGGACAAGCGCATTTCGCCGGCCGTGAGGCCGAGATAGGCCCGCGCGTGCAGCTGCAACGTCTTGGTCTGCGCGTAGCCCAACCGCTTCGCCACGTCCTCGATCGTGAAGCCGGGATCCTGCAGCAAGCGGTGGGCGTACAGCACCCGCGCCGCGGAGAGAAAGTGCCGGGGCGACGGCAGCCCCACCCGCGTGAACCACCGCTCGCAGGTGCGCCGGTCCACCCGCGCGCGCACCGCGACCTGGCCGACCGTCTGCACTTCGCCCGGCGAGCGCAGCGCCTCTTCGAGCACCCAGCGCAGCTCGCTGGGCAGGGGTGCGAGCGCGTCGGCCAGCTGATCCAGGAGCTGCCGTGACGAGGAGCGCGCCTCCTCCTGGCCGAGCACCTCCCGCAACCGGCTCGGGTGATCGTCGTAGTTGGCGAACACCGCGTGCTGGATGCCCCGTTGGCCCAGCGCCAGGAGCACGCCGGCGGTGCGAGGCGTGAGCGTGGTGTACAGCATCAAGGGGAGCGAGGGGAACAGCACGCGCAGCCGCTCGATCTCCTGCGATCGCGCGTGGCCGGACAAGAGCGGGTCCACGACCGCCAGCTCGACGGGCCGACCGCGGATGCCGGCCAGCACATCATCCCAGGTTGAAACCTGTGCGACGCTGAACCGGGAGCCCGCCGCCCGGCGGAGCTTATGGAATTGGACGTCGGGGACGGCAGCTAATACGAGCATGAATCCCCCAGAACCACCAAATGTCGCAAAATCGCCCTACGATGCCGCAAAAACGCCCTAAAATCTGGACGCCTCCGCGCCCAGGTTGTGGTTGTCCTGTTGCGTTGATTCCACACCCTGGCTTAGCGGAGGTCACATGTCCCGCATTCGCGCCCTCTTCACCCTGCTCGTCGTTGCGTTTGCTCTCTCCACCGTCGCGTGTGCCGACGCCACCGGCCCCAGCCACGGCTGCGACATCAACAACAGCAATACCTGCAAGTAGCCAGCACTCCTAAGACAGCATTATCCGCCGAGCTGCGCGAGGGACTCGGACACTTCGCGTAGCTCGACGGTTTGTACCATGGGCTCCGTCGCCAGCTGCGTTTCCCGGGGAATCGCCTGCTGGCAGTCCTGCAGCCCCCCTAGGATGCGCTCGATCCGGAACTCGAATTCATGCAGTCCAGCAGCGCCCGCGATCGCGAGGGCCTCCTTCATGAGCACTGCAGCGCGGCGGTACCGACCGAACCGCGCCTGCCCGATCCCCTGTTTCAAGTAGAAGTCCGTCCGGATGTTGGGCGGCATGTCTGCGAGCCGGTCTTCGCAGCGTTCCCGCCAGCGGGCGAACCCAACGTGATCGCGCCGATAGGAAGCGCATTGCATCAACTCGATCACCGCGTTACTGACGCAGTCTTGCGTGCGGCCGCGGCGGAACACCTCTGCCAGCGCACGTTCCGCTCCCGTCGCGTCGCCGAGGCTGAGGAGCATGGTTCCCACGTCACCCAGCGCGCGGAGGCGGGCATCGTCCTCTTCGTACAGTTCGAAGGCCTGCCATGCGTGCGGGATCGCCTCGGCTGATTGCCCCATGTAGTAGAGCGCCGCGGCGATGCCCTGCTCTGCGCGTGCCTCGACATCCCGCTCGCCGGCGGTGCGGGCATCCGCGAGGACTCCCGCGAGCCGGCGCTCGGCATCCGCGAGGTTGCCGCGGCCGAGCATCGTGTTCGCCCGACCGATCCGGCTGAGCAACACCGAATAGCGGTCGCCCGCGAGCGTCGCCAGCTCCCCGGCTTCGGTGTAGGCGGCGTCCGCCTCGTCGAACCGGTTCAGCTTGCGGTGCACGCGCGCGAATCGCAGCTGCGCCGCGACCGCGTCGGTGGACGACAACCGGCTCCCCACGACTACCAACAGGGTCGTGAGCACGTCGAGCGCTTCTTCGAGACGCTGCTCGACCTCGAGGAAGTGCGCGTAGGCAAACAGCGCCGGCGAGATGAGCTGGACGTCCCCGAGGCTGTAGGAGTCCGACACGCTCTCGGCGATCCCGTGCACGTGCGCGCCCTCGGTGGCTGCGGCGCGGAGCTCGCGGCAGAACCGATCGGTCGCCACCCACTGGTAATGGAAGGCATCCTTCGAAATCGGAGCCCGGTCCGGCGCGAGCAGGTCCACCAGCCGTAGCGCGAGAAACGCGCCTTGTCCCAGGCGCGCTTCCAACGTGGTGGCCGACTCGGGACCCGACACTCGCTGGAGGAAAATGGCGTGTGGCAGCGATTCGAACTTCAGACGCGAAACCGGCATCCCTCGTGTCTCCGAGTGTGAAGCTAGCTAGCTGGCAAGTCCACCCAAGGGCAGGGGCTATGCCTCATCGCAACGTGCGGCCGGCCCAGAACATAGCGTTTTCGCACTCCTTGCGTTAGGCCGCAGATTTCGCGTTTTCTGGCTTTTCGCCGCATCGTTCGGATGCCGGCCCCGACGGCCGCCTCCCCCCTATTCCGGCCATGCGCCGGGGCGTTACCCTCGCCGAACTCGTGGTCGTGCTGGCGATTCTAGCCATGGTGACGGCCGTCACACTGCCTCGCTTGGCCGGCTTTCGGGACTGGATCGCGGTCGACACGGCCGCCCAGGAGGTGATCACGGCGATCGCCGTCGCCCGGAGTGCGGCGGTCATGCAGGGCACCCGCAGCCGGGCGGTGATCGCTGCCGACTCGCTGCGGATCGACCGCTGGGGGGAGGCCTCGTGGGACGCGCTGCATCGCTGGCCGGGCCCGCAGCGGCGTGGCGTGGCGCTCGACGTGTCGAACCCGGTGGTCGTCTTCGACCCAATCGGCCTGGCGTGGGGATTGTCCAATACCACGGTCGTGTTGCGACGAGGAACGCGCGCCGTGACCATCACCGTGTCCCGCCTCGGGAGGGTGAAGCGGTGGTAGGGGCGCATGCAACCATTCCGGGGGGATGGGCATCAAACGGATGGAGTCGGAATTCGGTCTGGCGGGGAGGTGAAACATCCCGCCCAGCCGGCCGTATCAAGGTAGAGAGGAATCGCGCAAGGGTCGCGGCCGAAGTGTGACGGCCACTTCGCCCGACCGCCAACCCGGGGAGTTGTCAGCCCCGGGTTTGGTTTTTCTAGGATCCGGGTGAGCGGATCCCGACTGCCTCGAAGCTGAATGTGACGCGATCGGCGACGCGAACAGTGCCGGCGGGTCCGCCGCGATACGGCCTGATTCCGAAGTCGGTCTGTTTCACCGAGAAACCGCCGGTCGCCCGCAGCGTGTCGGTGCCGATCCCGGTACTGATGTCACAGCTCACATCACGGGTCTGTCCGGCGAGGGTGAGCCGGCCCTGCACCTGGAATCCGTCAACGGTAGGGCTCACCGCCGTGGAGACGAAGCTGATCTCGGGATACACATCCGCGTGCAGGACCTCGGTCCGCATGGCGTGGGTAACCTTACGGTTTTCGGCGGTGTCGGAGGACGTGAGGACCGCGAGACTGTCCACCGGTACGACGATTTCCACGCGTGACTGGGCGGGCGCGTTCGGGTAGTAGACGACCCGTCCAACAAACGCGCGGGCGCGGACGACATGCGTGTGGCCTGCGAAGCCGAGCAGCCCCGCTTTGCCGGTCTTCACTTCGAACCGGCTCGCGGCGGACAGCACATAGACCACGGAGTCCGGCTCGCCACCCTGGGCCCAGGCGGGCGGGGAGCCGAGCGAGATCATTCCTGCCACGAGTGCGCACCGGACGGTGCTCATCGTCGACCCGGCGCGAGGTAGCGGGTCAGCCCTTGCTCAAAGGGGACCGGCCGAATGCCGAACACCGACTCGATGGCGTTGGCCGGCGTGGCGCTGCCTTCGACCAACATTTGCAGCTGATCGCTCGTGAGCGGTGCCGCGGCGCCGAGGAGATCGAACGCGCCGGCGGCCGCCCGCGCGAGCGCGAGTGGCACGTGGACGAGCGGGCGAGGGTGGCCGGCGGCCCGCCCGATCGCGAGCAAGAACTCCTCGTAGGTCAGCACCTGCGGCCCGCCCAGCTCGAACGCGCCCGAGAGCGCGGGCCGCTCGACCGAGAGCGCGAACGCGAGGGCCACATCCTCGACCCAGACGGGCTGCGTGGGGAAGCGGCCGTCGCCGAACACCGGCACGACGGGAGACCAGCGGTGCAGCAGCGCGAGGGTGCGGATCGGCGCGCTCTCCGGGCCGCTGATGATGGATGGCCGGAAGACGGCGTGCGACAGCCCCGAAGCGCGGACCAACTCCTCGGCGTGCCATTTCGTTCGATGATAGGGGGTCGCACTAGGCTCATCCCGCGCACCGACCGCGCTCATGTGGACGAACCGCTCGATGCCGGCCTGGCGCGCCGCCTCGACCACCCGGCGGGTGCCATCCACGTGCACGGCGTGAAAGGTGGCGGGGCCCTGCTCGACGATGATGCCGACCAGGTGCACGACGGCGTGTGCGCCACGCGTGAGCGTCGTGAGCGCCGCGACGTCGGCCAGATCACCGGGGACGAGCTCGACGCCGAGGCTCTCGAGGTTCCGCGCCGGGATCGGGCGGCGCACCAGCGCGCGCACCGCATGTCCGCGGCGCGTCAGCACCGCGGCAATGTGCCGGCCCACGAACCCGGTGGCACCGGTGACGGCGATCAGCACGAGCGGAAATGGTCAGGTGGACGCGGTACCGCCCTCGTCGAGGAACACGAGCGTGCGGCGCCGCGCGACCACCGAGGCCAGGGCCTCGTAGACCTTGGGATCGAGCACCGTGCCTGCCAGGTCGGCCGCCCGCTCCACCGCCTTCTCCGGGGTCATCTTCTCCTGATAGGCGCGCGAGGTGCTGAGGGCGTCGAACACCTCGGCGGCGCCGATGATGCGGGCGCCCATCGGGATCTCCTCGCCGCGCAGCCCGTCAGGGTAGCCCGTCCCATCCCACCGCTCGTGGTGATGCCGCACTGCCGGGATGATGTCGCCAAGGTGTGAGAGCGGCGCGAGGATCTGGGATCCGATGACGACGTGCTGCTTGACGTGCTCGAACTCTTCGGGGGTGAGCGCACCCTGCTTGTTCAGGACCGATTCGCGCGTTCCGATCTTGCCGATATCGTGCAGCCGGCCCGCGACCCGCACGTGCTCGACCTCCTCCTCCGGGATTCCGAGCTCATGGGCGATGGTGGCGGACAGGTCGGCCACGCGGGCCGAATGCCCCCGCATATAGGGGTCTTTCGCCTCGAGGGCGTTCACGAGAGCCTCGAGCGTGGCGATCGAAAGCCGCTCCAGCTTCATGCGCTCGCGCTGGAGCTCGGCGGTGCGGGTGCTGACCTCCTCCTTGAGCCATTGGTTCAGTTGGCGGTTCTCGAGGAGCATCTCGCGCCGTTTGAGGGCCCGCTGGACCGCCCGCCCCAGGTCGGCGAGCTCGATCGGCTTGGTGAGGTAGTCCAGGGCGCCCCGCTGCATGCACAGCGCGGCACTGGTCGCGTCGTTCACGGCGGTGAGCATCAGGATCGCGAGCTCGGGCTCGACCTCGATGGCTTGCGGTACCAGGTCGACGCCACTGGTGCCGGGCATGCGGATGTCGCACAGCATGAGCGCGATGCGGTGGCGCCGGAGCTGCTGCAGGGCTTCGTCACCGGTGCCCGCGGCGTACACTTCGTACTGCTGTTGCACGAGGAATTTCTTGAGGGCGTTCCGGATGGGCTCCTCGTCGTCCACGACGAGGATCTGGACGGGCCCCGCCATGTCGGCCACCGTGGTCTCCTTACGGGAGGTGGGTGGAGGTCATGGAGGTTGGTGGAGGTTCCACCATCCTCCACGATCCTCCACAACCTTCACTAGCCTTCTACGAAGCTGACCTCCACCGGCCCTGGGAGCAAGCCCGCCCCGTGGGCGCGAGCGAGCAACTCGCTCACCGCCTGTCGGCCGGTCGGGCCGTAGTCCACCGTGTAGGCGTTGACGTACATCCCGACGAACCGGTCGATGCGCGACGCGTCGAGGCCGCGGCCGTAGGTCGTCGCGTGCGCCAGGGCCTCGGCGCGGTGGGCGAGGCCGTACTGAATGCTGGCTTTGAGATCCCGGGCGATGTCCCGCATGAGCGCCTCTCCCAAGTCGCGACGTACCACGTTGCCGCCGAGCGGC
>Ga0209761_1002371_pt1 | contig 12380 bp, 12 predicted proteins | sample GraSoi013_1_40cm_4_FD_185818 | JGI IMG/M metagenome (GOLD analysis project Ga0209761, IMG submission 185818) | Grasslands soil microbial communities from the Angelo Coastal Reserve, California, USA - Sample 09_25_2013_1_40cm (SPAdes) (version 2) | ecosystem: Environmental > Terrestrial > Soil >... | reverse complement strand
TGGCAGCCTGAAATGCAACCAGAAGTTGCGTATACGTTTCCAATAAGAATTGGAATCAGAAATGAGGCGAGTAATGTGAAGAGAATGACTGGGGCTCTTGCTTTCACTGTAAGCCTGGCCTCGATGTTGGCCGAGAAACCGGAGTCGTAGGCTTAGAAGCTCTTGAACCATCAGCGTTCACACTGGAGTAACACGGAGCTTAACATGACTCGCCTTCTCCGGATGCTCCTGCCCCCAAGGTCCCCACCAAACTGCCCTGTCCCGTCTCCCGTCTCGTGACACACGTCCCGCTGCGTTGTTTTATATCGTTCATGAGAGAATGATCAGCGAACATCATGACCGTTCAGCTTCAGAAGATGAAAATGCTCGTTGCTGGAGAATGGAAGGACAGCACCACCGGCGCTAGATCGTCCATTCTTGATCCATCCAGCGGAGAAACTATTGCCGAAGTTCCTAGGGCGTCTAAACAGGATGCAAAGGCCGCAGTTGATTCGGCTAGGGAAGCTTTCGGGTCGCCGGAATGGCGAGACATGGATTCTGGAAAGAGAGGGAGGATACTCACGAAGCTTGCCGGTCTTGTGCGGGAGAATTCGGACGAGCTTGCTAGACTAGAGACCCTGAACGAGGGTAAAACGCTGAGGGAGTCTAAGGGCGATGTCGCCTGGGCCGCCCGAGCATTCGAGTATTTTGCGGGGCTTGCTGACAAGATTGAGGGTGAGACGATTCCAGTCCCGCCTAAGCGGTTGAATTACACTTTGAAGGAACCTCTCGGAGTAACTGTCCATATTGTTCCCTGGAATTATCCGATTGCCTTGGCGTCGAGAAGTCTAGCACCTGCACTTGCAGCAGGCAACACTGTGGTCATGAAGCCTTCAGAGCTTACTCCACTGACAGCGCTCAAGCTTGGGGAGCTGGCCATGAAGGCTGGGACTCCGAAGGGTGTCGTGAACGTGGTCACTGGATCGGGCGCTGAGATCGGATCCTCCTTGGTTTCTGACAAGAATGTTGACGGAATCGTTTTCACGGGATCTGGCGATACTGGTCGTCAGGTTATGGAGGCCGCGGCCAAGAATATTACTCACGTGGTTATGGAGCTCGGTGGCAAGAATCCTCACATTGTCTTCGCGGACGCCGATCTTCCAAAGGCGGTGAAGGCAGTGAAGGATGGGATCTTCACGAACGCTGGGCAAATGTGCTGGGCGGGATCTCGCGCTTTCATTCACGAATCAATATACGATGGATTCGTCAAAGAATTGGTGGCAACGACCTCTGCCATCAAGGTTGGACCCGGAAACGAAGAATCGAGTGAGATGGGCCCTTTGGTTTCGAAGTCGCGTCAGGAAACCGTTCTGGGTTTCATCAAGGACGGAGTTGATGAAGGTGCGAAACTGTTGTGCGGAGGCAAGAGGCCTAGCGACTCGAGGCTTGACAAGGGTAGCTTTCTCGAACCCACGATCTTCGCCGACGTGACGGGCGAGATGAAGATTGGTTGTGATGAGGTCTTTGGTCCTGTGTTGAGTGTCACGAGGTTCAAGAATACCGAGGAGGTTGTGAGGATGGCCAACGAGACTGACTATGGCTTGTACGGGGGACTATGGACGAACAACTTGAAACTCGCTCATGATGTGGCTTCGAGGCTCGAAGTTGGCGGTGTCGCGATCAACGAGTACCTGGTTACGTTTCCCCAGACACCGTTTGGTGGCTACAAAGACAGCGGGATTGGACATGAGAACGGGATTAGGGCGCTTGAGTATTATACCCGGACCAAGAATGTCTCCGTAAACCTCAGCTAGCATCTACCGGGATTCTAGCTGGTAGAACACTCCTTCCCCAGCTTGCTTGGGCCTCAATACTAATTCCAGGCCGGGCTTCAGGTCCTTACGGTCGACTTCGTTGCTGATGGGCGCGAAGACTCTCATTCCCCGTTGAAGTTCTGCTAACCCGAGAAGGTAGGGTGTTGAGTCTTGGAAAGCCGGAGGGGCGAAGTAGACTTCGGTGAACGTTACAAGCTTTCCTTTTCCTTCTATGGGAACCCACGCGATGTTGCTTCCTCGGCACTTTGGACAATCGGCCCGCGGTGGGAAGCAGAGGGTACCGCATTCTTTGCATTTCGTTGCCATGATCTGGTTCTTCTCGAGATACGATACTAATGGCGCGATCTTTGTCTGGGACACGTAGCCGAAGCGTCCGAATTTCTCGAAGCCCAAGAAATACTATGCCCTCAAAATTGATACTGCGGAGTACATTCCTATTCCTCCAATGTTCTGGGCCAATCCGATCTTCGCTCCATCAACTTGCATGTCTCCAGCTTCTTTCCTAAGCTGATGGACAAGGCTGGTGATCTGGGAGGCTCCGGTTGCTCCCACTGGGTGTCCTTTGGAAATTAGTCCTCCGTCGATGTTGACCGGGATCTTTCCTCCGAGCTCGGTCTCGTTGGTCTTGAGGAGTTTGGTTCCCTTCCCGGGCCGGGCAAATCCGAGGTCTTCGTAGTTCAAGATCTCAGTGATGGAAAATGAATCATGAACCTCTGCAACATCAACATCCGCGGGTTTTACTCGAGCCATCTCGTAGGCGGATCTTGCGGCGTTTTTGGTGACTTCGAAACTGGTGAGAGGACCCTTTCTCCCGGCCAGAGACATAGGGCTCGAGGCGAGACCGATACCTGCTACCCATACTGGCCTGTCGGTCATCTTCTTGGCTCTCTCTGAGCTGGTGAGGATCAGACATGCGGCGCCGTCTGCGTTAGCGCAACAGTCGAACAGTTTGAGAGGCTTTGAGACCGGGCGTGAGCTGAGTACCTCCTCCATACTGATGGGCTTCTGAAACATTGCCTGGGGGTTCTTGGCGCCATATTTCCGGTTCTTCACAGTGACCCGCGCCATGTCTTCTTCAGTGGTTCCGTACTTGGCCATGTGAGCATTCGCGTACATTGCGTAGTAGGCTGGCATGCTTGTACCGAAAGGAGATTCCCACATCACGTCCCCAGCCCTCCCCATTAGTTCCTGGATCTCTCCCGAGGAGAGCTCGGTCATCTTCTGAACCCCAACAACCGCAATTACTTCATGGAGGCGGGAGGAAATCAGGGACCAAGCGATTCTCAATCCCACAGCACTTGATGCACATGCAGCTTCGACGTTGAATGTGGGTTTAGGGCTCAGGCCAAGATATTCAGATACTACGCCCGCGGGGGATCTTTGCTTATCATAATGTGTCGCAGAGCAGACCACGGACCCGTCGATCGCCGAGGATTCTAGTTCAGCGTCATCTAGCGCGCTACTGTATGCTTCGAACGCAAGCTCTCGGAGGGAGGCGTCACTTCGTTTCCCAAACTTCGAATGTCCCACTCCTACGATTGCTATTCGGCCCATAAACTGGATTCCGAGAGCAATTCCGGGTCGTGCTGTAGAAGAAGGTTACTTGCTGTTTGGCTAGATAGCTTGCTTGGACTCGGCGTACAGGAAAGTAATTCCTCCTGTAGCGATCTTCAGGCTGTGTCTGCCTGAGTCCTTTCCGGCTTGGGAATTGAGCGCGTTCTTCAAGCTGTCCATATTTTCAAACTCTAGCTCGACGACTTGGTAGTAGGCAGGATCACCTCGTGGGGCTCCGACGACTTTGTGGACGGTGTACTTCTTGAGTCCGGGCATTTGGTTTGCCATTGGGACATGGTCCTCCCAGTACTGCTTGTCGAATAGTTCTGGGTCCGTGGGTTTGCCGAACAAGACGATGATTTTCGCCAAGAGCCACTATCCTCTAGAAGCTTGTTGCTATGGCCTCGTTTTTTCTAATCTGTACGTCGACGCCTTCAACTTCTATCTCTGGGATAGCGGGAACCTTTATGCCCATTTCTTCTATCTCGGTTCTCTTCTTTTCGATTGCCTGCCTCCAATACTTGACCTTCTCTTCCATCGTCAAACATCCTAAGCCTGAATCTCGCGCAATCTGCTCGAGCTCATGATCGACTTTGTCAAAATCTGCTGGTAGTCGCCAGAACTCGGACTTGTGTTCGTAGAGGAGTGGAGATAGGAAGATGAAGCCCTGTTTCATCTGGCGAGTGACGGTAAGTCTCTGTTCCTCGGTAAACTCCTGGGACATGGCACGCAGAAGCGCCATTGTCGCTACCAAGTGCCGGGTCTCGTCTCTTGTTATGTTCTGGAATGATTGTCGATATACTTCGAGCTTGCTGGTCTGACGCATGGAGTTGAATATTGTCTCTGCTCCGATCTCTGCAAAGAAAAATCCGGCAAATAATAGCTCTGGGGATAGGTACTCCCACGCACTGACGAATCCCTTCCAGTACCTTCTTCCCTCGTCGTAAAGGGCCTGTATGTTCCTCAGAGCCTTCTGTTCAAAATCTGATTGGGGCTTGTATCCATAGGGCCAGTTTGGGCACAGTTTGTTGCACGCTCTGCGGCATACCTCGTCGTGACGGCATTCATCGTAGGTGATCGAAGCGAGCATCTTCTTTGTCGGATCCTCCAAGTTTAGTTCAGCTGCTCTAACTGTGCCAAAACCGAAGGCCCCAATCCCTGATTTCTCGAACAGAGCCAGCTTTGACATCCAGTAGGCTTGAGCTATTCGCTCCTTCGGGTCGAAGTTCTTTCCGTCGAGTTCGTCCCAGGGGAGAGTTGAAGGATTCCAGTTTTGGGCGAAGGACAGGTCGAACGCCTTGAACATCATTTCGTTCTTTATGGTCCAGTTCCCAGGGAAAATGTTCAGATCTGCAGTGGGCTTGTCCTTCTTGGCCTTTGGCAAGTTATGGTCGTCTCGGCGATCTTCTTAACAGGTTACTTAAACGTGAAATCTAGAGGGTCACTCGCCGTCTCAGTTTCCTGAGAACTTAGGCTTGCGTTTCTCGAGGAATGCTCTGACGGCCTCTAGATGGTCTTGGGTCTTTCCGGCTATGTCTTGGTTCTGGGCTTCATACTCAAGGGCATCGGGTAGCTCGAGCCTACTGACTTGGTTTACTATTCTCTTTGAAAGTCCAAGGGCCTTCGTGGGCCCATTGGCAAGTTTCTCTGCCGTGCGGTTTACGGCCTCGTCAAGTTCCGCGGCTGGGACGACCTGGTTTACCAGCCCTAGGGTCTCTGCCTCCTTCGCCCCGACAGTTCTCCCAGTCATGATCAGTTCGAGGGCCCTGCCTGGGCCGAGGGTTCGCGTGAGGAAGTAGCTACTTCCAGAATCTGGTACCAAGCCTACTCCGATGAAGGCTTGTTTGAGGCCCGCTTCTTCAGAGGCTATTCGGATATCGCAGGCAAGTGCGATGCTCGCGCCGCTGCCTGCGGCTATGCCATTGATCCGTGCGATCACCGGCTTCTCCATGTTTCTGATCCGGAGAATCATCGGATTGTACTTTTTTCGCAGATGATCGCCTAGGGATGGTTGGGCGTGGCCACTATACCTCTCTTTCAAGCCTGAGACATCTTCGCCCGCCGAGAAGGCTCTGCCTGCTCCCGTGATTATGAGACAACGAGTGCTATCGTCCTTTTCCGCTTCTTTCAGGGCTGCGTAGAATTCTTCTCCCATCTTTTCGTTGAAGGAGTTGAGGGATGCAGGACGGTTCAGGGTGATTCTTGTTATCTGATCCTTCTTCTCTACCAGTATGGTTTCGTAGCCCATCTCATCGACCCTTGAATTGGGGCGGTCGTTTCTCGGTGAACGCCTTCAGTCCTTCCTTCATGTCCTGCGTTGAGAAGAGTAGGTAGAAGTTTCTTCTCTCGAACTGGAGGCCCTCTTCTAGCGGCGTGTCAAACGCCTTGAGGACTGCTTCTTTGGCTAAACGTGTCGCTATTGGCGCTTTCTGTGCAATCTGCATGGCTAGTTTCTTCGCCTCCTCAAAGTAGGCCTCTATCGGAACGATTTTGTTGACGAGGCCGTGCTTCTCAGCTTCCCGGGCAGTGATGGGTTGCCCTGTGAGGATCATTTCCATTGCTCGGAATTTTCCGATGGTTCTGGTCAGGCGTTGGGTTCCTCCTGCTCCAGGCATTATTCCTATGTTGATCTCGGGTTGCCCGAACTTTGCTGTTTCTGAGGCGATGATAATATCGCAGTTCATCGCTAGCTCACATCCTCCGCCTAGCGCGTGTCCGCTGATAGCTCCAATGATTGGTTTGGCTGTTTTCTTCAATCTGTCCCAGAGTGCGAACTGGTTGCGCTGGATGAGGTCGACAGGTGTTGCTTCGGATAGTTCTTTGATGTCAGCTCCAGCCGAGAAGGCGTCATCATTTCCTGTTAGGACGGTTGCTCTGATTCGATCATCTTTGTCGAATGCTTCGAGAGCCTCGACGAGCTCCCTAAGGAGTTCGAAGTTCAGTGCGTTGAGAACCTTGGGTCTGTTAAGACGAATGATTCCGATTGGTGGTTCTGTCTCAACTAGTATCTGGGTAAACGGCAAGGAGATCAGTTTTGCCCGCGCTAGCGCATGTATAAAGCGTTAGGAACTTTCAGGGAGTCGTTTTGAAGAATTCTCGGTAGCCGCCCTTACTGTGTTTTCTTCGGGACGGATCGCCTAGATAGCCTTGGTTAACCATCTCCCTGAGGGCCTTTGGCGGTATCCACCTTTCATCTCCGGTGGTTTGGAAGAGTGCTTCGAGGTTTCGGAGTCTCGTATCGAGGCCTACGAAGTCTGCGAGTTCGAAGGGTCCCATGGGGTGATTGTATCCGAGTTTCATTGCTAGGTCGATGTCGTTAATCTTGGCGGTTCCTTCTTCGAGGAGCCTAGATGCTTCCATGTAGAGTGTGAGTCCGAGGCGGTTGGCGATGAAGCCGGGTTCATCGTCGGCTATGATTGGTGTTTTTCCGATCGTTTCGACGATCTTAGCCGCTTGTTGAATCACCCTTTTTGATGTCTGGCTGGTCTTGACGATCTCGACGAGTTTGGTGACTTGTGCGGGATTGAAGAAGTGCATTCCCAGGAGTCTGTCTTTCTTTGAGAGTTTGGATCCTATCTTGCTGACAGTGAGTGTGGAAGTGTTTGAGGCGAGAAGTGCGCTGGGTGAAGCGGCTGATTCTAGCTTTGCGAACACTTCCTGTTTGAGGGGTAGGAGTTCGTACACAGCTTCGATGACAAGGTCAGCATCACCGCAGGCGTCCTTTAGGTCTGAGCTAGGGAGGATTCGTTGAAGAGTCATAGTTCCTTCCTCTCGGCTCATCTTCGCCTTTGCAATCGCAGATTCTATGCCGTAGGGTCCGTGGGCAACCTCCTCGAGCCCTGATTTTACCGCAACAGGACTCTCATCGGTCACTTTGACTTCGTGGCCGTGTTGTGCGAAGACTTGTGCTATCTGGCGTCCCATCAGTCCAAAGCCGATGACCGCGACTCTCATTTGGAAGATTTCTCTGCTGCTCTTTCTTTCTTTACCAAGGCGACCATTCTCAATCGTTCCTCTCGCCTTCTCTTGGCGTCTCTCCATCGACGTTTCTCCTCTGGAGTCTCTGGGATTACGTCGGGGATTTCGGTCGGCCTTCCATTCTCGTCCATCGCAACATAGGTGAGGTAAGAAGAACCGGTGTGAGTGACTTTGCCTGTCTTGAGTTCCTCTGCTTCTATTCTTACACCTACTTCCATGGACGTGTGGCCTGCATAGTTTAGCGAGGCTTTGAGTGTCAGTAGGTTGCCGACGTAGACTGGGTTGTAAAAGTCCATTCGGTCCAGACTGGCAGTGACGACTGTCTTCCGCGTATGGCGTAAAGCTGTCACCCCTGCGGCTTCGTCGACGAGTTTGAGGATGGTTCCTCCGTGTACGAAACCCATCGGGTTAGCATCGCTTGGCAGCATCTGGGATGACAGGATGGACTTAGAATCGCTGACCGGTTTCGAAGGTCTCATGTTCTTTCCGAGCTTCTAGTGGGAATTTAGCCTTGTCACAAGGAAAAGGCGGGGCTATGTCTTACCTTAGGCCAGTTCTGGTCTTCCGCCGCGAGATTTGAGTAGGCACCCTGCTGGTCGAAAAGATTTCCGGAGAGAAACCAGAATTTTTTTGGAGGAAATCGGAATTGGCTTGAAATAGCCTATGACTAGCGCGTAGTTCTTATTCGGAGGAGAATTCCTAGGAGAATGAATTCCACAGCCTTGTCTATGTAGGCGAGGGGGATGTTGGTGTTAGGGGCGTCGACGGCTGCGGACGCTGCCCAGAGGACGATGACTATTATGACCCAGTAGATGCCTATTTTGAGCCAAAGGGCTCGCCGGTTATTTGCAGCTATGAGTGCAATGCCGCCTATGTATACGAAGGCTATCAGGATCAATGGAACGCCCAGCGGGATTCCGTAGACTTGTAGTCCAATGTACAGATGGAGGACTGCTGCAAGAGCTGACAAGACGAGGGCAATGTTCAGGAGGGTCTTCGGGTATGCCATGGACGCGGCTGTACTAGTTGCGCCTGACTTCTCGCTTTTCAAAACATCTCTGAGCTCATTGGGCACAAGAATGAGTATTAAGATTAGGGGCAAACTGAATACGAAAAATATTGTCGAGAGCCTCGCTGAACCTACGATGCTCGATTGGTGGGGCCGGTGGGATTTGAACCCACGACATCCGCCGAGTCTTTCGTCTACGGGTAGCTTCACGCGCTCCTGAATTTCGTCATCCCGCCACTTGGGGTCTGTTTACCCGTTGTAGTATATTCTGGAGCCCGTCGTCATTCCTATCTAGGACCCATTTTCTTGATGGGTCTGGCTAGACTACGGCCCCTCAACTGATTGAAGGCTCGAGGCCCCACCGAGCGGCCGGCTCTGAAATTCTCAGTATAAAGCTAACTGAATCAATCAGCGCCCTATTCCACCTGTTCGAAAACCGAAACCGTTGGGATCTAGGGTTGTTCTTTCTGAGCGATGTACGTCCTAGTTTCAGGGACATACCATCGAGTTGCTTCACGGAACCGGTGCCAGAAATCGTGGAAGGCGGAGAGGTCCCGGGATTCGACTGTAATCATTCCGTTGTAGGTGGTGCCCCAGATGTGAGCATATTCCGCGACTATCTCAACGTCTTTGGACAGGTTCTTCTTGAACCGTTCCCAGTCCGCAGTGGCCTTTTTCTTGTCGGCTTCCGTCAGGGGTCTTACGCGGTAGAAGATCAGGAATGCGAATATCACAGAACTACACCTTGGCTCGCGGTTAACGAACGCTTGGGTTAATCTTGTTTTCGCCTTATGGGTGTAGACCCAGAAAGAGGCGTGGTTGGGTTACATGCCTCTTTTGTGACGGGATTCGCCACTAGCCCTCAGTGATGATGGGCTCAGGAGTATAGGGGATTCTATTGCGGAAGGCATCTGTAATCGTATTCCTCTCGCTAAGCCTTCTCGTATTCTTGCCGACTGATGGCCCCCAAAACCGCAGCTATCCGCGCAGTTTTCTCAACGCAGGTCCCGTCGGCACTACCGACTATCCTTGGACGATGTTTCACTATGACGCTGGACGGAATGGAGCAACCCCTGCCTCCGGTCCAACTTCCGCGAGTCTCATGTGGAGCTATACTACTGGAGGCATCGTTTACGCTTCGCCTATTGTGGCCGACGGGTTTGTGTTCATTCCGTCTTATGATGGTAAATTGTACGCGCTTGACGAGTACACCGGATCGCTGATCTGGTCCTTTGCGACCGGTTCAAACATCGTCGCGACTCCCGCGGTGGGAAACGGAATGGTCTACTTGTCATCTAAGGATTTTACTGTCTACGCTCTTGACGAGAGCAGTGGTTCAATGCTCTGGCGGATATCGAACGTCGCTCCAGTAGTATCGTCTCCGGTTCTTGCAGATGGCAAATTGTTCTATGGCACCTTGTATTCTCCGTCGGCTGGCAGGGCTGAGTTTCTAGCGCTCAATCCACAAGATGGAACAGTCTTTTGGAGAACGACTATTTCCGACTACATCGAAGGTTCTGCGGCTGTGAGCAACGGGCGGGTATTCTTTGGAATCGGCGCTCTCAGTAACGCGGTCGTTGTTGCCTTAAACGAGACGACCGGGACGTCCATGTGGACTTACAGTACTGCAGTTCCGACTACAATAACCACCGCGCCCGCTACTGCCTATGGCAATGTCTATGTCGGCCTTGACAGTACCAGATTCCTTGCGCTGAACCAAGCCTCTGGGAGCCTAGTATGGTCGTTTAACACTCCAAACGTTTCCAACGCGACTACTCCTGCGATCAATGGTGGAGTAGTGTATTTCGGAACTGGTAGGGGCATTGTCTACGCTCGCAATGCGACCACGGGTGTTCAGATCTGGTCATACACAACGCCGACGGGCGGGGCGGTGACGTCTTCTCCTGCACTAGCTCTTGGGTCGAAAACATTGTTTTTCGGTTCTAACGATCGCTACATGTACGCGCTCAATGTGATGACAGGGGCTTTTCTCTGGAGGTACTTGACTGGCGGACAGGTTTCCTCTTCGCCTGCAGTTTCAGATAGTCGTGTCTTCTTCGGGGCTAAGGACGCTAAGGTCTACGCGCTGGGAATCGTCATTCCTCCACTGATCGTTACGTTAGGCGCTAGTCCCGTTGTTTTGAGATCAGCTATGGTTTCGAATCTCACCATGACCGTCAGAAACAGTACCGGCCCAGTCTCGGGAGCTAATCTGACTCTCGCCTCCTCAGCAGGTGGTACTTTCAGCTTGCCTGTCATGACCGGTCCTGGAACCTACGTTGCCAACTTTACCGCCCCAACAGTAACGTCGACCGTTAATGATCTCATTCAGGTCATCGCTAGCGCGTCCGGCTATCTCAATGGTGTAGCAAGTACGACCGTCATGGTGAATCCGTACCCGCCATTGACTCTCACAGTTGCTGCGAACCCAGGGACGACCACCCCTGGGAATGAGGTCCTTCTAATGATCAGGGTGACTAATGGAACTGAATTGATCTCTGGCGCGAGTCTCGCTCTAACCTCGTCATCGGGTGGGAGCTTCTCAGGACTAACCGATAGCGGAAATGGAAACTATACGGTAATCTACACTACTCCCCTTCAGAGCTCCACTAATGTCTTGACAGTCCAAGCCTCAAAGAAGCAGTTCAGCTCTGCACAGGGCCAGGTAGTAGTGACGGTGAATGGGATTCCTGACCTTACTACCGTGAAGGTGGCGGGTCTACCGCTTTTCTTGTTTGCCGCGGTCGCAGTCCTCATATTCTTCATCCTTATCGCTGTCGCGGTCACCCGAAGGGACAAGTCTCGATCTCACGGTCCGACCCAACCCCCACAGCCCTCGTTTACATATGCGTTAGACGAGTTGTCTTTTCCGGGAAGACTTATCTAAGCGATTTCTAACCCGGGGGTTTAATGGGGTTGGCGGCCATAGCTGGGAGCTAGGACCCGTACCCATTCCGAACACGGAAGTGAATCTCCCAGGCGATCCCTGTGGTAGTGTGGTGAGAGATCCCACGCGAAGCTTAGACCGCTGCCAACCTCATTTGAAAATTCTAGAAAACTCTAGAAATTTGCTTCATCGAAATTATCTATCTTCAAAGTTATGATTGGCAGATCATGCGTAATCAATCTTTATAACGCGCAGGGGACAATTATCCTTCAGCGCTCGGGGGACATCGGCTGCTATCTGTTGCGTTGCTCGATATTTTCAGCCCGATTAGCAGCGTCTTCAACAACCTTGGCACCGTTACTCAGTTAATCTTCACTCTACTGTTTGTTCTTCTCTTCTTCGGCTTCGGCCAGAAGCTGCAGATGCGTCAGTACATGTGGGACATTGATAGGGGCTTACGACGTCTCGACGTTATCCGGACCCAGGCAAAGGATCTGGCGTTGAAGACGATCAAGGAGATCGGCAAGCCGACCGTCGACCCGCTGCCTCAGCTTAACGTGCTGATGGAATCATTCCTGATCACTCCCGTGGACATGGACCCTACAGGGATTGTGAGCAAGTTCGACCATCTCTTGGATGTTCGTGATGTGAAGTTCAAGGAGGATGTTCAGAAGATGGCGCCTAGTGCCGATTCGGCGCAAGTCAACAACCTTGAGAACCTTGTCGAAGCTTCTTGGGCGTTGAATACTATCTTCCGAATAATACGCCACTTCTATCTCTTGGGTAAGAAGACGAACAGCATATTCATCATCATCCAGCTCCAGGCTCTCCTTCCCATGATAATGCAGGAGGCTGAAGCCTACCTGGGTGCCGGGCGCGCGTTTGCTGAGGGACAGCCGATTGGTGACGGGCTTGGGGCGCTTGTTGCGTCGAAGTTGATGAAGGATAAGTCTCAGCGAAAATACGAGAAGGATATCATGGTTGCTGAGACGACGATGGAGGATCGTCGAATAATCGCTCTCAAGGCCGAAGGTCCAGGGGGGAATGTTGGAAAACCGGGGGACGCCATACAAACCCTCCTCCAAGAGAACGACGGGAAGATCTCGATGATCGTGATGGTAGATGCGGCTCTAAAGTT
>Ga0209761_1002368_pt1 | contig 12384 bp, 11 predicted proteins | sample GraSoi013_1_40cm_4_FD_185818 | JGI IMG/M metagenome (GOLD analysis project Ga0209761, IMG submission 185818) | Grasslands soil microbial communities from the Angelo Coastal Reserve, California, USA - Sample 09_25_2013_1_40cm (SPAdes) (version 2) | ecosystem: Environmental > Terrestrial > Soil >... | reverse complement strand
GTTTGCGATGATCGCCAAGAAATCCCCCGTCGAGGGTACTGCGATGGGTACGCCCGCGGGCGCGAACTGGGAACCTTCTTCCGAACGGGCATAGCCGACACACTCCAGAACGATGGCGCCGCGGATTTCCCGACCGGTTGCCTTCAGCGACGAGGCATAGGCCAGGCTCCCGAGCTGGTCCTGCTCTTCCAGGCAGAATCCGATGAAGCACAGGCTACGCCTCAGGGAAACGCCGCGGAGGCTCCTCGCCACCTCCAGCATGACCGCCAGCCCACTGGCGTTATCATCGGCGCCGGGTGAGCCGGGCACCGTGTCGTAGTGCGCCGCGATGATCAACGGCGGGGCGTCCTCGTCTGTCTCCGTGCGTGAAGAGGCCGGCAAGGAGGCGATCACATTCCGGTACGTGCTCTCCAGCGCCTCGAATGGGTGGAAGGAGACTTCCAGGCCAATCTGCCGGAATTGCTCTGCGAGATAGCGCTCCGCTTGTCGGAGGGTAGCGGGAGAAGAGAGAGGATGGCGAGCGCCGAGCAGGGCGAGAAGATGAGCGCGGAGCCGATCTGTCAGGATCATGTGGGGAGTCGTCTAGCCCGCATTATTCATGAAAGCTTCTGCTGCAATCGCGGATCCGCTGCTGCGACAAGCCTGCATGCGGCTACCGCGGCATGCAGGCGGGCGGGCTCGCCGCTCAGTCGGTCAACGTACTGCCGGGAGTATGCCTCCCTCCTTCGCGGCTCCACGCGCCCGTCTCGCGACGCGGCTACGCGATTTCGCCACGAACCATCATGAATAATGCGGGCTAGGAGACGATCTCGGTGCCGATCCCCTTGTCCGTAAAGATCTCGAGCAGGATGGCGTGAGGCATCCGGCCGTCGATGACGTGGGCCTTCCGAACCCCGCCGTCCAGTGCCGTCAGGCAGGCGCGGACTTTCGGAAGCATGCCCTCGCTGATCGTGCCTTTCTTGACCATGCGCTGCATGTCCTTCCGCGAGAGCGTGGAGACGTGGCGACCCTTGGCATCGCGGATCCCTTTGACGTCGGTCAGCATCAGCAATTTCTCGGCCTTCAGCGCCGCCGCGATCGCCCCCGCGGCAAGATCCGCATTGATATTGTAGGTCTGTCCCTCACGGTCGGCCCCGATGGGGGCGATCACCGGAATGAATTGATCCTGTTGTAGCTTCAACAGCACGTGGGGATTGACGGACTGCACTTCTCCGACCATACCGAAGTCTTCCTCCGGCGACCCGTCCAAGTCCGCGTAGAGGCTCTCCGACCAGGCTCTGACGGTGAGCGGTTTGGCCTGGAGGAGGCCGCCATCCTTCCCGGTCAGCCCGACGGCTTTGGCCCCGTGCTGGTTCAGGAGCGTCACGATCTGCTTGTTGATCTTCCCGCCCAGGACCATCTCCACGACCTCCATCGTGGGGCGATCGGTGACCCGGACCCCCTGCCGGAACTTGGGTTCGAGGCCCAGCCGGGTCAACATCTCATCGATCTGCGGCCCTCCTCCGTGCACGATCACCGGGTTGAGGCCCACGTATTTCATCAGGACCACATCGAGCGCGAACCCATCCTTGAGCGCCTCCTCGGTCATCGCCTTCCCGCCGTACTTGATCACCACCGTTTTGCCGGCGAATGTCCGGATGTACGGCAGCGCTTCCACGAGGATATTGGCTTTCTTGATCAGCCTGTTCATGCAGGCGCGTGCCTCCTGTTTGGTCCGTTGAGTCGGTTAATTCCGTCGACGGACAAAACGGACTCAACTGACTTAACGGACGAACCCTCTCAGAGAATGAACCGACTGAGGTCTTCGTCCTTCACGATCGCCCGCAGTCGGTCCTTCACGTATTGCGCATCCACGAGAATCTTCTGGTCGGTCATCTCCGGGGCCTCGAACAGAATCTGTTCCAGGAGACGTTCCATGATGGTGAAGAGGCGCCGGGCGCCGATGTTCTCGGTGCGGTCGTTGACCTGAGCGGCTGTGGCCGCGATCTCTTCCAACCCGTCGCGGGTAAAGTCCAGCCCGACGCCTTCGGTTTCCAGCAGCGCCTGATACTGTCTGACCAGGGCGCCGCGGGGCTCGGTCAAGATTCGAATTAAGTCCTCCTTGGTCAGCGCCTCCAGCTCCACCCGAATGGGGAACCGTCCCTGGAGCTCCGGGATCAGATCCGACGGCTTGGCGATATGGAACGCTCCGGCGGCGATGAACAGGATGTGATCGGTCCGGACCGGACCATACTTCGTGTTCACGGTGGAGCCTTCCACGATCGGCAGGAGGTCTCGCTGCACGCCTTCGCGGGACACGTCCGGCCCGATGCTCTTCTCCCGCCCGGCGATCTTGTCGATCTCGTCCAGAAACACGATGCCGGCTTCTTCCACCTTGGTCACTGCTTCTCTGATCACCTCGTCCATGTCGATCAACTTCTGCGCTTCATCCTGCGTGAGGTGCTTAAGGGCCTCGGACACCTTCATGATCCGTTTCTTCTTCTTTCCGGGGAACAGCCCTCCGAGCATGTCGCGCAGGCCGCTCTCAAGCTCTTCCATGCCTCCGACGTTCGAGATCACGCCGATGGGAAGCCCTCGTTCCTTCACTTCCAGTTCGACCGAGCGGTGATCCAGCTTCCCCTCGCGCAACTGGAGACGAAGCTTCGAGCGGGTCGCGTCATAGGACTCAGACCCGATCGGGGTGGAGGCGTCCGAGCCCGTGTCTTCGAAGCCGCCCAGGGTCGGCTTCTGGCTGGTCGGGGGGAGCAGGAAATCCAGCAGCCGCTCTTCTCCCAGTTGCTCCGCCTTCTGTTGCACCTGTTCCACATGGGCTGTTTTGACCATGCCGACCGCCAGCTCCGTGAGGTCACGAATGATCGACTCCACGTCCCGCCCGACGTAGCCGACCTCGGTAAACTTCGACGCTTCTATTTTCAGGAAGGGGGCCTGCGCCAGCTTCGCCAGGCGGCGCGCGATCTCGGTTTTCCCGACACCGGTCGGGCCGATCATGATGATGTTCTTCGGGATCACCTCGTCCCGAAGCTCGGCGCTCAACTGCTGCCGCCGCCACCGGTTGCGCAACGCGATCGCGACCATGCGCTTGGCGTCCCGTTGCCCGATCACGTAGCGATCCAGCTCCTCCACGATCTGGCGGGGCGTCAGGTGGTCAAGACTGCTTCGCCGTGTCTGCGGGTCCGAAGCCATGTCCTCCTTCCCCTTCAGCGTTTGAGCTCTTCGATGATGAGTTGCTGATTGGTATAGATATCGATGCCGCCCGCGATCCGCAAGGACTCCTCGACGATCGCGCGCGCCTCGAGCGTCGAATGGTTGAGGAGGGCTCTCGCGGCCGCCAGGGCGTAAGGCCCGCCGGAACCGATCGCCAGGATGCCGTCCTCCGGTTCGACCACGTCGCCGGTCCCGGAAATGACGAAGGCATGGTCGTAGTCCGCGACAGCCAGCAGGGCTTCCAGTCGCCGGAGCACGCGGTCGGTCCTCCAGTCCTTGGCCAGCTCCACCGCCGCCCGGGTCAGGTTGCCGCGGTATTCCTCCAACTTGGCCTCGAATTTCTCGAACAACGTCAGCGCGTCGGCCGTGGCCCCCGCGAAGCCGGCCAACACCTGGTCATGGTGGACACGACGGAGCTTGCGGGCGTTGCTCTTCATCACGGTGGTGCCCACAGTGACCTGGCCGTCGCAGCCCATGGCGACGTTGCCCCCGCGCTTCACGCAGAGAATGGTCGTGGAACGGATCCTCATGGTCGAGTGGTTCCTGTCCCCGGCCGCACGCCTGAAAGCCGTCCTGCCCTCGGATGGGCACGGTCGTACACCTCCAGCAGGTGGTCCGTCGCCAGGTGGGTGTATTTCTGCGTCGTCGCGAGCGAGGCGTGGCCGAGCATTTCCTGGATTGCGCGGAGGTCAGCTCCTTCATCCAGCAGATGAGTCGCGAACGAGTGGCGCAACGCGTGGGGACTCACGCTTCCCCCTCTCAATCGACGGGAATATTTCTCCACGATCCGTTCCACGCTGCGCGCGGTCAGGCGCCCGCCCCGATTGTTAGTAAAGACGGGGGTATCTGATCGGGCTGAGAGCTGATGGCTGATAGCTGATGGCCGGAGAGAGGCGTGGTACTCCCGGAGCGCCTCCAGCGCCACTGTCCCGATCGGCACGATGCGCTCCTTCCTCCCTTTGCCGCGAAGCCTGACCAAGCCGTCGCTCCGGTTCAGGTCATCCACATTCATGCCGACCAACTCGCTCACGCGGGCGCCGGTGGAATAGAGCGTTTCGAGAATCGCGCGGTCGCGCCTGGCCGACAAGTCGTCCCCCTCCGGAAATTCCATGAGGGCGTTGGCGTCGTCCTTGGTCAGGACCCGCGGCAAGTATTGCGGTTGTTTGGGGGTGCGGACCTCGGCGGCGGGATTCTGTCCCGCCAGCCCTTCACGCGTCATGAACCGGAAGAAACTCCGAAGCGCGGCCAGCTTCCGCGCCAGCGAGGCTTTCTTTTCCTTCTTCCGGTCGAGCCACGCCAGATACCCACGAATCGTCAGCGGGTCGACCTCCTGGGGGGTCAGCGCGGACGCCGCGGCGGGGCGGAGTGTGCCGGCGTAGGAAAGGAACTGGCGGAGGTCCGAACGATAGCCACGAATCGTCTCGCGGGACGCCCCTCGCTCCACCTCAAGAAACGTCACGAAAGCGCGAATCGCGTCTTCCATGCTTCGAGATCCTCCAGCGCGCGCTGGCCGATCAGGCGCCGCTTCTGGTCTTTGTCCCTGATCCGGGTCGGGAGGGGCGGGAACAGACCGAAGTTGGTGTTGATCGGCTGGAAATGACGGGGCTCACAGGTCGTAATATACGTCATCAGACTCCCATGCGCCGTCGCGGGCGGCGGAGTGACCAGGGGCAGTCCGGTCAGCCCCCTGGCCGCATTGATGCCCGCCAAACCTCCCATGGCAGCCGATTCGGTGTAGCCTTCCACTCCCACGAGTTGCCCGGCAAAAAACGCGGTGCCTCGCGTCTTGAGTTGCAACGTATCGCGGAGGAGCTCGGGGGAATTCACAAACGTGTTCCGGTGGAGGCTGCCGTACCGGAGGAACTCGGCCTGTTCAAGGCCGGGGATCATGCGGAACACGCGTCGCTGCTCCGGATAGGTCAGCTTGGTCTGGAAGCCGACCATGTTGTAACACGACCCGTGGAGGTTCTCGGCCCTGAGCTGGACGACCGCGTGGGGACGGGTGCGCGTCCGTGGATCTTCCAGCCCGACCGGCTTCAAAGGCCCGTACAGCATCGTTTGGCGGCCCCGCTCGGCCATGACCTCGATGGGAATGCAGCCCTCAAAATAGGGGGTCTTTTCGAACTCTTTCGGCTGGACTTTCTCCGCTTTGAGCAGGGCGTCGTGAAAGGCATCGTAGGACGCTTCGTCCATCGGACAATTCAGATAGTCCGGTCCGCCCTTGTCGTACCGGGAAGCTCGGAAGACCAGCTCCATCTTGATGGAGTCCGTGTCGATAATGGGCGAGATCGCGTCAAAAAAATACAGGTTCTTGGAATGCGTCAGGTTCCGGATGGCGGTGGCCATGCCGTCGGATGTAAGCGGGCCGGTCGCGATGATGCAGACGCAGTCGCTCGGGATCTCCTTGATCTCTTCTCGGATGATCCGGACATTCGGGTGGCTCTCCAGGGTTTGGGTGATCCGTTGAGCGAACTGGTCACGATCCACGGCCAGCGCCGTCCCCGCCGGCACCCGGACTTCATCCGCCACCCGGATCACCAACGAATTCAAGCGACGCATCTCCTCTTTGAGGATACCGGGGGCGTTGAGCATGTCACCGGAGCCCAAGGAGTTCGAGCACACCAATTCCGCCAGCAGACCTGTCTTGTGGGCCTGCGTCGGCTCCTTCGGGCGCATTTCGTACAGCGTCACGCGCGCACCCCGCGTCGCGGCTTGCCAGGCCGCCTCCGATCCGGCCAGGCCACCACCGATGACGACGACGTCTTCACGCATCTGCTTGAATCTCCATCGAATTCGCATTGTAAGGACCGCGTTCGAAAGATGTCAAGCTGACTCCCGCATCCCTGATCCGTCGTTGACTGACCTGATTCGCCATGTTAGACTCGCGTGCTCGCGTGGGCGATTAGCTCAGCGGAAGAGCGCTTCCCTCACACGGAAGAGGCCACTGGTTCGATACCAGTATCGCCCACCATACCGCACTTGGCGCGACAAACGTCCGATTCATAATGATCAGGCAATGCCGCGCCAGTAGTACCCCCAGGCAACTAAGTTGTATGCCGAAATAAGGTGTCGCGTCGCGCGACGCCGCTTTACGGCGGTCGTCGCCACGGCCGGAAGGTATGTCTGGCGCGGCACTGCCACCAAGCTTGTAGTCGGGCGCATATCGCGCCAAGGAGCCGCGCAGCGCGACACCGCCCCGCTTCGTTCCGTCATCCACTGGACAGAACAGTGGAGTTGAGCTAGACTTTTGGCATATCGAATGCCGCTCTCTTGCGAGACTGAAGAAGAAGACCACGAGAAGAAAGAGGTGAGATGATGCGAGCTATAAGACTCCTAGCAGGCATGGCGATGGTGGTCGCTCTGCTATCCAGTGGGTGTATGAGTGGGCGGGATCAGATTTCGGCTGCCCAGCAGGCCACGACATACTGGCCTCTGGATAGCTTGGCCCTCACCTACGCGGATCCTGTGGCGGTGGCGCCGATTAATGATCACCCTCTTCGGTGGTTCGCCTTCGGCTTCCACCCAGCGGGGGTGGCTGTGGATTACGCCATCAACCGATTCACGTACAACCTGGTATCCATTTTCCCAGGCCTGTTTGGGTATACCGCTGAAGACGCCGGGCTCAATTCGCAGCGCCAGGGTCTGATTTTCCGGTAACTCTTCCGGCCACTCCTGGCCGACAGCGAGCCGCGGTCCGGTTCTCCCGAGGCATCCGGTTGATGAGCACACGCCGGGCGGGGATCTCACCCGGCGTGTGCTTTTTCGTTGTCCGGGGGAAAAGTCCGTGCACTGAACGCTGCTTGAGACCCGCCGGCGCGTCATGAACTCCCTCCCGAGGCAATTCAAGATAAACAAGCGGATTGCTCTGGGTCTGCCCGCCGCCGTCGTGGGGCTGTTGCTATCCGCCTGCGCCCCCCCTCCCCCGCCGTCGAGGTTCCCCCCTTCGGCAAGCGATCTCTCGTTGCTCAAGTCCACACGGCTGTGCGACCGGAAGGCGGACTTCCTGCAGCGCCGGGAGAGCGGCTCGCCACGCCGAGAGGCCTGGGGAAGCGGTGAAGAAGTGCGAATCGCGGCGAACCGAAGCGAGTCCGGAGCCGAGGAATCGTTCTTTTTCGACGAGGATGGGCTGCTGGTCGGAGCGGTGTTTTCGTTCCCGACCGGTCAAAGCCTCAAGCCATACCCTGTTCTGCGCCGAACGCTGTCGGAGCTCAAGCCCGCCCTCGAGTTCTATCTGAACGTCGCTCAACTTGCCGACCGGGCGAACCTTGATCCCAGCACGTTGTACGAAACGGGTGATGAGAAAAGCACGACCCAGTACATCGTGTTGGGCGGAGCGGATGAGCCCACCCTGCTATTGGCCTCTTTCTCGCTGGATCCATACTCGAAGCTGCTGTCCGCCTACCGGAGGGACTTCCTGGCTCGCATCGAGCGCGGGGATAAGACCAAGGGCGGCCAGCGTCCTGGAGGACCGGGAGCCGAGGACACAGAATCCTTCCCGGCCGTCCAACAGTTCGCCAGAGGGCAGACGGCTCACTTATCGTACTGTGGCTCGCGCAACTATGACATTGCGGCTGAGGCGTATGCGAAGGCGATCAAGCGCGGGTTCTCGAATAAGATGTGGCTGGCGGAGGCGCATCACAAGCTGGGCCTGGCGTTGCAGGGGAAAGGCCAATTTGAACAGGCGAAAGGTGAGATGCAACAATCACTCACCTTGCGCCCCAATACCCCGGAGGTGCTCAACAATCTCGGCACGGTGTATAAGCAGCTGGGAGACCAGGACAAAGCGATCGCGGCATTCGAGAAGTCGGTGAGCCTGCGGCCGAACTATCCGCTCGCGCGGTACAACCTGGCGGAAGCCTACGAGACGACGAACCCCAAGCGGGCGATCTCGGAATATGAGACGTATTTGGCGTTGGTGGAAGGGATTCCGGAGGAAGCGGAACGCGCCCTTCGTGCGCGCGAGCACGTCACCGTGCTGAGTCGCTGACGGGCGGGCGATCTCAGAGCCGTCTCTCTATCGGCGAATCTTTTCTTCCCGCTCCTGCTGGGTCTTGCATTCGATACACAGCGTCGTGACGGGGCGTGCCTTCAGCCGCTTGTAAGGGATCTCCTCGCCGCAGCGCAGACAGATGCCGTAGGTGTGCGCGGCCACTCTGTCGAGCGCGTCGTCGATTTTCTTCAGCAGCTTCTGCTCGCGCTCCTTCAGTCGAAGCGTAAAGTTCTGGTCCACTTCCGCCGTAGCCTGGTCGCTCAAATCCGGGAACGATTCCAGCTCGGGTCGCTGCAGCATGGTCACACCGGCTTCCTCGAGCAGAGCGGCTCTCTGTTGCTCGAGGTCACGGCGGATGTCGCCGTACTTCCCGGCCGGCTTTCGCCCCTTGGTGGCTCGCTTGGGCTTGGCGAGTTTTGTCACGCTCTTCGGCATCGCTCCTTTTCGGGGGACCGGCCCGGTCTCAGCACCAACGTTACGGTAAACTATAGCAGACCGCGGAAATTTCCGTCAACGCGCACGCGCGGTCAGAGATCCCGTCTCCCTTCGATGGATTTGATCAGCGTCACCTCGTCCGCGTACTCGAGATCCATCCCGACCGGGATACCGTACGCGATCCGCGTCACCCGGACGCCGTGCGGCTTCATCAGCTTGGTCAGGTAAATCGCCGTCGCCTCACCCTCGATCGTGGGGCTTGTGGCGAGGATGACTTCCTGGATCACGCCATCTTTCAATCGATTCACGAGATCCTCGGCGCGGATGTCCGACGGACCGATCCCATCCAGGGGTGAGAGTGATCCGAGCAGCACGTGGTAGAGCCCGTGGAACCCCCCGGATCGCTCGATGGCATAGAGGGTGCTCGGTTCCTCCACGACTAGCACCTTGCTCTGGTCACGCTTGGGATCGAGACAGAACTCGCAGAGCTCACCCTCGGCGATGTTGCGGCACTGGCGGCAGAAGGCCAAGCCCTCCTTCACGGCTCGAATTGCCTCGGCCAGCCGCAGAGCCTCCTCCGGCTCGGTCTTAAGAATATGGAAGGCGAGGCGTTGGGCCGTCTTTTGCCCGATGCCGGGCAACCTCACGAGTTCCCGGATCAGTCGGGCGAGCAGGCCGTGTTGATCGATGCTCATAACAAAGACAATGGTGAATGGTAAGCGTTGAGTTGTGAATGATGAACGGTGAAGGTTGCCTCAATTCAACATTTAAAATAGGCCCGGAATCCGGAGTCCTCCCGTGATCGACTTCATCTCTTCCGCCATCATGTCCCGCGCCTTGCGCAACGCGTCGTTGGTCGCCGCCACGATCAAGTCCTGCAGCATCTCCGCATCCCCGGACTTGAGCACCTCGGGGTCGATCTTCAACGCGACGACCTGCATGGCTCCGCTGACGCTCACCGTGACCATGCCGCCGCCGGCCGTCCCATCCACGGTCTTGGAGGCAGCCTGCTCCTGGATCTTGGCCAGTTGCTCTTGCATGGCCTGAGCCTGTTTCATGATGTTGCCGATATTTCCGAATGGATTCTTGATCATGATCGCCCCTCTTTCTCCTGGGATGCCTGGCGGACCTCGACCAGCTCCGCTCCGAACATATCCAGAGTCTGCTTGACCAATGGATGGGAACGAGTGCGTTCCAGGAGCGCCTCTTTTTGGTCCCGTTCCTTCGCGGCACGGATTTGGGCGAGGCTCCGGCCGGTTCCCTGCCCATCTGCCAATGCGATCACGCGAAGCCTGACAGGGCGGCCGGCCAACCCTGCGCAGACGTCCGTGACGAGCCGGAGATTCTCCTCGTTTTGAATCCGTGTGAACGCGGTCGAGGCGGTGTGGGGATAGCCGATGGTGACCAGATGGCCCTCGATCGCCACCAGGCTTCCCCTTTCCAGGAAGGGGGCGATGTTCGGATGCGCGGTCGCCACGCGTTCCAGGATCTGCTCCCAGTCGAGGCGCACGGGCGGGTCTGCGGCGGGAGGCGCAGTCGTCTGGCGATTGTCCGGCGGAATGCCGCCGGCCGGGCTCGCCGGCTTTGCACCCGGAGTGCCGAGTGACTGAACGGATTGCGCGGTCGCTCCCGATGCGTGGGCTGAGAGAGTCGGCTTTGCCGGCTGTAAAGCGGGCTTCATGGGTTGAGCGCCGGGAAGAGCCTCCTGGGTCTGGCCGGCCTGACCCGCTTGTTCGGATGCGGCTCGGGAAGACTCGTTGTGGGAGGCCTTCCCTGGGAGCTGACCTGGAGGCGGAGCGCCGCGCTGAGGTTCGGGGTGGCTCACGTGCGGCCGTGGAGCGTCCAGAGCCGCGGGAGAAGGGGATGCAGCCTGGGGCACAGGGAGCAACAGACGCGTGGACCGCACCGCGGCCACCTCCAGGACGAACCGAGGATGAGCGCTCAGGCGCAAGGCATCCTCGGCCTGCGAAAAAATCCGAAACAACTCCTGAAGCTGCTCCACGGTGAACACCCTGGCGTCGGTCTCGATCTGCCGCACGTCATCCTTCGACAGTTCAATCAGTCCCTCCAGTTCCTGCGAGGAGGGCACGGCGACAGCGACCAGCAGATTGCGGATATGTTCGACGAGGTCCCCGCAGTACACGCGGAGATCGTGGCCTTGGTCGAGGAGCTGAGCAATGATCCGCACGGCGGCCGAACTGTCCTGTGCGAGGATGGCTGAGATCATCGCCCGGATGTGTTCCTGCGGAACCGAGCCGAGCAAGGTCTCCAGATCGCTCTGCCGAACGGTCTTGCCGGCGAAGGCTACGGCCTGGTCCAGCAGGCTGAGGGCGTCCCGCATGCTCCCTTCGCTGGCCCGCGCCAACGAGGCGAGACTCCGGTCCTCGACGCCGATGCCCTCCTGGGCCGCGACGTAGCGGAGGCGTTGGATGATCTCGGCCCTCGAGATCCGGCGAAAGCTATAGTGCTGGCAGCGCGACAAAATGGTCGGCGGGATCTTGTGGATCTCGGTGGTGGCGAAGATGAAGACCACGTGGGGCGGCGGTTCCTCGAGCGTCTTCAGCAACGCGTTGAACGCTGAGTTCGACAACATGTGCACTTCATCGATAATGTAAATCCGATAATGACCCCGGAACGGCGCGAACTTGACGTTCTCGCGGAGTTCCCGCACGTCATCCACCCCGGTATTCGAGGCGCCGTCAATCTCGATGACGTCCACGGAGATGCCTTGGGCGATTTCCAAACAGTTGGGACATTTCCCACAGGGGGTGCTGGTGGGACCACGCTCGCAGTTGAGCGCTTTGGCCAGCAGGCGCGCCACCGTCGTCTTGCCGACCCCGCGCGTCCCGGAAAAGAGAAACGCGTGCGCGATCCGCTTCGCGGTGATGGCGTTCACGAGCATCTGCACGACATGCGGCTGGCCGATCACATCGTCGAACATGCTCGGCCGGTATTTTCGCGCAGAAACTTGGTAATCCATGGTTCTTGGCGCGCTAGAAGACGTCTGACTTCATACCTTTGGGCAGTGCCGCGCCAGCCCTACCTTCCGGCAGCTATTCTTGGCGCGATATGCGCACGACTTCCTACTTGGCGGCAGTGGCGCGCCAGCTTTACCTGCAGGCAATGAGTTCGTGTGCCGAAATAAGGGGTCGCGTTCCGCGACACCTTTTCATGGCCATGGAAATTCATGGCCCGTTGGTAGAACTGGCGCGCCATTGCCTGCTAGCTCATAAACCCGGCATTTTCTGTCGCGCCAAAGAGGAAGCGGGGCCAGGTGATCCTGCGGCACCCAGACTGGCCTGCTTACCGTTGCGTCCTTCCGGACCTGGCGGGGTTCACAGGATTCTGTTGCACAGGGCCCAGCCCCTATTCCTTGGCGCGCTAGAAACGCTCCGACGGTGAACCAGTGGGCAGTGCCGCGCCAGTAGTACCTGCAGGCAATTAGGTTGTGTGCCGAAATAAGGTGTCGCGTCCCGCGACTTCTCCTTAAGGTCTGGCGACAGTCAAGCACTCGTTTCCCGGCGCCCGGATGATGTCGCGAAGCGACACCTAATTACGGCAACCAATGCCATGGCCTGCTGGTGAGGCTGGCGCGGCATTGCCTGGTCATTAAGAATCGGACATTTGTCGCGCCAAGCTGGCGGAGAGGGTGGGATTTGAACCCACGGTGCCGTTGCCAGCACACGTGCTCTCCAGGCACGCCGAATCGGCCGCTCTCGCACCTCTCCGCGCCAACATTTTCGTAAGAAGTGGCA
>Ga0209761_1002365_pt1 | contig 12386 bp, 9 predicted proteins | sample GraSoi013_1_40cm_4_FD_185818 | JGI IMG/M metagenome (GOLD analysis project Ga0209761, IMG submission 185818) | Grasslands soil microbial communities from the Angelo Coastal Reserve, California, USA - Sample 09_25_2013_1_40cm (SPAdes) (version 2) | ecosystem: Environmental > Terrestrial > Soil >... | reverse complement strand
CCTGCCGCACGAGAAGATCGAACGCATCCGCTCGCTGCGCCCGGACATGATCCTGTTCTCCGGCGGGACGGACGGCGGCACCGTGACGCACGTAGTGGAGATGGCGGAATACATCGCGGCCGCCGAGCCCCGTCCGCGGCTCGGCATGAGCTACAACCTCCCGCTGATCTACGCCGGCAACAAGGACGCCCGTGCGCGCATCAGCGAGATCCTCGGCAAGAAGACCGCGCTGACCATCACCGAGAACTTAAGGCCCGTGTTGGAGAAAGAGAACCTCGGGCCCGCCCGCGCGAAGATCCACGACCTGTTCCTGGAGCACGTCATGGCGCAGGCCCCGGGCTACAAGAAGCTCATCTCCTGGGCCGGCGCGCCGATCATGCCGACCCCGGCGGCGGTGGGGCTCATCATGGAGACCATCGCCAAAAAGCAGGGGATCAACCTGATCGGCGTGGACATCGGCGGGGCGACCACCGACGTGTTCTCGGTGTTTCACGGCATCTTCAACCGGACCGTTTCGGCCAATCTGGGCATGAGCTACAGCATCTCGAACGTGCTGGCCGAGGCGACGCTCGACAACATCATGCGCTGGGTGCCGTTCTCGATCGACGAGCAGGACTTGCGCAACCGGATCAAAAACAAGATGATCCGCCCGACGACGGTCCCGCAGACCCTGGACGAGCTCCAGATCGAGCAGGCCATCGCGCGCGAGGCCCTGCGCCTGGCCCTCATTCACCACAAGTCCCTGGCGACAAGCCTGAAGGGGGTCCAGCAGGAGCGCTCCATTTCCGATGTGTTCGAGCAGACGGCGTCGGGGGGGACGCTCGTGGACATGCTGCAGCTCGATCTGATCGTCGGCAGCGGGGGTATCCTCTCCCATGCCCCGCGTCGGGTGCAGTCCCTGCTGATGATGGTCGACGCTTACGAGCCGCTCGGGTTCACTGAGTTGGCCGTGGACAGCATTTTCATGATGCCGCATCTGGGGGTGCTCTCCACCGTCAACGAGCAGGCTGCGACCGACGTGTTCGTTCGGGATTGTCTGGTCCACCTGGGCACGTGCGTGGCGCCGATCGGGCAAGGCGCCTGGGGGGCGCGCTGCGCGGACTATACCATCACGTTTCCGAGCGGACGAGAGCTGGTGAAGGGAACCCTGACCTTCGGGGAGGTCCGGCTGTTTCCCCTCGCGGTCGGGGAAGCGGCCACGGTCGCCATGTCCCCGGCTCGTTCCGTGGACCTGGGGGCGGGCAAGGGCGTGCCGGTCGAGCGGCGCGCCCGGGGGGGCGTCGTCGGTGTGGTGCTGGACGGGCGCGGGCGGCCGCTGCAGTTGCCCACGCAGGCGGAGGAGCGGGTGCGCGCCTTGAAGCACTGGCACGCCGCGCTGAACCTCTATCCGAAGTGACGGGTGACACGTGACAGGCTATGAAAAGATCATCTGAGAGTATTGGCTTTGCGGGTTTTGTGCGTCACTCGTCACGCGTCACGCATCACGGTCTTTGAAATGGCACACACCTACACACCGGGTCTCACCGTCACGCCGCGAACCGTCGTCTCCAAGAAGCGGATCCTGCCGCTGTCTGGCACGGTCCGCGTCGAGGCCGGCGAGGCCGTCACCTCGGCGACGGTTGTGGCTCGCGCGGAGTTGCCCGGCAAAGTCCATGTGGTGAATCTCGTCAATCAGCTCGGCATCCTGCCTGAAGACCTGCCCGATTACATGGTGACGCGGGAGGGAGATCGGATCCAGCAAGGCGACGTCCTGGCGGAGACCAAACCCTTCCTCAAGTGGTTCAAGACGCAGGTGCGCTCTCCCATCACCGGGACCGTGGAGACCATTTCAACGGCGACAGGGCAGGTCATCCTGCGGGAGCCGCCGCGGCCGGTGGAGCTCTTCGCTTATCTCGACGGCACGGTTGCGGAGGTGCTGCCGGGCCAGGGGGTGCGGGTCGAGACGACGTGCGCCTTCATCCAAGGAATCTTCGGGATCGGCGGTGAGACCTGGGGGACCCTGGCCATGGGGGTCGCTTCGCCGGAAGAGGATGTGACGGTCGCGCACTTCACGGCTGCCCATGCGGGCAAGATCGTGGTGGGGGGCGCCTTTGTTGGAGCCGAGGCCCTCGCGCGGGCCAGAGCCGTCGGCGTCAAGGGAATTGTCGTCGGCGGGATGCACGACCAGGACCTGCGCGCGCTCCTGGGTTACGACCTCGGCGTGGCTATCACCGGAACGGAAACCGTCGGCTTTACCCTGATCCTGACCGAGGGGTTCGGACGCATCCCGATGGCCCGCCGGACCTTCGAGTTGCTGCGGAAGCTGGACGGACGCAAGGCGTCCATCTCCGGCGCAACGCAGATCCGTGCGGGGGTCATCCGTCCGGAAATCATCGTGCCGCTGGCGCCCGACGAACAGATCCAGGGCATCGAAGCCGGCCAATGGGGAGAGGCGAGGGGTGGGATTAAGGTCGGCGATCCGGTGCGCGTCATCCGGGCCCCCTTCTTCGGGCGGATCGGCCAGGTCGTGGGCTTGCCGTCTGACTTGCAGATGATTCCCACGGAAAGCCGCGTCCGTGTGATGGAGGTCCAGTTCACCGACGGCTTGCGGGCGGTGATCCCGCGGGCAAACATCGAAGTGATCGAGGGCTGAGGAGGAAGGGGGATAGCATTTTCCGCGTTGCTGTGCTCTCATATGCGCCCGCGAAAGCGCGAGAGAGGGCTTCTCGTCAGGCTTGGTTGACATTCGCGTGAGGGGGTGGCGATGAAAAAAACGCTTGTGCTGACGTCTTTATTGCTCGTTCTTGTTGTCATGGGGCTCTACCCTTCGTCGGTAGAGGCCAACCCGGAGCTCATTGAGACCGGGCGGCTACTGGCGATCCTGCTCGATTCAGGCCGCGTGACGGTCGGATCGGTCCAGGCCCTCATCAACGATCCCAATAAGGGCGACAAGGGCTTCACAGCGGAGGTCTTCGGGCAGAAGCTCTTAGCAAAATTCAAGGAACGGTCCGGTGTCGATCTGCGGGATCTCCAGAACGAGAAGGTACCGCCGATGGCGAAGAAGCTCCTGCCGATGCTCGTCGAGGCAAGCAAGAAGACCGTCGCCACGTATCAGCCTATCATCAACAAACAGGGGATGGGGTTCAAGAATTTCATCCCGGCCACTTTTGGCACTCATGCGGCGGCGATCTTCACCGCCAAGACCGGTTTCTATTTGAAGCAGACCACCTTTGACGAGTTGCTGAGGAATCCGAAGAACAAGGCTGATGAGTTTGAAGCGGCGACCTTGAAAAAGTTTGCCGAGCCCGTCTATCCGCGCGTAGGTGAGCGGGTCATCAGCGCGACCGTGGATGGCGGGAAGGCTGTCAGAATAATGCTGCCGCTGTTTTACGGCAAGGGATGTCTAGCATGTCATGGAGAGCCGAAGGGTGAGCGGGACATCTCCGGCTATATCAAGGAGGGGAGTAAGGAAGGGGACCTTGGTGGAGCTATCAGCGTCAAGCTGGCGTTGAAATGAACCAAAGGAGGTGGCTATGAGCAGAGCGAGAACGATCGTTATAGCCTTGGTGACGGTTTTCCTGGGGGACGATCTTCTCCTGCCACCGAAAGCTCGCGCCAATTCTGAGGTGGTTGAGACCGGGCGGCTGCTGGCGATCCTGCTGGACGCGGGTCGGGTGACCATCGGGGCGAACCAGTCCTTGATCAACGATCCTGAAAGGGGGGACAAGAACTTTACCCCCGAGGTGTTCGAAAAACAGTTGATCGCCAAGTTCAAGGAGCGGGCGAACGTGGACCTCGTCAACCTGAAGACCGAAAAGGTGCCGGAGCTGGCCAAGAAGCTCCTGCCCGCTCTCGTCGACGCGGAAAAGCAGGTGGTGACGGATTACCAGATCGTGATCAACAAGCAGGGTGTGGGCTTCAAAGGCTTCATTCCCGCCACCTTCGGCACCCAAGCGGCGGCCAAGTTCCGTGCCAAGACTGGAGTGTACCTCAAGCAGACCATGAATCCTCCGCGGAACCCCAAGAATACGCCGGATGAGTTCGAGGCGAGGGTCCTCAAGGCGTTCGCGGATCCGTCCTATCCCCGCCAGGGCGAGAAGATCGTCAGCGACACCGTGGATGGTGGGAAGGCTGTCAGAATAATGCTGCCGCTGTTCTACCTCAAGGGTTGTCTTCCGTGTCACGGGGAGCCGAAGGGGGAGAAGGACATCTCGGGCTACATGAAGGAGGGAGCGAAGGAAGGGGATCTCGGTGGGGCCATCAGCGTTAAGATACAGTTAAAGTGATTCTCGCCCCCTTGCTCCTGTTCCTACTGCTGCTCCTGGGAGCACCGGCACTGGCGGCTACCCCTGCGCCGGAAGGCTTTCGGGCCCTGGATACCCCGAACGATGCCGGCAGAAGCCTGAGTCTTGTCTGGAAAGCTTCTCCCGCCGACCGTGCTGACCGGATCGTCCAGGTCTGGATGGCGGAGGGCGCTGCCGCCCCGTTCAAGAAAGTCGCGGAGTTCCCTTCCAACACGCGCTACGTGAAACCGGGGGACTTCCCATGGTGGGCCCAGCCGGCCGCCAAGGGCGACCACTATGTGAAGCTTGTCTCCTCCCAGGCCTTTCCGATCGAAAACGGCAAGCCCTATTTGGTGAAGCTCCGCGTGCGGGAGGGCGTGCAGGAACTCTGGTCGGAGGTGGCCGAGGCGACGGCCGCTCCCAATATCTTCAACACGGCCCAGGCAAACAACCTTGTGTTCGTCGTGGCGTTCACGGGCGTCCTGCTGGCGAGCATTGCGGCGGCGCGGCGGAACCCCCACGTCCACTTGCGTCGCATCGCCGGCCTGGACGCGGTCGAGGAGGCGATCGGCCGCTCGACGGAAATGGGCCGCCCGATCCTCTACCTCACAGGTTCCGGCGGGATGGACGAAGTCTCCACCATCGCGGCCACCGTCATCCTCGGTGAGGTGGCCAAGAAGGTCGCGCACTACGATACGAGCTTGAAGGTCCCGCACCGCGATCCGATCGTCATGGCGGTCTGCCAGGAGATCGTCAAGGAGGCATATGTCGCAGCCGGCCGGCCTGACGCCTACAAGGACGACTCGAACTTTTTCATCACGAGCGACCAGTTCAGCTACACGGCGGCCGTGGATGGGATCATGCTGCGGGAGAAGCCGGCCGCGAACTTTTTCATGGGCTCCTATTTCGCGGAGTCCCTGCTGTTGACCGAAACCGGGGCCAGCACCGGGGCGATCCAGATCGCCGGCACCGATTCGGATCACCAACTCCCGTTCTTCGTGACCACCTGCGACTACACGTTGATCGGCGAGGAGCTCTACGCGGCCAGCGCCTACCTCTCACGCGAGCCGGTCCTGGTCGGGACACTGCGGGGACAGGACATCGGCAAGGCCTTGATCATGGGCGCGCTCATCCTCGGCACCTTCCTGGCGACGCTCGGCGTGCTCTTGGGCACAGACGGGTTCAGCTACCTGCTGGACCTGTTCAAAGACTTCAAGTGATCTTCCTCAAGCGCCAACTCCCGCTGGCCGTCACCTTCGTGATGGGCGTGGCGTTCGCCATCCAGTACTACATTCCCCATCCTGTCTCCGAGGAGGCCATCACCAACGTCTCCAAATGGATGCAGATCATTTCGGGGTTCGCGCTGGCGCTGGGGCTGGCCAGCATCTTTCACGTCCATGCCGTCAAGATCAAGCGGCAGGTGCCCGGCTGGGGCTACAGCATCGTGCTCTACGCCGCGATGCTCGCCACCATCACCGTCGGGTTCTGGAGCAAGGGGGAGACCAGGGCGGACGGGGCGCAGACCGCCTTGGGCTGGCTCTATGACTACTCGATGGTCCCGTTGCAGGGGACCATGTTCTCGATCCTGGCGTTCTTCATAGCCTCAGCGGCCTACCGCGCCTTCCGGGCGCGCTCCCGGGAGGCGTCCGTGCTGCTCGTGGCCGCCGTGCTGGTCATGATGGGACGCGTCCCCTTGGGCCAGTTCCTCCTGCCCTGGACCTGGGACGTCACCCAGTGGCTCCTGAACGTGGTGAACAGCGCGGTCCGGCGCGCCATTCTCATCGGTGTGAGCATGGGGCAGGTCGCCCTCTCGCTGAAGATCATCCTGGGCATCGAACGGGCGTACCTTGGTGGGGGGAGGGATCAGTGAAAGACTTTGCCCGCCGCATGATCGGGATCGACCGGCGGATCATCTTCCTGCTGATCGCCGCGGCGGTCCTGCTGCCGTTGCTTCGGCCCTTCGGGCTGCCGATTAAGATCTCCCCGGAGGTGCTGGCCGTCTATGACTACATCGAGGCGTTGCCCGAGCGCTCTATCTTCCTGCTTTCCTTCGATTTTGATCCGTCCTCCAAGCCGGAGCTCGAGCCGCAGGCGGTCGCGCTCCTCCGGCACGCCTTCCTTAAAAATCTCCGCGTGATCGGCATGACGCATTGGCTCACCGGCACGGGTTTGGCTGATGATATCTTTTCGCGCGTGGCGGTGGAAACGGGGAGGGAGCGCGGCAAGGACTATGTCTTTCTGGGCTGGAGCCCCGGCGCCGGCGCGCTGGTCATCGCGATGGGCCAGGACCTCTACAAGGCGTTTCCATCTGATTATCAGAAGACCCCGACACCAGGAATGTCCGTGCTGGAAGGGGTCAAAAGCCTCCGGGACGTGAATTACATGGTCAGCTTAGCGGCGGGCAACCCGGGCATCGAGATGTGGTACGTCTTCGGCAAGGACAAGTACCGCTTCGAGATGGCCGGAGGCTCCACCGGCGTGATCGCACCGGGTCTCTACCCTTTCCTGCGCAGCGGCCAGATCAACGGCCTGATCGGCGGGCTCCAGGGCGCGGCCGAGTACGAGACGTTGATCAAACGGAAGGGCACGGCGACGGCCGGCATGGACGCCCAGTCCGCCACCCACTTCGTGATCATCATCCTGGTGCTCCTGTGCAACGTGTTCTATTTCGTGTTGCGCGGGGAGGAAGGCAAGTCGAACTGATGCCAGGCCCCGTCCTCCCCACTGAGACGCTGCTGGGAGCCTGGGTCGCCGCCGGGCTGACCCTGTTCATCTACAGCTTTCTGTACAAGGATAACCCGCTGTTCAAGCTGGGGGAGCATCTGTACGTCGGCATCTCGGTCGGCTACTCGGTCGTCCTCACCTGGCACACAGTCTTCCTCAGGCTACTGTGGGAGCCTATCAAGAAGGACATCACCGAGAATCCCGCGGCGCTTGGCAGCTACGTGCTGCTGATCCCCGCGGTGCTCGGCCTGCTCATGTGGGCGCGGTTCATTCCCAAGATCGCCTGGCTCTCCCGCCTCGCCTTCGCCTTCGTGGTCGGTTTCGGGTCGGGCGTGGCGATTCCACGGGTTGTCTCCTCTTACATCCTGAGGCAGATCGAGGACACGGTGAATCCGCTGGTGATCAGGGGCGCCGACGGCCTGTCCATGGGATTCAACCTGGCCTCCCCGCAGAGCGGCGTCAACACGATCGTGCTGGTCATCGGCGTGGTGTCGGTGCTGTTCTATTTCTTCTTTTCGGTCGAGCATACCGGCCCAGGCAGAGTGACAGCACGCACGGGCATCTATTTCCTGATGATCGCCTTCGGCGCGGCCTTCGGCTATACGGTGATGTCCCGCATGTCGCTCCTGATCGGCCGGTTCTCGGACCTCATCAAGTATGCGGGCGCCGAGTACGGCTATGCGGCGCTGGTGCTCCTGGCGCTCACGGTGCTGGCCCTGGCCGCCTGGGAGATGGCCAGCCGCGGAAGACACGCAGTATAATCTTGCCCACGATGGAATACCCCAAGCTGCGGAATCTCGAGTTCTTCCCCGTGCGCGAGGGCGAGACGCAATCCGTCGGGCTGCGCGATCCCGAGGGGATTTCGGAGGGAATCCTGTTTCTGCCCCCCAACATCTTCTATCTGGTGCAGTTCCTCGACGGGACGCACACGCGAAACCAGATCGCGGGCGAGTACCTCAAGCGCTTCGGCGAAATCCTCATGCCGCAGTGGGTGGACAAGTTCATCGCAGACCTGGATGAGAAGCTGTTTCTGGAAGGCGAGCGGTTTGAAGCAGCGAAACAGGCGCTGCTGGAAAGTTTCCGGGCGCAACCGACGCGGCCGGCGACGTTCGCCGGAAAGAGCTACGAGGCCGACCCTGAGAAATTGAAGCAGCAACTCGACGGGTTTTTCCGGTCAAAAGAGGGGCCCGGCAGCGCTCCGTCGGGGAACGCCGGCCAGGCCCTTAAGGCAATTGTCGCCCCACAGGTTGAGATCAACACGGCGGGGCCGATCTACGCGTGGGCCTACAAGGAAGTGCGGGAAGCCAAGACGCCCGACGTGTTCGTGGTCCTCGGGGTGGCACGCGGCGTGATCGAAACCCTCTTCGCCTGCACCGACAAGGACTTCGAGACCCCGCTCGGGCTCGTCAGGACCGACCGGGAGTTCCTGCGGCTCTTCCGCGAGCACGGCGGTGGCGTGTTCTTCCAGGAAGAACTCGCTCACCGCAAGGACCACGCCATCGAATTCCAGGCGGTGTTCCTCCAGCATATCCTCGGCCACACGAAGCCGTTCACGATCGTGCCGGTGCTCTGCTCGTTCTCACATCTGCATTTCAGCCACGCAGACCTGCTCGCCCAGGGGCAGCGCATCGGGCAGTTTATCGAGGCGTTCCGCAAGGCCCTGGCGGGCTTCGGCAAGGAGGTGTGCTTCGTGGTCAGCGGGGACCTGGCCCACATCGGCATGCGCTACGGCGATCTCAAGCCGCCGACGGACTTCTCGTTCCACAAGACGATGCAGGCAGACCTGGCGATGCTTAAGCACGCGGAGAACGGTGATCCGGAGGCCTTCTTGCAGTTCATCCAGAAGGAGGATGACGCGCGCCGCATCGGCCTGCTGCCGCCGCTCTTCACGATGCTGAAGCTCCTGTGCAGTCCAACTGGCTCCGCGCCGAAAGGGAGCGTGCTGCGCTACGACCGCGCTACCGTGGACCAGTACAACTCCACCGTCACTTACGCTGCCATGGCGTTTTATTGAACGTGGCGACGGGTCCTGTCGCCGAGTCACCCGGACGTGCTCAGGCGGCTTCCCCGTCGCAGCCCCGATGACTCGGGTGTGCCGCCTTCCGCTCCACCCGGGTCCCACTCGGCGCCACCCGCTAATTTGCTTTTTCCATTAGTCCGTCGCCCGGGCGGATCAGCAACCACAGTAAGCCGCCGATCGCCGCGATCGCTGCGGCGAAGCCCAGGGACACGTTCCAGCCGAAGTGCTCCGCCAGCCAGGGCGTGAGCGTCGGCGAGAGCGTGCCCCCGACGTTGGCGCCGGTGTTCATGACGCCGGAGAGCGTGCCGGCGTGGCGCGGCGCCAGGTCGATGGTGCTCGCCCAGAACGCGCCCACCGTGAAGTAGAGGAACCCCGCGCCGAGCGACAGCAGCGTGATCGCCACGTACGGTTCCGCGATCTGCGTGCCGGCCACGATGCACGTGCCGGAGAGCAGCATCCCCGCGCTGCCGACCCAGGAGCGCCCCGTGTTCACGCCGCGCGCGGCGGCGACGCGATCGGTGACCCATCCACCCAGCGGACAGAGCACGGTCATCGCCAGAAAGGGGCCGGAGGCGAAGAAGGCTCCGCGCAGAACCCCGAAGCCCCGCTCGTTCACCAGATACAGATAGAACCATGACATGTAGAAGTAGGCGACGTAGCCCAGCGCGGTGTAGCTGACGACGATCCACCAGACGGAGGGGGTTCGAAGGAATGCGGACCAAGGAACTGGAGAAGCCCCCCCACCCTCACACTCACCCTCATGGCCCATTGCATTCGGCTGAGCAATGGGCGCCCCGGAGGGATGGGTGTGGGTGACGGTCTCTCCCTTGATATAGGCCAGCTCCGCGTGGTTGACGCCGCGGTGCCGCTCGGGACTGTCGGTCGCGTACCAGCCCCAGAGGCCGGCGACGAGCATCCCCACGAGCCCGGCCGCGTAAAACGTGCTCTGCCACCCGAAGTTCACCATCATCCACGCGACGAGCGGGGGCGTGATGGCTGAGCCGATGCCAATGCCGCCGATCGAGACGCCCATGCCAAGTCCCCGCTCGCGGAGCGGGAACCAGTTGGCCACGGCGCGGTTGAAGTTGGGGAGGGCCGCAGCCTCGCCCACGCCGATCAAGAACCGGATCAGGATGAGCGAGCCTAAGACCCCCAGCCACGCGGCCGTCGGCAAGGTGTCGGCGACGGCGGTGAGGGCGGTGAACACGGACCACCAGACGACGGCGCCAGCCAGCACCAGACGGGTGCCCCACCGGTCCCCTAGCCATCCACCCGGGATCTGGAAGAGGGCATAGCCCAGCACAAAGGCCGAAAAGACGTAGCCCATCTGCATCTGGGTGAGCCCGAGGGCCGGCATCATCTGCCGCGCGGCGACCGAGATGTTCACCCGGTCCACATAGGTGATGATGCTGATCAGCGTGAGCAGCGCCAGGATTTTCCAGCGCGTACGAGAGGGGGCGGGGCCGGAGGCCGGGTTGGTCGAGGGCGATGGCACGGCGTGTGGATTATACCCTAAAACCAGACCCTTCGCGTTGCTCAGGGTGACATCACCCGTTGGCATTTTGCGCGCCGTCGGGTAATATCGGCCCTGTGTGGAACCTGCGTCGCAAGCTCGCGTGGCTGGTCCTCCTGCCCCTCGCCATCCTGGCCGCTCTCATCCTCTCGCTCCCTCTCATCCTGAACAGCGCCGATTACCAGGCGTTATTGATCTCGCAGGCCCAGGACCAGCTTGGACGAAAAGTGGAGATGAAACGCGCCCACGTGGAGGTGTTCCCGTACGTCCGGATGACGCTCGATGACGTCGTCATCCGGGAAGCGGACGGCCAGGACGAGTTTCTCTCCACCGAACACCTCTTCATCGACTTGCGGGTCTTTCCGCTCTTGAAGCGCAAGGTCCTGGCCAAGCGGATCGCGCTGGACATGCCCAAGGTGAAGATCAAGCGCGGGCCCGACGGCAAGCTGAACATCTCCGATCTCTTTACCGCGACCGCCGACACGACCAGCTTCACAACCCCGCTGCTGGGCGAAGAGCTGTCCATCGCCGACGGGGAGATCGCGTTTGAGGACACCTACGGCTCGGCCCTTCCCCGCACCGTTGCGTTCCGGCATGTGAACGCCACCGTGAAGCGGACCGGCATGCGCCTGGGGTACCGGTTCTTCGCCGCGATGCCGCAGGAGACTGGCGACGCGACGATCACGGTGACGGGTGCGGTCGCCCGACAGGCGATCGAGCAGGAGGGCGTGGGTGGCAGGGCGACAGGACGGGTGGAGGCCAAGCGAGTGGGCCTGGCGCAGCTCGCCCCGTTCCTGAACGACAACATGTTCCTGCGCGGAGTCCAGACGCCGATTGATCTGGCGGCCTCCTACGAGTACCGCTGGGCGACAGGCACACGCGCGCTGGAGATCAAGGACCTGACTGCGACGGGCGGCGGGACGACGATCACGGGCAGCATCGGCCTGGCCAAATTGTTCACCCCTCGAATGTCGTTCACGGCCTCATTGACGACGACGCCGTTCAAGCTGGAGTCCCTGGTCGCCAGCCTCCCCGAGGAGGTGATCCAATCGCACTCGCTGGGGTTTTTGAAAAAGTTCCAGGTGGCCGGTTCGGTGCAACTGGTCTCGTTGCAAGTGGGGTGGATGCCTGAGCAGGAGCCCCGGCTGACCGTCCAGGGGGAAGTAAATCTATTGGGAGGAAGCGCCGTGCTCGGTGCCAATCGCGTCCCCCTTTCTGATGTCAACGGCAAGCTGCGGGTCACGGCTGACCGGATCGCCATCGAGCAACTGACGGGCCGGTACGGTCTGGCGGAGATGACCGAGGGACGGGGCGAGGTGACGTCCCTCGCGCAGGACCCCACTCTCTCCCTGGACATCAAGGGCAAGGTCTCGGCCCAAGAGCTGGCCGTGATTGTGGCCCGGTTCGCGCCAAAGGCGTTGTTGCCCGCCGGACCGGCCGGCCTCACGGGGTTGAAAGGCGAGGCCGACGCTGTCGTCAAGCTGGCGGGCCCGCTGGCCAAGCTTGACCATCTGGAGGTGGAGTGGGGCCTTGAGGTGAAAGCCCTCAGCTTCACGGACCAGCGGCTGTCCCTCCCGTTCGCCGACCTGCATGGCGGGGTGCATTCCGTCCATCGCGGGGTGGCGTTCGAGCGTCTGAACGGCCATATCGGCAAGTCTTCCGTGGCGCTGGACGGGGAGATCGCGGTCCAGTCTGATGATAAAGTCCATTACGCCCTGACGGTGTCCGGCCAGGCTGATGCGAAGGAGGCGGTGGGGGTCTTCGTGCGGGATGCGGCGAAGGCACTCGTGGCGGACGGCGTTGCGGGATTCGGATTCAGCATCTCGGGACGGACCGGCGAGCTCCATGGCGTCGGACGAGTGGATGT
>Ga0209761_1002364_pt1 | contig 12389 bp, 13 predicted proteins | sample GraSoi013_1_40cm_4_FD_185818 | JGI IMG/M metagenome (GOLD analysis project Ga0209761, IMG submission 185818) | Grasslands soil microbial communities from the Angelo Coastal Reserve, California, USA - Sample 09_25_2013_1_40cm (SPAdes) (version 2) | ecosystem: Environmental > Terrestrial > Soil >... | reverse complement strand
GAAGTCCTCCGGCGCTTCGTACCCGGCCTGCCGATCACGCCGGAGCAGTACGATCGCTTCGTGGCCGCGGTCGCCGGCCTGGACAAGGCGACGTCTGTCGACGAGGTGGCCCGGCTCACGCTGCCGAAATAGCTCGCGCGCCGACGGAGGGCGTCAGGCGCGCGCGCCGTCCGCTACGGCTATCTGAGAATCGCGTCAGCCATGCGCGACATCTCCGCGCCCATCTCCGCCTCGGTCTTCACCACCGGTGGTCGCACGATGACGCGGAGAGCGCCGGCGTCGTGGAAGCGCTGGAGAAGGTCGCGGTCGGCGGGCTGGCCATGGACAGAGATGGTGATCTTCGACGGATCGCGCCCCGCATCCTTGGCCATCCGGTCGAGCGTGGCGCGGCTCTCGCGGAGCTTGTCCGGCGTGATGCGATTCGGCAGCCAGCCGTCGCCCCAGGCCACGACCCGCTGCAGGACGTTCTTCGCGCCGCCGCCGAGGAGCACCGGCGGGTGCGGCTTCTGCGCCGGCTTGGGGAAGGACTTCACGGGCGGGAAGTCGTAGTACTTGCCGTGAAACTCGGCCGCGGGCTTCGTCCAGAGCTCTTTCATGGCCAGGATCGACTCGCGCGCCTGTGTCCAGCGATGGTCGAAATCGCCGCCCATGATCTGGGTCTCTTCCCTGAGCCACCCCGTGCCGATGCCGAACAGGAACCGCCCGCCGCTGAAGAGATCGAGGGTCGAGATCTCCTTGGCGAGCAGCAACGGGTGGCGCTCGGGGACGAGCACGATGCCGGTCCCGAGCTTGATCCTCGTCGTGGCGCCCGAGGCGCGCGCCAGCGCGACGAACGGATCGACGAAGTGCGAGTAGCTCTCGGGGATGACGCCGTCCTCGGAGCCCGGGAAGCGGCTTGTCGAGTGCACGGGGATGAAGGGATGCTCCGCGCACCAGAAGGACTCAAACCCGAGCTCCTCGGCCTTCCTGGCCATGAACGCGACGTCGACGTGATACGCGGGCAGTGGAACGGAGATACCGATGTTCATCGCGACGGCTCCTTGTGTGGGCCCGGCGAGATTTGGCTCAACGAAGCGCCTGGCGCAGGGACGCGGCGACGTGAGAGATGGCGCGGTTGCCGGTGTCGATGAGCCGACCCATGGGCACGAAGCCGTGGATCATGCCGCCGTAGCAAACGTAGTCGACCCGCACGCCACCCTCCGTGAGTCGCGCCGCGTAGGCCGCGCCCTCGTCGCGCAGCGGATCGAACCCCGCGGTGACGACGAGCGCCGGCGGGAGCCCCGCCAGCGACTTCGCGCGGATCGGCGAGGCGCGCCAGTCCTCGGCGTCGCCGGCCGACTTCAGGTAGTGGTTCTTGAACCAGCGCATGCTCTCGCGTGTGAGCATATAGCCCTCGGCGAAGTCGTTGTACGACTTCGACTCGCTGCCGAGGTCGGTGACCGGATACACGAGGACCTGGAGCGCGATGGCCGGCCCATCGGCCGCGTCACGCGCCAGCAGCGCGACGACGGCGGCGAGGTTGCCGCCCGCGCTATCACCGGCGACTGCGATGCGCCGGCCGTCGACGCCGAGCTCGCTGGCGTGCGAGACGACCCAGCGCGTCGCCGCCCAGGCATCGTCCACTGCCGCCGGGAACTTGTGCTCGGGCGCCAGGCGATAGTCGACCGCGACGACCGTGATCCCCGCCTCCGCCGTGACCTGCCGGCACTGCACGTCGTGCGTGTCGAGGTCGCCGATGACCCAGCCGCCGCCGTGGAAATAGACGAGCGCCGGAAGCGACGCGCCGCTCGCGACACCGGCAGGCCGATAGACGCGCAATGGGATCGGTCCGCCCGGGCCGTCCGCCGTGAGGTTCTTGACGGCGCCGATCTCCGGCGGCGTGGGCGTGGATGCCGGACGCGTCTCGCGGAACAGCTGGCGCGCGTCCTTGGGCGACAGCGTGTGATACGCCGGGCGCCCCGACTTGATGACGAGATTGATCACTTCCTGGACCTGTGGATCGAGGGCCATGACGCTCTCCTTGGTACGGGCGTTGCGGACGGCTAGAACACGTCGTCGCGGTGGCCGGCCTCGAAGTCGTGCGTACGCTCGGCCAGAGCGGTCGGGTCGACCAGATCCTTGTCGGCGAGCAAGCGCTCGAAGGCGTGCAGCCAGCGCTCGTAATAGCTCGAGGGCTCGCCCTCGCGTTCCGCGTGCGCGATCTCGGCAATCAGCTGCGTCTGGAACTCGCGCCACTCGAAGCCGGCCTCGTGGCTCATCGCCACCGTCATGCCGAAGATGCGGCCCTGCCACGCCTCAGCGAACACGAGCTCGCCGTTCTTCCGTGGCAACGCCGCGTCGCCGGTCATGTCGGCGATCTCGCGGCTCGGCACTGGATCCATGGACGTCTCCCCGTCAGCGGGCAGCGGAAGCCGGGGGCCGCGTCAGCGCCACGCCGATCATCGCGTCACGCGTGACCAGCTCCGCCAGCTGGGCCTCGCTCAGGCCCTCGGTGCCGGCCGGGCGCTCCGGCAGGACCAGATATCGCAGCTCGGCGCTCGAGTCCCAGATGCGGATCTCGACGCTCTCGGGCAGGTCGACACCGAACTCGCGCAGCACCTCGCGCGGCTCCCGCACCGCGCGGGACCGGTACTCGAACGACTTGTACCAGACCGGCGGCAGCCCGATGAGCGCGTGGGGATAACAGGAGCAGAGCGTGCAGACCACGAGATTGTGGACGCCGGGCTTGTTCTCGACGACATGGAGATCGACGCCGCCGAAGCCCAGCTCCTCGATGGCCGCCGTCCCGTCGGTGAGGAGCCGTTGCTTGTACGCCGGGTCGACCCAGGCCCGGGCGACGACCTTGGCGCCGTTGTGCGGGCCGATGTCCTGCTCGTAAGCGCTGACGATGCGATCGACGGCTTCGCTCGAGACGAGCTTCTTCTCCACGAGCAGCGACTCGAGCGCGCGGACGCGCAGCGAGAGAACTGACTCAGGCTCGCGATGGTGATGGCCGTGCTCGTCGTGGGCGCCGCTCATGACGTGCTCCTTCCGGGTGCTGCAGCCAGGGGATCGAGATACCGCTCCCAGAGATCGAGATGGACAGGCGCGCAAGGCTCGGCGGACGCGCCCCACAGCTCGGCGGCGTCGAAGCGGACGCTGTACAGCGTGTGAGGCTGCTCGCCCTGCCCGTGGGCGTTCGTGTCCGGGAAGATGAACGACCCGTGCACGCAATCGATGACGCCGTGCTTGCCGCGGGCGTAACGTGGCAGCCGCGTGTGCCCCATCGGCGCGTCGCTCCGCGTGAGGACGCGATCGCCCATCGCGAAGCGAGGCGGCGGACCGGGCTGGCGGTACGGAGTGCGCTCCTTCGTCGACCGCAGCATGCGATCGACGAGCTTGGGATCCCTGTGCGGCGGCGCCGGGTCGTGGCCGCTGGCGAGCTGAGCCATGCGGCGCTCGAGCTCCTCGCGCGTGATCACGCCCTTCTCGACGAGCAGGCGCACGGTGCGATCGAGCCAGCGCTCGTAGTAGCTCGAGCCGAGGTAGTCGACCGGGGCCATCCGCTCGATGGCGTGACGGCTCTCGTCGATGTTGAAGAGGTGCTGAGCGCTGCACGCGCGGCTGAGTCCGAGGACCCGACTCTCCCAGGCCGCGTGGAAGACGGGCTCATTCTCCTCGCGATCGACGCGCCCGAAGCCGTGCATGCCGCCCATGTCGTGGATGCCGTTCATGTCATCCGGCCTCGAGTGGCACTGTGCAACGCGGCGATGTCCCTGTCAAGAAACCGGGGCCAGGAGCAAGCGCGTCAGCTGCTCCGGCTGACTGAGCATCGGATAGTGACCGGTGTCTAGCTCGTGCCAGTCGGCCTTGAGCCGCTCGGCCGTGCGACGCTGGTGCGCTTCGGGCGGGTTCATAGCGCGTCGGCAACGGATGACCGTGGTCGGCCACGCCTGGCTCCAGAAGCCGCCGAGCTCGACGGGCGCCTCGAGCGCCGCGACCGGATGCGGCGTATAACGCGCCAGGGCCCAGGCGCGGGTGTCGGGGTCGAGATCGGCGAAGAGGCGCTTCTCCGCATCCGCCCGCGTGGGTCCCGTCGTCGTCGCGGTCATGTCGTTGGGCGCCGCGCGCTTCACGATGTCGGCGACCAACTCGCCGGACATCAGCGCCAGCGCGTCGACGAAGACGAGCCGCGCGATCCGGTCGCGTGCCAGCTCGGCGGCTTTGCAGATCACCATGCCGCCCGAGCTCGTCCCCACGAGGATCACCCGCGCGAGGTCCTCGTAGAAGAGGAGCTTCGCGACTTCCTGCCCGTGCGTGGCGGCCGTGATCCCCGACCGCACCTGATCGTGGCGCTCGGCGCAACCGTCGAGCGTGGGCGCGTGGACCCGATGCCCCGCGGCTCGCAGCCGGTCCGCGACCGGCTTCCAGATCCAGCCTCCCTGATACGCGCCGTGAACCAGCACATACGTCGCCATGAGCTCTCCTCACTATGTCCAGTCTCGCCTCGGCCGGCGGGACAGTGTACACGGAGGAGCCGCTCTGCGATACTCGGCGCGCGGCGCCCGCGGGTGCGGAACGCGGGGGCGAGCGCGGGAGGGGCCGAACGGACCACGCGGCACGCGTTCGCTTTCCCGCGGCGGCTGGGCTCCATCCGGGCGCGCGGCGTCCGTCGCCGCGGTGCGGGAACGGGTCCTTTTCGTTCCGCACCCGCGGGCGGTCCGCTGAACAGCCTATGAAACAGGAGGGGGAGTATGAGACTGGCGGGGAAGGTGGCGCTGATTACGGGTGGTGCGAGTGGGATGGGGCAGAGCGAGGCGACGATTTTCGCGCGGGAGGGCGCGCGGGTCGTCGTCGGCGATGTGCTCGAGTTCGAGGCGCGCCAGGTGGTCGAGAAGATCGCCGCGGCCGGCGGCCAGGCGCGTTTCGTGAAGCTCGACGTCACGAGCGAGGCGGACTGGCAGAACGCGGTCACGGTCGCCGTGACCGGGTTCGGTAAGCTCGACCTCGTGGTCAACAACGCGGGGATCAGCGGCACGTTCGATCCGGACATGACCAGCACCGCGGCCTGGGACGCGCTGATGAGCGTGAACGCCAAGGGCGTCTTCCTAGGCATGAAGTACGCGGTGCCCGCCATGCGCGAGGCGGGCGGCGGCGCCATCGTCAACATCTCGTCGATCTCGGGCTTCGTGGGCCAGGACCGCGTGCACATGGCCTACAACGCGTCCAAGGGAGCCGTGCGGATCATGACCAAGTCGGCCGCCGTGCAGTTCGCGCAGCACGGCATCCGCGTCAACTCCGTGCATCCCGGCATCATGCCTCCGATGCGAACCTCCAAGGCGTCGGCGGACCCGGCCTGGCGCGAGAAATCCCTCCGGGCCGTGCCGATGAAGCGCGAGGGACGTGTGGAAGAGGTGGCTCACGCCGTGCTGTTCCTCGCGTCGGACGAGGCGTCATACATCACCGGGACCGAGCTGGTCGTCGACGGTGGATACCTGGCGGTCTGACGTCATGGCGGACGAGGCGGTCTTCGATAAAGCGAAAGCCTTCACCCAGCTGATGGTTCGCCACCTCGAGGGGGCCGCCGTCTCCATCATGCTCGAGGTCGGTCGGCGAGTGGGTCTCTTCGAGGCGATGGCGCAGATGGACGCGGTGACCAGCGCCGAGATCGCCGCGAAGACCGGCCTCAGCGAGCGGTACGTCCGGGAGTGGCTGGCGGCGATGGTTTGCGGGGGGATCGTCGAATACGTCGCCGGCGACCGGACGTACCGCCTACCGCGCGAGCACGCCGCCGGTCTCACCGGGTCTTCGAGTCGGAATCTCACGGGCATGGCCGAGATGTTCCCGTTGATGAGCCGGGTCATTCCCGACGTCGTCGAGGCGTTCCGCACGGGTCGCGGCGTGCCGTACAGCGCCTATCAGCCGGACTTCACCGGTCTCATGGACCGGCGGAGCCGACCCCGCTACGAAGAGCTCCTGTTCAGCGCGTACCTCGCGAAGCCCGCGGGGCTCCTGCCGCGGCTCGAATCCGGCATCCGTGTCGCGGACGTGGGCTGCGGCACCGGGCACTGCATTTCGCTGATGGCCAGGCGCTTCCCGACGAGCACGTTCGTCGGCTACGACATCTCCGAGGATGGGATCGCCGAGGCGCGCGCCTCGGCGCGCGGGCTCGCCAATGCGTCGTTCGTCGTCCAGGACGTCGGCCGACTCGAGGCGCCGGCGCCGTTCGACCTCATCACCGCGTTCGACGCGATCCACGACCAGGCCGATCCCGCCGGGGTGCTCCGTCGTATCCGCGCGGCCCTGGCGCCGGGCGGCATGTTCGTGATGGTGGACGTCTGGGCCTCGAGCGAGCTCGCCGACAACGTCGGCGTGCCGATGGCGCCGTACCTCTACACGATCAGCACCATGCATTGCATGAGCGTGTCGCTCGCGGGCGGGGGTCCGGGCCTCGGCACGGCATGGGGCCATCAGGTCGCGACGGCGATGCTTCGCGCCGCCGGCTTCACCGACGTTCAGCTCTTCGAGCGGGTCGACCCGGCGAACTCGCTCTACGTTGCGCGCGCCGGCGGCTGAGCCGCGATGAGCGAGCGCTTGCTCGGTTCACGTCGCTCCCAGCCGCATACCCCGGCGTAAGCCCGCGCTCTTGGCAAACGCCCCCGCGTTGACTTTCTGGCCACCCTCGGGCCGCACGCGGGCCACCTGGATCTGGCCGCCGGTCGCGGCGATCGTCAACCCCGCGTCATCGACGGCGACCACTTCTCCGGGCTGACCGGGCGCGGCGCCAACGAGCTTCTTGGCGTCGAGGAGCTGTACGGTCGTTCCCTCATATGTAGTCCACGCACCCGGCTGTGGATCCGCACCGCGGATGAGGTTCCAGATGGCCTGGATGGGCTTCTGCCAGTCGATCTGGACGTGTTCCTTCTTGCACCACCCTTCGTACGTCGCCTGGGACTCGTCCTGAACGATTCTCGGTGCCGTGCCGGCGCGCACCAGATCCACGGCCTCGAGCAGCGCCGCGACCCCAAGCGGATACAGCCGCTCGAAGTAGAGGCTGCCCAGGGTATCGCTGTCCTGGATCTCAACTTCCTTCTGCAGCAAGATCGGCCCCGTATCCAGACCCCGGTCGGGCCAGAAAATGCTCAGCCCGGTCCGCGTCTCGCCCGATATGATCGGCCAGTTGATGGAGCTGGGGCCGCGGTGGCGAGGGAGCAGTGAGGGATGGTACTGGATGGTGCCGCGCGTGGGCTGATTCAGCACCTCCTCGGGCACGATGAGCGTGACATAGGCCATCACGCAGAGATCCGCTTTGAGTCGCGCGAATTCCTCCCACACCTCTGGCTTGTTGCGAAAGGATCGCGGCTGATAGACCGGGAGGGTACGGGCGAGCGCGGCCTCCTTCAGGGGATCGACTCGCCCTCCCCCCTGAGCCGGATCAGGGGCACAGTAGACGCCGACGACGTTTTCCCCGCGCTCCAGTAGGGCGTCCAGCACGCTCTTGCCGAATGCCTGCTGCCCATGGACAACGATGCGCATGATGTCATCTCCTGAGAGCGCGGCAAAAAGCGGCTGCCGCTCGCTTGATGTCGCGGCCTACCATAGCGCATCGGCGTGACACGCGCACGGTACCTTCGCTTTCGGTCTTCTGGCGCCTGGGGTAGGCTTCGATCGTCGCGCCGACGGCAAGGGAGTGGCGCGAGGAGGAGCCGATGAGCGATAGGGATCGGATGCTTCGCGAGGCAGGCTTCACCGACGTCAAGCCGCTCGAGCGGGTCGATCCCGCCGACTCGCTCTCCGTCGACCGCTTCGGCGGCTGAGCGACCGCGATGGGCGCGCGCTTGTTCGGTGCGCGGGTGCGACGCCGCGAGGACGCGCGGCTGGTCACGGGCCGGGGGCGCTACGTCGCCGACGTCGCGCTGCCGGGGTTGCTCCACGTCGCCGTCCACCGTAGCCCGCACGCACACGCGCGCATCGTCCGTGTCGACCCCGACGAGGCGCGGCGCCGGCCCGGTGTGGTCCATGTCCTCGTGCCCGCCGACGTCGTTGCGCTCGGTCGGCTGCCGCTGCTCGTTCCGCACGCCAGCCTGGTGGCGCCGGCCTGCCCCGAGATCCTGCCTCAAGAGATCGTCTCGCATGCCGGGCAGGCCGTGGCCCTCGTCGTCGCCGAAGAAGCCGCCCAAGCCGAGGACGCGCTCGATGCGCTCCGCGTCGAATACGAGCCGCTCCCGGCCGCGGCCTCGCTCGACGACGCGCTCCGGCCCGATGGGCCACGCGTGCATCCCGGAGGGAACGTGGCCGCGCGATTCACCCAGCGTGTGGGTGACCCGGCCGGCGCGCTGGCGCGGGCACCCGTGGTGCTGCGCGAGCGCTTCCACGTGCACCGCGGCGGGGGTATGGCCATGGAGACGCGCGGGATCTCCGCCCGCTGGGACGGAGACCTCGGCCAGATCACCGTGTGGTCGACGACGCAGTCGCCGCAAATCCTGCGCCGGCTGCTCGCGCGCTACCTCGGGCTCCCCGAGCACGCCGTGCGGGTCGTCACGCAGGACATCGGCGGCGGCTTCGGCCCCAAGGGGATCGTGTACGCCGAGGACATCCTGGTGCCGTACCTGGCGCGAGCCCTCGGACGTCCGGTCCAGTTTCTCGAGACGCGCCGCGAGCATCTCCTGGCCGTGACCCAGGAGCGTGACCAGTGGCACGACGTCGAGCTCGGGCTCACGCGCGAGGGCCAGATCGTGGCGATCCGCGATGCCTTCGTCCACGACTGCGGCGCGTTCGTCTCGTGGGGCGTCATCGTGCCGATCCTCACCTCGGTCAGCGTGCCCGGACCCTACCGCGTCCCGAACTACGAGGTGACGCTCACCGCGCTCTACACCAACCGCGTGCCGGTCACCCCGGTGCGCGGCGCGGGCCGGCCCCAGGCGGTGTTCGTGATGGAGCGGATGCTCGATCTCGCGGCGGAACGCCTGGAGCTCGACCAGTTGGCGATCCGCACGCGCAACCTGATCCAGCCCGACGAGTTTCCGTACGACGTCGGCCTGACCTCGCGCGACAACAGCCCGCGCCGTTACGACAGCGGGAACTACCCGGAGTGCCTGCGGCGCGTTGCCGAGGCCGTGGGCGTCGACGCTTTCGCCGCGGAGCGCGAGCGGGCACGCGCGGAGGGTCGCGCGATCGGCCTCGGCCTGGCGCTTTTCGTCGAGGACACGGGGCTCGGCCCGTACGAGGGCATCAGGGTTCGCGTCGATCCGACCGGACGCGTGTTCGTGTTCTCGGGCACGTCGAGCCAGGGGCAAGCTCACGAGACCACGCTGGCCCAGATCGTCGCCGACGGGCTCTCGGTGCCGCTAGAGCAGATCACCGTGATCCCCGGCGACACAGCGGGCATCGCGTACGGGGTCGGCACGTTCGCGAGCCGGGTCGGCGTGCTAGGAGGCACCTCGGCTGCCCACGCCGCCGCCGAGGTACGAAAGAAGGCGCTCGCGGTCGCCGCCGGCCACCTCGAGGCAGCCCCGGAAGATCTCACGCTCGACGACGGCCGCATCACCGTGCGCGGAACGCCGGGGCGCGGGCTCGCCCTCGGCGAGGTGGCGGCGATTGCGAGTGCGCCCCGGCCCGGCTACGCGCTGCCCGGCGCGATGGACCCCGGGCTCGAGGCCACGGGCTACGTCCACGTCCTCCAGTCGACGTACTCGAACGGCGCCCACGCCGCGGTGGTCGAGGTCGACGCCGAGACCGGGACCGTGCGGCTCTTGCGTTACGTCGCCGTGGACGACTGCGGCACGATGATCAACCCACTGGTGGTCGAGGGCCAGATTCACGGCGGCATCGCCCACGGCATCGGCAACGCCCTGCTCGAGGAGATCGTCTACGACGAAACCGGGCAGCTCGTGACCGGCACGCTGATGGACTATGCACTGCCGCGCGCGACCGACGTGCCGCGTCTCGAGGTGCACCACGTCGTGACGCCTTCGCCGCTCAACCCGCTCGGCGTCAAGGGCGCGGGAGAGGGCGGGACCTTACCGGCGCCCGCCGCGATCGCGAACGCGGTGGCCGACGCCCTTCGGCCGCTGGGCGTCGAGGTGACCGAGATGCCGCTCACGCGCGAGCGCCTCTGGCGCCAGGTGCGTGCGGCGCAGTCGCGTGGTTGACGGTCGTGGCGCGCGTCTGATACCGTCGCGTCGCTAAACGCGCATCGGGCTCCGTACGAATCGTCTTCTGACGTGGTGCGCGCCGCAGGCCGTCGTGGGGCTGGCGCCCCGCTGGGCGAGGCGCGCTTCTGACAAGGAGGTCAGTCATGGCGCGGGACGCGTGCGATCGGCAGGACGCCAATCTGATATCCAGGCGCGGGCTGATCAAGACGGTGGGGGCCGCGGCCGGCGCCGTCGCCCCGCCTCGTCGCGGCCCAGGCGCCGAGCGGACCGGCCGCACCGCCGAGCACGGTGACGACACCGCCGCGCGACTTCGGCCCCAACGGGCCGCCGAACGTCTACTTCACTGACCCGGACGTGCTCACGATCGATCCGCTGTTCAACGGCCTGCGTCAGCCGAACGCGCCGATCCAGCGTCTCTGGACCGGTGCCTTGTGGTCGGAGGGCCCGGCCTGGAGCGGTCAGGGCCGCTATCTCGTCTGGAGCGACATCCCCAACAACCGACAGCTGCGCTGGCTCGAAGACAACGGCGGCGTGACGGTCTTTCGCTACCCGTCGAACAACAGCAACGGCAACACGTTCGACTTCCAGGGCCGTCAACTCTCTTGCGAGCACCTGACCCGGCGCGTGGTGCGCTACGAGCACGACGGTTCGATCACGGTGATCGCCGACCGCTTCGAGGGCAAGCGGCTCAATTCGCCCAACGACGTCGTGCCGCACCCGGACGGCTCGTACTGGTTCACCGATCCGCCGTACGGCGGCCAGCTCTACGAGGGCGCGCCCGACGCGGCCGGCGGTCCGAGCAATCAGGCGGGCCGGCTCAAGCCGCGCCTGGGTCAGGCGGTCGGCATGGGCGACAACAAGCGTGAGCTGCCGACCAACGTCTATCGCGTCGATCCGAGCGGCAAGGTCGAGCTCGTCGTCGGCGAGGATCAGGTTCCGGATCCGAACGGGCTCGTGCTGTCCCCGGACTACAAGAAGCTCTACGTCATCAGCACCGGCAAGGGCCCCGGCGACACCGGCCCCGGCGGCAAGGGCGAGATGTACGCCTTCGACGTCGGGAGCAACAACAAGGTGTCGAACCGGAAGCTCTTCAGCGACTTCATGGTCGACGGCGTGAAGTGCGGACCGGACGGCGTGCGCTGCGACGTCGACGGCAATCTGTGGTGCTCGAGCAACGCCGGCCGTGCCGTGGGCTACAGCGGCGTGACGGTGTGGACTCCGGAGGGCAAGCTGATCGGCCGCATCCGTCTGCCCGAGGTCTGCGGCAACGTGTGCTTCGGCGGCCCCAAGCGGAACCGACTCTTCATGGCGGCCAGCCAGTCGCTCTACGCGCTCTACGTCGGCACGCAGGGCGCGGCCCCAGGTTAGGCGAGGCTACGACGGGCGACCGGCGAGCGCTGCCCGGACCCGCTCCGGTCGGAACGGGACCGTGCGAAGGCGCACGCCGGTCGCGTCGAACACGGCGTTGCTCAGGGCCGCCGCCACCGGTGCCGACGCCGCCTCGCCCGCGCCGAGCGGCGGGGCGTCCAGTCGCTGGAGCAGCTCGACCTCGACCGCGGGCACCTCGGGGAACGTCAGGATCGGATAGCTCTGCCAGTCGACCGTCGTGACGCGGTCGCGGTCGTAGACGATCTCCTCGTGGAGCGCTCGGCTCAGCGTCTGTAGGATATTGCCCTCGACCTGGGCCTGGACGCAGCCGGGGTTGATCATCAGCCCGCAGTCGTGCGCGCACACGATGCGCGTCACCCGGATGCGCCCGGACGCGCGCTCGACTTCGACCTCCATCCCTATCGCGACGAGCGTCTCGTCGTGCTTGTAGTGCACGTAGGCGATGCCGCGTCCCGTCGCCACGGGCGCCTTCGGGTCGGCCGTCCGCGGCGAGGGCCGCGCCTGCCAGCCCATGCGCGCGGCCGCGCGCCGGAGCACCTCGGCGCCGCGCGGATTCCCGAGATGCCGCAGCCGGAACGCCACCGGATCGATACCGGCGAGCGCGGCGATCTCGTCCACGAACGACTCGACCGCGAAGCTGTTCGCGATCTTCCCCGGCGCGCGAATGGGTGACGTGCGAAGCGGCGCGTCGGGAATCCAGCGCACGGCCGCGTCGACGTTCGGATACTGATAGGGCGGGTGGATGTTCTGGTAGATCAGGCCGGTCGCCCGGCCCTGCGGCTGCGCGATGCGCGCCGCGTCGGCCGCGAGGAACGGGAGGTTCGGGAGATTGGCGGTCGAGACCGGCAGCCACGCGCGCGTCTCCCA
>Ga0209761_1002362_pt1 | contig 12393 bp, 6 predicted proteins | sample GraSoi013_1_40cm_4_FD_185818 | JGI IMG/M metagenome (GOLD analysis project Ga0209761, IMG submission 185818) | Grasslands soil microbial communities from the Angelo Coastal Reserve, California, USA - Sample 09_25_2013_1_40cm (SPAdes) (version 2) | ecosystem: Environmental > Terrestrial > Soil >... | reverse complement strand
GCCGTGGATAGTGATCTGCCCGACGGCGAACTCCCCCCCCCCTGTCCCGAGCGAGGCGATCACTTCCGTGCCCCGCCGGAGCTGGGGCGCGGCAGGATCTAGGTGGGTGTAGGAGAAGCACCCGCAGCAGACCAGCAATGCCGACGGCGCCACGCGACGCAACACTAATTCCCCATTCTTATGGCTGCCCGGCGACTTTCACCGGCGTGGTGCTCCCGGACTTGGTCGCGTCGCCGAGTTGGCCGTTGCTGTTATAGCCCCAGCAGTAGGCCACCTGCCCTGTGGTGAGGGCGCACGTATGGTGGCTGCCGGCACTGATGGTCGCGAAGCTGAGCGCCCCGAAGAGCGCGACGGGCCGGTGGCTGCAGGGAACGGTGGTGGTGCTTCCCCCGGGCTGGCAGGTCTCGGGCGCGTCGCCACCCAGCTGACCGCCGTCGTTGGACCCCCAGCAATAGACCGTGTTCCCGGTGGCGACCCCGCACGTGTGCAACGCTCCGGCAGACAGCGCGAGGAAGATGTGTCCCCCCACGACGAGAACGGGAACGGATGAGACGTTTCGCAGGGTGTCGCCCATCTGTCCCGCGGAATTGTCCCCCCAGCAATAAGCGTCGCCACCGGCCGTCAGGCCGCAGCTGTGATAGAATCCGACTGTCACCACCATGAACTTGCGGCCGCCGCTCACCGCGGCCGGCCGGGTGGTGTCCGACGTCGTGCTGTTTCCCAACTGACCGAGGTCGTTCTTCCCCCAACAGTAGGCGGTGCTGTCGGCTGCGAGACCACAGGTATGCTGGATCCCGACACTCGCGGCGAGGAACTTGAGGCCTCCGAGCACCGTCACGGGCGTGTTCAGGTCGGTCTTCAACCCGTCGCCCAACTGGCCGGTACCGTTCCACCCCCAGCAGGAACCGGCGCTGTCCACGCCCACCGCGCAGGTGAACACCCCACCTGTCTCAACCGAAGCAAGGGAAAGTCCCCCCGCTACCGCGACCGGGGCGGTCTTGGCCGTGTTGGACCCGTCGCCCAGTTGACCGGTTTGGTTGAGTCCCCAGCAGAAGGGCGAGTGCCCGGTGGTGACGGCGCAAGTGTGGCCCCCTCCGGCGCTTATGCCGGCGAACCTGAGGCCGCCGGACACGGGCACGGGGAACGCTCGGTCCGTGTGCGAGCCGTCCCCGATCTCGCCATCGCGGTTCCAGCCCCAGCAGTAGGCGGTGCCTGCAGTCGTGACGCCGCAGGTGTGGAGCACGCCGGCGCTCACCGTCGCGAACGCAGCGTCGATGGGAATTGGGGCGCCGATCTGGTCGCTCCCACACGCCGCGAAGCCCGCGACGAGGAGAGGCAGGAGACGGTTCAGGTGGCAACGGACGACCATACGTGTCGGAATGTAGGCTTCCGCCCAGCCCTTGACGAGGTCCGGCAACGGCTCCATGGTCAGAGTGCCACTCGGCACGACCGGGTTCTCGCCGTCTCCGGTCGCGTGGATCACACCTGTCATGCGGGTCTGGTCTGCGATGAGAGGACAGAGAAAAAACCTGCTGCGTCCTCGCACTTGTGTTCCCCAACACAGGGAGGTGGAGATGCGTTCTCCGCTTCGTTGGAGCCGTGCCGCGCTCGCGTGGAGCGCCGGCATCCTGCTGTGCTGCGCGTCCCTCGTGGGCGCGCAAGGTACCGGCACCGTCCGGGGCACCGTGACCGATGCGGTCACCAGACGCCCCGTGGACGGCGTGCAGGTCTACGTAGCGGGCACCGATCTCGGCACGTTGACCAATTCCCTCGGGCAATATCAGCTGAACGTGCCCGCCGGCACCCTGGAACTGCGGGTACGGCGGGTCGGCTACGGCAGCACGTCTAAGCGCGTGACCGTAGCGGCCGCGGAAGTCGCGACGACGGACTTCCAAGTGTCGACCGCGGCGATCGGGCTCGACGCGGTCGTGGTCACCGGCACTGGCGCCGAGACCGAACGGCGGAAGGTCGCCAATACGGTCGCGACGATCGACGTGGGCAACCTGGTCAACGCGCCGGTCCAGAACGTCTCCGAGCAACTCGCGGCGCGCGAGCCTGGGGTCTCCGTTCTGCCCTCCGGCGGGCTGGCGGGCGAAGGGGCGCGCATCCGGATCCGGGGCGCCGCCAGCCTGTCCCAGCCGGCCGAGCCGATCGTGTACGTCGACGGCGTGCGGGTGGATCGCACCGGCGGCTGGGGCGACTACGTCGGCACCGGCGGCGGCGGCAACCCGTCCCGCCTCGACGACATCAACCCCGAGGCGATCGAGCGGATCGAAGTGCTCAAGGGCGCGGCGGCCGCGACGCTGTACGGCACGGAGGCGTCCGCCGGCGTGATCCAGGTCTTTACGAAGAGCGGCGCCCGCGGCGCCCCACGGTTCGACTTCACCTCCGAAGTGGGGTTCTCGAATTTCCCCAACGATCGCTACAAGCAAAACTATGGATTCGCGCGTTATGCGAACCTGGCGGACTGCGTCGCGCGGCTGCCAGATACCACCTCGACCCAGAGCCTGTGCCGCGCGCAAGGGGTCAAATTCGCCGACTACCTGAGCCAGTTTTACGGCACGACGATTCAACCCTATCAGGTGTTCTCGCGGCCGTTCATCACGTCGTTGTTCGAGACCGGCATCAACAGCAACTACTCCGCTTCCGTCAGCGGTGGCACGGCCGCGGTCACGTACTTCGTGAACGGGCGGCTGCAGAAAGAGAACGGCCCGTGGGGCGCCAGCCAGCTCGGTCCCGCCCAGGACATCGACCAGAAGGCCCAGGGGTCGGCGTCGCTGGTGGTCGTTCCGACGGACAACGTGAAGATCCACGTCAACATGGAGTACGTGGACGCGCACCATGAGACGCCGTCCAACAACAACAACATCTTCGGCACCATCTCGGTCGCGATCTTCGGTCACCCCGAGCAGGCGACCTGCTATGCCGGATCGTTACCGACCGGCACGGGCAACTGCACGCTGGACGGCAATCCCAGCAGCCCGATCGGCCCCGGGAACCCGGATGGCACGGCGGCATTCGGGACCGTGCGCGAGGACATGCAGGAGCGGCTGCGGCAGGACGCCAAGCACTTCACCGGCAGCATCCAGACGACGTACCAGCCGCTCCCCTCGCTCTCATTGTCCGCCACGCTCGGCGTGGATGCCGTGAACCAGGTAAGCTCGGACTTCGCGCCCTTCGGGTACAACGTCGACAACTTCATCGGCTTCGACCCACAGGGCTACAAGTTCCTGGACGATCGCACCCGCCGGGAGATCACGGCCGAGTTCAAGGGGACTTGGAGCCGGCTGTTCGGGCCGACCCTCAACTCCCGGCTGGTCGCGGGCGGACAGGGCTTCATCGCGAAACTGGAGGACGCCGCCGGCTCGGGCGAGTTGTTCCCCGGCCCCGGCCTCGAGGTCATCGGCGCCGGCTCGATCCAGACGGCGTACGAGCGGTTCCTTGAGACGGTGAACGCCGGGGTGTTCGCGGAGGAGCAGCTGGGCTACAAGGACTACGCCTTCTTGACCGTCGGGGGACGCTACGACCGGAATAGCGCCTTCGGGAAGACCTCCGCCGGCGTCTTCTACCCGAAGGCCGGCCTGTCCGTGGTCCCCAGCGCCCTGTCAGGGTGGGGGAACTCCGCGCTCACCTCGAGCATCTCCACGCTCCGGTTGCGGACCGCCATCGGGCAATCGGGCCTGCAGCCAGGGGCGTTTGACAAGCTCACGACGTATTCGCCGCTGGCGGCGGATGTGGGTCCCGGGCTCGCTCCGAACAACCTCGGTAACCCCGACCTGAAACCCGAGATCAGCACCGAGTGGGAAGCAGGCACCGAGATCGGCGTGCTGCACGACCGGGCGGCGGTGGACTTCACATATTGGAACCGGGTGACCCGGGACGCCCTGTACCCCCGCCAGTTCCCGGTCTCGGGAGGCTTCCGGAACGTCCAGCTCTCCAACATCGGACGGATCGATTCACACGGCCTGGAGATCAACCTCACGGGGCTGCCGGTGAATCGCTCCTCGTTTTCGCTGAAGCTGTTCGCCAACGCCGCCTACCTGCACGAGATCGTAACGAGCCTGGGCGGCGCCCCACCCCTGAAGGTGGGCGGCAGCTATCCGCGTTACCGTAATTTCGTGAAGGAAGGGTACGCGCCGGGGGCGCTGTTCGGCGCCAAGCTCGTGCAGCCCTGCAGCCAGCGGCCCGCGGGCGCGACGTACGCGTGCCTGCAGCCCGGCCAGTACCCGTACGACCTCAATAAGGACGGCAACTTCGACACCGACGCGGACCTGCTGGCGTATTTCGCGGTCCCCCATTCGCTCAATAGCGTGCTCCCCATCCTGGTGGATGAGAACGGCAACGGCGACTTCCTCGATCACTACTTTGGGAAGTCGACCCCCGACTGGGCCGGGGCGTTCGGCCTCAAGGCCACGCTGTTCCGCAACTTCGAGGTGAACAGCGTGTTCGAGTACAAGACCGGCAACTACACGATCACCAACCTGACCGACGCGTTCCGCAACTCCAACGCGTCGATCGGACGCAACACCCTGCGGGCGGCGACGGTCGAATCCACGATCCTGAATCCGGCCAGCACCGCACAGCAGCGCGTGGACGCCGCCAAGGAATGGCTCACGTTGCGGGCGCTGTCGCCGTACGATGGGCTCAACCAGAACGAGAACGGCAAGTTCCTGCGGTGGCGGGAGCTGTCCCTGACCTGGAACGTGCCGGGGACGTGGGCTGACCGGCGGTTCGGTCTGCGCCATCTGTCCGTCAACGTCGCGGTGCGCAACCTGATGTTGTGGACCGGATACACCGGCATCGACCCCGAGCTCAACGAGTACGGGCGCGGCGGCGCCGGCTCGGACTTGGGCGGGATCGACAACAACTTCGGCGATGGCATCGATGCGTTCGGCCTGGCGCTGCCGCGCCGGGTCACGTTCTCGGTGCGCTTCGGCTTCTAACCCGGCCTGGAAGGAGAGAGATGCCATGAAGACCGCACTCGCGTCATCGCTCGTCCGCCGGCGCCTGGTCGCCGTCCCCACGCTCGCCGCGGGGCTCCTGGCAGGAGGCGTGGTGGGATGCTCGAGCCTGCTGGACGTTAAGAATCCCAACAACGTGAACGAAAGCGATTTGAGCAACCCCGCGTCCGCCGAGACTCAGGCGAACGGGGTGCTCGCGTCCGTGAGCAGAGCGTGGGGCGTCGTGCTCACGCCCTATTCGGTCGTCACGGACGAGCTGACCTGGATCGGCTCGCGGGACGCCTGGCAGAATCTGGACCTGGGCCGGGTGTCGGAGCCGACGAACGAGTTCGTGGACGCCGCCTTCCCGTATGTCGGCGAAGCACGCTGGTGGTCGAACGCGACCATCAAGCGCCTGGAAGGGTTCGCGGCGGCATCGGTGCTGTCGGACACGAGTAATCTTTCCCGTGCGCACCTGTACGCCGCCATCGCCTACACGATCGTCGGCGACATGTTCAACAATTTCCCCATCGGGTCGGACAAGGGCACAGCGGCACCCCCTGTCGGCCCGGCGAACATGGCCGAGGTGTACGACACGGCGATCACGTATGCGACGAGAGGCATTGCGCTGGCACAGGCAACCGGGGACAAGACCAACGAGCGCCTGCTCCGGGCGATGCGGGCCCGGGCACGCTACTCCAAGGCGCTGTGGGCCAAATTCCCGCACCCCACGGTGGCGGGACCACCTCCGGCGAACGCGTTCGTGAACGACGCCGGCGCCCTAGCCGACGCCAACGCCGCGCTCGCGCTGAGCGCAACGAACTGGAAGTATCAGTTCAACTACAGCGCGAACACGGTCACCACGGATATCGGGTTCGAGGTGAACCAGCGGCTGGAGATGCGCGTCGGCTCGGTGTACTGTGGTGCTTCCGGATGCGCACCCACGGTCGGCGGAAATCGTGTCGTGACCGTGGACAGTATCAAGCTGAAGGATCCAATCGACAACGTTGCGGACCCCGATCTGAAGAAAACTCTCGGCGACTTCCTTTCCAACACCAACCACGGCTCCTTGACGGTCGTGTCCGCCCGGGAGCTGTACCTGATCGCCGCGGAAGCCGCGCTTGCGGCGGGCGACACGCTGGTGAACACGGGACAGTTCGTCGTCAACATCAACGCCATTCGTGCCTTCAGCGGGCTGACGCCGTACGACGTGACGAACGCGGCGCACCCTCGGCCGGCCGCCATGCTCAGGTATGCACGGCAGGCCAACCTGTTCCTGCAGGGCCGGCGGCTGCTCGATCACTACCGGTTCAACGTGCCGGCGGATCTCTGGCAGGCCGGGTCGGAAGCCTTGACCAAGCCTGGCACGTTGTTCCCGATCACCATCACCGAATTGCTCGCGAACCCGTTCTGCGTGGCGAATCCGTCATCCTGCCAGTAACGCTGTGCTCTGGGGGCCCTGCGCGGCCCCCAGCGCAGCCTCACGGCCGCCGGGCCCGCGTCGGATAGGGCGGGTGCGGCTTGTCGCGCGGCGGCGGCGGGTTGCGGCGCAGCTCGTCGAGCACCACCGCGACCGCCCGCTCCAGCTGCGGGTCGTGCCCCTGGATCATCAGCTTCGGCGTCTGCTCCACCTCGACGTCGGGCGCGACGCCCACGTCTTCGGCGTCCCATTCTCCCGTAGGGCTGAACAAGGCGATGCGCGGGGCGGTCACGTACCCCCCGTCCAGCAGCGGCGGATAGCCGTAGATCCCGACCAGCCCGCCCCAGGTCCGCTTCCCCACCAGCTTACCGAGGCCGCGGCGGCGGAAGTAGAGCGGCATCGCGTCGCCGCCCGAGCCCGCGTACTCGTTGATGATCATCACTTTCGGCCCATAGATCGACCCCGCCGGAGTCGCAAACACGCGGCCCTCGCGCGTGGCCATGTAAGCCAGCACCGGCCGGTTCAGCATGTCCTCGACGAAGTCCGCGATGTCGCCGCCCTGATTGAAGCGCTCGTCGATCACCGTCGCCTCGCGGTCGAGCTGCGAGAAGTAATAGCGGGTGAACGAGGTGTAGCCCGCCCCGGCAGTGTTGGGCATGTAGACGTAGGCCACACGCCCGCCGGAGAGCGAGTCCACGAGGTGCACGTTGCCCTCGACCCACGCCCGGTTGCGGAGCGCCGCCTCGCTGGCGATCGGCACGACGGTGACAGTGCGGGCACCCTCGAGTGAGGGACGGGCGTTCACCTTCAGCACGGTCTGCTTCCCGACTGTGTTCTCGAACAGGCTGTAGAGGTTCGTCGAGGAGCGCAGCTCGCGGCCGCCCACTGCGAGGAGATAGTCCCCCACCGCGACGTTCACGCCCGGCTCGGTCAGCGGCGCCCGCAGGTTGGGGTTCCAGTTCAGCCCGCTGTACACCTGCGCGAAGCGGTAATAGCCGTTCTCCACCCGGTAATCGGCGCCCAGCAGCCCCACGGGCACGGTGTCCACCTTCGGCAGGTCGCCCCCGCCCACGAAGTTGTGGCCCACTTCCATCTCGCCCATCATCTGGGCGATCAGGTAGTTGAGGTCGTCGCGGTGGCCGACCGAGGTCAGCCACGGCCGATAGCGCTCCCGCACGGCCGGCCAGTTCGCGCCGTGCATCCCGGGGTCGTAGAAGAAGTCGCGCTCGATGCGCCAGAACTCCTCGAACATCTGCGCCCACTCGGCCCGCGGGTCCACGTACACCTGCATGCCCGAGAGATCGAGCTTGCCGTCGCCCATGCTTGCCTTGCCATCCGTGGCCACGATGCCATAGACATCTTTGGGGGCACTATAGAGCAGCTTCTTGCCGTCGTGGCTCATCCAGTAGCCGGTGACGCCGGCCAGGAAATCCTCGGCCTTGCGCTCCTTCAGGTCGAAGCGGTGCAGCGTGAAGCCCGGCTGGTTGGGCACGTCCTCGAGGTAGAACAGCTTGCCGTCCGCCCCCGCGGCGAGCGCCGAGTAGTCCCGCTGAGGGACTGGAAGCGCCAGAATGCGCTGATCGATTCCCGCCAGATCCACCGTCGTCCGGGGAACGCTGTCCGCGGCCTTCTTGGTGGTGTCCCGGCCCGCAGACCCGGCGGGGGCGGCCCCGGACTCCTCGTCGCTCTCGGGAGCGAAGGGCGTAGGCCCATTCCGGTCGAGCACGACCAGATAGACGCTCCGCCGCACGGGCCGCTCGGCCGACGACAGGTCGATCCATCCGACGTTGAGGCCGTAATTCGTGCTGGCCGTGAAGTAGAGGTACTTGCCGTCGAGGCTGAACACCGGCGGGGTAGCGTCGCTGCGGCCGTCGGTCACCTGATGCGGCTTGCCGGCGGTCACGTCGTACAGGAACACCGCGCGCAGCTGGTTGGGCAGGCGCTTGACGTACGCCAGCCATTTGCCGTCCGGCGACCAATCCGGCGTGAGGCTGCGCTCGAAGTGGTCGTAGGTGTCGCTGTCCACCGGCACCGGCTTCTTGGTCGCGAGGTCCACGTACCAGAGCTTGAGTCGCTTGTCGGTGTAGGCGATACGCTTGTTGTCCGGCGACCACACGGGCGAGTAGTAGAACGTCGGCCCATCGAGAGGAATCGCCGTCTCGGTGCCGAGGCCGCTCTGGTCGCGCAGCATCAGGCGGTACTCGCCGCCGGCGTCGGAGAAGTACGCGATCGTCTTGCCGTCGGGCGACCAGGCGGGAGAGCGCTCGGCGACATTGGGCGTGCGGGTCAGGTCCCGGCTGTCGCCCTTCTTGGCCGGCACCGTGAAGATGTCGCCGCGGGCCTCGAACACGGCGCGCGCCCCGGTGGGCGAGATGTCGGCGTTCTGGATGAACGGCACGGCGCTCGCCCAGTGCGGCCGCGTGGCCGGCAGGTCGGGGTTCACGTGAATCGCCAGGCCAGAGTCCGCGCTCGTGGCAGGATTGTACAGGTGCAGCCGGCCGCCCTGCTCGTACACGATGACCCCGGCGCCCGACGAGGCCGACTTGATGTCGAAGTCGACGTAATGCGTGAGCTGGCGCAGCTGCTTCGTCTTCGTGTCCCAGGCGAACAGGTTCATCGTGCCGTCGCGGTCGGAGACGAAATAGACGGCGTCGCCGATCCACATCGGCCAGGTGTCGCTCGCGTTGTCATGCGGCACCGGCTCGATGTCCTGGGTCTTGAAGTCGAACACCCAGAGGAACGGCTCCTGCCCGCCGCGGTAGCGCCGCCAGGTGTCCTCGGTCCAGAGGTTGCGGACGGGGTTGTAGACCATTCGACCGCCGTCCGCCGCGTACGCCCCGCGCTCCGCCATCGGCATGGGGAGCGGCTCCTCGAAGCCCCCGTCTACCGGGACGGTGAACAGCCGGTCGTAAAACGAGTGCGAGGCGCGCGCCGAGCTGAAGAGCACCTGTTTGCCGTCCGGCGTCCAGCCCTGGACGAGGTCGGGCCCGGGGTGGTAGGTGAGGCGCCGCGGGTCGCCACCGTCCACCGAGACGACGTAGACGTCGGAGTTGCCGTCGTACTCCCCCGTGAAGGCGATCCAGCGTCCGTCGGGGGAAAATCGGGGCTCAAGCTCGCGGCCGGGATGCACCGTGAGCCGCCGGGCTTCGCCGCCCCCCCCCCCCTGGGCGCGCGGCGCGACCCAGAGATCGCCCGCGTAGACGAACGCCACGTTCGTAGCGCTCACCGTCGGCGAGCGCAACAGCAACGTGCCCACGGGCGCCGCCGCGCGGCGGACCGGGAGCGGCAGCAGCGCCGCGATCAGCGCGAACGACAGCCAGGTGTGGTGCGTCATACGACCTCCGGGTCAGGCGTCTTCCGACCTAGTGCAGTCCCCCGCTCGCGAACTGCTTCACCAAATCACCGATCACCGCTTTCGCGTCGCCGAACAACATCCAGGTGTTGTCCTGGACGTACAGCTCGTTGTCGATTCCGGCGAACCCGGGGTTTTTGCTGCGCTTGATGGCCAGCACAGTCCTGGCCTTGTCCGCGTCGATGATCGGCATGCCGTAGATCGGGGAGCCTTTGACGGTGCGGGCGGCAGGGTTCACGACGTCGTTCGCGCCGATCACGAGCGCCACGTCGCACTGCGGCATCTCCGGATTGATATCGTCCATCTCGACGAGGGCGGAATACGGGATGTTCGCCTCGGCGAGCAGCACGTTCATGTGCCCCGGCATGCGGCCGGCGACGGGGTGGATGGCGAACTTGACCGTGACGCCGCGCTTGGTGAGCTGGTCGTACAGCTCCCGCACCTTGTGTTGAGCCTGCGCCACGGCCATGCCATAGCCGGGAATGATCACCACCAGTCTCGCCTGGTCCAGGAGCTGTGCCGCTCCCTCGGCCGTCTCCTGCTTCCACTCCTTCTGCTCTGCGACCGCCGTCGCCTTGCGCACTGTGCCGAACGCGCCGAACAACACGTTGGTGAAGGAGCGGTTCATGGCGCGGCACATGATGATCGACAGAATCAGGCCGCTCGAGCCGTCGAGCGCCCCGGCGGTCACCAGCAGCCGGTTGTCGAGCACGAAGCCCATCGCCACCGCCGAGAGCCCGGCGTAGGAATTCAGGATCGAGATGACGGTGGGCATGTCGGCGCCGCCGATCGGGATGATGAGCAGCACCCCGAACAGGAGCGCGAGCCCCATCACGGCGGGGAAGAGGTTGCCCGCCCACGCGGCGGTGGGGTGCAGGACCAGCGCCCCGCCCAGCACCACGGCGGCGCCCAGGACCCCCAGGTTGACGACGTTCTGTCCGGGATAGGTGACCGGCCGCTGCGGGATCCAGCGGACCTCCTGCAGCTTCCCGGCCGCCATCAGGCTCCCGGTGAACGTGAGGAAGCCGAGGATCACCTCGGCCACCAAGGCGACCATGCGGAACGTCGTGAAGTGTTCCGGGCCTGCTCGTAGCCACAGGTAGTATTCCGCCGTCCCGACCAGGCCTGCCGCGAGGCCCCCGAACGCATGGGACAGCGCCGTCCGCTGGGGCACTGCCGTCAGCGGCACACGGGACAGCGGCACGCCCACCACGAAGCCGGCGGCGATCGCGAGCACGATCCAGTCGTGGTGCACGATCTCCGGCTGGATCCAGGTTGCGAGCACCGCGACGAGCATCCCTGCCACGCCCGCGTACACGCCTCGCCGGGCGGTCTTCGGGTCGTTCATCCAGTAGAGCGCGAAAATGAACAACGCCGTCGCGACGACGGCCGCGAGCTGCGCGATAGCGTGCGTCATTGCTTCTTGAACATCTTCAACATGCGATCCGTGATCAGGAATCCGCTGACGATGTTGGTCATCGAGGCGAACAGCGCCACGGCGCCCAGGATGCGGATCATCCGCGGGTAGTCGGCGCCCGCCACGACGAGGGAGCCGACGACGGCGATGGCCGAGATCGCGTTGGTCAGGGACATAAGCGGCGTGTACAGGAGCCGCGACACGCGGCGTATCACGCCCAGCCCGATGAACGTCGCGAGCACGAAGACGAACAGCATCGACCAGTAGTCGGTCATGGTTTGAGCACCTTTCCGTCGTGGGTGACGCACGTCGCCTGGGTGATCTCGTCGGTGAAGTCGAGCTGGAGCTTGCCCTCCTTCACGAGGTGATTCAGGAAGCTCGCCACGTTGCGGGCGTACATCTGACTCGCGTGCAGCGGCAGGGTGGCGGGGAGATTCACGGGCCCGAGGATGGTGACGCCGTGGTGCTCCAGGGTCGTCCCGGCTTGCGTCAGCTCGCAATTGCCGCCCGTCTCAGCCGCGAGGTCCACGACCACGGAGCCCGGCCGCATCCCCTCGACGCCGGAGCGGGTGACGAGGATCGGCGCGCGCTTCCCCGGGATCGCCGCGGTCGTGATTACGACGTCCGCGTCCCTGACACTGCGTGCCAGGAACTCGAGCTCACGCCGGTGCTGGTCTGCCGACAACTCCTTGGCGTAGCCCCCCGCGCCTTCGGCCTCCACCTGGTCCGCCATGGCGAGGAACTTGGCGCCCAGACTCTCGACCTGCTCTTTCACCGCCGGTCGCACGTCGAACCCGGAGACGATGGCGCCGAGGCGGCGGGCGGTGGCAATTGCCTGCAGGCCGGCGACGCCCGCGCCCAGCACCAGGACGCGTGCGGGCGGCAGCGTCCCCGCCGCGGTCACGAGCATCGGAAAGAATCTCGGCGCCGTGTCGGCGGCGAGGAGGGCGGCTTTGTAGCCGGCGACGGTTGCCTGCGAGGACAGCACGTCCATCGGCTGAGCGCGCGTGATCCGGGGGAGCAGCTCGAGACTGAATGCCGTGACCCGCCGCTGGGCCAGCTGCCGCACGAGATCGGCATTGGTCGCCGCCTGCAGCATCCCAACCAGAGCGGTAGCTTCCCGCATCTTTCCGACTTCGGCCGGGCCCGGCTTCTGGACCTTGCAGACGACGTCGGCCGCCCAGGCGTCGCCGAGGCTCGCACCCACAGCCGTGTACGCGTCGTTGGGGAATCCCGCCTCGACCCCGGCGTCTCCTTCCACGAC
>Ga0209761_1002361_pt1 | contig 12395 bp, 11 predicted proteins | sample GraSoi013_1_40cm_4_FD_185818 | JGI IMG/M metagenome (GOLD analysis project Ga0209761, IMG submission 185818) | Grasslands soil microbial communities from the Angelo Coastal Reserve, California, USA - Sample 09_25_2013_1_40cm (SPAdes) (version 2) | ecosystem: Environmental > Terrestrial > Soil >... | reverse complement strand
CGGCCCGCCAGTCGTGACTGGCGGACGCGTCGAGCTGTTCCTCCAGCTCACGCCGCGGTACCGCCAGGATGTCGGAGAGGGCCACCAGACAGCGCTCCAGCCGCGATGGCGGCTCCTCCGCGAGCAGCTGCTCGGCAGCTACTGCGCCCACGTATCCAACAAGCACCGGCGCGCGCACCGGGAGCGAGGTCCACCAGGTCGGCACCTCGGCGTCGTGCGCGTGCAAAAAATTCAGCCCTCTGCCGTTGGAGCCGGACTGCTCGCGCCGCTCCTTCAGGAATTCCTTGCTCTCCCAGAACGCCTCGCGAAATCGCAACACGATCTTGAACACCTGCCCCGTCTCGATGCCCGCGAGCGCGCGCTGTTTCGCGGGGAGCGCCGGATCGAACCGCACGACACCGGCCTTGAGAACGGCGAGTGGCAGCGTGATCACCGCGGTGCGGGCGCTCACGGTGGGCAACCGAGCGCGGTCGCCGCCGCGACACGCGACGCTGACGGCACCACGTTTCCACTGCACCGATTCCGCGACCGTGCTGAGCCGCACTTCGCTGCGGTCGGGATCCAACCCGTCCCGCAGCCACTTCATCAGGGCGTCGCCGCCGTTCGCGATCCGGAACTGCTTGCCCTCGACCTCGTCCTCCTCATCACCCTCCTCTGCCTCGACTGCGAGCGACTGCGCGCTCAACCGGTCCGGGTGCGCGGCGTAAAACCCTTGCACGAAGTCCCGCAGCATCCCGCGGTGGGCCGCCGGTATGCGCGCCGAGTCGAGATATTCGCTCACCGGAAAATCCTTCCCGCGGCCGGCGAGCCGACGCGCCAGATCGTGGTTCATGCGATCGACGAGCCCCCAAAAATCCCCCATAGGCTTGAACTGGCCCGCGGTGGCGAGCTCATGGGTTCCGGGCAGCTCCAATACCGCGAGCCCGGCCGCCCGCGCGAGGGGAAGTGTTTCGGCCGCCTCGCCGTGGATGAACTCGGCGCCGAGCTCGAGCGGAACAGGGGACCGGGGATCGTGCACGGTGAGCACTCGGCCGCCGACCCGCGGGCGCGCCTCGATGACGGTGACGCGCAGACCGGCGTGCGAGAGGTCCCGCGCCGCGGCGAGTCCCGCGGCACCGGCGCCCAGCACCAGCACGTCAACGCGCTTCCGATCTCGGGGCATCTAGGGCCTACAACAGCGCGCGCAGCGAATTTTCAATTTCGGAATTCGGGACGGCGCGCGCACCCAGATCCCGCGCAGCGCGGAGCGCCGCCGCATCGACGTGCGAGCCGAATGCCAGCACCGGCACGCCGCGCGCGACGAGGTCGGCGATTCGTTGCTGGGCACCGGCTTGACCCAGCTCCAGCACGGCGAGGTCGTAGGGCTCGGCGCGCGCGGGTTCGGCTCCGGACGCGGAGAGAATCGCCTGCAGCTTGCCGCGGAAGAAGAGATCGCGGCATTCGACGAGTACCCGTTTCACCCCGCCAGCTTTTGCGTCAGGTAGTCGACGAGCTTGTCCGCCGCGACACGGTCCTGTTTGAGCGTATCGCGGTCGCGCACGGTCACCGTCTGGTCCTGGGTGGATTGACCGTCGATCGTGATCCCGTACGGCGTGCCCGCTTCATCCTGCCGGCGGTAGCGGCGGCCGATCGATCCGCCGTCGTCGTAGAAGACATTGAAGTGGCGGCGCAAGTCGTCATGGATGCGGTGCGCGAGCTCGGGCATTCCGTCCTTGTTCACGAGCGGGAACACCGCGGCCTTGAGCGGCGCGAGCGACGGCTTGAGCTTGAGCACGACGCGCTGCTCGCCGCCCCCGTCCTCGGCGGCCTCGCCGCCGCGCACCTCTTCCTCTCTATAGGCGTCGCACAGCACAACCAGGGTCGTGCGATCGGCACCCGCGGAGGTCTCGACGACGTACGGTACGAACCGCTCGTTGGTCTTCGGATCGAGGTAGTCGAGCTTCTTGCCCGCGTACTTCTGGTGATTCGACAGGTCGAAGTCGGTGCGGTTGTGGATGCCCTCGAACTCCTGCCACCCAAACGGGAACTCGTACTGGATGTCGTAGGCGTCCTTCGCGTAGTGCGCGAGCTCGTCCTTGCCGTGCTGATGCCAGCGCAGCTTCTCGGCACGGATCCCCAGGCCTTCAACCCACTTCATCCGCTCGGCGCGCCAGCGCTCGAACCACTCGTTTTCGGTGCCCGGCTTCACGAAGAATTGCATTTCCATCTGCTCGAATTCGCGCGTGCGGAAAATGAAGTTCCCCGGTGTAATCTCGTTCCGGAACGCCTTGCCGATCTGCGCAATGCCGAAGGGGATCTTCTGACGCGATGACTGCTGCACGTTGAGATAGTTGACGTAAATCCCCTGCGCGGTCTCGGGCCGCAGGTAGATGACCGCGGCCTGTTCCTCGACCGGGCCCATGAACGTCTTGAACATCAGGTTGAACTGGCGCGGCGCGGTGAGCGTGCCCTTGCTGCCGCACACCGGGCACTGCGCGTCCGGCTGTCCCGGGGTGCCTTTGATCCTGGGATCGTCGGCGCGGAAGCGGTTCTTGCAGTGTTTGCAGTCGACGAGAGGGTCGGTGAACCCCGCAACGTGCCCCGATGCTTCCCAGACCTTGGGATGCATGAGGATCGCGGCGTCGAGGCCCTCGATATCCTGCCGTTCGTGCACCATCGAGCGCCACCAGCGCTCTTTGATGTTCTTCTTGAGCTCGACGCCGAGCGGCCCGTAATCCCACACGGAGCCAAGCCCCCCGTAGATCTCGGAGGATTGGAACACAAACCCGCGCCGCTTCGCCAGCGACACGAGCTTATCCATGATTTTCTCGGCAGTTACGGGGCCAGGCATAAGGAGCCGGAAGTTAAATGTGCAGGGCCTCGCGCGCGACCTGCTCGGCCATTTGCGCAAGCGCCAGAGCGTCGAGCATCCGGCCGTCGCCGTCGCCGCCCACCGCATGCACCCCGATCAGACCTTCCACCCGTCCCGCCACCACCGCCACCTTCTTCCTTGCGGCCTGGGCACGCCGCACGACTTCGCCCGGCGCTTTCCCTGCCAGCGAGGTTTTATCGAAGATCCCTTCGCCGGTGATCACGAGATCGGCTTTGGCCAGTGCCGCGTCGAAACCCGCGCGCGCGAGCACCCACTCCGCGCCGTTCGCCAGCTCCGCTTTCGCGAAGAACGCGAGCCCCGCGCCTAATCCGCCGGCGGCCCCGCCCATCGGCATCGTACCAAGCTCCGGCCGGCCTGCTTGCGCCCAGAGCTCTGCCAGCCGGGTGAGACCCGCGGCGAGCTGCGGAATCTCCTCGGGGCGGGCACCCTTCTGTGGTCCAAAGATCGGCGCCGCACCTTCCGGTCCGAGGAGCGGGGTGGCCACGTCCGCCAACGCCACGACGCGCGCCCCGATCCCCCACCCCGATCCGAACGACGCGAGCTCGGTCAATGCACCGCCGCCGTCGGGGAGTGGCTCACCGGAGGCATTTTCAAACGTCCAGCCGAACCCGCGCGCCGCTCCGGTGCCGCCGTCCACGGTGGCCGTGCCGCCGAGGCCGACGACGATCGTCTTGGCGCCGCGATCCGCAGCCGTCCAAATGAGCTCGCCGACCCCTCGCGTGGTCGTACGCATCGGATCGCGGTCTTCGGGCTCGACCAGCGCGAGGCCGCAGGCGGACGCGCTTTCGATGATGGCGGTTTCGCTGTCGATCCAGCCCAGCTCCCCCGATACCGAATCGCCGATCGGTCCCGTCACTTGCAGCCGCTCGCGCAGCGCGCCGGCCGGCAGAACCACATCGAGCAGCCCGTTGCCGCCGTCGGCGACTGGACACTCGAGCACCGAGGCGCCCGGCACGGCGCGGCGGACACCCGCCGCGAGGGCTTCCGCGACCTGGCGTGGCCCGAGTGTGCCTTTGAAGGCGGCGGGAGCGACGAGGATGACGGGAGGCATGCGGCCAAGATAGCGGAAACGAGAAACCCCCTGAGTTGCCCCAGGGGGTGATCGCCAGCCGCACACCGTGCGCCCTAGAACCCGATGTGAGCGAAGCGAACTCCTTCTCGCAAATCGGGCGGGCGCTCCATCACCTCTGGCAGCCGGGCAATCTCATCGCTGAGACCCCTTGGCTTTGCGCCCCGCCGTCGCCGGCGGTTTGCCCTTATCGAGAGTTCTGCCGACTCCAAAAGCAAAAACGATGCCCCGTTGTAAGCGCTGTCACGACAACGGCGCGTCATATGACCTAGGGAAAGTACTTAACTGTATTCTGCATTGAAGACCGCAGAATGCGACACAAAACTAGCTCGAAAGAGCATGGCTGAGGATACGATGCGATCGACGGGGTGCTTTGTTCATCAAACCTCTATGATCTGATCCCGTCGCGTCCCGATGCTGACATACCGCACCGGCGCTCCGGCGAGATCCTGCAGCCGATCGACATACGCTCGAGCAGCTGGCGGGAGATCGGCCAAACGACGGACCTCCGAGAGCCTCTTCTGCCAACCGGGCACCATTTCGTAAATCGGTTCGACTCGGGCGATCGTCTCGACATCCGCCGGCATGCTATCGATCTCGTCTCCGTCGAGCCGATAGCTCACCCCGACCGGTATCTCCGCAAACGTGTCCAGGACATCTAGCTTGGTTACCGCGAGTCCCGTTAGCCCATTCACCCGCACGGCATACCTGACTACCACCGCATCAAACCATCCACACCGTCGTGGCCGTCCCGTCGTCGCGCCAAACTCGCCCCCGAGCTCCCGAATCCGCTCGGCCACCGCCGGTTCCGCTTCCGTGGGCAGGGGTCCATTGCCGACCCGCGTCGTGTACGCCTTCACGACGCCGAGTACCGCGTCGATCGCCGTCGGGCCGATGCCGACGCCCACCGCGGCGCCGCCGGCCGTCGTGTTGGACGACGTGACATAGGGATAGGTGCCGTGGTCGACATCGAGTAACGCGCCCTGCGCGCCTTCGAGCAAGACCGATTCACCGCGCTCGAGCGCCTCCCACACGACCCGCCCCGAATCGACCGCCAGCGGTAATAGCCGCGGTGCGAGGCGCTCCAGCAGATGGACGTGCTCCTCGGCACTGGCCCGCTCCCCCCGCTCGCCGCTCCCTGCGCCGAGCATTCCGAGCATCTGGTTCGCCGCGTCGACGCGAGCGCGGACGAGCTCCTGGGCGTGGCGGAGGTTGCGCAGATCACCGACGCGGATGCCGCGCCGGCCGTACTTGTCCTCGTAGGTCGGGCCAATACCCCGCCCCGTCGTGCCGATCTGCTCCCGTTTCTCGCGGGCGCGATCCAGCAGCTTGTGATACGGCAGCGTCAGGTGAGCGCGATCGGAAATGTGCAGCTTGTGCTCGGTGCGAACGCCCCGTTGCTCCAGGGCGTCGAGCTCTGCAAACAGCTGCTCGGGATCGAGCACCACGCCATTGCCGACCACGCAGACCGCGCCCTGGAGGATTCCCGAGGGTATCTGGTGCAGGACAAACGACTTGCCCTGGCCCGTGTCGACCGTGTGCCCGGCGTTCGCGCCGCCCTGATAGCGCACCACCAGATCCGCGCGCTCGGCCAGGACGTCGACGATCTTGCCTTTGCCTTCATCGCCCCATTGGGCGCCGACCACGACGACGCACTGCGTCTTGGGTCCGAACACTCGAGCTGCTCCTCGGGACAACGAAAAAGCCCCCGCCGGGGTTGGGGGGGCTTTGGAGTATCCTCTGTGAGAAGCTATCCAGCCCGCAGCACCCGCGCCAGTCCCGCAGCCACGCTCGCGGCACCGTCCAACCGGACGCGAGCCACACTATCTGCGGGCCGATGGATGATCCGCATCGTACGCCAATTCCCCTTGAGAATCGTGACGCACTCGCGACTCACTCGCGCCAGCGCCATGCCGTCCACGATCACCGGCAACCAACGCCATTGGCGGGCCGTGAGCGCGTCCGCCACAGCGTCGCCGGTTTTTCCTGGACGGTGCACGAATGCGGTCACGCGGCCGGTGTCGTCCAAGCTGTCGAGATTGATCAGCGCGGCATCCGCAAACCGGCTCGAGCGATCGGCGGCCAAGGATCGTGCGCCCACCAGTCCGAACTCCTCTGCGTCCGGAAAAACCACACCTACAGGTGCTCCTGAAGACAGTTGATCGATCGTCATGAAGATCGCGACGAGCGCGGTCGCGTTGTCGACGGCCCCGGGAGAGTTGTCGGTGACTCGATTCTGAGACACGATGACGAACGCGACCGCCAGAATCGCGATCGCGGGTAGCATTGCCACGAACAGTGTGAAGAGACCGAGCAGCAGCGCGAAGAACCCGACCAGGCGGACGGCCATCGAGATCGGCTGGCCTTTGGAATCGTAGTGCGCGACGAGCCAGACGGACGGTCGGACGGACGGACGGCCTGACGGCCGTTGCGCGATGAGATTCGTGCCCGCGACACGCTTCGGCACGCCGAGCAACGCGCGCGCCGGTCGGCCGCTGAAGGCATGCTCCTCGACACTGAAGCCGCGCGCCATCAGCTCGCGCTTCAGGATCTCACGAACCCTTTGATGATTCGGTGTGCCCGCGAGCCGCGGAATCGCCAGCTCGCGGAACAGGACGGCGTAGTCAGTCACCGCGCACGAGCGCGCTGACGCGCTCGCGATCGGCCGACGTGAGCGGCGCGAGCGGCGGCCGCACCGGCCCGCCCTGCAACCCGACGGCATCCATCGCGGCCTTCACGCCGGCGGGGCCGAGCTTGCCCACGATCTCCTTGTCGAGCGGCGTGATGCGCTCCTGCAGCGCGCCGGCGGCCGCGCGATGGCCCTGCTCAAACTCGCGCACGAGCTGCACGCAAAGGGTCGGCGCGAAACATGCGACCCCCACGATGCCGCCCTGACACCCCCGCTCCAGCGCGGTGAAGAGCAGCGACGCCCCGCCGACGAGTACCGACCATTGCGGCACGGCTTCGCGGTAGGCAGCGACGTTCTTCGGATCGCCGGACGAGTCCTTGACGCCGATGATCCGCTCGTGCCCGGTGAGCTCCTGCAACACCGCGGGCGCGAGCGACAGATGCGTGTACTTGGGAATGTTGTAGATCAGCACCGGCACCGGGCTCGCATCCGCGACGGCTCGAAAATGACTCACGAGTGTGGCGGGCGTCGCGGCTCCCGAGAAATAGGACGGCGGCCGGACGAGAACCGCGTCGGCGCCCTCGGCCGCCGCGGCCTGGGACAGCGCGATCGCTTGTCTGGTGGATTCCGCGCCGGTGCCCGCGATCAGCCACGCTCCGTCCGTCATGACCTCGCGCGCCAACCCCACCAGATGACGCTGTTCGTCCGGCTCGAGCAGCGGTGCCTCCCCCGTCGAACCCGACACCACGATCCCGGCGACCCCCTCGGCGAGCAGGCGGGAGACGTTGTGCTGGAACGCGAGCGGTGCCACGTCGCCCGTCGCGGGATCAAATGGGGTGGTGATCGGGGGAAACACTCCGGATGGCGCGGACCTGTCTTTCGGCACGCTCATGACGGCAACATGCCCGAGAGATCGTCCGTGATGCCTGCCGGCTTGGCGTCGACTGCCGGTGTCGGCTGCGTCGGCGGCGCTACGCGCGAGCGCCGGCGCAACGTGCGCACCTGCAGCTGGAAGTCGGACGGATTGGACGACGCCGCCAACGCCGTTTCGTAGGTCACGATGTCGTCGGCCACGAGCTCCATGAGATGCTGGTCGAAAGTCTGCATGCCGTATTGTTCGCGCGAGTCCTTGATGTAGTCGTGAAGCGACGGCGTGCGGTCCCGCTCGCGGATCATGTCGCGCGCCGCGCCGGTCGTGAGCAGCACCTCGAGCGCCGCAGCCCGGCCACGCCCGTCCGCGCGCGGGAGCAGCCGCTGCGAGACGACGGCGTGCAGCGCTTCGGACAGGCGCAGCCGCGCGATCTCCTGCTCTTCAGGCGGAAACATCGACACGATGCGGCTCACGGTCGTGATGGCGTCAGGGGTGTGCAACGTGGACACCAGCAGATGCCCCGTCTCGGCCGCCTTCAGGGCGGTGTCGATCGTCTCGGCATCGCGCATCTCGCCGATCAGGATGACGTCGGGATCCTGGCGCAGCGCGGCCCGCAGGCCGGTGCGGAAGTCGTCGGTGTCCACGCCGATCTCGCGCTGCGTCACCGAGCAGTTGATGTCGCGATGCAGGAATTCGATCGGGTTCTCGAGCGTCAGGATGTGGCGATGCTGGTTCTGATTGATGTGATTGATGATCGCCGCCATGGTCGAGCTCTTGCCCGAGCCCGTCACGCCCGTGACCAGAATCATGCCCCGCTCGGCGGTGGCGACTTGCGCGAGCACGCCCGGCAGCTTCAGCGATTCGAAGGTGGGGACGTCGAACGGAATGACGCGCATCACGATCATGAACGACGAGCGCTGCCGCAGGATATTGACGCGGAAGCGGCCGATGCCCGGCATGCCCCACGAGCAGTCGTAATCGCGCAGCTTGTCGATCCGCCCGCGATCCTCGTCGTTGGCGATCAGGCGCTGCGCGATCGCCTTGGTCTGGTCGGGGGTCAGGCGCTGCTTGGTGAGCGGGACCAGTTTGCCGTCGATGCGGGCGCGGAACACGTCGCCCGCTTTGATGTGCAGGTCCGACGCCCCGCGGTCCACCGCGGCCTTGATGATTTTTTCCATTCAGTACCCGGCTTCCAGATCGACGACGTTCGTGAGGGGCGCCCCTGCAAGATAGCGCCGGATGTTGTCCACAATGAGGGCCGTTTCCCGCTCCCAGAATCCTGCCGTAACCGCGCTCACGTGCGGGCTCACCAGCACGCGCGCGTGCCGCCAAAAGGGGTGCTCGGGCGGCAACGGCTCCGTGGCGAACACGTCGAGCGCCGCCCCCCGCAACCGGCGCAGCTCGAGCAGCTCGAGGAGTGCGGTCTCGTCGAGCAGGGACCCGCGCGAGACGTTGACGACGAGCGCGTGGAGCGGCAGGCGCTCGAGCACGCTGCGGTCGACGGCGCCGGCCGTCTCCGCCGTGTGCGGCGCCGCGATGACCAGCACGTCGCTCCCGCTGGCCAGACGCGACAGGTCGCCAAGCTTCCCGACCCACCCCACGCCACGCGGTCCGCCGCTTTCGGGATGGCGCCGCACGCCGGCGACGGACATGCCGAGTGCCAGCGCGCGCCTGGCAACGGCGCTGCCGATGCCTCCGAGCCCGACGATCCCCACCCGCAGATCCCGGAGCTCGCGCATTGGAATCGCGCCATCGGTGAAGTCCTCTTTGGCCCAGCGGCCCTGGCGCTGCGCCGAGACCATGCGGTCGAGCCCACGCGTGAAATAGGCGATCGCGGCGATGACCCAGTCGGCCATCGGGTCCGCGTGGACACCGGCGGAATTCGTGAGCACGACGCCGCTGCCGGCCAGCTGCGCGAGACTCGCGCCGACGCCGGCCGTGGCGGTGTGCGCCGCGGCAATGCCCGACGGGATGCCGTAGCCGAGATAGATCTCGGCGCCACGCGCCGCGGCGATGGCTTCAGGAGATCCCGAACCTCCGTCGCCGTCGGACACCGCCGGGGCTTTGACTTCCGACACATCCCAGCCCCCGCCGAGCGCATTCGTGATCTCGACCACCCGCGCCCGCGGAATCCGCCAGACCGCGCGTGGTGATGCAAGATCGACGACGAGACGTCGCGCGCTCACTCCCCGGTCGACACGGTGCGCACGTGATCGTGGTGGAGGAGCGTGATCATGACCTGATCGTGGAGTCGCTTGGAGCCGCGGATATCGAAATCGATGACGAGGTCCACGTTTTCCTGACGGCTCGAAACGCCGCTGACCTCGAGCCCGGCGCGCCGGACGAGTCCCTCCAGATCCTCGAGCACCGTCGGACCGGGGTGGGCGTGAACCGTAATCGTGGACCGCATCGACTGGCGCTCGACCAGCTTCTCGACCCGGCCGAGCCCGGCGAGAACCGCGAGGACGACCACCGTCGTGGCGATTCCTTCGAGATAGTAACCGCTCCCCAACGCCACGCCGATCGCCGCGACGACCCAGATGGTGGCGGCGCTTGTGAGCCCTACCACGGCGCCGCGGGCGTGGAGGATCGTCCCCGCGCCGATGAATCCCACACCAGTGACGATCTGCGCGGCGACGCGAGTCGTGTCCGTCCCGGCGGGAATGACGCCGGTGCTCGCCGTCAGCATCGCGAGCGAAAGATGCGTGTACAGCACGGACCCGATGCAGATGAGGATGTTGGTTCGGAGTCCCGCCGGCTTGCCGCCGAGCTCGCGCTCGAGACCGATCGCGCCGCCGAGCAAGGTCGCGAGTCCGAGCTGGAGCATGAGATCGAGGCGAAAGATCTCGACCGCCCGTGCCAGCATTTCACGCATGGAGGAATCCCATCTTGTCCCGCACGTCCGCGATCGTGCGCTGCGCGAGCGCGCGCGCGCGACTCGCACAATCCCGCAAGCGATCGAGCACCCCCGCCGGGTCGCGTTGCAACGCCGCCGCGCGCTCGCGCAGCGGCGCCAGCGTCTTGATCATGTTGTCAGCCAGCACGCGCTTGCAGTCGAGACAGCCCCACCCCGCCGTCCGGCACTTCTGCGCCACCTCCGCCACGGTGTCGGGCGGCGAGAAGCCCTGATGGATCGTGAAGATGTTACAGATCTCCGGCGTGCCGGGATCTTTGCGGGTCTTGCGGGCGGGATCGGTAACCGCCGGCCGGAGCTTCTCCCAGATCGCCTCGGGGGACTCGAACAGCCCGATGGTGTTTCCCAGGCTCTTCGACATCTTGGCCTTGCCGTCGAGGCCGAGAACGCGTTTCGTGTCGGTCAACAACGGCTGCGGCTCGGGAAAGAAGCCCCCGCCGTAGCGCGCGTTCCAACGCCGGGCAATTTCGCGCATCAGCTCGAGATGTTGGACCTGATCCTCACCGACGGGCACGAGACTAGCTTTATAGAGAAGTACGTCAGCCGCCTGCAGCACGGGGTACGCCAGCAGTCCCAGAGCGACGCTTTCCTGGCGCTGCGCCTTGTCTTTGTACTGGGTCTGGCGCTCGAGCTCGCCGAGCGGGGTTACCGTCGCGAGGAGCCAGTTGAGCTCGGTGTGCTCGGTGACGTGCGACTGTACGAACACGATGCATTTGTCGGGGTCCAGGCCAGCCGCAAACAGACTCACTGCCATATCGAACGTCAGAGACGACAGGGCGCTCGCGTCGTAGGGCTGGGTGATGGCATGCAGGTCGACGACGCAAAACAGGCAATCGTGCTGGGTCTGTAGCCGCACCCAGTTCTGCACGGCGCCGAGGTAGTTGCCGATGTGCAGCTCGCCGGAGGGCTGGATGCCACTGAAAACGCGCTGGGAAGTCACGGGCCAGCAAGGTGCGTGAATACAACGACTTAGTCAAGCTGGCGGAGCGCGCGGCCGTACGCGCCGCCGATTATTTGCGCACCGCCGTGCGACCCGCGGTGCACACCTGGACGGAAAAATCACAGCACGATTTCGTGACGGAAATCGACCGCGCCGCCGAAGCCATGATCGCCGAAGTCATCCTGCGCGACGCGCCGGAATCCGTCATCGTGGGTGAAGAGTTGTCGCCGCAGCGGGTGGCTCAAGGCGAGCTGGTCTGGATCGTCGACCCACTCGACGGGACGACAAACTTTCTGCACGGCTACCCGCAGTACGCGGTCAGCATCGGCTGCGTGGCCGACGGGAAACTCGTCGCCGGTGTCGTCCACGACGTGTGCCGTAAGCGCACCTACAAGGCCACGCGGGGGGGCGGCGCGTTCGAGGAAGACACGCGGCTGAGCGTCTCCGCGGTCACCGACTCGCGACGGGCGCTCATCGGGACGGGTTTCCCCTTCAAGGCGCTCAAGCTGCTGCACGTGTATCTGGCGCAATTCGCCGCCGTGACCGGCGCCGCCAGCGGCATCCGGCGCGCGGGCGCCGCCGCGCTCGACCTGGTCGACGTCGCGGCTGGACGGTTGGACGGCTTCTGGGAGCTCCAGCTCGCGCCGTGGGACGTCGCGGCGGGCGCATTGCTCATTCGGGAAGCGGGCGGCATCGTCACGCGGGCCGACGGGGCCGCAGACGTGTTGCGGAGTGACGGCGACGGCTCGATCGTCGCCGGCAACGCCACGATGCATAAGTGGCTCATCGATCTAATAAGGAAGAGCTGATGCCCGCTCCGCTGGTCGAATGCGTGCCGAATTTCTCGGAGGGCCGCGATCCCGTGACGATCGACGCGCTCCGCTCGGCCATCACGGCCGTGCCGGGGGTGCAGCTGCTCGACGTGCAGACCGACCCGTCGCACAATCGCTCCGTGTTCACGTTCGTCGCGCCGCCAGCCACCGCTGCGGAGGCCGCGTTCGCCGCGATGCGCGTCGCGACGGAGCGGATCGATCTGACGAAGCACGAGGGTGAGCACCCGCGCATGGGGGCAACGGACGTGGTGCCGTTCGTCCCAGTCA
>Ga0209761_1002360_pt1 | contig 12395 bp, 16 predicted proteins | sample GraSoi013_1_40cm_4_FD_185818 | JGI IMG/M metagenome (GOLD analysis project Ga0209761, IMG submission 185818) | Grasslands soil microbial communities from the Angelo Coastal Reserve, California, USA - Sample 09_25_2013_1_40cm (SPAdes) (version 2) | ecosystem: Environmental > Terrestrial > Soil >... | reverse complement strand
TGCGCTAGATCTCCGTCGACTCATCGATTCAGGCGCCGACCCCCGTGGGCTCCGTCGTGATGGGAGACTGGGTGGGAAATTGGGCGAGTCCGGGTGCGTGCAACGTCGAATGAGCCAGCTGAAATGCTCTGACGGTCGGGCGATCGATGATGCCTGCCAGGCCGTCCAACAAATCGGTCCAGGCGCCACGTTCAAATGCTTCTGCGGTCTCTCGCGACTCCCAAAGAGTGACGGCGACGACGTCGGGTCCGCCGGCAACGACGAACAGCATCTCGTCCCTGAACCCCGGCTGCGCTCGAAGTGAGGGCAGCAACGTCTTCTCGAACACCTCCGCAAAGGCGTCGTCTGCGTTCGGTTTCACGTGTGTGGATGTGACGAGGACGAACATGTCCGGTTCCCTCCCGTGGTGTCAGCGAGGAGCGCTTCGACGAACTTCGATGCGGGCCGCGCCTCCAATTCGGCGATGGCCCCGACCTGCACGAGACGGCCGGCTTCGATCACCGCGACGCGATTGGCGAGCGCCGTGGCCTCGCGGAGATCGTGGATCACGAGCAGCACGGGACGCTTTCGCTCGGAGAGAAGTTCGCGGAGCAGGGCGATCAGCTCACGCCGCAGCGCGACGTCGACGTTCGAGAGCGGTTCGTCGAGCAGGAGCGCGGCGGGATCTCCGGCGAGCGCACGCGCCAGGGCGACGCGCTGGCGCTCACCGCCGGAGAGCTGGGCGGGTCGTCGATCCTCCTTTCCCCGGAGTCCGACGCGCTGCAGGAGCGCCTCGATGCGGGGCCCGGCAGCTCCGGCGAACTGCAAGTGCTCGCGCGCCGTCATGTGCGGCCAGAGCGCGAGGTCCTGGAAGACCATCGCCAGGCCGCGCTCCTCGGCAGGTACCGTCAAGCGGCCATTCACGCTCACAACCGTCTGGCCGATGCGCACGGTGCCGTGCGTGGGGGCGATGAATCCGAGCACGACTCGCAGCAGCGTGGACTTGCCCGCGCCGGACGGACCGACGATGGCGACCACTTCCTCTGCGCCGATCGTCAGGCTGATGTCGCGAAGGACCTCGCGGCCATGCATCGAGGCGGATACGGCCTGAAGGTCGATCATCGACGCGCTCCCTTGAGCGCCAGCGCTCCGGCGATGACAGCGGCGCCGACCATGCCGCACTGTATGAGAGAGAGCGCCGCGACCACTGCCGGAGGACCGTTGGCCTCGAGCGTGAGGATGCGCACCGTCAGCGGCGCCTTGCCCGGCGGGTAGAACAGGATGACGGTCTCGAGATCCCGCAGGCAGAAGACGAAGGCGAGCAGCCATGCGCCGAAGAGGGCACGCCGGTGGAGCGGAATCACTACATGCCACAGCCGGGCGAAGAAACCGGCTCCTTGCACCGCTGCAGCCTCCTCGAGGTGCGGCGAGCCTTGCGCGACGGCAACCGCGATCGCTCGCGCTGGAATGACCGCGTAGCGCGCCGCGAAGCCGATGACGAGGATGGCGATGGTCCTGTACAGGGCGTGTGTGCTGGGTCGGTTCCAGACATCGATGATTCCGACGCCGAGGACTGCAGCCGGTGTGACGAACGCGAGAACCACGAGGCCGTCCAGCCAGGTGCTTCCGGGCCGGTCGTGCGCAAACGCCCTGCCCAGCACCAGGCCCACTCCGGTCAGCAGCGTCGCCGCAAGCGCGGCAGGTATCGCGCTGTTCCAGATGCCGGCGCCGATCCAGTCGCCGATGTTCCCGAAGCCATCGCCCTCGAACGCGCGCCTCGCGAGTCCGGCGATGGGCAGAACCGAGACCGCTGCTGCAGCCCAGCAGGCCAGCGTCGCCAACCGGCGCAAGCGGCCCAGGTCGAGCGCGGGCCGATCTTCGTTGCGCAGCCCCAGGACGGCGAACGAGCGCCGCGCTCCGATGCGTCTTTCCACGGCGAGGAGCAGCAGCGCCACGGCCACCAGAGGTGTCGCGAGAACCGCGGCCTCACCGGGCGCAAAGTCGATCGCGCCGAGCCGCGCGAACACGGCCGCGGGATACGAGCGGACTCGCAGGAACATCGGCACGCCGAGCTCGGAAAGCGAGAGGGCGAACACCAGCAGCGCGCCGAGAGCGGCGGCGGGCCACGTGACCGGAAGGATGATCCGGAATGCCACCTTCCACGGCGGCGCCGAGAGACGGCCCGCCTCTTCCATCGACGGATCGATGGCCTGCACCCCCAAGGCGACGAGAGCGGTCACGATCGGAGTGAACGCAATGGCTTCGACGACGATCGCACCAGCGGGTGTGAAGAGCGCGTCCGGGTGAGGGAGATAGAACCAGCCCAGCGCGAGCAGGAAGGGTGGGACGAACATCGGCAAGGCGTGCAGCAGCAGCGCCGCAGAGCTGCCGGGAATGTCGGCGCGACCGAGCAAGAGTCCCAAGGGGACGCCGAGAAGCAGGGCACAAGCGGTGACGGCCGCCGCGAGCGCGCACGATCGCAGGAGCACCAGCCAGGGCGTGGCGCTGGCAAGCGGCCCGAGGCCGGACAAGGGGGCTCCAGCGATCACCGCGACGAGGGGGAGGAGCGCCGTCACGCAGATCACCGAGCCGGCGGCGGCGAGGGCGAGATGCTCCTCCGCGTGCCTCAGAGCCCGACCCATTGACGCAGCCACGGCTGGATCCTTTCCATCTCCTGGCCGATACGGGCGTAGTCCACCTTCATCGACCGGAACGAGCTCGCGGAACGCACGCCGCGCACCTGGATGTCTGGTCGGAGCGGCATGTGCGCGGCGATCTCGGCCATGCGCTGGTCCACCTCGGCAGATACGAGCCAGTCCAGGAGAGCGCGAGCCACATCCGGGTGCGGCCCCTTCAGCAGCACCACCGCGGTGGGCATCACCAAGGTTCCGATGCCGTCCTGATCCGGGTACACCACTTCGACCGGCGCGCCGTCGTGCAGCGCTTCGGCTGCGTCGTCGGTGTCGCACAACCCGAAAACGACTTCGCCGGCGACGACGAGGCGCTTGACCTCCCCGTTGGAGCTGGCAATGCGGGTCTGGTTCGTCCTCAGGTCGTCGAGAAAGGCCCGCCCCTTCTCGTCGCCCCAGGCCCCGAACAGCGCCGCGACGTGCATCGTCGTGGTCCCGAAGAGCGGGTTGGCGATGGACGTCTGTCCTTTCCAGCGCGCGGCTGCGAGATCGCGAATCGACTTGGGCATCTCGGCCGTGCCGAGCTTCTGCTTGTTGACGAGCAGGATGCGTGCGCGCGCCGCGGATCCGGTCCAGGTTCCGTCCGGTGCCTTGTACTGCGCGGGGACGGACGCGGCAGCAGGGGAGGCATACGGTTGCACGAGCCCGCGCCTGACGAGCAGGAACGGGCGCACGGGGTCACCAGAAAAGAAGACGTCGGCCTGCGGCTGCTGCGCCTCGGCGATCAGGCGATTGAGCACGCCTGTGCTTTTGGTCTCCTCGGTGTCGTAGACGGCGAGCACCTTGATCCCAGACCGTTTCTCGAACTCCTTGAAGAGCGGCTCCGAGAAAGGCTGGTCTACGCTGGTATAGACGACGACCTCTTTCGCGCCGCGATTGCAGGCGAAGCACAACAAGAGACCTGCCATCCATGCGAGCTTGCGCATCTGTACGCTCCGGGTCGGCTGAGCCCGACGTCTCATCTGGGCCGCACTCATGTCTTCCCCTGCAGCGAGGCGTAGAGCGCGTCATAGAGGAAAGATGCCTTCGTCAGGGCATCGTGATCGTCGATCGTCGTTAGCGGGAATCCATGCGAGACGGCGCGCAGTCCAGCGGCTTCAGGTTCGGTCTGCGGCTCGTCAGGAAAATCGGCGGAGTGAACGATTCGCGCGAGCGCCTGGAGCGCCGTATCGCGCGCACAGTGCTCGTCGACCAGGGCCTCGAAGGAGCAGCGGCCGCGAGCGTCCTTGTGCGGATAGGTGGCGCCCGGCGCGTCGAATCCCTTCGCGCCTTGCTCGCGCTGCACTCGAGCGACTTCCTCCGGCGGAACGAAGATGAACTCCGCCTGGGGATCGATGAAGCGGCGAATGAGCCACGCCGTCGCAATGCGGTTCACCCGGGCGTGGTGGCGCGTCACCCATTTCATCGGGCGATACCATGCCGGAGGATCAGGCCGGCTGCACCCGCTGCAAGAATGATCACCGGTTCGGGAATCTTTCGCGCCTTGATCAAGAGCGCCAGCACGACAACCAGGATCACCGCAGTCGGCACATCGATGATCGACCGTCGTCCGAGCACGTAGGCAGCGCCCGCGATCGCCCCGGCGGCTGCGGCGGTCACTCCGGCGACGAACGCCTTGACCATCGCGTTCTTCGACCAGCGCCGGAAGTATGGTGCAAGGAAGATCACGATCAGATAGGGCGGCAGGAAGACGCCCACTGCGGACACGACAGCTCCGGAGAGGCCGGCGACGAGAAAGCCGATGAACGCCACCGTGATGACGACGGGCCCTGGCGTGATCATCGCGACCGCGACGGCATCTAGGAACTGCCGCTCGTTGAGCCAGTGGAAATCGTCGACGACGCCGCCGTGCAGGAAGGGCACGATCGCGAGTCCGCTGCCAAAAACGAACGCGCCCGCCTCGGTGAAGTACCAGGCGATCCGCCAGAGCTCTCCCAGTCCCGGACCACGGATCCCGGAGATCAGCCAGGTTGGCACCAGCAGGGCGGAGAGCGTGGCGGCGGAGGGTCGCCAGGCCCTCGCCAGGAGCGCCACGAAGCCGCAGCCGAAGAAGATCCAGATGATCTCCTTTTCGGTCCAGCCCGTGATGATCCCGCTGATCGCGAACAACGCGGTGAGGACCGGGTCCTTCCCGACAGTCGCCCGCGCAAGCTTGTACGCGCTGCGAGCGATGATGGCGATCACTGCGGCGCCGATTCCATAGAACAATGCCTGGATCCATGGGAGACCGCCGTAGCGGACGTACAGCCACGAAACGACCAACACCATCGCGAACGACGGACCGATGAAGGCCAGCGCCACCAGGGTGGCGCCCGGAATGCCCGCCCGCACCCAGCCCAGATACTTCGCGAGTTGCGCAGCGAGCGGGCCGGGCGAAAGCTGGGAGAGCGCCAGGCCCTCCATGTAGTCCTGCTTCGAGAACCAGCGGCGTTCCTCGACGAGGTCCCGCTGCATGTATCCGGCGAGCGCGATGGGACCGCCGAACCCGAACGTCCCGAGACGAAGGAAGTACAGCAATAGATCGCGCATCGAGCATGGAACGACGTCATCGGTAGCCGCCGGTCCCATCCGGGGCTTGTCGGCCTTCCCTCGAGACGACGCCTGCGACATCAGGGCGTCACAGGCTAGGATTCACATGTATCGATGTCAAGATGATGCTCGATACGTTTGCGCTAGAAGTTACCACTCCGCGAGGGATCCGCGCTCTTCGTCGTAGTCGTCATCACCCGATCGTCGCGATCGGCCGTGGCCCGTCATTGCGTGCGGGCGCTTCCCCGAGTGAGCCGGCCAGGAGAGAAACGGGCAAGCGTCTGTCGACACTGGCGGACAGAGCAGACGACACCATCTTCGCCCCATGTTCATCGGAGGTAGCGTGCTTCTGGTGTTCGCAATTCACGTCGCAGCGACGGTAGCCGATGGGAAGGCAACGGAGCGAATGCCGACGATGAGTCCGGAGGCGCAGGACCACTCGGTAACGCTCCACGAGAAGATGGCGGAGGTCGCGGACCAGGATCGGAGTGATTGTCTGAAGCTGGCAGCCGACCTGCGCGCGACGATCGACGCGCTGAGCCCGCCCGTGCTTGGGTCCGACAACTTGCTCGGCGAGATTGGACGCGACGCAGATGACCTGCCCGACGTCGCGCCCGAGATGGCGCACTGGATGCGGCTCACTTCGCGAAGGTCGATGCCGCGAAGCCGCATGCAGCCGATTCTCCAGTCGTGCGCGCACAACCCCGAACTCAGGGTCGCGCTCAGGCAACTTTCACTCTGGCCTCACCGGACGACTGGAGGGAGGTTGTCGGTGTAGATCAGCAGTTCGCCGCGATCGGGATCGCAGGTCCACGCGTTGCCGCGATCGTCGGCCGTCACGCAGTGAGCCCCTGAGACCGTCACCGCAGTGCCGAGAGACGAGAGCTGTCCGGACGGCGAGACCGCCAGCACATGGAGCGTGGCCGCGTCTGCCGCGGGGACGTACAGATGCCGCAGTGTCGCGTTGAAAGCGATGATGTCGACCCCGGAGCCGGTCGTCGCACTCGAGACGAGAGCGCCTGCCCGACCGAGGTCGGCCACGAATCGCCTTGCCTTCGTCGCAGCCGGTGAAGAGATATCCGCGCTCCTGGTCCAGCGCGATGCCGCGCGACCCCCGGCATCCGTTGGCCCACTGCGCCGTGCGCATGCGCGTATCGAGATCGATCGCGATCGTCACGCCATTCCACAGGTGCGTGTACGCGACCTTGCGGCCCGGATCGATCACCAGCGATTCAGGACCGCCTGCGACCGGAATCGTCGCGACGTGTTTCAGGGAAGGAGGGCCCTGGCGCGGCGCGGAGAAGATTTCGATCTGCTCCGCTCCGGGTTCTGTCACCCAGGCCTCGCTCCTTGGAGACGCGTACCGGACGTAGTCGGGTGTCGAGGCGAGCTCGGCCACCGCGGTGACAACCTTGGAGGGTTCGTTGACCAGCAGAAGACGCTTGGCCGTTCGATCGATGACGAAGAGCGTCTGAGGCCCCTCGTCCGCGGATGTCGGCACGACCTGGTGTCCCCCCGCCCGGATGCCGCTGCCGCTGAAGCCGTCGATGGCCGAGACGGCCTTGCTGTCGGGATCGAGGAGGAACACTTTCCCGGTTCGTCCTGCCGGGACCAGCACGCGACGAATCCCGCCTGCGAACACGAGATCGTCAAACCCAATCCCGCTCGTGCCTCCCGGCAGGGCGATCTTCGGCAAGTTCGAAGAAGCCGGCGGTCGACCGCAGTGGAGGAGCCGGCAACCGCTCATCGAGAGGACCAAAGCGGCCTGCGCCATGACTCGCGACGGATTCAATTGCAACAACCTCTGTTGACACTCGATACGCCTGCACTATAACCGCCGCGTGGCCGAAAAAGCACGCGATCCGGGTTGGCTGTTGCTCATCCACCAGATCCCGCCGAAACCGAACTACTTCCGGGTGAAGATCTGGCGGCGTCTGCAGAGGCTCGGCGCGGTCGGCATCAAGAATTCGGTCTACGCCTTGCCGTCGAGCGAGCAGGCGCAGGAGGATCTGAACTGGGTCCTGCGCGAGATCGTCGAAGGTGGGGGCGACGCCTCGCTGGTCGAGGCGCGACTCGTCGAAGGGTTGAACGACGAGCAGGTCAAGGAGATGTTCCGCGCGGCGCGCGATGCCGACTACCAGGCCGTTGCGGACGAAGCTCGAGAGCTTGCGCGAGGCCTTCCTCGCAAAGGAGAGGCTCCCGAAGAGAAGCGCCGCGAAATGGAGGCGGTGCTCGCGCGGCTGCAGAAGCGCGTGGCCGACATCGCCGCGATCGACTTCTTTGATGCGCGCAGCCGTGAGACGGTCGACGGCCTGCTCAAGGAAATCGAGGAGAAGCTCGCGGTCCGCGCTTCGGAGAAGGAAGCGGCCGGCCCGGAAGCGGTGGAGAAGCCGCGCGGCGCCACGTGGGTCACCCGCACTGGCATCCATGTCGATCGGATGGCGAGCGCCTGGCTGATCCGCCGGTTCATCGATCCGGACGCAAAGTTCAAGTTCGTGACCGCGCGTGAGTACCGGCACAAGCAAGGAGAGTTGCGCTTCGACATGTTCGACGGCGAGTACACACACAAGGGCGAGCTCTGCACGTTCGAGGTGCTGCTTCGCACCTTCGAGATCACCGATGCTGCGCTCAGGCACATCGGCGAGGTCATCCACGACATCGATCTCAAGGTCGACACGTACGGCCGTCCCGAGACGCCCGGGTTCGAGCAGCTCGTCAACGCGATCGCGATGGCGCATCGTGAGGATGATGTTCGCCTCGCGCGTGCAAGCGCGATGCTCGACGACTTGTACGAGCTGTACAAGCGCAAGCGCCCCGACCGCGGGCGCGGGGAGGAGTCATGAAAAGGCCCGCAGTGATCCTGGTCGCCGCGTTGCTCGGCTCCGCGGCCTTCGCAGAGCAGGAGATCATGACTGCCTTCAACTTCGATTCGGATACCCCTGGACAGCCACCCAAAGGGTTCGAGTTTGCCCTCACGGGCAAGGGCAAGCCAGGCAAGTGGATCGTGCAGACGGTGAATGATGCGCCCAGCGGCAAGAACGTGCTCGCGCAGACTGACGGAGACACGACGGACTACCGTTTTCCCATTGCGTACACGGGGCCGGAGATGAAGGATCTGCGCCTCTCCGTGAATTGCAAGCCCGTCGCGGGAAAGGGCGATCAGGGCTGCGGAATCGTCTGGCGCCTCAAGGACAAGGACAACTACTACATCACGCGTGCCAACGCCCTCGAGGACAATGTGCACCTCTACCACACCGTGAATGGGCGCCGCGTGAAGTTTGCGGGCTGGAACGGCAAGGTGACCTCGGGCGTGTGGCACGAGCTCGCCATGGAGATGGTCGGCAATCACATCCAGGTGTTCTTCGACGGGAACAAGGTGATCGACGACCACGACGACACATTCAAGGACGCGGGGAAATTCGGCGTCTGGACGAAGGCGGACTCGATCATCCAGTTCGACGACCTCAGGGCGACGCCGAAGTGAGGAGGCCATGCACGCGGTCAAGCCTTTGCCGTTCAACGCAGCGAAGCTGCGCGGACTCTCCGAGAAGTTGATCGTCTCGCATCACGAGAACAACTACGGCGGCGCGGTGAAGAACCTCAACCGCACCGAGGAGGAGTTGGCGCGCATCACCAAGGACACGCCACCGCTGGTCGTCGCCGCTTTGAAAGAGCGCGAGCTGACCTTCGCGAACTCGGCCACCTTGCACGAACTGTACTTCGGCAACCTGGGAGGCGACGGCAAGGCGAGCGGAGGCATCGAAGGGGCGGTCTCGAAGGCCTACGGGTCGTTCGGCCGATGGGAGGAGCTTTTCCGGCTGACCGGCATGGGCCTCGCAGGTGGTAGCGGCTGGGTCGTGCTGGCGTGGGATTTCCAACGGAACGAAGCGCGCTCGTACTGGGCGGGCAACCACACCCAGGCGTGCGCGTTCGGTCAGCCGCTGCTCGTCCTCGACATGTACGAGCACGCCTATGCCATCGACTACGGCGCGGCCGCAGCGAAATACGTGGACGCGTTCTTCCAGAACGTCCAGTGGGACGAAGTCAACCGGCGCCTCGAGAGCGCCCAGAGGAGAAGTGCATGATCGCGATTGCCGTCGTGCTGGCCGCGCTGAACACCGCGAACATCGAGCAACTGACCGGGCTCAAGGGGAAGATGGACGAGAAGGAAGGCGCCTTCAAGGTTTCCTACCCGCGCAACGACATCGGCTCGACGGCAGCGGGCGTCAAGCTGACGCCGCCGCTCGGTCTCACCGCCTGGGCGGCGTTCAGCGGCGAGGGCGCGCACACGATGGTGATGGGCGACATGGTGCTCACCGAGGACCAGGTGAACCGGGCGATGAGCGTGGCGCTTGACAACGGCCTCGAGGTGACCGCGCTCCACAATCACTTCTTCTGGGACTCGCCGAAAGTGATGTTCATGCACATCGGCGGCATCGGTGACGAAACGAAGCTGGCCACGGCGGTGGGCAAGGTATTCGCGGCGTTGAAGGAGAAAGGCGAGGTGCCCACCGTGGACATCGATCCTTCCAAGAGCACCATCGATGCATCGAAACTCGATGCCCTCTTCGGCAAGAAGGGCGAGGTCAACAATGGCGTGTACAAGGCGACCTGGGGCCGCACGACGAAAGAGCATGGGATGACCATCGGAAACACCCTGGGCGTGAACACCTGGGCGGCGTTTGCGGGTACCGATGCCAAGGCCGTCGTCGACGGCGATTTCGCCATGCTCGAATCCGAGCTGCAGGACGTGCTCAAGGCATTGCGACACGCCGGCATCAACATCGTTGCCATCCACTCGCACATGTCCGGCGAACAGCCGCGCATCCTCTTCTTGCATTACTGGGGAATCGGCCCGACCGATCAGCTCGCGAAGGGCGTGATGACGGCTCTGAAGCAAACGAAGACGAATATCTAGTTGTGACGATGCGGCGTAGCGAGCGCGCGCTCGATCCATCTCTGGGCCTCCTCCGAGGCGCGCGTCGCCCGCCGCTCAGCGGCCATGGGATCGTCGTCGAATCCGGCTTTCGTGAGCGAGAGCCAGAACGTGTAGTCGCGGAAGGACCAGGCGAGCACCAGCGGAGCGATGTGCGGATCCGCTTCCGTCGCTAGGAAGAGGCAGCCACGTTGCTTGCGCACGTACCTGGCACTCGCGCGTACGGGACTCGTTGACGAGCAGGAGAAGCCGGCCTCTTTGGTGACGACGAGTGTCGCTTCATGTGGTCGCTTCCGGGAGTACAGGCCCTTCGTCCCGGTGGTTGGCGCAACGAGCTCGTAGTCGCCCATCCTGGGCGGCAGCAGCACGGCGATGGCGACGAGGACCGCGAGAAGCATGTGAGACCTACGGTGTAGGCCAATCAAGCTCGTTGGCAAGAATCGCGCGAGAAGCGCAAGGAGTGCTGTTGTTTCGCCCAGCTCGCGCAATGGTTGCGCCTGGAAACCGCGTTCAACGCCGGCGGACGCAATTCTGACGTCTTCACGGACCGGGGGCCGGCCCGAGCCCGCGCCTCGACGACATCGCGCTCTCGGTCAAGCACGTGCTGCGTCCCGGCAGCCTCCAGGACGGAACCGGTCCGAGCATCGCGACCGAGCTCAGCGCGCTCTTGCCGGCGATCAACGGCGACCCTGGCGCTGGTGCGGAGTTGACTCTGATCGCCTCGCAGAGATGGTCCGCGCTCACCCTGCACTTGAACGGAGCACTGGCCGTGACTCGCAGTCATCAGCTCGGTTATTTCGCGGGCGCCATCGTAGAAGGCCCCGAGGCCTGGCCTGTGCGGCCCGTCGGAGAGGTGTTCGCCGAAAGCGAGGGCGATGGCGCTCCGGTCAGGTCTGGTCTCCTCGGCGTCATCTGGCGGGTCAGCGATCGGTTGGCGCTGGACACGGCAGTGCGCCTCGCATCGTCCGCAGGCAGCGGCACGGGACTCGAGCTGCGATTCGGCTTCACATTCGCTGTGGGGACGGGCTTTCCGCGCTGAATTTCCCAGTTGGTCCAGGATGCTCCATGTCTATTTGACCGTCCGCTAGCGATGGTCAATCGAGCTGCTCGGAGACCGTCTTCGAGTCGGAGCCCTTCAACAACGTCACGTCTGCGGTCGGATGGCCGTCTTTCATCGCCGGCATCGCGCTCACCGCCTTGTACCCCTTGTTTGCCTTCACTGCCTTGGACACGGCTGTCTGCAACGACGTCTTCGCCTTGCTCATCGCCTCGTTCTGCGACTTTGCCGCAGTCAGGTCGTCACCGCCGGTGATCGGCTCGCGCTTGGCGATCTTTCCGTTCTTGTGGTTGACGATCACCTCGGAGAACGAGTCGCCCTTCGCCGTGTAAACGGACAGCTGGAGTTTGCCCTTCTCCACTTCGTACTTCGCAGAGATCGGCTTGCCCGCGGACTTGCTCGCCGCGATGCCCTTCTCCAGCGAGACCTTCGCTTCCTTCATCTTGCCGGCGATCTCGGCTGTATCCTCGGCGCGCACCGAGAGTGCGAACGTAGCGACAAAGCCTGCAATCAGAACGCTGCGCATGTGGCCTCCTTGGCGGGACGTGCGTTGTAGTCCAGCTGAATCGGATGTCAAACGATCCCTGACGCAGCCGTATCATTCACGCTAGACGCGGCAATTGGCCCGCAGCCTGCTCGATCGTGCTCTGACAAACGTCTTCCTGCGACGAACGGCCTGCCGACGCTCACGGTCGGCCAACGGCCTGACCGGCGCGGACTGGAGTCGGAGCAACAATTGCATCACGTCAGGCAGGAATGAGATTCAGTTGCGCGAAAACAGTTGGCCCTGCAGATCGTCGGCGATGGGAGACGCGCCCGTTTGGTCACTTCCGCCGATCGTCCCAGGCTCCCGCTTTGTCATCGGCGTTGCACTGAGGAGCGATGGAAGGTGGTACCCATACGTCGACAATTACGTCCCGCCGACTTCGTCGGGGGATCCGACTCTCACAGTCAAGATCTGCGCCTCGCAGGGCTTCGACAGGCGAGAGCTGGCGGAGGCATCGCTGCCGCTCTTGAAGACGCAGTTGCAGACGACGCTGCGCAAAATGGGTTTCGAAGCGATGGCCCTGGAAATTGTGTGAATGGCTGGCGCTGTCCGAAGCGCGGACGAGGCATTCCGTTGGCGAGAGGAGTCGCAGATGAGCCGTAGAGGGAAGATTGGATTGATCGTGGCGGTCATCGCGGTTGGAGCCATTGCTGCAGG
>Ga0209761_1002357_pt1 | contig 12408 bp, 10 predicted proteins | sample GraSoi013_1_40cm_4_FD_185818 | JGI IMG/M metagenome (GOLD analysis project Ga0209761, IMG submission 185818) | Grasslands soil microbial communities from the Angelo Coastal Reserve, California, USA - Sample 09_25_2013_1_40cm (SPAdes) (version 2) | ecosystem: Environmental > Terrestrial > Soil >... | reverse complement strand
GTGGCCGACGAGAACTCCCCGTACTGCCCGCCGCCGAGGGCGTACGCCGTCTCCGAGTGCTGCGAGAGATCGAGCCCCGCCACCTCCTCCTCGTCGCTCACGCGCAGGCCCACGATGGCGTCCACGACCTTGAGGATCACCCACGTGAGCACCACGGCCAGCACGATGGTGGCGACCACCGCCACCAGCTGCGTCCAGAGCTGGCCGGGGTTGCCGAAGAAGAGGCCGTCGGCGCCGCCCTCGTTGATGGCCTTGGAGGCGAACAGGCCCGTGGCGAGCGCGCCCCACGTGCCGCCCACGCCGTGCACGCCGACCACGTCGAGCGAGTCGTCGTAGCCGAACCGCGACTTGAGGTTGCACGCGGTGTAGCAGAGCGCGCCCGCCACGGCGCCGATGACCATTGCCGACAGCGGGCCGACGTAGCCGGAGGCCGGCGTGATGGCCACGAGCCCGGCCACCGCGCCGGAGGCGGCGCCGAGCACCGTCGGCTTGCCGCGCGTCGCCCACTCCGTGAACATCCAGCCGAGCGCCGCCGCCGACGCGCCGGTGTTGGTGGCGAGAAACGCGCTGGCCGCGAGGCCGTTGGCCTCGAGCGCGCTGCCCGCGTTGAAGCCGAACCAGCCGAACCACAGCAGCCCGGCGCCCATCACCGTCATGGGCAGGTTGTGTGGCTGCATCGGCTGGTGGCCGTAGCCACGCCGCCGGCCGAGCACGATCGCGCAGACGAGCGCGGACATGCCCGACGAGATGTGCACGACGGTGCCGCCGGCGAAGTCGAGCGCGCCCAGCCTCTTGAGCCAGCCGCCGTCGCCCCACACCCAGTGCGCGAGCGGGTCGTACACGAAGGTCGCCCACAGCACCGTGAAGAGCAGGAAGGCCGAGAACTTCTTGCGCTCGGCGAAGGCGCCCGTGATCAGCGCCGGCGTGATGATCGCGAACATGAGCTGGAAGAGCATGAACACGGTGTGCGGGATCGTCTTGCTGTACGCGTCGAAGGGCTCGGCGCCGACGCCGCGCAGGCCGATCCACTCCAGGCCCCCGATGATGCCGCCCTTGTCGGGGCCGAAGGCGAGGCTGTAGCCCCACAGCACCCACTGGATCGAGATGATCGCCATGATGATGAAGGACTGCATGAGCGTGGCGAGGGCGTTCTTCTGCCGCACCATGCCGCCGTAAAAGAGTGCGAGCCCGGGCGCCGTCATGAGGAGCACGAGCGCGGTGGCGCTCAGCATCCACGCCGTGTCGCCCCTGTCGATTTTCGACGCGGGCGGGGCCGGCGACGCGGGGGCGGCGGCGCCTGGCGGCGCCGCGGGCTGCTGCGCCAGGACCGCACTCGCGGTCACGCCGAGCACGAGCAGGGTGAGCAGGGCGAGTGTCAGTCGCTTCACGCTGGTCTCCTTTGTCACAGCGCCGATTGGTCACGCTCGCCCGTGCGGATGCGGATGGCCGTCTCCACGGGCGTCACGAAGATCTTGCCGTCGCCGATGTTGCCGGTCTTGGCCGCGGCCGCCACGACCTCGGCCACCTTGTCCACGAACTGGTCGGGCACGACGACCTCGATCTTGATCTTCGGGAGGAAGTCGACCGTGTACTCGCCGCCGCGGTACAGCTCGGTGTGTCCCTTCTGCCGGCCGAAGCCGCGCACCTCGGACACGGTCATGCCGATCACGCCGATGCCGGTGAGCGCCTCCTTGACGTCGTCCAGCTTGAACGGCTTGATGATCGCCTCGATCTTCTTCATCACGGTCCTCCCGATCGCGGACGTAACAGCAACGGACGTGCCGCGCCTGTACGGCCTCAAGCGTGCGATTTCAGACGATTGGGCGAAACCCGCCGGGCCCCCGGCTGCCCAAATCTCGGGCAGTGACCGGGCCCCTGCTCAGCCTTCGGGCGACGGGACGGCTCGGAAGGCTACGGGCGGCGCTGCGGGATGTTGTGCTTGCGCATCTTCGAATAGAGCGTGGGACGGCGCAAGCCCAGGAGGGCGGCCGCGGCCTGCTTGTTCCAGCGCGTGGACTCGAGCGCCTTGAGGATCGAGGCGCGCTCGATCTCCTCCAGCGAGCCCGCCGGCACCTCCGACGGCGCGATGGCGCCGCCGCCGCCCTCGCCCGTCGCGTGCTGGAGCGCCTCGGGCAGGTCGGCCAGCGTGATCTCCTTGCCCCGCGCGACCAGGACCGCGCGCTCGAGCGCGTGCTGCAGCTCGCGGACGTTGCCCGGCCACGAGTAGGAGAGCAGGCGCCGGTACGCCTCCGGCTCGATGGCGTCGGCGCCGCGCTGGTGCTTGGCGCGGTACCGATCGAGGAACGCGCGCACGAGAATGGGCACGTCCTCGCGGCGCTCGCGCAGCGGGGGCACCGCGATGGTGACGGTGTTGATGCGGAAGTAGAGGTCCTGGCGGAGCCCGCCGTCCTTCACCGCCTGCTCGGCATTGCGGTTCGTCGACGAGAGCAGGCGGAAGTCCACGGGGATGGACTTGGCGCCGCCGATGCGCCGCACCACGCGCTCCTCGAGCACGCGCAGCAGCTTGGCCTGGAGGTCGGGCGGCATCTCGGTGATCTCGTCGAGCAGGAGCGAGCCCTTGTGCGCCTCCTCGAGCAGCCCCACCTTCTCCATCGTCGCGCCCGTGAACGAGCCCTTGGTGTGGCCGAAGAGCTCCGACTCGATGAGATCCTTGGGCAGCGCCGCGCAGTTGATCTTGACGAACGGCCCCTCGCGGCGGCTCGAGCGCTCGTGCAGGGCGTTGGCGATCAGCTCCTTGCCGGTGCCGCTCTCGCCGAGGATCAGCACGTTGGCGTCGGCGTCGGCCACGGAGGCGATCGTCTCCAGCACGCGCTGGATGCCGGGGGCGGAGCCGAGGATCTCGGTGTCGGCCGACTGGTCGGCGAGCCGCCGCCGCAGCTCCGTGTTCTCGACGACGAGCTTGCGGTGCTCGAGCGCGTTCTTGACGAGTCCCACCACCTCGTCGGGATCGAACGGCTTCTCGAGCACGTAGAAGGCCCCGGCGCCCTTGGTCGCCTCCATCGCCTTGCGCACGGAGCCGTAGGCGGTGATGACGATGACCTCCATCGCCGCGTCGCGCGCCTTCAGCTCGCGCGTGAGCGTGAGGCCGTCGCCGTCGGGGAGCATCAGGTCCACGATGGCCGCCTGCACGTCCGTCTGCGCCACCGCCGCCAGCGCTGTGCGCACGCTGCCGGCCAGGCGCACGCTCATGCCCTCGGACTCCAGCGTGAGGCGGAGGCCGTCCGCGATCGACACCTCGTCGTCCACCACCAGCACGGTCTGCCGGCTCACGTGGCCTTGTCCTCCGCCTGGCCCGGCGCGGCCTCGAACGGGAGCCGCGCGCTGACGCGCGTGCCCTGCCCCAGGACGCTGTGCACGGCCAGCTCGCCGCCGTGCAGGTCGATCACCGAGCGCGCGATGGCCATGCCGAGCCCGGTGCCCTGCGGCTTGGTGGTGAAGAAGAGGTCGAAGATGCGCGACAGCGTCTCGTCCGACATGCCGCCGCCCGTGTCCTCGATGGTCACCGTCAGCGTCTTCGCATCGGCCGCCCACGCCGTGGTCACGGTGAGCCGCCCGCCCGGCGCCAGCGACTCCAGCCCGTTGAGGACCAGGTTGAGGAACGCCTTGCGCAGCTCGCGCGCGTCGAGCATCGCCTGCGACGGGGCCGTCGGATCGTAGATGCGGAAGATCTCGATGCCCTCGGTCGTGATGCGGGCCTGGGCGAACGACACGCACTCGTCGAGCAGCGCGTTCAGCGCCACCGGCGCGCGGTGCAGCTCCGGCGGGCGGCCGAACGCCGTGATCTCGGAGACGACCGCCGCGAGGTGATCGACGGTGACCGAGATCTTGTGCGCGAGCTCCGCGCCCTCGCCGTCGCCGGTCTTGGTCAGGCGCTGCTCGAGGTGCCGCGCGTAGAGGCGCAGGCCGGCCAGCGGATTCTTCAGCTCGTGCGCCACCTGGGTGGCCATGCGTCCCAGCGCCGCCAGCGCGCCGCTGCGCAGCCGCTCCAGCTCGTGGGTGTTGCGGATGGCCACCGCCGCCTGCGAGGAGAAGAGGGCCAGCAGCTCGAGGTCGTCCTCGGTCGGTTCCACGCGCGCGGGCGTTTCGATGACGAGGGCGCCCGCGGGCCCGCGCTGCACGAGCAGCGGCGCGGCCACGATCGCGCCGGTCTCGACGCCGGGAAACGTCGTGGGCACGCCCTTCTCCATCGCCTCGCGGGCCGCCTTCTCGAGCGCCGGCCACGAGGGCGGCGGCGAGCCCGCGCTGGCCATGGGCAGGAGCCGTCCCTGCTGGAGCTGGAAGACGACGCAGCGCTCCGCCTCCGTCGTCTCCACCGTCGCCTGTGCCACCGCGTCGAGCACGCGGTCCATCACGCCGGACGAGGCCAGCGTCTGGCCGACGGCCAGGAGCCGCTCGCGGTCGCGGGCCCAGCGCCGCGTGGTGAGCGCGCGTCCGATCTTGGCGCGCAGCTCGTCGCGGACGAAGGGCTTGGTGAGGTAGTCGAACGCGCCGCGCTGCACGGCGTCCACCGCCGTCTCGATCGTCCCGTGCGCGGTCATGATGAGGATGGGCAGCCGCGGCTGGCGCTCGTGCAGGCCCTCCATCAGGCGGATGCCGTCCATCGGCTCCATCCGGAGGTCGAGCAGCGCCAGGTCGAAGCGCGCGCCCTCCAGCGCGGCCAGCGCCGCGTGCGCGTCTCGGGTGGCCATGACGTTGAAGCCCATGGCCGTCAGCCGCATCTCGAGCACCTCGAGGATCGCGGCGTCATCGTCGACGACCAGAACCCGGCGCGTCATTGGACTGTCTCGTTTGTTGTAGCGGGGACCGCGAGTTCGGGTAAGACCGTGGGTGGCCTGTTCGAGATGGTAGATGGCTCCGCACGCCCGACAACCGTGGAGATGCGGCGTGGCTCCGTGGGCGCGACAGGCGGGGTCAATCTCATCGGACACGCTCCAGGCGCAGGTCCATCTGCTTGAGGCGTTCGAGGTCGGCGCGCAGCTTGTCCGTCTCGGCCTGGCGCGACGACACCTCCTGGCGCAGGCGGGCCACCTCCTCGCGCAGCTTCGTCACCTCCGACTCGCGCGCGCGTAGCTGGCTGCGCAAGCGGATCAGCTCCTCGCGGGTGGTCACGATGGCGGCCACGGTGTCGCGGCTCTCGAGCACGCGCGCCGCCTCGGCGTCGTCGGGATAGCGCGCGAGGAACTCGTCGTAGAGCGCGAGCGCCTGGCGGAACCGCAGCTCGTCGGCCGCGCGGTCCGCGCGTATGAGCAGCATGGCGGCGGGACGGAACGGCCACCACGACCACGTGGCGCAGCCGCCGAGCGCGGCCGCGAGCAGGACGACGACCAGCGCGCGGGTGAGCGCCCTCACGGCTCGCGCGGCAGGAGGACCGTGAACCGGCTCCCCTTGCCCTCCTGCGACTCCACGGTCACGCGGCCCCCGTGCGCCAGCACCACGCCGCGCACGACGGCGAGGCCGAGGCCGGTGCCGCCCCGATCGCTGTGCGCCTGGCGCCACGAGTCGAAGATGCGCGGCAAGGCCGCGGCCGGGATGCCGACGCCGGTGTCCTCCACCTGGACCTCGATCTCCGGCCCCGCGTCGACGAGCCGCACGGTGACGCGGCCGCCCCGCAGCGTGAAGCGGACGGCGTTGGCCACGAGGTTGACGACCACCTGCACGAGCCGGTCCTCGTCGCCGCGGACGTCGAAGCGCTCGCCCACGCGCTCCCGCGTGAGCGTGAGCCCGCCCTCCTCCGCCTGCGGCCGCAGCTCCTCGACCGCGCGTCCGACCACGCGGGCCAGGTCCACGCGCTCGCGCGTCAGCGGCAGCACGCCCGCGCGCAGCCGTGACAGCTCGAGCATCTGGTTGACGAGCCGCAGCAGGCGGTCGGTGGAGTGGCCGATCAGCGTCACCAGACGCGCCTGCTTGGGATTGAGCGAGCCGGGCACGCCGTCACGCAGCAGGTGCGCGGCCTCGCGCACCGAGGTCAGCGGCGAGCGCAGCTCGTGCGAGAGAGTGGCGTAGAACTCCTCCTTGGTCTCGTCGATGCGTCGCAGCTGCGCGGCCATGGCGTTGAACGAGCGGGCGAGGGCGCCGATCTCGTCGCGCGCCGCGTCCGGGATCGGCTCGCGGTAGGAGCCGGCGGCCACCGCCGTCGTCGCCGCCGACAGCTGACGCAGGGAGCGTGTGATGCGGTACGCCAGCACGGCGGTGCCGACGAGCGCCAGCGCCACGGCCGCGCCGAGCGCGAGGAGCACGCCCGTCCACGTCCGCGCCTCCAGGCGCGCCGCCTCCGCCTGGGCGGACACCACGCGCGCGTACGTCGCGTCCATCAGCCGCTCGAGCGCCTCTTCCACGCGCTCGCCGAGGACGCGGCTGGGCGGGTCCTGCAGCGCGCGCTCGCGCGCCGGCGGCGGCTGCTGCTCGGAGGTCACCTCGCCGCGGTAGGCGTCGAACGCCGCCGCCGCCTCGGCCAGCAGCGCCTGCTCGCGCGGGGTGCGGACGAGGGCGCGCAGCCGGTCGAAGTCGCCCTCCACGTTCGCCGCGCGCTCGCGCCACGCCGCCGCGTACCGCGCGTCCCGCAGCACGGTGAAGCGCGCCTCGAGCCGCGCCAGCGACAACATCTGGTCGCGGAGGCCGGCCGCCACGCGCAGCGCGGGCACGGTCTGCGTGGTGATCTCGCGATTGACCGACACGAGCCGGCCGACGGCGCCCAGACTGAGTGCCCCGACCCCGGCGAGCACCAGGATCACGAGAGACGACGTCAGAAAGATCTTCGAGGCAAGCCGCATTGAAGGGTGCGTTGTCAGGGTGCCACTGATCCGCGGTCCGGATCAAGTACGACCTGGGGTGCCCGGCGCCAGCTCCTGCCACACGTTGCGGCCTCGCGTCTCGCGCAGCAGGAGGCTCAGGAGCGTCGCGCCCAGCACGAGAGCGGTGCAGATCGCGAAGGCGGCGCGGTAGGCGTCCAGCGGGTAGGCGCGGGCGCCGCCGGCGGTGACCGCCCCCGCCCAGCGCGCGTCCAGCACGGCGCCGAGGGGGCCCTGGGTCAGGGCGGCGCCGAGAAAGCCGCCGAGGTTCACGACGGCGACGGCGATGCCGGCCAGCTCGGGCGGGTTCACCTCGCGGCCGATCGGCCACGTCAGCACGAACACGCCGCCAAAGAGGCCGAGGCCGAAGAAGAGGGCGGCCACCGCCCAGAGCGGAGCGGCGCCGAGCGTGCCGAGGAAGAGCGCCCACACGCCGAGGAGCGCGACGCTCAGGGCGACGTAGGGCGACTTGCGCCGCCGCACGACGCTGTCGGAGACGAAGCCCGTGAGCGGCGCCGAGCCGAGCAGCGCGATGGAGGTGGCGGCGGCGATCGTCGCCGCCGGCGTCGTCGCCAGCCCGTAGACGTCGCGCAGGAACGGCACCGCCCAGAGGAAGAGGTTGCCCATCGCGGAGTAGAGACAGAAGAAGCTGAGAAAGACGGGCCACGTGTGGGCGTTGGCGAGCACGCGGCCGATGCCGCGCAGGAGCCTGCGCAGCGCGGGCGGCGGCGACGCCGCGGCGCCCGCGGGCGCGTCGCGCACCACCGCGACGCACACGAGCGAGCACGCCAGCGTGACCGCGCCCACCGTCCAGAAGGCGCCGCGCCAGCCGGCGACCGCCATCAGCGCCGCCAGCGGCGCGGAGGCGATGAGGGCGCCGAGGACGCCGACCGTCGCCGTCACCGCCGACAGCAAGCCGAAGCGCTCGGCGGGAAACCACGCCGCCGCGATCTTGAGGGTGCCGATGAAGGTGACGGTGGCGCCGAGGCCGACCGCGAAGCGGCCCGCGAAGAGCAGCGCGGGGCCGCCCGCCGCGCCCATCGCGAGCGTGCCGAGCCCCATCACCGCGCCGCCCGCCGCCACCACGCGCCGCGCGCCGAACGCGTCGATCAGCAGGCCGCCCGGGATCATGAAGCCCGCGTACGAGTAGAAATAGGTCGAGGACAGCAGGCCGATCACGGCGCCGGTGACGCCGAAGGTCTCCATGAGATCGCGCGCCATGACGCCCGGCGCGTTGCGGTGGAAGAACGCGACGAGGAACAGCGCGGCCGGGATCGACCACATGAGCCAGGCCGTCCCCGCGCGCATGGCTCATGATGGCACACTCCGTGCGGGGCGCCCGCGATTGCAAAGCCCTGATGCGTGGACTACGATGTGCGCCGCCATGGAATTCGGCTTCTCGCTGCCCGGCCGTGGTCCCCTCGCCGGCGCGGAGACGATCCTCAAGCTCGCGACCAAAGCGGAGTCGCTTCGCTTCTCGTCGCTGTTCGTCACCGATCACGTCGTCCTCCCGGCGTCGATGGCGCGCTCGACGTATCCGTACTCGACGACGGGGCAGCTGCCGGGCGGGGCGGCGCAGGATTACCTCGAGCCGCTGGTGACCATGGGCTGGCTCGCGCGGGTGACGAGCCGGATTCGCCTCGGCACCAGCGTGCTGGTGGTGCCGTACCGCAATCCGGTGCTCGTCGCCAAGATGCTCGCGACGATCGACCGGCTCTCGGGCGGCCGCGTCATCCTCGGCGCGGGTGTGGGCTGGCTGCGCGAGGAGTTCGAGGCGCTGGCGGCGCCCCCCTTCGAGGCGCGCGGCGCGGTGACCGACGAGTACCTGCGCCTCATGCGCGCGGCGTGGACGACCGATCCCGTCACCTTCGAGGGCCGTTACTACAGCGTGCGCGCCGTGCACGCGCTGCCCAAGCCCGCGCAGCGCCGCGGCATCCCGATCTGGATCGGAGGCCACACCGACGCCGCCGTGCGCCGCGCGGCCACGCTCGGCGACGCCTGGCATCCGATCGCGCTGCGCCCGCCGGGACTGCTGTTCCCCGACGAGTACGCGAAGCGCGCGACGGAGCTGCGCGGGTGGGCCCAGCAGGCCGGGCGCGATCCGAAGTCCGTCACCCTCACCGTGCGCGTGCCGATGGAGGTGCGCCCCAGGAACGCCAAGCCGCCGGCCGGCGAGCGGCCGCTCTTCCAGGGAACGGCGACGCAGGTCATCGCCGACATCCGCGCCTATCAGGCGGCCGGCGTCACCCACTTCGTCTTCGACCCGACGGTGCCCGACCTCAAGGCGACGCTCACGAACATGGACCGCTTCGCCCACGACGTGCGCGGCAAGGTCATGAAGGCGCCGCGCGCGTGATCTCCCACGACGAGGCCGTTCGTCTCATGGAGGGTCCGCCCGCGGGCCTCGACGACCTCCTCGCGCGCGCCGCCCAGGCGCGCGATACCCGCGGTCGCGTGGTGACGTTCTCCGCGAAGGTCTTCGTGCCGCTCACGACGCTCTGCCGCGACGACTGCGGGTACTGCACGTTCCGCCGCGATCCGGGTCAGCCGGGCGCCCACACCATGACGCCGGACGAAGTCATCGCGCTGTGTCAGGCGGGAGGGCGGCTCGGGGCCAAGGAGGCGCTGTTCTCGCTGGGCGACCGGCCGGAGGCGCGCTTCGCCGAGCACCGCGAGTTCTTGAAGGCGCGCGGCCACCGCACGACGCTGTCGTATCTGAAGGCGGTGTGCGCGGCGACGCTCGCCGAGTCCGGGCTCCTGCCGCACGTCAATCCCGGCCTCATGGCCGAGCGCGACCTCGCCGCCCTGCGCGAAGTGAGCGTGAGCATGGGGCTCATGCTCGAGACGACGTCCGAGCGGCTGCTGGCGCCGGGCGGCGCCCACCATCGCGCCCCCGACAAGGTGCCGAGGCGGCGCCTGAAGACGATCGAGCTCGCGGGCAAACTCTCGATCCCCTTCACCACCGGGATCCTGATCGGCATCGGCGAGACCCCGCGCGAGCGCGCCGACGCGCTGGTGGCGATCCGCGACCTGCACGAGCGCTACGGTCACGTGCAGGAAGTGATCGTGCAGAACTTCCGCGCCAAGTCGCTCATCCCGATGAAGGACGCGCCGGAGCCCACGCTCGACGAGCTGCTCCGCGCGCTCGCCGTGGCCCGCCTGGTGCTTCCGCCCGACGTGTCGCTGCAGGCGCCGCCGAACCTCAGCCCGCGCGTGTACCCGCGTCTGCTGGCGGCCGGCCTCAACGACTGGGGCGGCATCTCGCCGCTCACGCCGGACCACATCAACCCCGAGAAGCCCTGGCCCGGGCTCGCCGAGTTGCGGCGCGCCTCCGAGGCCGCGGGCTTCGTCTTCCGCGAGCGCCTCGCCGTCTATCCGGCGTTCGCCACGCGACCGGAGTTCGTCGACGAGACGCTCCGCGCGCGCGTGGCGGCGCTGATCGACGGCCACGGGCTCGTCAGGGAACCGCATGAGCGCTGGCGACGCTGGTAGCCCCGGGACGGCGCTCGATCGCGCCTCGCGCGACGTTCGGCGCGTCCTCGACGGCGCGCTCGCGGGCGGCGAGGTCTCCGTGGCCGACGCGAGCCTCCTCGCGCGCGCGGCCGGCCGCGACCTGCTCGCGCTGAGCGTCACCGCCGACGAGCTGCGCCGCCGCCAGGCCGGCGACACGGTGACGTTCGTGGTGAACCGCAACGTCAACTTCACCAACGTCTGCATCAAGCACTGCGGCTTCTGCGCGTTCAGTCGCGACCATCGCGAGGAGGAAGGCTACCTGCTGCCGCTGGAGGAGATCGTGCGGCGCGCGCGCGAGGCGGCCGAGCTGGGCGCCAGCGAGGTGTGCATCCAGGCCGGGCTGCCGCCGAAGCTCGACGGGCGCTACTACATCGACCTCACGCGCGCCATCCACGCCGCCCTGCCCGCCCTGCACATCCACGCGTTCTCGCCGGAAGAAGTCCTCTACGGCTCGGTGAGATCGGGGCTGCCGATCAAAGAGTATCTGGTCGAGCTGAAGGACGCCGGGTTGGGGACGCTCCCGGGGACCTCGGCAGAAATACTCGACCAGGAGATCCGCGATACCATCTCGCGCGGCCGGATCACCGTGGACCAGTGGGTGGAGGTGATCACCACCGCCCACGCGCTGGGGATCCGCACGACCTCCACCATCATGTACGGCCACATCGAGACGCCGGAGCACTGGGTGCGGCACCTGGCCCTGCTGCGCGCCATCCAGAAGGACACCGGCGGCTTCACGGAGTTCGTGCCGCTCTCGCTCATCCACTCCGAGGCGCCGATGTACGCCAAGCAGCTCGTGCCGGGCGTGCGTCCGGGGGCCACCGGCGCCGAGGTGGTCCGCATGCACGCGCTCGCGCGCGTGATGCTGGGCGCCGTCATCCCGAACGTCCAGGCGTCGTGGGTCAAGGAGGGACCGAAGCTGGCGCAGCTCCTGCTCGACGCGGGCGCCAACGACCTCGGCGGCACGCTGATCAACGAATCGATCTCGACCTCCGCGGGCGCGGGCTACGGCCAGCTCGTCGGCCCCGGCGAGATCGTGCGACTCATCCGCGACGCCGGGCGCGCGCCCGCCCAGCGCGACACGCTCTATCGCATCGTGAAGCGATACGCGGATGGTGAGACGGTCGACTCACCGCTCGACGCGGTCGAGGACGCGGAGGCGCGCTTCGGCTCGTACCGCCGTCTGATCGCGTCGGGCGAGTTCCGCTTCCGCGACCGGTAGCCGTGCAGGTCTGGCTGTGGTACTAATTCTCTCCACATTCCACTCCATCGAGGAGGACTTCCCGTGGCGAAGATGATGAGCAAGTCTGCAGTCATGGCGCACCTCGCTGGCAAGACCAATCTCCCGAAGCGGCAGATCGTCGAGATCTTCGACGAGACTCTGGCGCTCGCCTGCAAGGAAGCGAAGAACGGTTTCGTCCTTCCAGGCTTCGGGAAGCTGGTGCTGGCGAACCGCAAGGCGCGGATGGGCCGCAATCCGCAGACGGGCGAGCCGATCAAGATCCCCGCGAAGCGCGTGTGCAAGTTCCGTCTCGCGAAGAGCGTGAAGGACGCGGTGCTTGGGAAGAAGTAGGTCCCGCCGCCCGGCACCGGACCTCACCGCTTCTTCTCCCGAGACCGGGCGCCCCTCGGCGCCGTCTCTCGCCTCGGCCACGCTCCCGCGGGTCTGGCAGGGCATCGGTTATCGGCCCCTGCCCGACGCCGCGGCGGCCCGCCCGCTGTTCGACTTCGCCGCCGTGCCGTGGCCCCCGGCGCCGCCCGCGCTGGCGTGGGGCGCCTACGCGGCGGGCGCGCGCGGCGAGCGCCTCGTCGGCGCGCTCGCCGGCGAGCAGCACCGGGGCGACGTCCTGCTGCACGGGCCCGTCGTGAGCGCCCACGAGGGTCCCGACGATCCGCTCGAGGTCGCCGCGCAGCTGGTGGCGGCGACGCTCGACCACGCGGGCGCGCTCGGCGCCACCACCGTCTTCGCGCGGCCGCTCGGTCTCGACCGCGTCTGGGTGCGCTTCGGCTTCATCCCGGTGCCCGAGGTGACGCTCCCCGCTCCGCTCGCCGGCCGCGTCGGCGTCGGCCTCTACGCGTGGCGCGC
>Ga0209761_1002356_pt1 | contig 12410 bp, 9 predicted proteins | sample GraSoi013_1_40cm_4_FD_185818 | JGI IMG/M metagenome (GOLD analysis project Ga0209761, IMG submission 185818) | Grasslands soil microbial communities from the Angelo Coastal Reserve, California, USA - Sample 09_25_2013_1_40cm (SPAdes) (version 2) | ecosystem: Environmental > Terrestrial > Soil >... | reverse complement strand
CGAGCAAGCCGGCCTGCGCAACGCGGAACTGTGGAGCTACCGGATCGAAGGCGGCCGGCTCTCGCCGGTGCGCTACGGCGCCAGCTCGGACGTCCAGCTGTGGAACGTGACCGACCTTGCCGTCCAGTACCTGCTCGCCCGGCTTCCTCAACCCTGACGGTGACCCTATGAGCAACGTCGCGCCCCTCGATGTCGTCGTCATCGGCGCCTACTTCCTGGTGCTGCTGGGGATCGGCTACTGGGCCGCTCGCCGCGAGAAGAACGTGAGCGCCGACTACTTCCTCGCGAGCCGGGACGTGGGCTGGCTCGCGGTCGGCGCCAGCCTGTTTGCTTCGAACATCGGGAGCGAGCACCTCGTGGGACTCGCGGGCACGGGAGCCGCGAGCGGGCTCGCAGTGGGCCACTTCGAGTGGCTCGCCTGCTTCATGCTGCTGCTCCTGGGCTGGCTGTTCGTGCCGTTTTACCTGCGGAGCGGCGTGTACACCATGCCGGAGTTCCTGGAGCGCCGGTTCAACCCCGCCGCGCGCTGGTACTTCACCTGGGTGTCCATCATCGGCTACGTGCTCACGAAGATCAGCGTCACGCTGTTCGCCGGCGGCGTGGTGGTGCGGGCGGTGACGGGCTGGAGCGTGTGGACGAGCGCGGTGGTGCTGATCGTGGTGACGGGCCTGTACACCGTCATGGGCGGACTGCGCGCCGTCATCTACACGGAGGTCATGCAGGCCGTCGTCCTCATCGTAGGTTCGGCGGCGCTGGCGCTCGTCGGGCTCGCCGCGGTGGGCGGGTGGTCCGGGCTCGAAGCGCGGGTGCCGGCCGACTTCTTCTCCATGTGGAAGCCCATGAGTCACCCCGCCTTCCCCTGGACCGGCATCGTCTTCGGCGCGCCGATCCTCGGCGTGTGGTATTGGTGCACCGATCAGCACATCGTGCAGCGGGTGCTGGCGGCCCGCAACGTGAGCGCAGCCCGCCGCGGCACCATCCTCGCGGGGTTCCTGAAGATTCTGCCGGTGTTCATCTTCGTGCTGCCCGGCATCATCGCCGCGGCACTGTACTCCGACATCCGGGGCGGGGCGGCCGATGCCGCGTACCCGGCGCTGGTGACCCGGCTGTTGCCGGCGGGGTTCAAGGGCCTGGTGCTGGCCGGGATGCTCGCGGCCCTAATGAGCTCGCTCGCGTCCGCGTTCAACTCCTGCTCGACCCTGCTGACGTGGGACGTCTACCGCAAGCTCCGGCCCGGCGCGAGCGAACAGCGGCTGGTGGCCGTAGGGCGGGCCACGACCGTCCTGCTGGTCGGCCTGGGGTTGCTGTGGATCCCGTTCATGAAATACATCTCGCCGCAGATCTACATTTACCTCCAGAGCGTACAGGCCTACATCGCGCCGCCGATCGCGGCGTGTTTCCTCCTCGGCATCATGAGCCGGCGCCTGAACGGCCGGGGTGCCATGGCCGCATTGGTCACCGGGTTCGTGTTCGGCGCGGGGCGTCTCGGGCTCGAGCTCGGGAAGGCCCATCTGGCGGCCGGCACGGTGTGGTCGTGGATCGCGGGGATCAACTTCCTCCACTTCGCGGCCCTATTGTTTGTGCTGTGTACCGCCACCCTAGTCGCCGTAAGTTTTGCGACACCGCCTCCCGCGCCCGAGCGCGTCGCCGATCTGACCCTCCAGACCGTTGCCCCGTCCGTCGCCGCCGAGGCGGCACCGCGAGACCGGCGGCTCAGTATCGCCTTCTCGCTCGTGCTGGCGGCGGTGATCGGCGTGTTGTGGATCGTGTTCCGGTGAGAGCCCGCGGTATCGGGCTCATCACGGCGCTTGCCCTGGCGGCGGGATGCCGCACCGGCCCGCCCGCCCAGACCGCACGCTTCGACCCAGCGCGCGATCTCGGCCCGCTGTTCCAGGACGTGCAGCTTTCGGGGATATTCGCGGACTCCAAGACGTTCGCCGACGCCCGGCCGCTTCTCGCTCCGACGCAGATTGCCGCCCGCTACACCTCCTCGCGCCGCTCGGCACGGTTCAGCCTGCAGGTATTCGTCGAGCAGTACTTCCAGCTGCCCCGGCCGGTTGGGGAGAGCTTCCGGAGCGACCCATCCTCGAGCATGGAAGAGCACATCCGCGCCCTTTGGGCCGTCCTTACCCGTCCACCCGACACGGCGGACGCGCCCTCGCCCCGCTCCGAGGCGGAACGGGGGGGTGGGGGGGGCTCGTCGCTGATCCCGCTCCCGAAGCCGTACGTCGTCCCGGGCGGCCGCTTCCGCGAGGTCTACTACTGGGACTCCTACTTCACGATGCTCGGGCTCATCGCGAGCGGCCGGACCGACCTCGTGCGTAGCATGCTCGACAACTTCGCCTACCTGGTCGAGACGGTCGGGCACGCCCCCAACGGGAACCGGACGTACTATCTCAGCCGCAGCCAACCCCCGTTCTTCGCCGCCATGGTCGGGCTGTACGCCGGGGCGACGGACACCGCGCAGGCACTTCCCTACCTCGAGGCGCTGGAGGCGGAGCACGCATTCTGGATGAATGGAGTCGAGGGCCTCACGCCGGGCGAGGCGTACCGCCGCGTCGTGAGGCTGCATGACGGGTCGGTGCTCAACCGGTACTGGGACGACCGGCCCGAACCCCGGCCGGAGTCCTTCCGCCAGGACTACGAACTGGGTCAGAAGCTCCCTGCAGCGCGACGCGAGGCGTTTTATCGCAACGTCCGGGCCACGGCTGAAAGCGGCTGGGACTTCTCGAGCCGCTGGATGCGTGACCCCGGGGATTTGCGGACGCTGGAAACGACGGAGCTGGTCCCGGTGGATCTCAACAGCCTCCTCTATCACGCCGAGCGGATGATCGACGCGCTCCGGTCGTTTCGTGGGCGGCCGGGCGACAGGGAGGTCGCGGATCGGTTCGCCCGGGCGGCCGAGGACCGTCGCCGGGCCCTGCTCGCGGCCGCGTATGATTCCGCCGGCGGGTTCTTCTACGACGTCCGTTGGCGCAGCGGCGAGCGCGTGACGGACCGTCCCACCCTGGCGGCCGCCGCTGCGCTGTACTTTGGGCTCGCCACCGCCGAGCAGGGTCGCGCGGTAGCCGCCCGGCTCGAGCGGGATTTCTTGAAGCCCGGCGGCTTCGTCACGACCGTGATCGCCTCGGGTCAGCAGTGGGACGCCCCCAACGGGTGGCCGCCCTTGCAGTGGCTGGCGATCGAGGCGGTTCGCCGCTACGGCCGCGCCGACCTCGCCGACGCCGCCCGCGATCGCTGGCTCACCCTGAACCGGCGCACGTATCGCTCGACAGGCAGGATGATGGAGAAGTACGACGTGGCGGACCTGAATCGGCGGGCCGGCGGTGGCGAGTACCCGACGCAGGACGGGTTCGGGTGGTCCAACGGCGTCGCCCTAGCGCTTGCCGCACAGGCCCGCACCCTGCCGCAGGGTGAAGGGCCTGGACGCTTTCGTCAGGGCGTGAGGAACTCGCCCATCTTCGGCGCGGTCGCCGCCGCGCCGGGGGAGCCGGTCAGTCCCAGCGCCTCCATCGTCAAGCGCAGCGTGCTCTCATGCTGGTACAACGCGGCCGACCGGTAGCCGGGCTTCACCTTCGGGCCCACCGCGACCCAGACGATGCGCCCGCCGCCGTGGCTGATGTCGCTGCTAGACTCGTCGAAGACGATGATCAAGAGCCCATCCTGTTGGAACCCAGTGCTCGAGATGAGCGGCTTGATGTTGTCGTGCAGCCAGGTATCCGCCGAATCGAGGGCGCAGTCGTGCGCATCGTGGCAGAGGTTCGGGACGATGAACGAGTAGCTCGGCAGCGCGCCGGCGGCGCGGTCGATCGCGAATTGGGTGAACGGCACGAGGTTCTTCTTCTGGAGGGAGTCGGTGATCACGTCCGCGAGGTACGTGAGGGGGTTGTGCTTCCGAGCGTACTTCCCCGGCCCGTCGCCTGTGTATCCCGCGGAGGGGAGATCCTCCGCGTAGGACTTCCACGACTTCCCAGCCGCCACCAGGTGGCGGACGATGTTGTCGGCCGTGATCGTGTCGGTGTAACCGTCGTTGTTGGTGATGATCTGGCCGACCGTCAGCATGAAATAGTTGCCGATCGACGGATGCGTATTGGCGTAGTACTGCGTGGCGAGGCCGTACTGGCCGATGAGGGTGTCGAGGTACGGCATCGCCATGGTGCCCACGACGCTCGCGTAGTTGGTGTTCTCGAGGACCACGACGAACACGTGCCCGAACGGCGGCGGGGGAACGCCGCCGGAGCGGGGATTGGGCGTCTCATGGCACGCGACCGCGCCGGCCAGAGCGAGGCCCGCGACTGCGAGGCGATGCGAACAGTCGCTACGGAAGGTGGTCGGTCTCGCGTTGGTCGCGTTGGTCGTTTTCAGACGATCCGAGGGGAGCCTCGTACACGATAGGCGGGGTGCGGGGGCCCCGCCAGCGTTAAACGGTGAGACGCGGGACTGCCGGGACCTCCGTTTCCGAGGCCTGCGGCTGGGCCAGCGACGTGAGGAAGGCGCTGTAGACCGCCTCCGACCACAACCCGCGGGAGCCCTTGATCTTCGCCAGCGCCGCTTGGCGCGAGTACGCTGGACGGTACGGGCGCGCGGTGGTCATCGCGTCGTAGACGTCGGCAATCCCCACGATCTGCGCGGACAGCGGAATCTGGTCTCCCCGCAGGCGATCCGGGTATCCCGTCCCGTCGTAGCGCTCGTGGTGCCAGCGGATGATGGGCTTGATATCCCAGGGGAACTCGACGTCGCCGAGCAGCTCGATGCCCCAGATCGGGTGGTTCTGCACGACTTCGAACTCGTCACGCGTCAGCGGGCCGGCCTTGCCGAGGATCTGGTGTGGGACGCGCACCTTCCCCAGGTCGTGGAGGTAGGCGCCGAGGTGGACCGTCGTCTGGGCGCGCTGGTCCATGCCCAGGGCCCGCGCGACCGCGACGCCGTAGCGCGCCACGCGCTCGCAGTGCCCGAACGTGTAGCTGTCGCTCGATTCGATCGACTGGCCCCAGTCCCGCACCACCGCCAGGTAGGTTCCCACGAGGTCGGCCAGCTTCCCGTCCACGTGGACCAGCTCCACCCGCGCGTCCAGCCGCCGGAACAGCCGGTGCGCGACGTTCAGCAGCGAGAGCGCCTCCTGGTTCCGTCCCATCGCTTGGTAGAGCAGGGCCAGCTCCCGCGACGCCTCGGCTTCGTTCAGGACGGAGCTCGCGGCGACCGCGAACTCGATCGCCGTGTTGAGGCGCGACTCGGCAAGCGCCGGGCGGCCGGTCTCGCGGTAGACGACGCCGATGACTCGATAGGCACCGGCCTTCGCCGCCCGGTCGCCGAGTTCCTCGAAGGTGACCAGCGCGGCCTCCGCGTCCCGCAGGGCGTCCGCAAACCGCTGGCGCGCCACATGCACTTCGGCGCGGTTCAGCAGGCAGAGCCCCTGCAAGTAGACGTCGCCGGCGCGTTGCGCGATCTGGTAACTCTCCCGGTAATAGCGTTCCGCTTCATCCCACAGCTCACGGTCGGCGCTCACCATCCCGAGGTTGTGATAGGCGATCGCGCAGCCGTGCTCGTCGTCCGAGGCGCGGTAGGCCTCGAGGGACCGTCCGTAGCGCGCCAGGGCTTCCTCGAAGTCGCCCTGGATGTTCGCCAGGATGCCGAGGTTCTGCTCGGCGCGCGCGCGGAGCTCGCGGCTCCGCCCCCCGAGCTCCACGGCGTCGAGGAAGTGCTTGCGGGCATCAGGGAGAGCGCCCGCCTCGAGGTCGATGCCACCGAGCGTGTTGAAGGCCTCGCCGGCGAGCACATCGTTGCCGGCGGCGCGCGCGACGGCGTGGCTCCGGCGACAGAGCTCCCGCGCCTCAGGCGATGCGCCCTGACGGTGGCGCAGCACGGCGAGGCGCCGGAGCGCCTCGGCCAATACCGCCGGCTCCCCCGCGCGCTCGGCCGTGGCGATCGCCGCTTCGTACGACGCGACTGCCTCGGGGATGCAGGCGGCCCGCTCCCGCGCGCGGGCGTCGTGGAGCAGGTCCGCCGCGCGGGGCGCCGGACTCATGAGGTATGGGCCGGAAGTCCAGGCGGCCGTCACGGACTGCCCGCTCATTGCCGGCTCACCAGGCGACAGCATAGTTGGAGAAGTGGGCGATCTGCCCGGTGACCTGCTGCGCGCTCGGGCTGTCTGACGACGGCACGAACGCAAGGATTGCGAGCAAATCGGTCGTGTACGCGACTTCCTTGGAGACAGGCAGCGCGGCGGTGTTGCAGTTCGCGTAGCTGAGCGTCAGGTACGCGGGCGTCAGGAAGATCAACCCCGCGGGCTTCAACTCGACGGCGTTCCCGGTGCCGCCCGCCGTCTTGGCGGCGATCGTTACCGGCGCGGCGAGCGCGCCAGGCGGCACCACCAAGACGTGCGGGCCAATCTGCATCGTGCCGCCCGCGAGACCGATGGTCTGCTTGACGGAACTTGTGGGCAGCGAGTTGCATTGCAACAGGCCGGTCTGCTTCGACAGGTTCGCGGCGATGCCGGTCGGTGTCGGGCGATCGGAGACGCACCCGAGCGCCGAGGCGGCCAGCGCGATCATGAACAGACGGACGGCCTTCAAGTTCAGAGCCCTCCCTCCATCTCCGGGGACCACGAAGTCCCGGGCTCGAATCGGGGCGCCCCAGTGGGCCGTCCCGGAGAATCCGGATCTTCCAGCAGCGCCCCCAGCTTCCGGATCTCCACCCTCGCCCCCAGCCGCTCGAACGTCGCGCAGGCCGTCTCGGCCAGCTTTTTCGCGGCCACGACCTCGCCCTCGCCGGCCAGCATCTGCGCAAGATCACGCTGGGCAGTCGCGACGAGCAGCGGCCGGTCGTGCGCCGTCGCGACGTCGATGACTTCGCGAAGCATGTCTTCGGCGACGTGTGTCTTCCCCGCGATGCCCAGCGCCACCGCCAGGATCCGCAGGTCCTCCGTCTCGAGGACGGGGTCCTGCAGCTCACGGTGCAGCGCCAGCGCGCTTTCCGCTTCCCGGATGGCGAGCTCGGGCTCCCCCCGGACAACCCGGATCTCCGCCCGTCCCGCAAGGGCCTGGGCCTTGAGCCGCCGGTCGCCCAACCGCTCGGCCTCCAGCACCGCCGCGTCGGCGGCCTGCAGGGCGTCGTCCAGATGTCCCTGCTCGCGGTACGTGATCCCGAGATTGTGCTCCGACTCGACGATGCCGCGTTCGTGGCGAGCCTTCTGGTACGCGGCGATCGCGCGGGTGTACGCTCCGACCGCCTGCCCGTAGTCCCCCTGCATGTTGGCGATAATGCCGAGGTTGTTGGCGCAGCGGCCGACGGTGGCCATATCGTTCTCCCGCATCGCCTCGTCCTGCGCCTGCGTGAAGAAGTGCGTGGCTTCGGCGATGCCGCCCCGCTCCAGCGCGATGGCGCCGCAGACGTTGAGCCCCCGCACCTCCAGCATCCGATCCCCTAGCACCCGCGCCCGCGACAGCGCGACCATGGCCCACTGCTGGCCCACGTCCAGCCGGCCGAGCCGGCTGTGCGCGATGCCGTAGAGCAGGGCCAGCATGGGGGACTGCTCGAGCTCGTCTTGCAAGCGCCCGCCCAGGTACGTGAGGAGCTCGGCGTAGCGCCCCGCATCGGCCAACTCCTGCGCCGCATGGAGCGGCTCGAGCGAGCGGCGCAGCTCGGCCGCGAAATCGTCGTCCCACTCGTAGCTGGCCAGATTGCGGATTTCCCCTTCGGCTCCCAGCTGGGTGAAGATCGCCTTCGCCGTCCGCGCAGCCGCCTGGGCGTCGGCGGTCTGCCCGGTCCGGTGCAGCACCACGACGAGGTCCCGCGTCGCCTCGGCCTGGAGCTGAGGCCGCCGGTGCGCCTCCGCCCGCCCGATCACCTCGCGCAGGGTCCGCTCGGCGGCCGCCATCTGGCCTTCGGCCGCCAACACCGACGCCGTGACCCGCAGGTCCTCGGCCTCGCCGACGGGATCGGCCAAGCCGCTGCGGATCTCTTGAACCTGTTCCAGCTCGCGCCGTGCCAGCTCCAGCTCACCGCGGACCACGCGGATCTCCACCCGTCCCCGGAGCGCTAGCGCCCGGAGCGTCTGATCCCCGGCCGCTGCGGCCTCCGTGACGGCCCGGTCGGCTTCCGCCAGCGCGCGGTCGAGCGCCCCCTGCTCTCGATAGGTGATGCCCAGGTTGTGGTGGCACTCAGCGACGCCCTGCCCCAAACCGGCTCGTTCGAAGGCGGCGACGGCGATCTCCCAGGACCCAATCGCCTCGGCGTGCCGCCCCCGCAGGTGACTGATGATCCCCAAGTTGTTTGAGGAGCGGCCGGTCGTGGCCAGATCGCCGTCCCGGCTGGCGACCATGAGGGCCCGCGTGCAATAGTCCGCCGCCTCGTCGATCCGCCCGCTGACCAGGGCCATGGCGCCCCGCGCGTTGAGCGCGTGACACTCGACCGCCTGGTCGTCCCGCTTGCGCGCCTGGTCCAGCGCCAGATCCAGCCACCGGAGCCCATCTTCGTGGCGCCCGAGCCGCGCCTGCGCGGTTCCGTACAGCAACGCGAGGCTCGGCGAATCCTCGAGCTCGTTCTCCGCTCGAGCACCGAGGTATTCGACGACCTCGGCGTGGTGGCCGGCTGCGGCGAGCCGCTGAGCCTTCTCGATTACGACTGACGACGTGTGCATCGTATTTGTCCCCCAACACTCGGGAATATCATCGACACCCTCGTCCCATGGCCGCGCACTTCAGTACGCCACCGCATAGTTCGCGCAGTGGCGAATGGCCGTTGCCGGCCGGTGACCGCCCACGCCGACCGCCGAACGTAGCGGAGTCCGCGGTGGACGAGTCGAACTGCTACAACGCTTCGAGAACCGACGCGATTTGGACGTCACGGCAGGGCCGCTCCCGCCTCGGTCGTGTTGAGAGGCGTGATCCTCAGCCGCCGCACTCCGTACAACCCCAGGGGTGACGAACGCATGTGTTCCCCTACCAGGAAACGGCGTATTCGGAGAAGGAAACCTCGTAGTCGCAGAAGTGCAGCAACTGGCTAATGAACGACCTATCCGAGAGCGACTGAGCCGCCCGGATTGGCGTCCACGCGCTGTCCGCACCCTCGCGATACCACAGCCCCAGCAGCCGGCTCTCGATCTGGGCGTCGGCGCTGTCCACCACGCCGTCCCCGTTCAAGTCGCCGCCGGCGCCGCCGTACCAGATCTGCAGTTGGGCCGGATCGCCGAACTGCAATCCCGTCGGCTCGAGCGACACGCCGATATTCACCGTGTCGATGGTCACCGTGATGAGTACCGAGTCGCCGGGCGCGAGGTCGCCGACCCCAGGGACATACGCCGGATCACTGATCGTGAGCCGTAAGAACGGAGAGCTGGTGTCTCCGGCGGCGCTGAGGTAATTGATCTGAGCGGACCGTTCCTGCCCGCGGACCGCCCAGAACGTCGCCGTGGACTGACCGAGACTGAGCCCACCAGGCCCGGATGCTAGATCGAAACTCAGCCCGCCGGACCCAGATGGGAGACCCCCCCCCCCGCCAGCGCCGGACCCCGAGAGGGGATCGATCGCGCGAAACTGCGGGGGCGAGTTCCCCGCCCACCGCAGAAAATGCGGGCCCTGGGCGGGCGGCTGTTGCACCGCGGTGGGGTGCGGTCCGGCGCATCCCGCGGCGAGCAGCGTGAGCGCGAGCGGGATGAGGGCGTGTCGAACGGTCATACGATTCTCCGAGATCATGTGAGTCCTACCAGGCCACTGCGTAATTCGAGAAGTGCGGTAGCACTCCCGCGACCCATTGATTCGCTTGACTCCAAGCATTCCGTCTGACTTGGGACCACGTTTGCAGGTAGCCCAGGATGGCCAGTGCGTCGCTGACCTGGGCGACACGGAGCGTATCGCTCGTCGGCAAACCGCAGTCCTTGTAGCTCGTATAGAGGATTGCGCCCGCGCTCAATCCGTTCGCTAGGTCCGCGGAGCTGGCGGGGAAGACGAGGCCGTCGGGCTGGAAGCGAACCCATCGCACGGTATCCGCGGGGGCCACGGCGGTGATCGTCACCGGGGCGCTGAGCACCTGCGCATCGACCCACAGAATGTGATGGCCGACCTGCAGGGTATCTCCCCCGGGGCCGATCACCTTGGTCACGGAGTCGTACGTTTGGGAACACGCGACCAGCCCGGTCTTGTTGCTGGTCCCAGTCGGCTGCGATTTGTTGCTGGCCCGAGCCGCTCGCAGAGCCGGCGTCTGCACGCCAACTGGAGATGGATCCCCGCAGCTCAACGCTGCGGCGGTTGCGCTGGCAAGCAGCGCGAGCGGGATCAGGCAATGGCGGACGGCCATACGATGCTCCGCGTCCATGGTGACGGCCTACGACGAGCCTTCGGCCTCTCGGAAGAGCAGGAAGCGTTCCGTCTGCTGGCGTTCGACCCAGCTCCTTGATCGCTCAGGACTTGCGACCAGGAGCCCTGATATCTGCACCGGGGCCGTTGGGTCGTTTCGTCCCCGGGGTGGGTCGGTACGAACTAGTGAATGGTGGGAACGACACTAGCTCGAACCGGTCGGCTGCACCAAGTCGGCTGCGTCGAAATCCGCGTCCGCATCCCCGCAGCCGTTCAGCAGACGTCGCAAGCGCCGCGGAGAGATCAGCAGCCGGCGAGCCGACTCGCTGCGATTGCCGCCGCACAGCTGCACCGTCGCACGAACGGCGGCGGTCGTGATCTTGTGCAGCGGCGCGGGAAATGGAATCGGTCCTTCACCTTGCGCCTCCGGCGCCGCGGGGAGGAGGAGCTCCTCGGCGCTCAACTGGCCGACCGGCGACAGCAGCAGCGCTCGCTCCACGGCATTCTTCAGCTCGCGGACGTTTCCGGGCCAGGGATGGGCGCGAAGCAGGTGGCACACCTCCGGCGTCAGCGCAGGCACGGGCAGATCGTGCTCCCCGGCGAGCCGCTCGAGCAGCGCCTCGGCGACGAGGATGAGATCGTCGCCCCGCTCCCTCAAGGGCGGCAGCCGGAGCACGACCGTGCTCAAGCGGAAGAACAGATCTTCCCGGAAGCTTCCCTCGCGCATCCGCTCCGGGAGCCGCTCGTTGGTCGCCGCCAGAATGCGCACGTCCACCGTGCGCGACTTCGTCCCTCCGACCCGGCGGATCTCCTTGTCCTCCAGCACGCGCAGCAGCTTAGCCTGGAGACTGAGGGGCAGGTCGCCGATCTCGTCCAAGAAGAGCGTGCCGGTGTCCGCCACCTCGAACAGCCCCGGCTTGGCCGCATGGGCGTCCGTGAACGAGCCTCGCTCGTGACCGAACAACTCCGACTCGATGAGGTTTTCCGGGAGGGCCGAGCAGTTGACGGCCACGAACGGGGCGCCGCGGCGTGGTCCGCCGGCGTGGATCGCCCGCGCGAGGAGCTCCTTCCCGGTCCCCGTCTCGCCGACGATCAGGGCGTGCGCGTTGCGGTGGGGCAGGAGTCGGGCCGCCCGGGCCAGATCCTTCTTGAGAGCCGGGCTTTCGCCCACGATACCGCCGAACGCATCCTCAGGACCGCCCGCCGCGGCCGCCCCGCGCGCCCCTGCGCCGGTGAGTGCGGCCGCGACCGCATTGCGGAAGATCTCGAGATCGGCCGGCAGCGCGAAGTAGTCGCTCGCACCGCGGGCCACGACCTGCATGGCCGTGCGTCGCCCGGGATCCGTCCCCACAACCAGCACCGGCAGTCCCTGCGGGACCCTGTGGCTCTCGAGCCACTGGATCGCGTCCCGCTCCGCGCCGCCCGCTGCGAGAATGACAGCGACTGTCTCAGGTTTGAGGGGAGGAGAGGGCGTGAGGGCTTCCGCCGGGCCAAGGACGTCGATGGCGACACCGAGATCCAGGGCCAGATCATTCCAGAATTCCTTGAACGCTTCGGAGATCGCGATTACGCTCAACCGGGACACCACGGTGCCTCCTCGAGGGGCGGGGAGTATCGGCCGGGAAACGTAGCGGTGCGTCTTGACAAGGGCCGTGATGGGCGACACATTATAGCCAGTTGGTCCGATTATCGGGGGCCTACAGAGCGCTACATAGTCACTAAATATGGGACAACATTGTCTTCTGTCAAGGGCAGAAAGAGAGCCAAACTGGGCCCCGTAGCGGAACGGCTGGCCATCCTGCTGGACGTCTTTAGTCCGTGGGAAGGTATCTCATTGACCTACCGGCAGTTCGCCGCGGAGATCGGTCCGCCAGTCACGGAAGCCGCGGTCAAGAAATGGCCCCAACGCAAGAAGTTTCCAGCGGAAATAGCCCGGCAGATAGTGACCAAAGCGACGGACCGCGGCCTTGCCGGCGTGACGCTCGAGTGGGTCCTCTGGGGCGACGGGACAGGGCCCCAAAAAGCCCTCACCACGGCCCCTAATCGCGCCTTAGAGCAACGATCCCCGCGTGCGGAGGCGGCAAGGCAGGCAAGCTTCGGCCCCCCCCCCCCCCCCCC
>Ga0209761_1002355_pt1 | contig 12422 bp, 10 predicted proteins | sample GraSoi013_1_40cm_4_FD_185818 | JGI IMG/M metagenome (GOLD analysis project Ga0209761, IMG submission 185818) | Grasslands soil microbial communities from the Angelo Coastal Reserve, California, USA - Sample 09_25_2013_1_40cm (SPAdes) (version 2) | ecosystem: Environmental > Terrestrial > Soil >... | reverse complement strand
CATCGCTGCGGCCCCGACCGCCTGCCGCCCCGAGCGCCCGCCCGCCATCATCAGGCTCGATACGGTCACGCCCTCCGGGAGCTTGTGGAGGAAGATGGCGATGAACACCATCAGGCCGAGCGCCGGGCGCACGAGAAATGCGCTGGCGATGGCGACGCCATCGAAAAAGGTGTGCAACAAGAGGCCCACGAGCGCCGACGTCCCCGCGAGCCGGTTGACGGCGTGGGTCTCCTCGCCAAAATGGAAGTGCGGCGTCAGCGTATGCTGGGTGAAGTGCACCGCCAGGTAGCCCGCCAGGACGAGCGCCGGCGCCGCACTGCCCGAGCGGGCGAACGCCTCGGGGAGCACCTCCACCAGCGCGACGGCGAGCATGAAACCCGCCCCGAACGCGACGAAGTGCTCGATCAGCGCGAGCTCGCGCGCCGCGCGTCGCGTCACCGCGAGCGCCCCGACCACGTTGCCGAGCGCAGCCACGAGGGCGTACCAGAAGGCGCTAGACACGGGAGAGGAGGTAGTCGCGCGTGTTACGGGACGGATCCTCGAGCACTTCCGCCAGCAGCCGCTCGAGCGTCTCGCCCACCTGAGGCCCGGGGCGCACCCCGGCGGCCAGGAGATCGTCGCCCTTCACGGCGAGGTCCTTCACGGTCAAGGGGTCCTTCGCGGCGCGGATGGCGGCGACGACCTTTGGGAGCCGGGAAACGGGAAACGGGAAACGGGAAACGGCGAGTCCCGGCAGCAGTGCCAGCAGGTCGTCCGCGTACTCACCCACCTGCGAGAGCCATTTCCGGACCTCGGGAAGGTGTCTCGGATCCGGGTACTTGTCCCGCCACTCCCCGATCGCCCGGGCTCGCTCGATGTCTTTGTTGGAACTCCTAAGACGCGTGAGGAGTGACGCGGGATCCGAGGCGAGATAGGCGGTCAGCAGCACCGGATCACGGCGCAATTTGTCCACGTTTCCCGTTTCCCGTTTCCCGCTTCCCGGAATTTCGGGCAACCAAATCCGCGCAGCCCCGATGTCGATCCAGAGCGCTAGCAGTTTCGACACCCGCTTGGCCGTGGCGATGCCTTTGAACCACTCGTCCCGCACCCGCTCGGCCGACAGCTGCGCCAACCCCTGCACGTTCGCCTTCGCGGCTTCGAGGGTCCGCGGCTGAATCCGGAAGTCGAACCGCGCGCTGAAGCGCAGCGCGCGCAGGATCCGCAGGTAGTCCTCCTGGAACCGCCAGTTGGCGTCCCCCACCGAGCGGATCAGCTTGTGCTCGAGGTCGTCGGCGCCGTGGAACGGATCGCGCCACTCGTGCCGAATCGGGTGATACGCGATCGCGTTGATGGTGAAGTCCCGGCGCGCCAGGTCGTCCATCAGCGAGACCCCGAACTCCACGACCGCGTGCCGCCCGTCGGTCTTGATGTCCTTGCGGAACGTGGTGACCTCGTGCTGGCGGTTCTGCTGGTCCAGCACGGCGACGGTGCCGTGCTCGATCCCCACCGGGACCGTGCGCTTGAACAGCCGCCGTACCTCGGCGGGCGGCGCCGCGGTCGTCAGGTCGAAGTCATGATTCTCGACCCCCAACAGATTGTCGCGGATCGCCCCCCCGACGCACCACGTCTCGTAGCCGGCGCCTTCCAGCCGGGTAGCGATCCGCAGGACCGCGTCGGGGATCGGCAGCCGCGCGGGGAAGGCCATGCCCGACGCTATCCGTCGAGAATCACGGCGGCGGCGGCGACGCCGGCGCTGTGGGTGAGGCTGACGTGAACGTGTGTCACGCCCCGCACGCGCGCGCGCTCCGCCGCCTGCCCGCTCAACGCGAGCCGGGGCGCGCCGCCGTCTGCACGCTGCACCTCCACCTGCAGAAACGACACGCCCTGGCTCCATCCCGTCCCCAGCGCCTTGAAGCACGCTTCCTTGGCGGCGAAGCGGGCGGCCAGCGCTTCGGCCTTGTCCGCGCGCCCGGCGCAGTCGCGGCGCTCGGCGGGGGTGAACACCCGCTCCTCAAACGTCTGCTGTTCGAGCAGCTCCCGAACCTTCACCACCTCCACGACGTCGAGGCCGATGCCCACGATCATCCGCAGAGCACGCTCCCCCCGTTCACGTTCAGAATCTCGCCCGTGATGTGCCGGGCCAGGTCGGAGCACAGAAACACGATCGGCCCCGCACACTCCTCCGCACTCGCGACCCGGCCGAGCGGGATCGTCCGCTCGATCTCGCGCTTCCCCCCTCCCCCCTCTTTGGAATACGCCGTCGCGGACATCTCCGTCTCGACCCAGCCCGGCGCCACACAGTTCACGTTGATCCGGCGCGGGGCCAGCTCGACCGCAAGCGATTTGGTGAACGAGATCACCGCGCCCTTGGTGGCCGCGTAGTCGGCGTGGAACGCCTCGCCGCGCTGTCCGGCCGTGGATGAGACGAGCACGATCTTTCCGCCGTCGGGAAGAAGCGGGATGGCGGCGCGGCACACGTACAGGACGCTGTCCAGGTTGGCGCGCCGCGTCGCCTCCCACTGCAAGTCGGTCATCGCGGCGACGGACACCTCGTCGGACGGCCAGATCCCGTGGTTCACGATCAGGAGCTCGAGGCCCCCGAGCCCCTGGACCGCGTCGTCGACGGCCCGCCCCGCGGCTGCCGGATCGCCCAAATCGCCCGTGACTGCGATCGCGGGCCGGCGGAGCCGCTTCACCGCGGCGAGCGTTTCCTCCGCCTCCGCCCTCCGGCTCCGATATCCCACGGCGACGCCCGCGCCGGCCTGCGCGAGCATCAGGGCCGTCGCCCGCCCGATCCCCCTGCCGCCCCCCGTCACGAACGCGCGCTTCCCAGACAGATCGATCACCCACCCCACCCCAGTGCGGGATGCGGAATGTGGGATGCGGAATGGCAAGGGAAGGTCGGTCGCCGAGCCACGCTCGCCCTTACATTCCGCATTCCGCACTCCGCATTCCGCATTTATTTGGCAAGGCGCTCCTCAACCATTTCGCAGATCAGGTGCTCGATCGCGAGGTGCATCTCCTGGATCCGCGCGGTGTCATCCGACGGCACGATCAGGGCCACGTCGGCCAGGTCCTTGAGGCGACCGCCCGACTTGCCCAGGAAGCTCACGACGCTCATCCCGCGGGCCTTCGCCGCCTGCGCGGCACGAATCACATTGGGGCTTTCCCCGCTCGTCGAGTGAAGCGAGAGCACGTCGCCGGGCCGCGCCAGTGCTTCGAGCTGGCGCGCGAATACCTCGTCGAAGCCCATATCGTTGGCGCACGCCGTGAGGAGCGAGCTGTCGGTGGTGAGGGCCACGGCGCGCAACGCCTCCCGGTTGGACTGATACCGCACGACGTACTCGGTCGCGAGATGCTGCGCGGCCGCCGCACTGCCGCCGTTGCCGGCGAAGAACAGCGTCCCACCGGCGCGCAGGGCGGCGACGTAGCGAGCGGCGATCGCCGCGATCGTCTCGGCGTGTTCCTCCCCGACCCGCGTCGCCAGCGCCGCCAGGGTCGTGAGCCCCGCGCGGGCCTGCTCGGCGGGCGTCACTCGCCGGCCGCCTGCACCAGCGCCTGCAGGTCCGCGGCCGAGGCCCCCCGCTCCTCGAGCGCGGTCCCGACGACCACGAAGTCGGCCCCCGCGGCGCGCGCCGCCCGCACCTGGCCCGGCCGCTTGATCCCGCCCCCCACGAACAACGTGAGATCCGGTACTGCCGCGCGACACGCGCGGATCACGTCCGCTCCCACGGGGCGGGGCGCACCGCTCCCCGCGTCCAAATAGATCGCCCGCATCCCGATCAGCCGCGCCGCCGTCGCGTGCGCGGCGGCGAGCTCGGGCTTGTCCGCCGGTAACGGTCGCGTCTGGCTGACCGCCTCGACGCTCGTGACCCGTCCACCGTCCACCAGGATGTAGCCCGTCGACAGGGTGGCGACGAGGTGACGGGTGAGAAACGGAACCGCGCGCACGTGCTCTTCGATCAGATATTGCGCGTTGCGTCCGGAGACGAGCGACAGGAACAGCACCAGGTCGACCTCGGCGGTGAGCTGCAGCGCGGATCCAGGGAACAGCGCCACCGGGAGCCCCGCCGCCGCCTGCCGGATCGCCCGCGCGACGAGCTCCGTGTTTTGCGTCCCGTCGAACGAGGAGCCGATCATGATCCCCGCCGCGCCGGCCGCACCGGCCGCACGCGCCACGTCCGCAGCCTGGGCCGGCGTGGTGCGGCTGGGGTCGACCAGCACCAGCAGACCGGGACGCCGCTCGAGCAATCCGCTCACGGCTCGCTCCCCGCGATGCGCTCGGCGAGCCCCGCCAGCCCGGTCGCATCGGCCTCGGCCTGCGCCTCGAACGCGTACGTGATGAACGCGTCGGCTGCGAGGAGCTCGAGCGCCAGCTCGCGCCCGCCCTCCGGCCGCCGCGCCACCCGCCCGAGCACGCGCCGCCCCAGCACGGCGAGCTGATCCGGCAGCGGTACGAGGGGGGGGAGCTCCGCGTCGCTCACCGCAGCCTCGAGACACGCCCGCAGCGCGTCCGGGGGAATCGGCCGCCTCGCTTCGAGCCAGGCGAGCACCTCGCGCCGGGTCATCGCCGCAGCAACCCCTCGACGATCGCCCGAGCCTGGGCCCGGGCCAACCCCAGTTTCGTGGCGTCCCCCGCTCCCGCGGACGCGAAATGCGGCCGCCCCCCTCCCTTCCCGCCCGACACGGCGGCGATCGCGTTGGCGATCTCACCCGCCTTCACCCCCTGTTGCACCAGGTCGTCCGTGACGGCGACGTGCACGCCGGCGTGCTCGCCGTTCGTGAACAGGACGGAGATCGCCCGCCTGTGGCTCGAGCGAAACGCATCCATGACGAGCCCGATCTGATCACGGTCCTCGAGATTCGAGTCCGCGATGTGCAGCTCCACGTCGCCGATTGTTTCGACTGCCCCCTGTTCCCCGCTCCCTGCTCCCTGCTTCAACAGTTCTTCGACTCTCTTCTCGAGCTTGCGATTTTCGTCGAGCAGCTGCTCGATCCGGCGCACGAGATGCTCGGGTTGCGTCCGCAGCGTGCCCGCCGCCTGCTCCAGCTCGCCCTCGAGCTTGCGGATCAGCGCGTACGCCCCCGGGCCCGTCACGGCCTCGATGCGGCGCACGCCCGCGGCCGCCCCCGTCTCGTGCGTGAAGCGGAACAGCGCGATCTGACCGGTCGTGGGAACGTGCGTCCCGCCGCACAACTCCAGCGAGACGCCCGGTACGTCGACGACACGCACGATGTCGCCGTACTTCTCCGTGAAGAACGCCATCGCCCCTGCGGCGATCGCCTCCTGGTACTTCATCTCCCGCGTCGCGACGGGCAGGTTTGCCCAGATGTGGCGGTTCACTTCCTCCTCGATCCGGGCGAGCGTCGGGTCGTCCACGGGCCCGTGGTGCGAGAAGTCAAAGCGCAACCGCTCCGGAGCCACGACCGAGCCCTGCTGGCGCACGTGGGGGCCGAGGATCTTGCGGAGCGCGGCGTGCACGAGGTGCGTCGCCGTGTGGTTGCGCTCGATGTTCTTGCGGCGCGGCACGTCGACCTGGGCCAGCACCGGCGTCGGCTCGAATTCGTCCGCGAAGTGACCCACCACGGCGCTCAGGCCGTCCACCTTCTCCACCCCCTCCACGTCGAGGGTCCACCCCTTCCCCTTCACCTGCCCCGTATCACTGACCTGCCCACCCGACTCGACGTAGAACGGATTCTCCTGCAACACGACCTCGACCACGTCACTCGCCTGCCGGAACCTGAGCACATCGGTCTCGGCTTGCGTGGTATCGTAGCCCACCCACTTCTGCTTGGCCCTGGGTTTGACGGAACGCCAGTCGCCGCGGCGCTTCACGTGAACCGCGACCTTCCCGGCATCCCCCACCTTGCTCCGCTCCAGCGCCTCGAGCGAGCGCGTGCGCTGCTTGCCCAGCTCCCGCTCGAACCCCGCGACGTCCACCGTCTGGCCACGCTCCCCGGCAATCAGCTGCGTCAGGTCGATCGGAAAGCCGAAGGTATCGTACAACTTGAACGCCTCCGCGCCGGAGATGGCCTTCGCACCCTGCAACTGCTCCAGCCGCTCGAGCCCGCCCTCGATCGTGTCGAAAAAGCGCTCTTCCTCGGCGCGCGTGACGCTTTCCAGGTGGCTGCGCTTCTGGACCAGCTCCGGGTACACGCTTCCCAAGAGACCGCTCACGGTATGCACCAGATGCAGCAGCGTCGGCTCGCGGCGGCCCAACAGCCAGGCGTGGCGCACCGCGCGGCGCAGGATGCGGCGCAGCACGTAGCCCCGTCCTTCGTTCGACGGGTACACGCCATCCGCCAGCAGGAACGCCACGGCCCGCGCATGGTCCGCGAGCACCCGGTAGGAGGCACCCCCTGGTCCGCGATCGTACTTCTTCCCCACGACCTCTACCGCGCGCTCGATGATCGGGGTGAACAGGTCGGTGTCGTAGTTCGACGGGACGCGCTGCATGACCGCCGCGAGCCGCTCGAGGCCGGCGCCGGTGTCCACAGAGGGAGCAGGGAGCGGGGAGCGGGACCCGTCGGCCTGCTGGTCGTACTGCATAAACACGAGGTTCCAGATCTCCAGCAGCTCGCCCGCCTCGCTCAGGCGCACGAACTCGTCGAGACTGAGCTCCCCTTTCCCCTTTCCCGTTTCCCGTTTCCCGCGAATGTCTACGAGGATCTCCGAGCAGGGGCCGCACGGTCCGGTTTCCCCCATTTGCCAGAAATTGTCCTTGTCGCCCAGACCGTAGATCCGCTCGTCGGGGACGCCCGCCACCTGCCGCCAGAGCCGGCGCGCTTCGTCGTCCGTGTGATGCACCGTGACGTAGATGCGGCCGGGGGCGATGCCCAGCCAGTCCTCCCCGGTCACCCATGCCCAGGCGTATTCGATCGCCTCCTTCTTGAAGTAGTCGCCGAAGGAGAAGTTGCCGAGCATCTCGAAGAAGGTGTGATGGCGGGCTGTATGGCCGACCTGCTCGAGGTCGTTGTGTTTGCCGCCCGCCCGCACGCATTTCTGGCAGGTCACCGCCCTGGTGTATGGCCGTCGCTCGAGCCCCTGAAAGACGCGCTTGAACTGCACCATCCCGGCGTTCGTGAACAGGAGGGTGGGGTCGTCGGCCGGGACCAGGGGGGAGCTGGGCACCGCCTGGTGCCCCCGGCCCGCGAAAAAGTCAAGAAAACTGCGGCGAATTTCGGCGGACGTCATGGGTGAGAATATACTGTTCCAAAGCGAGCACCTGCCGCACGGCGCCGACACGCTTGCCAGCATGGTGCCGCAAAGCAGGCTGTCCGCGGCTGGCGATGGGGCTCGCGCGTGAGGCTCGACCTCCGGCATCAAACGCATGACCGGTTGAGAGATACGGGTGCCCGCCTCGTTCCCCTTCGCACCGGCAGTCCTGGCCCACGGCTTGCAAGCAGGAGCGCGCGGCCCGTGCCATGAAACCCTTCCCTCGCCCCAGCATACGGCGCGCCGTCATCGTCGTGCCGAGTCTGTTCACGCTTTTCAACCTGTTCTTCGGGATCTGGTCGATGGTGCTGGCCTCCCGGGGCGACTTCTACCGGGCCGGGTGGTACATCTTCGCCGGGGGAATCCTGGACGCGCTCGACGGCCGCGTGGCGCGCCTCTCCAGGACGGGGACGCGGTTCGGCGCGGAGCTGGACAGTCTGGTGGACGTGGTGAGCTTCGGCGTGGCGCCCGCGTTTCTCATCTACCAGCTCGAGTTCGCCGCCGCCGGGTCGGCGGAGTGGATTTTCTGCTACTTCTACGTGATGGCGGCGACGATCCGGCTCGCGCGCTTCAACATCACGCAGGCGGGGCACTCCAAACGGCACTTCGTCGGCCTCCCGTCGCCGGCCGCCGGGATGACCCTCGCCATGTTCTATCCGTTCACCACGACGGATCTGTACGCCAGGGCGTTCCGCTACCTGCCGCGCCATCACACGATGCAGCTCCTGATGATCCTCCTCGCGATCCTGATGGTGAGCAACGTGCGCTATGCCGCGCTGCCCCGGGCGGGCGTGCGGAGCGTGCGCGGCCTGCTGGGACTCGCCACGATCCTGTTCGTCCTCGTGTTCGGGATCCTCAAACACGACGCGTTTTTCTTCCCGCTGGCGGTGGCCTACATGGCCTACGGCGTGGTGCGCGCGGTCCTCCTGGGCTTCTTGGCCGAGGACATCGAGGACGACGTCGCCGCCATCGGCGAGCCCAGCGTCCCGGCCTGTGGCGAGCGCCTCCGGGGGGCGGGGTGAGCGCCTTTGACACCTAGGGGCGCCGGTCCAGCCATATTTCGACGCGCTGCCGGGATCGATGTGCCAGGCACGCGGATGACTCCGACTGAGAGGTGCTCTACGCAAGACAGCCGTGACTTACAACACGGAGGTGACTGGCGGAGTCTATTCCTGACGTCGTTTCTGATTTGGCTGACGCCCACTCTGGTCGGCGTCACTGCCAAGGCATGGTTCCTCACGAAACATGGGTTCGCAAGCGTTGCGGGATCGCTCTCTCTCCACGCGCTCTCCGTGGGGCAGCAGTTGTCTTTCTTCCGGGCCGATTTGGTCTTCGGGATTTTCCTCCTACCTCTCTGCTTCTTGGGGCTGCACGCGCTTCTGCCGGTCCGGTGGTATTCGCGGACTCTAGGCGCAGTTGCGATCATGGCACTCGTGGTTCAACTGTTGGCATTCGGCGAATTCGTCGTGCTCGGAAATCTCGCTGGGTATGACCTGCTCCTTGAAGGCTTCGATTGGGGGCTCGCTCACCCGGTGGCAGCCCTGGAGTATCTGGTCGCATTCGATTTCATCAAGCCCTTGGTCATCGTCGGCGGGACTGCCGCGGCCCTGCTGTCGCTTTGGCCCCTTGTCAAGCGTCGGCGTCAGGCGCTCAAGCAGCAGATCTACGCTGTGTCCGCTGCTCTTTGGATCGTTTGCGCTGCTCCAGCCATTGCATCGTGGCTTCCTTGGATGAGGCCCACAGTCTTTCACTCCGCGATGTTTTCCCTGACCGTGCGATCGCTGTTTGGATCAGAGCTGGGATCGGAATCGAGCGCAGGACGCTACGATGGTTATTCGATAGGCACGCTTCGTCCCATCTATCAGCAGCTGGCGAACGTATCCAGCCCTGGACGGCCACGCCCGTACTGGGGCGCCGCAAAGGGCTATGACGTAGTCCTCTTCGTTATGGAGACGGGTCCCGCCCGCATCCTATCGTGGGACGCAAATCTCAACGACTTTCCCAACCTGAACCGCCTGAGACAGAACGCCTGGGTAGGCACGCAACACTACACGACGTCGCCCGAGAGCTTTAGAGCCATCACATCAATGCTGCTTTCCATGTATCCGGTCAGACACAGCCGGAGTTTTGTAGAGCGACGGCGGACCCCGCCTGGACTGATCCAGAACCTTCATGCCGCCGGCTATGAGACGGGAGTGTACTTGCCGAACGTCCACGGCACTCGCCATGCCAAGGATGAAGAAGACTATTACAAGACGCTGGGACCGGATCGGGTGTCGATTCCCGATACGTCACCGGTTCCCAAGGCCAACGCGCCGGGATGGCAGGAAGCGCAGGACTTGGACCTGCTGGCGCTGCGCAACCTGGAAGGGGCCTATCGGGCGGCCGCTTCCACTGGAACGCGGTTTCTCGGCGTTTTCGCGCCACAGCTGTCACACGAGCCATGGGTCGATGTGACCACTGGCGGTAACGAACACGACATGGCGAAGCGCCGCTACAACCTCATGAAAGTGGAGGACCGTGAGTTGGGAGAGCTCATCACCACGGTCGAGCAGTCCGGACGCCTCAATAAGACGCTACTCGTCGTGACGTGCGACCATGGCCTTCGGAGCAGCGAGTCGGACTCCTCCTTTCGGGCTGGACAGATCGACGATCTCACATTCCATGTTCCATTCCTCCTGTACGCCCCGGGAATCGTCAAGCAACAGACGAATCTGTCGTGGGTGACCTCTCACCTCGATATCACTCCGTCCATTCTCGACTTGCTGGGCATCTCGGAAGGCAGGGATTTCGAGGCAGGTACCGCGATCTGGAACGAGAGCCTCAAGGACCGGACCACATTCTTCTGGGCTGCTCAGTACTTTGGGGCCAATGGCTACCACTCCGGCGAGTCGTTTTCGATGTGGAATCCGATGATCAACGTCACGTACAGGAATCACACCCTCCACTTCACCGCCGCCGACGCCGTTCCGCTGGACAGTTTGGCCCATAGGGAAATCATCGATTGGATTCAGACAATGGGGGCGCTGGGGAGCGCGTGGTACAACCTTGCCATCAGCGGTCCCTCGGTTGCCCCCGGAACGGCGACCCCGATTCAACCGAAATGAGGTTCTGCACCAACTCCTTCACCCGGGGCCCCTCATAACCCCGCCGCACGAGATAGGCCAGCAGCCGCCGCTTGCGCACGGGCGGAGGAAGATCCGCCAACTGCCGCGCCCGCCTCGCGGCGACGGCCCGTGCCTCGACCTCGGGGTCGATCCCCTCGTCCGCCAGTGCGCGGCGCACCGCCTCCTCCGCGGTCCGGCGCTCCACGCCCTGCGCCAACAGATCCCGGAGCAGCCGCGCCGGTCCCTGGCCGCGCGTCGCCCGCAGGGCTGCGTACTGCTCCGCGTAGCGGCCGTCATCGAGCAACCCGCGCACCGTGAGCCGCTCCAGGGCGGTGTCCACAGCCGCCGGCGGGTGCTGTTTCTTCACGAGCCGCCGCCGTAGGTCCACCCTGGCGTGCGCCCGGCGTGCGAGGGCGCGGAGGGCCGCCCGCTCGGCGCCCTCCACGTCGGCCAGCTCGCGCAGCCGGTCGAGCACCACGGGCGCGAGCTCCGCGCCGAGCCGAAGGCTCAGTGGCTCGAGTGCGATCCCGGGGAGCGACGCGAAGCGCCCCCGATCCACCTCGACCAGCCGATAGCCCGGCTGGCGTGGATCGGGGGCGAGTCCGGTGAGGGTCGGCACTCACTCCTCGGGGGCAGAGGCCTCCTCGTCGGCCGCCACCACGACGGACTTCACCCCGAGGTGCTCTTTCACTTTCGCCTCGACCTCGACCGCGAGGTCGGGGTGGTCTTTGAGATACAGTTTCGCGTTTTCGCGGCCCTGGCCGATCCGCTCCTTGCCGTACGCGTACCACGCGCCGGACTTCTCGATGATCCCCGCTTCCGCCGCGATGTCCACCAGCAGCGCCTCGTGGCTGATCCCCTCGTCGAACATGATGTCGAACTCGGCCTGCCGGAACGGTGGGGCGACCTTGTTCTTCACGACCTTGACCCGGACGTGGTTGCCGATGACCACCTCACGCTCTTTGACCGGACCGATGCGCCGCATGTCGAGCCGGACCGACGCGTAGAACTTGAGCGCCCGGCCGCCGCTGGTCGTCTCGGGATTGCCGAACATGATCCCGATCTTCTCGCGCAGCTGATTGATGAAGACCACGGCTGTCCGCGAGCGGTTGATCGCCCCCGCCAGCTTGCGCAAGGCCTGGCTCATCAACCGCGCCTGGAGGCCCGGCAGCGAGTCTCCCATTTCCCCCTCGATCTCCGCTTTCGGCACCAGCGCCGCGACGGAGTCGATGACGACGACGTCCACGGCTCCGGACCGCACCAGAATCTCCGTGATTTCGAGCGCCTGCTCCCCCGTGTCCGGCTGGGAGACGAGCAGGTTGTCGATGTCCACGCCCAGCTTCTTGGCGTACTCGACGTCGAGTGCATGCTCGGCGTCGATGTACGCGGCCGCCCCGCCCTGGCGCTGGGCGTTCGCGACCACGTGCAGCGCCAGCGTGGTCTTGCCGCTCGACTCGGGGCCGAAGATCTCCGTCACTCGCCCCCGCGGGATGCCGCCGATCCCGATCGCCGCGTCAAGGTTGATCGCGCCCGTCGGGATGATCTCGACCCGCACCCGCGGCGAATCGGCCCCCATCCGCATGATCGCGCCCTTGCCGCAGGTCTTCTCGATCTGGGTGATGGCGAGGTTGAGGGCTTTTCTGCGCTCGTCCGAGAGCTGCGGGACTTCCTTATCCGCCGCCATGAGTGTCCTCGACATGGGTTGGGAGCCTCGTTGGATGAGGCCCGAATATACACCGAAGCCCCGGTTATCGCCATCCGGGGCGGAACGCGTCGGCCACGTGCTCCAGCCTGCCGTCCACGATCGCGATGCAGTCGAAGCGGTAGATGTCCGCTGGCTTCCCGAAGCGATCCACCCAGACCCGCGCCGCCTTCACCAGCTCGCGCCGCTTTGCCCCCGTCACCGCCTCGAGCGGGCTGCCGAACGCCGTGCCCCGCCGAGTCTTCACCTCCACGAACGTCACCAGGTCACCCTGTCGCGCGATCAGGTCGATCTCCGTGTGCCCGACCCGAAACCGATGTGCGACGATTGTGCATCCTCGCGACAGGAGGTAGCGGATCGCCTGCTCCTCCCCGGCGATCCCGCGCCGGTGGCGCTCGTCGGTCCAGTCCGAGGGATC
>Ga0209761_1002347_pt1 | contig 12437 bp, 13 predicted proteins | sample GraSoi013_1_40cm_4_FD_185818 | JGI IMG/M metagenome (GOLD analysis project Ga0209761, IMG submission 185818) | Grasslands soil microbial communities from the Angelo Coastal Reserve, California, USA - Sample 09_25_2013_1_40cm (SPAdes) (version 2) | ecosystem: Environmental > Terrestrial > Soil >... | reverse complement strand
CCAGCCCAACCTCGCGTTGATCCCGACTTTTTTAGACCGGGTCCGTTCGTCCCGGGGATGCACAGCAGCGCGATCATCACCCTTCTGAAGGTTGATCCGACCCATGAGCGAATATTTGTCGGTGAGGCCGGCACCAACAGACTGCTGATCTTCGACTGGAAGCGCCAGCTGCTTTCGACGCTCACCTTGGGCAGTCCTCCGACCGACTTGATCGTAGAGAACGAGCACGTCCTGGTGCTGGAGTCCGGCATCCTCAGCCCCAATGATCAGCCCAGGGGCAGTCTCGTGCAATACGATTTTCCCGGTCATGATTCGCTGCGATTCAACGGAATCCTCATCGATTCGCTGTTGCGGCCCGTCTTCGTCGAGTCATTTGACTTTGCTGGGGATGGCCGGAACGACTTTCTCATCTGCGAATTCGGCGACAACCGTGGGCGACTGGCGCTCTATCGGTACGATGGCTCGAAGTATGCGCGGCAGGTGCTGGATCCGAGTCCGGGCGCCATCCGGTTCGAAATACGGGACATGACGGGGGATGGGCATCCGGACATCGTGGCGCTGTTCGCGCAGGGTGATGAGCGGATTGTGCTGTTCGAAAATGATGGGAAGGGAAATTTTCCGGAACCGCACCGCGTACTGGCACGGTTTCCGCCGGTGTACGGCTCGATGTACTTCTCCATGCATGATTTCAACGGTGACGGAAAGCCGGACATCGTGTACGTGAACGGCGACAATTTCGACTATTCCCGTGTGCTCAAGCCTTACCATGGGATCAGGATCCTGGAAAACGACGGCAAGAATAACTTCGTCGAACGCTACTTTTTTCCCGTGTACGGAGCGGCCAGGGCAGCAGTGGCTGATTTCGACAGGGACGGCGATCTCGATATTCTGATAACCAGCAATTTTGCGGATTCTGCCAGACATCCCGAACGGGGCATCATGTTTCTGGAGAACACCGGTCGGTACAAATTTCAACCATATGCATTTTCCATCGCCGCCGGCAGTCAGTGGAATCTGATGGCAACGGGTGATCTGAACAAAGACGGTTGGCCGGACGTCATCATTGGCGCCATGAATCTGGGAGACATTGCCAACCTTCAGCGAAGGATCACCGGACAACCGTTGGAGGGCGGGAAAGATCCCATCCTGTTCTTTGAGAACAGGATGCAGGTGAGGTCAAACGAAAGAAGGCGCTGAGTGCCGCGCGGCTACTTGATCCGGCAGTTCGAAACCGCGTGGAAGCTGACCAGCCTTCACCTCGACGGACTCACCACCGCGGAGTGCCTGTGGCTCCCAGCTCAGAAGGGGTTGCACGTGCATCAAGCCCCCGATGGACGCTGGCGCGCCGATTGGCCGGATCACGAGGGATATGACGTCGGGCCGCCGAGCATCGCGTGGCTGACGTGGCACCTCGGCTTCTGGTGGTCGATGGTGCTCGACCACTCATTCGGCGACGGGGTGCTCTCACGCGAGCGCGTGTCGTGGCCTGGCACTGCCGACGACGTACGCGAGTGGCTCGGCCGGCTCCGGGGACGGTGGCAAGGGGTCCTTGAGCAGGTCAGCGACGACGACCTGCAATCCACGCAGCGGACGCGATGGCCCTTCCGGGACTGTCCGTTCGGTGATGTCATCGCATGGGTCAATGTCGAACTCACGAAGAACGCCGCCGAGATCGGCTACGCACGCTTCCTGTACGCGGCCCGCCACGGGCCTTAAGCACGAGCCATGATCGTCCGCGTCGTCACACCAGGTGACGCTCCCGCCTGGCTCCGCTTGAGGCGCGCGTTGTGGCCTGATCACGCCGAATCCGAGCACGCCGCCGAGATCACGGAGTTCCTCGACGGGCACGCACGGGAGCCGCTCGCCGTTCTCGTCGCCGCGGATGGGGCCGATCAGCTCATTGGTTTCGCCGAGTTGTCGATCCGTGCTTACGCCGAGGGCTGCCATACCGACCGCGTCGCCTACCTCGAAGGCTGGTACGTCGCACCCGAGGCTCGCGACAACCAGGTCGGGCGTGCGTTGATCGCAGCCGCCGAGGGTTGGACACGGGCTCAGGGGTGCGTGGAGCTCGCGTCCGACGCCGAGCTCACGAACGACGCGAGCGCGGCTGCTCACAAGGCCGTAGGCTTCATGGAAGTCGGGCAGGTTCGCTGCTTCCGAAAGGACCTCTAGCTCGGCGCACCCAGGAATCAAGGTTGTCTGTTGAGGAGGATTGCGTGAGCCATACGATCAAAGTCATCGCCGGAGGCTTCGTTCTTCTCGCCGTGTGCCTCCTGATCGGGCGTTGGATTGGCGGTCCCACTCCCGCCGCAGGACTCGCGACCGCGGCAAAAGTCTTTATCCCACTCTGGTTCATCGCGGCCGGCATCAACATGTGGGTCGGAGTCGCCCAGGCTGATTACTCGGTCGCAGACGAGGCGCCCATTTTCCTCATCGTTCTCGCGGTTCCCGTCGCGGGGGCGCTCGTGGCCCTGTGGTGGTTGTCACGCCGGTAGCGCGCCGCTCTTCCGCTTGTCGCTCCGGCGCTGCATCATCTCGATGCTCCCTCACCACTCCTTGGAGGTTCTATGCGTGCTATCGGCCTCTCGGCGTGCTTCATGCTCTCGGTCGCTCCCGCAATGCATTCTCAAGCCGCCCCTGCCCCCGCGGCCAAGCCCGCCGGGCTGCACTGGGGACCGGCGCCGGCTGTCTTTCCCAAGGGCGCGAAGATGGCCGTCGTGAGCGGTGACCCCAGCAAGGCGGCGCCCTTTACCGTCGAGCTGTCCATGCCGAACGGCTACAAGATCCCGCCGCACTTCCATCCCACCGACGAGACCGTCGAAGTCAAGAAGGGCACGCTCTTCGTCGGCATGGGTGATACGTTCGACGCAGCGAGCGCGAAGCCGATGAAGGCCGGGGAGAAGGGGTCCCTGCCCGCTAACGCACACCACTTCGCCGCCGTCAAGGGCGCGACCCTCATTGCCGTGAGTGCCATGGGGCCCTTCGCGATGACGTACGTCAATGCTGCGGACGATCCTCAGAAGCAGGTCGCCAAGCCATGATGTGAGGAGTGGCATCATCCAAACGTTGTCGATGACGCACGCCGCAAGGCCGCCCCACGTCTCGCTGGCCGATCACTTCGCGGACCCCGGCGCGGCCAGGCACCCCCTGCGCCTTCGCCTCACGTCGGGCGAAGAGTTCGAGTGCCACACACCCTGCTTTGACGTTGATCAACTCGTCCTCGTCGTCACGACGTTCGAAGGCATCGCTCGGCGGGTTCGGCCTGCGGAAATCGAGGCCCTTTACGAGCGGCGCCCCCTCTGGCCAGCCTATGCCAGCCTCGGCTTGGTAACGGTGATCCCGGGGGCGGCCATCAGTGCGCTCGTGGTCCCGCTCGTGTCGCCGCTCTCCGCCCTCGACGGAGCCTGGTTCGGAGCTCTCGGCGGCATCGTCGCCGCCGCCACGTTGCCGTGGTTCCTCCCCAGCGTGAGCCCGTCCGTATACGCGCGGCTGCTCGAGCGCCTAGGCTCCTTCGCGTCCTGGCGCACGGTCTTCTCCAAAGCCGACGCCTGAGTGATACCCAGCCGCCGTCAACGACCACCATACCCATCATGTCAAAGGTGAAAATCGGGATCATCGGCTCCCGCTTTCAGGCGGATTGCATCGCGGGCGCCGTGAACGCCATGCCGGAAGAAAGCGAGCTCATTGCCGTGGCCTCGCCGAGCAAGGGTCACGCGGCGGGCTTCGCGCAGCGGCACGGCATCTCACGCGTGTACACCGACTACCACGATCTGCTGCGCGATCCGGACGTCGAGATGGTCTCGATCACGGCGCCCAATCGGCTGCATGCGCAGATCGCGATCGACGCCGCCAAGGCCGGCAAGCACGTGGTCTGCGAGAAGCCGCTGTGCCTGACGATCGAGGAAGCCGACGCGATGATCGACGCGTGCCGCAAGGCGGGCGTGCTGCTGCTCTACGCCGAAGAGCTGTTCTTTGCGCCAAAATACGTGAAGGCGAAGCAGCTGGCCGACGAAGGTGCATTCGGTCGCGTGCACCTGGTGAAGCAGGGCGAGAAGCACTCGGGCCCGCACTCCGATTGGTTCTGGGACGTGGAGCAGTCGGGCGGCGGCGCGGTCATGGACCTCGGATGCCATGGAATCGCATTCTGCTGGTGGTTTCTCGGCAAACCGAAAGTCCGGACCGTCTACGCGCAGCTCGCGACGCAGGTGCACCAGGCGCGCACCCAGGGCGACGACGAAGCGGTCACGATCATCGAATTCGAGAACGGCGCCATCGGGATGGTGGAGAGCAGCTGGAATCGGCCCGGCGGGATGGACGACTGCATCGAGGTGTTCGGCGACAAAGGCCAGACCTATGCCGACCTGCTCATGGGCAACGCGCTCCCGACGTACTCGGAGGCGGGGTTCGGGTATGCCGTGGAAAAGGCCGCGACAACCCGGGGCTGGACCTACCCCGTGTTCGAGGAGCATTGGAACTACGGCTTTCCCCAGGAGATGCGGCATTTCGCGCGCTGTGTGCGCGGCAAGGAGACGCCGATCTCCGACGGCGAGACGGGACGCGTGGTGCAAGAGGTCCTCTACGCCGCATACGCGTCGGCCGGATTGGGCCGAAAGGTCACGCTGCCGTTCCGCCCCAAAGGCATCGCGAAACCGATCGACCTGTGGAAGATGCCGGAACGCACCCAGGCCGCGCTCTGAGGGTGGCTCCGCCCCCCGTCCTGTCACGCTTCGCGGTCGTGCTGCTCGACATGAACGGCACGCTCCTGTTCGGCGGCGACCGCTTCGGCCCCGAGCAAGACTACGCCGCGACATACCGCGCCCTTGGCGGACGCCGGCTCGCAGCGGGAGTAGTGCAGGGAACGATCGCGGCATGCTATGAGACCATGGGAGCGATCTACGAGGATCCGGCGCGCTGCGACTCCTTCCCCCAGGTATTGGAAACTCTCCGCGAGCTCCCTGCCGGACGTGACCTGCCGGAGGCGGAGCTGGAGCTCCTGGAGCGCGTCATCGCGACGCATGAGCTGGGGCGCATCCCCGACGCCTACGCACGGGCGATCACCCGCCTGGCCGCCGCGCACCGCCTCGGCCTGGTCGCGAACATTCTGTCCCGCAAGGGACCGTGGCTCGAAGAATTCGCGCGGGCCGGGGTGCTGCACTGCTTCGCGACCACCGTCTTTTCCTCGGACGGCTCGAGCATCAAGCCCTCCCGCAAACTGTTTGACCAAGCGGTGACCGCCCTCGCCGCGCCCAGGGCCGAGGTGGTGTTTGTGGGTGACAGCCTGCGCTGCGACATCGGCGGCGCGACCGCCGCGGGATTGGCCACGGTCTGGATCGACCGCACGGGCCAGGGGCGTCAGGCTCGTGATCCCCAACCCAGCTTTGTCGTTCGTGATCTACTCGAACTGGTCGGATGACCGCGTCGTCGTCCCTGGTCCGCCGCTTCGGCCTACTTCACGCCACGGCGCTCAACATGACGAACATGATCGGGATCGGACCGTTCATCACGATCCCCCTCCTCATGTCCGCGCTGGGTGGTCCGCAAGCGATGCTTGGCTGGCTCGTCGCCCTGGTGATCGTCGTGTGCGACGGCATGGTCTGGAGCGAGCTGGGGGCGGCGATGCCGGGGTCCGGCGGCTCCTTCGGGTATCTGCGCCACGGCTATGGCGCGGCTACGGTGGGCCGCCTGATGGGCTTTCTCTTCGTCTGGCAGTTTGTGCTCAGTGGCCCGCTCGAGATCGCATCCGGGTACATCGGCTTCGCGCAGTACCTCGGCTACATCTGGAAGGGGATCACGGCGCGCCAGACGATGGTCGTCGTCACCGTCATCGGGCTCGCGAACCTGGCACTCCTGTACCGGCGGATTACGTCGATCGCGACCATCACCGTCGCGCTCTGGACGGGAACGATCGTCACGGTGATCGTGGTGGTCGTCACCGGTGCCCGGCATTTCGACTCCAGAGTCGCCTTCGACTTTCCGTCGGGCGCGTTCACCTTCTCCTTGGCCTTTCTCCTGGGCCTGGGGGCCGCGTCGCGGATCGGCGTCTACGACTACCTCGGCTACTACGACGTCTGTTACATCGGCGACGAAGTCGAAAATCCCGGTCGGGTGATCCCCCGGTCGATTGTGATCAGCACCGTGGCGGTCGCGGCGATCTACCTCGCGATCAATCTCTCGATTATCGGCGTCGTCCCGTGGCGGGACTTCGTCCCGGCCGAGGCACGCCCGCAATCCAGCTTCGTCGTGTCGATCTTCATGGAACGGACGTACGGCCCGGGGGTCGCGACGCTGTTCACGGCGATGATCCTCTGGACCGCGTTCGGGTCGGTCTTCGCCCTCTTGCTGGGGTACTCGCGCGTGCCGTATGCCGCGGCAAAGGACGGCTACTTCTTCAAGGTGTTCGCGCGCCTGCATCCGTCCCAGGGATTTCCCAGCGTCTCGCTGGTCGTGCTGGGCGTCCTCTCCATCCTTGCCGGGTTCGTGTCGCTGGGCATGGTGATCGATGCGTTGATCACGACGCGGATCCTCGTGCAGTTCATCGGGCAGATCGGGGCGGTGACGTTGCTGCGCCGGCGGGCGCCGGACATGCCGCGGCCGTATCGGATGTGGCTCTATCCGCTGCCGAGCCTCGTCGCGCTGCTGGGATGGATCTTCATCTTCGCCACGACGCCGCCGCTGGTGGTCGCGGTTGGACTAGGCGCGCTGGTGCTCGGTGTGGTGTGTTTCGCAGCATGGTCGTGGAAAGGGCGGACCTGGCCGTTCGACGCACGAGACGCAGGGGAGCGGACCGTCACGCCCTAGCCCGTACCCGGCTTGCGTCCCTGGCCATTACGCCCGCAGGTTACTCGGCATCCGTCCGTCCACACCGGGAGAGCCCATGCTTCGAGTCTGCTGCGCCGCCGTGAGTGCGCTCGCCGCGTTGTCTGGCCTACCGTGCGTGGCTCAGGTCACGGCACGTCGCGCAGTCGCGATCGTCGGGACGTGGCGCCTCGAGAGCGTCGTCGATACACCTTGCCGGACGGATCGCTGTACAGTTGGCTCGGTGCACGGCCCACGGGCGAGATCCGCTACGATGCCACGGGGCACATGGCGGTGCAATTCATGCGGGATCCCCGGCCCACCGTCAGGGCAGGCACCGCCCGCGAGGCAACGCCCCAGGAGCTCCGCGCCCTGTACGACGGGTACTATGCGTACTTCGGTCGTTACGAGCTGAATGCGCGGGGGGATTCTGTCGCGCACTTCATCCATGCCAGCTTACACCCGGAGGAGGTCGGCCTGGTCTATCGACGCGCCGTCCGTGTGGACGCGGATCGTCTCTTCCTCGCCTTGCAATTCGTGGATGCATCCGACCGGTTACTGCACCGTCGTTCTGTCACCTTCACCCGGGTTCGTTGACGGCCATGCATCGGTCTGCGTTGATTCGCCTCGGGCCGCTGGGCTTGTTGCTCACGCTGGCCACCGCTGTCCCGGGCGACGCCCAGACGACGGCCCCTCCCGGATTGGCCGATCAGTGGTTCGTCACCAGCGATAGCGTCCGGCTCCACTACCTCAGCGGAGGATCCGGTCCCACGATCGTCTTCGTGCCGGGTTGGACCATGCCGGCTGAAATCTGGGAGCCGCAACTCTGGTACTTCGTTGGGTCCCACCGCGTCATCGCCCTGGACCCCCGCTCGCAGGGCGCGTCCGACCGGGTCAGCGAGGGGAATTTCGTCGATCGTCGCGCCCAGGACGTTCACGAGCTCGTGCGCCACCTCGGGGCACAACACGTGGTCCTGGTCGGCTGGTCCCTCGGTGTGGTGGAGGTGCTGCGGCTGGTCGAGCGCTTCGGCACCGCGGACATTACCGGCCTCGTCCTCGTGGATGGCCTGATCTGGGTCACCCCGAACTCCAGCGTTGCGGCGATGTTCGACTCCATGCTCGTCCATCTCCTGCGTAACCGTCGCGCATTTACCGCGAGCTTCGTCCGCGGCATGTATCGGACACCGCAGGACCCGCGATACCTGGAGCGCATCACGCGCGCCGCGCTTTCCACACCGACACCGACGGCGTACACGCTCTTGGCGAGCGCGTACGCCGTGGGGCGCCGGGACTGGCGCTCGGCGCTCGGTCGGGTCGACCGGCCGGTGCTGTGCGTGGGAACGGGATTCATGCGCGAGACGGCTGATACGGTGCGCGCTCGCGTTCGCGACTCGGAGGTCGAGATTTTCGAGCGGGCCGGTCACGCCGTGTTCGTTGACGAACCGGAGCGCTTTAACAGAGTGGTGGAACGGTTCGTTCAGCGGCTGCGTTAGTCCGCGTTTCATTCAAGAAGATTTGACCTGAGGAAAGCCATGAGCCGCGCCTCAGCGACGGAGCCAGGAAGGGTAGGGGACGGCGTGGCCTACCTAGCCTAGCCCCGAATGGTCTTCGAGGCCTCGTCCCACGACACCGTGCTCTTCCGGAAATACGACTCATTCGCCATGTGGCAGGCCAGCGCCGCGTGGTGACCGAACACCGCGTCCTCCGTCACCGGCTTCCGGGTGCGCACGGCCTCGAAGAACGTCCACAGATGTGTCCGCGTGTCGTCGAACTCGGGCCCGCTGAACGAGATCGATTCGGCCAGCGCCGCGTGGCCAAGCTTCGGATCGTGTTCCTGATGCCATTGCGCGACGTATGCCTCACGCATCGCCCGGGGAAAGCTGCCGGCGTAATAGCTTGGCGCCGTATCCTGGCCGGTTTGTGGCGTGTAGCTCAGGTTGGAGCCGGTCAGCTCCAGAATGCCCTGGGCGCCCTGGAAGCGGTACGACTCCGGCATCTCCGTCCCGAGATTGAGCCGCATGTACACCGGTAGCTCTCCGTAGTAGTAAAGCACGGCGTGCACGTCGGGCATGTTGCGCCCGTCCTTCCAGCGCCGGATGCCACCGACCGCCGCAGCCTGCTTGGGCGGCTCGTTGATCCCCAACACGAACATCATGCCGCTGATCAGGTGAACCAGGAGGTCGCCGGCCACGCCGGTGCCGTACTCTTTCCAGCAGCGCCAGCGCGCGAAGATGGTGGGATCGAACGCTCGCCTGGGAACCGTGCCCTGCCAGGTATCCCAGTCCAGATTCCGCGGTGACAGATCGGGCGGTGGTGGGTACTGCCACGCGCCGGTGGGATCGTTGCGCCCGAGCCATCCTTCGACGAGCATCAGATCGCCCAGTGTTCCCTGCGCAATCAGCTCTCTGGCCTTGGCGCAGATCTGGGAGCTGACGCGCTGCGAGCCGATCTGCACGATGCGTCCGGTCTTCTTCGCCGCGTCGACCATGGCCACGCCGTCGGCCGGGCTGTGCGACATCGGCTTCTCGCAGTAGATGTCCTTGCCCGCGCTCACCGCGTCCACGACCACCTGCTTGTGCCAGTGATCGGGAACGGCTGCGACGATGCAGTCGATGTTCTTGTCGTCCAGGAGCGCCTGATAGCGGCGCGTGACCGGCAGATCCGCTCGCACGATCTCCCGGGCCAGCGTCTGCCGGCCGTCGTACAGGTCGCACGCGGCGGCACATTCCACGCCCGGCAGCCTGATCGACTCGGCCAAGAGGCCGGATCCCTGCATCCCAACGCCGATCATGCCGAAGCGAACCCGGTCACTGGCCGGAACGGCCTGGGCGACGGGCATGAGACTGTGGGGCTTCGGTACGATCGTGTGCGCGGCGAACGATGCGCCGGCGGCAGCCGCGCTCATGCCCAAAAACTTACGGCGCGAGCAGTTGTTCTCTTTCACGTCGTCTCCAAGGTCACGTGGGTTGATCGGTAACCGCACGGGTCATGCGTCGACCCATTATGCATCATGGAGCGCACAGCCCGATAGACTCGGGCCTCCTTGCGCCCGCCACCGGTATGCCCGCAGTTTCATGTCGCCATGCGCACCAGCTTCGCGCTCTTGGTCCTTGTCGCCACGGCGCCGCCGGGGCTCGCGCAGTCCGAGGATCAGCTGCGGACCTTCTTCGAAGGGAAGACGGTCCGGGTGAAGATCGAAATGCCCGGGACGGAGGACGGGGTGGACGTCTATCCCGGCACGGCGCATCCGATCGACTTCCCCAAGCACGCCACTCGCCTGAAGCGAGCCGGGACGGCATTGCGCCGGGGCGACGACGTGCTCGTCACCAAGGTGAAGGTCAAGAAGGATCTGATCGAGTTCCAGCTCGCGGGCGGGGGTTACGGGACGTTCGGCGACGACGATAACCCCAACGTTTTCGTGCCCGCCGCGTCCAAGACGGAGCGGGAGAAGAACCTGGAAAAGGATCTCGAGAAGACGACCGACCCGGCGCGACGCCGCACGATGCGCGAGGAGCTCGATGCGCTGAGACGGGACCGTGAGCGGGAAGACGCCCACAACGAAGCCGAAGCCGCTCAGGCGCGGCAAGCGAAGGAGGCGAACATCCGGCAGCGGCGGCTGGAAGGCGGATCGCGCTTCAACCTCCGCTACAAGCCGGTCGTTCCGGCCGAAGCGCTCACACCGGACGGCGTGATGCAGGCGCTCGCGGAGTACGTGAACTTCTCATCATTTGGCGCGGAACCAGCACCGGGCCCGCACGCGGCCCGGCTCGATGAGCTGCGAAAGGGGCTCACCGTCGAGGAGGTGGACGCCCTGTTGGGGCGCCCCGAGGCGATCTCCCAACGGACGGAAGGGACGCTCAAGGTGAGCACCTCCACGTATCGCACGCGCGACCGGGGCATCACGGCGGAGTTCGTCGAGGGTGTGCTGATTCGATTCACGATCACCTCGCCCTAAGCGGCTGTGTCGCCTGGACGGGCGCGACTACGTGAGACCTTAGGCGAGAAGGATGAGCCGCGGGGGCAGTCCGCCCGGCGACATCACCGAGCGTCGTAGCTGGTCTTGTGCGGCCTCGCGCGTAAGCCCGGCCAGCCACCGTCCCACCGTCTGTTCCCGTGCGTTGAACGACGCCGCGCGCCGCCACGCTTGACGCAGCGTGGCCGCGACCGTCACATCCGCCGCATCCGGATTCAATAGCAACGTATAGGCGATCGCGTACAGCGTCATGCCGTGCCGCGCGTCCAGCTCCGCGAGTGCGGCACGATCGCCGAGCGCGGCGATCCGCTCGACGAGGACGGCATCGGGTGCCAGGTCCGTCGATGTGGCGCAGGCTTCGGCGCTGGCTGGCATCAGCTCCCCTGAACGGTATTCGGGATCGGAATGTGCACAGGCATGGCGCGCACGGCCGTAATAAAGAGCACGCCACTGAGACACGGGTCACGGCGTGGCAGCCCGCGTCGCCGTGCGCCGGTGACCGCGGTCACATGGCAAGCGTGACCAGCTTGACTGGCTGCTGCCCGATTCTTCATATGTAGGCACTCTCCGGCGGTGACCACGATGACCCACGAAGTCGTGCGGGCGGATCCGCTGTTGCGCAGGCGTGCGGTGGCGATGCTCGTGGGGGCGGGTGTGCTCGGCGCCGCCGCAATTCAGTGGGGTCGAGTTTCATGAACGCCATCTACGCCGAGAAGCGCCTGATCCTCAACAACGGCAGCCATCGCGCCTTTACCCTGCGGCAGATGGGCGTCACGCACGTGCCGTGCATCGTCCAGCACGTGTCGTCGCGCGACGAGCTCGACGTGGTGGCCTCGTCGTCGGTCCGGCGCAATCCCGATCTCTACCTCAAGCACGTCCGGCCCCCGATGCTCAAGGACTACTTCGATCCACAGCTCCGTATGGTGCTGCCGGTGCATCGGCGCCTGCGCCAGATCACGGTGCGCTTCGAGGTCGAAGAGGATTTCGTGCCGGCGCTGTGACGGTTGCGGGCGACGGCCGCCCGCCACCATATTCGCACATTCATGGCCGATCTCCGCGCGGCATTGGGGCACGCGCTCGAGCCCGCGTACCGGGTGGAGCGCGAGGTGCGACCCGTCGGCAACTGCCGCATGTTCGTAGCGCTCGAAAAGTCCGCCGGCGACAGCCTTCTGGTGAAGGTGCTGCCCGGCCCGTTGTCGCTTGCCCTCGACTCCGGTCGATTCGAGCAGGAGATCGGGCGGCTCGGACGACGGCTCCAGCATCCGGGTCTCGTGGCGCCCCGCGGCGCCGGCCGGGCGGGATCGCTGGTCTACCACACCAGGACGTTCGTCGAGGGCACCACCTTGCGGGCCTGGCTCGCGCGCCACGGCGAGCTGCCGTTGCGACGTGCCGTGGAGGTGCTGCGGGATGTCCTCGTCGCGCTGGCCCACGCGCATGCCGAGGGCGTCGCCCACGGCGATTTGAAGCCCGAGAACGTGCTGCTCGCCGACGGACAGGCGCTGGTCGCCGACGCGGGGATTCTCGGTGCGTTGGCGCAGGCCCTCACCGGCGACGGCGGCGGGGCGGCTACGACAACGCTGTGCGCGGCCGACTACCTGGCGCCCGAGCGGCGGGCCGGCCAGCCCGCCCCGGCCCCGCGGGACGACATGTTCGCCGTGGGGGTCCTGGT
>Ga0209761_1002346_pt1 | contig 12437 bp, 11 predicted proteins | sample GraSoi013_1_40cm_4_FD_185818 | JGI IMG/M metagenome (GOLD analysis project Ga0209761, IMG submission 185818) | Grasslands soil microbial communities from the Angelo Coastal Reserve, California, USA - Sample 09_25_2013_1_40cm (SPAdes) (version 2) | ecosystem: Environmental > Terrestrial > Soil >... | reverse complement strand
GCATGAAACAGATCGACTTCTTCAGATGTTGAAACTCGATGGATTCAGGACTCCCACCGATGTAAGTTTTGAGCTTTCTATCTCAGCTATGGCTCGTGCTCGCGTTGACCGTCTGTGGCAGGATTTGGGTCTCACTAAGAAAACTGTTGTAGCGATAGGCCCCGGTTCGAATATGCCGGTGAAACGGTGGGATGAAGACAGGTATCGAGAACTTGGCTTACGGATGGCAGCATGTAGGGAGATGCGACTACTGGTACTGGGGGGGCGGAGGACCACCCTCTGTGAGAACTGCTCTGTGAAGTCAGGAACGGCATAGGATATAACTTGTCCGGCCAAACTTCCTATATGGAGTCTGCTGAGGCGCTCAAACGGTGCAGACTCTACGTAGGCAATGACAATTGTGCCGCGCATCTGGCTGCAGCAGTAGGTACGCCATGTGTTACTATTTTTTCTTCCCGGGATCTGCCAGGGGTATGGTATCCATACGGGAACGGCCAAACCGTCTTTCGCAGAGGTGTGGAGTGTCAGGGGTGCATGCTGGACGAGTGCGTAAACGAGAAGATGAAATGCATTCGAAGCGTGACTGTCGATGAGGTGTTTTCCGCGTGTGGTAAGTATCTCGGCTGATGGCCATCTTTGGTCCTTCAATGTCTCAACCAATCGCTTGTTTGATACTCCGCATATGAAAGTTGTTATACTGCTCCCCTTATCGGTACAGCCTCCGTAAGCGCCGTCGTCCCACATGGCCTTGCAAGGAGATCGTCACTGACAGGGCTTCCCAGCAACAGAGGGCACCCGTGGATTATCACAAACATACCAATGCAGGTCAATTGGAAGAACGCAAACTTAGGGAAATTGAGCACTCGCGAGTGCTAAGAAGCATTCTGCACGGTTATGAGCGCGATAGCGACACAAATCCTCCCGAAGAACCACCTAATATCAAATATTATTCGGTCGCCCAAAGCAGTGAAGAGTACTTCTTCGAGTGGCTGCGACAGAGATGTAAAGGAGTCAAGGCACTAGATTACTGCTGTGGTAGCGGTGAGAATGGCATCTTTATGGCAAAGTGTGGCGCGGATGTGATTGGGATTGATATCTCTCCGGATGGAATCGAGAAGGTTAGTTTGAATGCGCGGCAGGAGGGTGTGACACCAAATTGTATTTTCCGAGTAATGGATGGCGAGGCTATGGATTTCCAGGATAATACCTTCGACCTCATTGTTGAGTCTGGCGCACTGCATCATCTGGATTTTCAGAGAGCAGTGTCCGAGTTAAGGAGGGTCGTCAAGCCGAGCGGCGAAATTCTTTGTATCGAGGCCTTGCGGCACAACCCCTTTATACACCTCTATCGCATGAAGACGATGTATCTGCGAACCCAATGGGATGTGGAACACATACTTGGTGTCGAACACCTCGATATGGCTAGAAATTATTTTGGCGAAGTTAGCGCAAAATTCTTCCACCTTTTTGTCCTGGCCGCCGTGCCATTCCGGAAGACGAGAATATTCACGCCGCTCCGCCAATTCCTGACTCGGGTTGACGAGACCATTTTGAGGAAACCAATTATAGGCAAGTATGCGTGGATAATGATTTTTACCCTCTCCAAGCCAAAGAAGGTATAGGACTCACAGTAATTAAGTGGGGCAGTACAGAGTGATTCGTCTGGTAACAGAGGCGTATTCGCAGAAAGATTGGACTGATATTGTCTCGACGTTCCAGGATCTCAGCCTGTTGCAGACCTGGGAGTATGCGGAGGCGAAGGTGCATGCTGGTCCGTGGAGAGTCGAGCGGGCAACCCTCTGGCAGGATGATCGCGTGGTTGGCGCCGTCCAGTCACTGGTCTGTGAGATTCCCTTGTTTGGCAGTGGCTTTGTGTGGATCAACCGCGGGCCGCTGTGGCGGGGACAATTCGCGTGTGATCGCACAATGTTGATGACAATGCTTGGCGAGCTCCGGAGGTACTGGGTAGAAAAGCATGGTATGTGTCTTTGGGTTGCTCCGCCGCTCTTCCAAAATGAAGAGGATATCGGTCTATTCTCGCGTCATGGATATCATCCAGTCGAAGGAAGTGAAGGCTGGGCTTCGGGGGTTGTAGATCTGTCCCTGCCGGTTGAAATACTTCGTCGGCGTTTACAGCAAAAGTGGCGGAACTGCCTGAACAAGGCGGAACGACTGGTACTCGTGTCTGAATCAGGAACTTCTAGTGACATTTTCTATGCAGTACTGGATGAGTATGAGCAGTTGTTGCGTGAGAGACGATACAAGAGCAGTGTGACAACGTCTTTGTTGAGTCGTTTGCAGGTCTTTCTACCGGATGAGCGGAAACTCTGGGGAGTGAGTGGGAAACAGGGAAACCAGAAACTTGGTGGTCTTCTCATTGCCCGGTATGGGCAAAGGTGCGAATATCTTGTTGGCGCTATCAACGAAATTGGTAGAGCTGTCAATGCAGGGCATTTTTTATTATGGCGAGCCATCTGTCAAATGAAGGAGCTCGGCTACCGCTGGTTTGACATTGGTGGAATGAGTCCGACGGGAACGCCAGCTGGGATTTTCCATTTTAAGAGTGGTTTAGGTGGGGAGCCCTACAAGCTGATCGGCGAATTCGAATGTTTTCATGATGGCCTATTGAATCAAGTGATTCGGTGGTGGGTCCGTCGTGCTCGGCAACTGACTAGTTGATAGGATAACTTGAAAGCGAGCCTGTCTTTGCGCAATGGTCTGGCTATACCGTGGCTACATTGCTACAGACTCATCAAGAAGTTGGCTGGCCCTCCAGCGGTAGGGGCCTTCCGCATCTTAGTCTTCCATCATGTGCCACCACCCCAGCTTTCCGCCTTCGAACGGCTTATACAGTATGTGTTGGATGCACATGGGGTGTTAACGCCGCGTGAAGCTGAAGCAAGGCTTCACGTGAAAGGTCCGTCAATCACAGATGACAGAATCCCTTGTCTCCTAACGTTCGATGATGGTTACGTATCGAACGTAACAGTGGCTAGGACAGTTCTCGATCGGTATGGAATCCAAGCGCTCTTTTTCATCTGTCCGGGTTTGATGGACATTCCGCAAGCACGGCAACGCGAAGCCATTTCCCGGCATATCTTCGAGGGTGAGTTAGATACGGGAAGTATCCCAGATGAAATTGGACTCATGTCTTGGGCAGATGTTCAGTCGCTGGTACAGGCCGGGCATACGATCGGATCGCATGCTTTATTCCATCGGAGACTTTCTAGATTGGCTGATGAAGATCGTCGCGGTGAGATCATAGATTCTGGAAGTTTCCTTGAGGACAGGCTAGAAATTCCAGTCAGGTGGTTTGCCTATCCATTTGGCGATCTTAGAAGCATTGACTCATATTCCTTACGTATCATTGGCGACCGCTATGAGTTTTGCTGCAGCACGCTGCGCGGAGTGAATGCAGTTACAACTCGCCCACTTGAATTGCTGCGTGATCATATTGATCTCTCGGGATCGTTTGCTTATCAGAGGATGAGTCTGGCCGGAGGCCTGGATTTTCGTTACCGGAGAAGCGTGAAGCAGCTTGCATCGCTGATAGATGGAGCTCATTGCCGGTCAAGAACTTATGGGTAGTGTGACAAGAACCCTTGCCGCTAGCTTTCTAGTCCTTCTATTGGGGTCTGGTCCTGGTAGGGCGATGAAGCATGCCTAAATGCTTAATTTGTCATGCCGCAACTGAGCCATTCATGTCATTTGGCAAAATGCCACTGGCAAATGGATTCCTCACCGCTGGTCAGTTTCGCAACGAGTACTTTTTTGAGCTTGTGGTGGCGTTTTGTCCGAGTTGCTGCATGGTGCAGCTTAGTGAACAACCGTCGCGAGAAAAGATGTTCACCCCCAATTATGCTTATTTCTCATCTACTTCAATGTCTATGGCTACCCATTTCGAGATGTTTGCCCAGCAAGTGATAGCCGACTATCTACCTCCGCATGATCCATTTGTGGTGGAGATCGGCTGCAACGACGGAATCTTGCTGGAGCATTTTGGGCAGGTCGGCATTCGCCATCTGGGAATCGAACCATCGGCTAACGTGGCACAGGTCGCCATCAATAAAGGCCTTCGCACGCTACTACGATATTTTGACGAAGATCTGGCACGCGAGATCGTGGCCGAGTATGGACAGGCGGATGCAGTTCTGGGTGCCAACGTGCTGTGTCACATTCCTTACCTTCATTCGGTTGTTGCAGGGATCAAGACTCTGCTCAAGCCAGGTGGTGTACTCGTGTTCGAAGATCCGTATCTTGGCGATATACTCGAACAGACGTCGTACGACCAGATCTACGATGAGCATGCGTTTTACTTCTCCGTGACGGCCGTCAGCCATCTTTTTGAGCGGCATGGATTAGAAGAGGTTGATGTTAGGCCACAGAATGTCCATGGCGGCTCGATGCGCTATGTGGTTGCCCATGAAGGGGCCAGACAACTCTCTGCTGCCGTCAAGGCCCAGCGTGAGCGAGAAAAGGCGCTTGGACTGGAACAGCCGGAGACGTTCGAGGAGTTTGGGCGCAAGACCGAACGATCACGCGACGAGCTGATGGCGCTCCTCTACAAGCTGAAGCGACTGAGCAAGCGCGTCGCGGGCTATGGCGCGACGTCCAAGAGCACGACGGTGATTAACTATTGCGGCATCACTCACGATCTGGTGGAATTCATCAGTGATACGACGCCCATCAAGCAGGGTAAGTTCAGTCCCGGGGCTCATATTCCTGTCCGGCCTTATACAGAGTTCACCTCGAATTATCCGGATCATGCTTTGCTATTTGCCTGGAATCACGCCCGGGAGATCATCCCCAAGGAACGGGGCTTCCAAGCGGCGGGCGGCCAGTGGATTGTGTACGTGCCAAAGGTACAGATTCTGATATGACTAGTGCATCGCAGGGTGCGCGCTAAAGAGATCTGTGCTTGGACAACGCATCAGGAAGGGGAGGGCTATTCACTGACAGTCTCAAGTACAATCGCCGATGCATATCATGGTCGGACCATATTAATCACTGGCGGCCGGGGCTATATTGGATCTGCCCTCACGCAAGCACTCGCTAACGTCCACTGCAAGGTTATATTGCTGGACCGCTCACCGCTTGATGCATGGGTACCAGATCACCGATATGCGGAAATTTCGATTGTGAACGGTGATGTGTCCACGCGTCATACTTGGGATACCGTATTGCCCGGTGTCGATTATGTCTTCCACCTGGCTGGATTAGAGTACGTGCGAAGCTCTGTGTATGACCCGATCCTTGATTTACAATGCAATGCGCTGCCAGTGTTGCACTTGGTTGAGGAATGCCGTAAGCATCGTTATTGCCCTCAAATAGTACTCTCGAGTTCAGCAAATTTGTTTGGTGGTGTTGATTTCTTGCCTGTTGATGAGGACAACCGTGATAACCCTTTGATTCCCTGGGCCGCCCATAAACTTATGGCTGAGAGTTACCTTCGTATTTATGCAGAGAGGCACGGTATCAAATCCATCATCCTTCGCTTGGCTAATGTTTATGGTCCGACCGCACGCCGGTCTGCTATGACCCGTGTCGTCATCAATAAAATGATAGCTGATGCTGTGGCCGGTAAGACGCTCACGCTGTATGACAATCATCATTGCGTACGTGACTATATTTTCCTCGAAGATGTTGTGCATGCTCTCCTCCTGGCCGGTAGCGATAGCGCATTTGTTGACGGCCGCTTCTACGTTATCGGGAGCGGAGAGGGCAAAGCAATTTTAGAGGTGTGCCAACTGATCGCTGACAAGGTCAGTGTGCGGACTGGTCAAAACGTGCCGATCCATTGTGAGGCGTTGGTAAAGACTGACGCGTTTGAGATGCGCAATTTTGTCGCTGATACAACGCGTTTTCGGCAAGCAACCGGCTGGAAGCCAATGATGCAATTAGCGCAGGGGATCGATGCAACCATAGACTCATTGATAATGGCTGGCTCTTTGCAATAGTCCGTGGCTGCCCAGGGGGAATCGTGAACAAGCTGTTTACCAGAGAAGAGTTTGAAGCCTTGCGTGTTCAGGCTGCTGAAGCGATGGCGGCGGATGTGGAATTGCGAAAGAAGGCGCTCGCTCTAATTGTAAGCGCAGATCGTCATTACTGGATTCATCAGACCAGTTGGTTTGGCGAGCCGGTGTTGCAACTGGCTCAGGACATGTTTGCTCTGCAGGAAGTCGTCTTCAAGACTCGACCGAAATTCATCATAGAACTGGGTGTTGCGTGGGGAGGCTCGTTGTTATTTTATTCGACGCTGATGGAGGCTCTTGGTGGTGGGCGTGTTTTGGGAGTTGATACTTACATCCCCGAGCATGTGAAGCAAAAACTAGATTCGTTCGGCAAGCTCTCTGACAGAATTACTTTAATTAAGGGATCCTCCATTGACGAAACAACTTTTAGTCTGGTCAAGTCTCTCGTTGGTGACACACGAGAAGTCTTGGTTATACTTGACTCCTTTCATACCCATGATCACGTGCTGAAGGAGCTGCGGCTCTATTCACGACTGATCGGCGTGGGCCACTATTTGGTTTGTTGCGATACCCACGTGGAGCATATCCCTGAAATCGTAGAAAATCGTCCCAGGCCGTGGGGGTTGGGTAATAATCCTAAGACCGCTCGTGATACTTTTCTCAAGGAGAATGGTAGGTTTGAAGTGGACCAAGTGCTTGAGAACAAGCTTCTCTTAACCCTTCATCCTGGTGGGTACTTGAGGTGTTGTAAAGAGTGAGTTTGCCGGAACGAATGAAGATTGTCGTAACAGGCGCGCTGGGGCACATCGGCTCGCGGTTGATCCGGGAGATCCCTTGCACGTTTCCCGAGGCGGACATCATACTCCTGGATAACCTATCGACTCACCGCTACTGCTCGCTCTTTAACCTGCCCGCAGAGGGCCACTACCGCTTTGTTGAAGCCGATGTGTTGACGGCTGATCTTGGCCGGGTCTTCGATGGTGCCCACGTAGTAATCCACCTGGCGGCCATCACGAACGCTACGGACAGCTTTGAGATAAAAGAGCAGGTCGAGCGTGTCAATTGTTTCGGAACCGAGAGAGTAGCCAAAGCCTGCGCTCGAACCGGCGCTGCACTTATTTTCATCTCAAGCACCAGCGTATACGGCAGCCAAACTGAGCTTGTTGATGAGGATTACCCAATTAGTAATCTACGCCCGCAGAGTCCCTATGCCGAATCCAAATTGAAAGCTGAGCACCTCTTACAGGCATTGGGACAGAGGGAAGATTTGGCCTTTGTCGTGTGCCGGTTCGGTACGATCTTTGGTGTATCCCCCGGAATGCGTTTTCATACAGCGATCAACAGATTCTGTTGGCAGGCGGTCATGGGCCAAGCCGTTACCGTTTGGCGTACTGCTCTGCATCAGCAGCGCCCGTATTTGGACCTGACCGATGCGGTACAGGCGCTGACATTTATTCTGCACCGGAACCTGTTCGATCGCCGCGTGTACAATATTTTGACGCTCAACACCTCGGTTAGTGAAATTGTAGAAAGCGTTTCAGCATATGTTCCAGACGTGTGCGTTCAGTACGTGGACTCGCCAGTGATGAATCAACTCTCTTATTGCGTGATGAGCGATCGTTTTAAGGGCCTGGGCTTTGAATTCAAAGGTGATTTGAAGCGGGAAATTGGCGAGACGATCCACTTATTTAAGGCGCTTACTAATGGTAAGATGGCCGGTGTCATTGTGAGCGAGTGATGATAGATCTCGATTCAGGAATTCCATGACCGCCGAAAACGACCTGACAATTCTCTTGCCGCTTAAGGACAGGGCGCAGTTTACATACCGCTGGATGTCCTACGCGAATAGCATCCGCTTTCCCTTTAAGGTATTGATTGCCGATGGCGGCGCGGATGAAACCGTGCCGAAGGTTCTATCCAACAAAGCAAATTTCCCGAATGTCACCTATGAATACGTACGGTACCCGTATGATCAGACCCACGCTGAGTATTATTCAAAAATGGCTGATGCGCTCTCACGTATCAAGACTCCATTTGTGGTTATGGCGGACAACGATGACTTTTTCATAGCTGAGGGCCTGAGGGCTAACGTTGAGTTTCTGCGTGCGCATTCGGACTATAGCTCGTGTAGTGGCCAAATCGGCGTGTTTTGGATTACGCAATCGGATGCATGTAGTCAGTCCAACAGGGTTTATGGAAAACGAATCGAGTACAAGTGGTGCAGTCGTACTTCACCTGTCATTCAGGAAACTGCAACACAGCGTATTGGAAGCAAAATTTCCGCCGACCGGCTTACCTATTATGACGTGCAACGAACGGAGGCCTTGAGAGCCAAGTTTGAAACGGTGCGAAGGCTTGATCTGAAAAATCTTTATCTTGTTGAATTCCTGCTGACATTTCTAGCAGGAATTGAAGGTAAGATCCAGCGAATCGACGGATTATATCTCATGCGCCAATGGAACTCGCCGGACACCACTGCCGGCAGGTTTGAAGAGAAGTTTGGGGACTATTGGGGGCAGATGCTCGTTGAATCTTGGTCAGATGATTTCACAACATTTCTGAATGTGGTTGCCGCGGCACTTGCTGAAAAAGATAGAATTTCTATGGAAGACGCTCGAGACCACGTCAGGAAATGCTATAAGACGTTTGTTGCGCCCTTTATCATTCAGTGCTTATTGGCAGAGCCCACTGTGACTATAACAATGCCTATCATAGCTCGGATGGTTCAACGTTTGGTTAAACTCGGACCTAACAGTTTAACGAAAAGAACACTCCAGAAACTGTACCGCAGTATACCTTGGATTTCTGTAAATGCTGTAAATGGCGATGAGTTCTTTGCCTATCCATCGTTGATGTATCGCAAAGATTTCAAACCGATTGCTAAGCTTTTAACTCAGAGGCCACCAGTATTCGATTTTTGACCGATGCGCTGCAGATTTCTTGTGAACTGAGCTCAGATCGTGGCCGACAGCACAAATTTGTTTGTAGGTTCGAAGGTGCTCATCACTGGCGGCATGGGCTTTATTGGCTCTAACTTGGCTCGTCGATTGATAGAACAGGGAGCGGAAGTAGTTCTGGTCGATAACCTCATCCCTGAATATGGCGGTAACTTGTTTAATATGGACGGCGGCGAAGGTAAATTCCGGCTTAATATCGCTGATGTTCGCGACGAGCACACCATGAGGTATTTGATTCAGGGTCAAGATTACCTGTTTAACTTGGCTGGGCAGACCAGTCACCTGGACTCTATGCATGATCCCTTTACTGATTTGGACATCAACTCTCGAGCTCAACTTTCCATCCTGGAAGCGTGTCGTAAATACAACCGTACCATTAAGATCGTGTTCGCCAGTACCCGCCAACTTTATGGTCGGCCCGCCTACTTGCCCGTGGATGAACAGCATCGGCGTCGCCCGGTAGATGTAAATGGCATCAATAAGATGGCCGGCGAGGAGTACCACATCCTTTACAACGATGTGTACGGAATTCGGGCGTGTATCCTTCGTCTGACCAACACGTATGGACCGCGCATGCGCATTAAGGATGCCCGCCAGACCTTTTTGGGCCTCTGGATACGGCTCATTCTGGAAGGTAAACCTTTTGAGGTTTGGGGTGGACCGCAGTTGCGCGATTTCACATACATTGATGACGCCGTGGAGGCATTCCTCCTGGCGGCGTCCAGCGAGGATGTAAACGGCCAGGTTTTCAACCTGGGCGGTGAGCGTGTCATCAGCCTGAAGGACCTCGCCGAGCTCCTCATCGAGGTAAACGGCAGCGGTAACTATGCTGTGTGTTCCTTTCCATGCGACCGCAAAACGATTGACATCGGCGATTACTATGCAAACTTCGGCTCTATTCGGTCGACGTTAGGCTGGGAACCGAAAATGCCGCTGCGTGAAGGACTCTCATACACCCTGACGTTCTATAAAAAACACCTTGCACATTACACGTGACGACTTCCCGTATGCCTGTACGTTCTCTGTTCTTTCCAATGGATCCTAAGGCTAATTACCTCGCGCATCAGGATGAGATTGATAAGGCTGTCCATCGCGTGCTGGACAGCGGTTGTTACATTCTCGGCCAGGAAGTCGCAGCCTTTGAACAAGAGTTTGCGTGTTACCTCGGAGTACGTCATGCAGTTGGGGTCGGTAGCGGGACGGACGCTTTGCAGGTGGCTTTGCGGGCTTGCGGAATCGGTCCAGGTGATGCAGTGATCACTGTTTCGCATACGGCAGTCGCGACGGTAGCAGCGATCTATCTGTGTGGCGCGACTCCCGTGCTCGTCGATATCAATCCTGAAACATATACCATGGATCCTAGTTGCCTCGAGTATGCGACGGAGAAGCTTTGCAAAGACAAGCGTTCAAGGGTCCGAGTGCGTCTGAAAGCTATCATGCCGGTTCACTTGTACGGCCATCCTGCTGACATGGACAGTATTCTGTCTATCGCGCGTCGCTATGGTTTGTATGTGATTGAGGACTGCGCCCAATCTCATGGTGCCACCTACCGAGGACGTAAAACCGGCAGTTGGGGAGATATCGCTGCCTTCAGCTTCTATCCAACCAAAAATCTGGGTGGCATCGGCGATGGGGGAATGGTCCTGACGAACGACTCGAAACTTGCGAAGCGTGCGAAGCTATTGCGTGAGTACGGTTGGGAAAAGCGATATGTGAGCGAGCTTCCAGGACTGAATAGCCGCCTTGATGAGCTCCACGCGGCAGTCCTCCGCGTCAAGCTCCATTACCTGGAGCAGGAAAATGAAAACCGCCGGAAGTTGGCAGCGATGTACGCCAGCACTTTGAACATCACCAACTTACGCCTACCTACGTGCCGGCCTGAAGTCCTTCATGTTTATCATCAGTATGTGGTGGGTTGTGAGCAAAGGGATGCCCTTCGGAAGTTCACGAGAACGGAATCGGTACACTTGTCCACTATCCTGTCCCGGTCCATTTGCAGCCGGCCTATCGGGACATTGCCGTCCCCCTAGGGGGTTTACACAACAGCGAAGAAGCGGCGGCTCACGTGCTGAGCCTGCCGATGTACGCCGAACTCTCACCCGTTCAAATCCGTTCCGTAACAGAAGCGATTTTGAATTGGGATCGTGATCATAGACCTTCTCCGCCTCGTCCAGTACATTCACAATAGGCGGATTACTGTTAATTTCACGCTGTGCATCTATCCACCTAGTCTTTAAATGCGATCCTTTCTCTTAAGAACGAGCACCGTAGTTGATATTGAGTGCCTGAGAATCCTGAGCGTAAAAAGCTGAGGATGAAAGACCACTAACTTTGATAGCAGCCCTTTCTGGATCGCCTCTTTCACAACGAAGCGCATCTGCGATCCCCCTATGGTATCACTCCAGTCTTTGTCTTCATAGAGGACATACGTATATCCTCCAGCCTCAAGAATCCGGTCAAAATCTGCGGCTTCCTTTAATGAGGACCAATCGACAACGCCGCTTAATTCGGGGTCCGCCCGGCGGTAGGGGCGATTCAGATAATAGCTCTGCCCGCTGCTCAGGATGACCAGGAACCTCGCATCTTTTGGTGTTTCTCGATTGACCCAGTCGAACACGTCATAGAACCAGGTGAATCGTTGATATTTGGCCAGGTCTCCTGCAAAAAGGTATTCCAAGCTATCGTAGGTATAAATTGCAGCAAACAACATGAAGACGAGGAGCAGGACTGCGCAACAGGCGTTGATGACACCGGGCTTTAGTATTTGGCATCGTACCCAATCAGCTAGTACTAGCGCCCACCCTACGCTTATGAGGGGAATCAGGTACATGCTGAATCTAGGATCGAGCATGGGCTGTGCCCAGGCCCATATCAGCAAATATGTGGCGACAAGGAATGTAATCGAGACGACCGGGAATGTCCGCTTATAAACGGAAACAGAGAGAAAGCCTATTCCCAAGATAGGTACAGGAAACGTGCTGGGCTCAATCAGGAGTCCTTGAAGACCCGAGAGGAGGGTCGTGAAGGTTAATGAGCCGGTAATGCCAGATGTGAGTGCATCAGCAACTTGATCGGCATACGCGGTCGGCCCGTTGAAGTAGGGAACCATCAGCGGCCAAACCGGATTCTTAAATGCCACGCCGTTGAAGACATAGAACGGTGAACCTAGCACCAAGGCACAACCAGCACCCATGCTGTAGGACACGATGGCATGACGAGATACATTACCGCGAAAGGCTAAGAAGCATATTAAGAGTGTGACTGAGAGTCCGATCGCAATAGCCTGGTAGCGACTCTGTATGCCAATCCATGCTGCAAATCCAAGTAAGCCATACAGCATCGAATTAAGCTTGGGAAGACGAACAATCAACATCGTTATCAAGAACACGGCGAAAATGGTGTACATATCGGTAAAGGCGGTGGTGGCCATCTTCAGTATGTATGGATGACACGCGGCGAGGGTCCAGCTAAGAAGCGCCACGGGTATGGTCGCCTGTTGTCTCAGAAT
>Ga0209761_1002342_pt1 | contig 12443 bp, 8 predicted proteins | sample GraSoi013_1_40cm_4_FD_185818 | JGI IMG/M metagenome (GOLD analysis project Ga0209761, IMG submission 185818) | Grasslands soil microbial communities from the Angelo Coastal Reserve, California, USA - Sample 09_25_2013_1_40cm (SPAdes) (version 2) | ecosystem: Environmental > Terrestrial > Soil >... | reverse complement strand
CTTCGCGACCTTGTCGGACGTCCAGTCGGCCGGCTTCGGCGGCGGGAGCGCGGCGGCGGCGGGGCCGTCGCCCTTCCCGCTGGGGCCGTGGCACGTCACGCAGTTCGTCTCGACGATCGTCTTCGCGTTCCCGATCCCTTTCGCGGGGTTCTTCAGGTTCTTCGCCTCGGGCGGCGCGACCCATGGCTCCTGCGCCGACGCCGCGCCCAGGCCGACTGCGACGACGAGGGCAGCTCCCCCGACGACGGCGGTCACCGACTTCCCGAACACGCTCATAGCGCCTCCTTCTGGACACCCGATCGTCATGAAGTTCACGACGCGACCGCGGCCATTTAACACTCGTGTGACGAACGCGGTCAAGCCGATATTCGCTCGTCCGCGCTCCCGCGGGCGCGCGTCGCGGCGAGCCAGCAGATCGCGGCGAGCACGCCGTAGGCGCCTGCGAGGCGCGCCGGCACGGCGGAGGGCGGTGCCCAGGGCCAGAAGAGGCTTCCGCTCGGCTCGGGCGAGTGGATCACGCCGAAGAGCGTCGCCACGCTCGCGAAGGCCAACACGAGACCGGTCGCGGCGAAGCGCCGCTCGATGATCGCCACGAGCGCCCAGCCCCACACGACGGCTGTCAGGATGAAGCCGTTGCCGAGGACCAGGAGCGTTTGGTGGGTCAGCGCGGCCTCGCCTGTGAGGCGCGCCGGCGAGGCGCCGAGAGCGGACAGAACACCGCCTGTCTCGATCAGGACGACCGCCGCGGCGACTGGCACGAACGCGAGCGCGACGGCCGCGCCGTGCCGGTGGGGCGACGCGAGGAAACCCTGGGCGGTGATCTCGAGCCCGATGAAGACCAGGATCGGCGCGATCGCCGCCTCGGGGAGCACGGCGACGAGGAGCGACAGCACGCCCGCCGCGGCACCGAGCCCGATCACGAGGCCCGTCGCGAGCGTGTAGCCGGCGCGCGCGCCCATCGCCTTGTACGCGGGGTGGCCGATGTAGGGCGTGTTCTGGACGACGCCCCCGCAGAGCGCCGCGAGCACCGTGGCGCCCGCCTCGGTCAGGAGGATATCGCGCGTTCGGTACTCATCGCCCGCCGCCGCGGCGCTCTCGGTGTTGTCGATCCCGCCGATGATCGTGACGAGCGCAAAGGGGAGCGCGAGCGAGAGGTACGGCAGCGTCGCCTCGAGCGCGTCGAGCCACGCGAGCGTCGGCCAGGGGATCGCGAGCGCGAGCGTCACCGCGACGGGCGGCCCCGCGTCGACGCCGCGCCCGAGCCACGCGCGGAGCCAGAAGAGGGCCGTGCCGGCGAGGACCGCGGCGAACGCCCCCGGCACACCGAGCGGCATCCGAACGCGGCCGAAGAGCCCGAGCAGCAGCACCAGAAGCGCGACGAGACCGACGAGTGGGTCGCGGAGGATCTTGAGCATCGGCAGGAACGCGATCAGGAGGATCGCCACGCCTGCGATGGAGCCAAGCAGAGCGGCGCGTGGCACGACCCGACGCGCCCAGTCGCCGCCGAACGCGAGGCCGACCTTGGCGAGGCCGATCGCGAGCGTCGCCGCCATGCCCACCTTCCATGCGAGCACAGGGTCGCCGGTCGCCGCCATCGCAGGCCCGAGCACGCCGAACACCATCGCGAACAGGGTCGGCGTGTCGATGCCGAACGGCATCGCGGTGACGTCGTCGCGGCCCGTCCGTTGTCGGAGCCTCACGGCGAGCCAGGTGTACGCGAGGTCACCGACGAGCACACCGAGCGCGGTGCCGGGCACCATCCGGCCGAGCACGAGGTCGGCCGGGAACTTGAAGACCCCGATCAGGAGGCTCGAGAGGATGACGAGCTGCGTGACGTTGTCGAGGGCGAGGCCGAGGAACCCATTGAGGTCCCCGGGACCGCTCCAGCCGCGACGGGGCTCAGCGCGCTCCGGCGTCGGCCGTCCTCTGCGCGCCGAGCCAGGCGCGCGCGAGATCCTGTGTCCGCTCGGCGAGCGCCGAGCACCACGCGAGGCTCCCGCGGTTGTCCGCGACCTCGCGGTAGTCGAACTCCATGACGGGGCTCACCAGCCGCCCGAACCTGAGCCGCGCGCCATAGGACTTCCCCTCCCGCTCGTCGCCCGCCTCGAGCTCCACCTCGAGCCGCGGATCGACACGCTTCGCGTGAGAGGTGAGGAAATTCCAGAGCCAGCGCCCGACCTCGTGGTAGCTGCCGCCGGAAAACACGGCAGCATTTTACATCGGCTCGATGCTTGGCCCTCCGTGGGTCAGCACTCGTTGAAGCCGCACGACAGGCACTTCTTGCACCCTTCCTCGTAGATGAAGGTCGCCTGACCGCATTCCTTACACAGGTCGCCGATTTGCTTTCGCCCGTTACCATCCACTACGGGCTGGTCCGTGAGCGGCTTCACCTGGCCGATGTGCTCGGCGAGGGTGCGGGCGAGGGCGTCCGGGAGCGAGAGGATCTTGGCGGGCCCGAAGCCTGTCGGCTGGCCGCCGCCGATCCGCGAGAGCTGGCTGATCACTTCTTCGAGCCGCCGCTGAGCCGACAGAGGCGAAGGGAGCCTCAACACAAGCGAAATCAGTCGCCCGAGCGCCTCTGCGACGGCCATCGTGTCGGAGCCGCCCTTGCCGACCTGAACGAAGACCTCGAAGGGATCATCGTCTGGCGTCTCGTTGACCGTGATGAACGCGGTGCCGATCGGGGTATCGGTCCGGTAGGTCGAGCCCTTGAGGCTGTGCGGGCGCGGCCGGATGACCGAGGGCGCCGCGGTCGGCACCGGTACCTCCTTCTTGATGCCGACGTTCAGGACCTGCTCGCCCTTGCAACCGTCGCGGAAGACCGTGATGCCAAGGCAGCCGAGCTCCCACGCGAGCAGGTACGCGCGCGCGACGTCCTCCTCGCTCGCGCCGTGCGGCAGGTTGATGGTCTTCGAGACGCCGTTGTCGGTGTAGCGCTGAAACGCCGCCTGATGGCGCACGTGCCACTCGTAGCCGATCTCGTGCGAGGTCCTGAAGATCCGCCGCGCGTCTTCGGGCACGCCCGGGATATCGTGGAGCGCGCCGCGCTTGGCGATCGCTCGCATGAGCGCGTCGGAGTAGAAGCCCTGCTCCTTGGCGATGCGCTCGAAGGTCTCGTTCACGAAGGTCAGCACCCGCTCGCCGTCGGGCTGCTTCACGCGATGCTCGAAGGCGAGCGCGAAGATCGGCTCGATCCCCGACGAGCAGCCGGCGATCATCGAGATCGTGCCCGTCGGGGCGATCGTCGTGACGGTCGAGTTCCGGTGCTGGCGGTCGTTCTTGTAGATCGACTGGCTCCAGTTCGGGAACGGGCCGCGCTCCTCCGCGAGCTTCGCCGACTGGTCGTGGGACTTCTCCTTCACGAACGCCATCAGCCGGTCGGCGAGGTCGATCGCCTCCTGGCTGTCGTAGGGGATACCCATGGTGAAGAGCAGGTCCGCCCAGCCCATGAGGCCGAGGCCGATGCGGCGGTTCGACTTCACCGTGGCGTCGATCTCCGGCAGCGGGTACGGGTTCATCTCGATCACGTCGTCGAGGAAGCGCACGGCGAGCCGCACCACCCGCTCCATCTCGTCCCAGTCGATCGACCACTCCCCGTCCTCGCCGCGGCGGGCGAACTTGGAGACGTTGAGCGAGCCCAAGTTGCAGGCTTCGTTCGGTAAGAGAGGTTGCTCCCCGCACCCTCTCGAAACATAGCCTTCCGTGATCCACGTATCTGTCTCAGGCTCGTAGAGGTCGTATGTTGTGGCCACGCCAGCAGCTTCGATGCTCAAAATTTTCGCCGAGCCGAACTGTCCGTGAAGAAGGGTCTGAACTTCATCGCCCGCATGGCATCGGTCGAGTCGAATCGCGACGAACGCCCCCCCGCCCCGCGCAACATAGAACTGGTGGCCCGCTGTGGCGTGAAGAACCCCGCCGTCAGAGAACTCGACACGAAAGACCGGAGTCGCGGGGTAGATCTCGACACGTTCAACAGGACGAGATCCCTTGACGGTCAAGATCAGATCGCCTGACTGAACGGTGTCTGCCCGACGCCACCCGTCTGGTGTGGCCACCATTGTGGCCCCCGTGACGCACGGGTTGGTCGCCTCGACCATGCCGATCTCCGGCGTCGGGTTGGCGGGGCTCGCGTTGATCCGGTCGATGAAGACCATCCCAGGATCGCCGGTGCGCCAGGCGGCGCGCACGATGCGGTCGAAAACCTCCTTCGCCGAGAGGCGCCCCGTCACCTGGCCCGTATGCGGGTTCACCAAGTCGTACTCGGTGCCCGCCACGAGCGCGTCCATGAACTTGTCGGTCGCGGCGACAGAAATGTTGAAGTTGGTGATCCCGCCGTCGAGCTTGCACTCGATGAACTCGAGGATGTCCGGGTGGTCGACGCGGAGGATGCCCATGTTCGCGCCGCGACGGGTGTTGTGGCTGACGAAACCATTCGCGATGTACGTGTTGTTGGCGGGGACGGAGAGATCGAGCGTGAGGGCCTCCCCCTCCTCGATCTTGTCAACCTGGTCGTAAAACTGGTCGTTGGTGAGGAACCATCCAATCGTTGGATGATCGCGGAGGACAGGATACGCCTCCACGAGCTTCTGCAGGCGCGAACGGGTCAGGTGCCTTGGCGCAGCCATTCGGGGAAGATAGTGTTGTAGCGCCCGATAGAGCTTGCGATTCGCGCCCCGGGCACCCCGGCCCGGCCCACTTCCCCGCCCCGGTCCTCCATAGAGGGCCCGCAGAAGCGTTTCCTGGAACGGAATGACGTCGTTGAACTCCCACGCCTTCTCCAAACCCAGCTGGAGGCGTGCCTTCTTCGCAGACGAGAAGAAGCCGATCTCGTCCGTAAAGAGGCCGAGCCCGGCGCGGGTGATGATCCTCAGTCGATACACGGCATTGTGTCCAAAGGCTCCAACACGCTTCGTCGTCACGCTGATACTCGACGGGACACCGAGGGACAGAAGAAGTTGCTGGACCCCTTCCACGAGCGCTTTCGAAACGCTGGAGAGCGACGGATAGCCGTCCTTCGACACCGTACCGTCCGCCGTGAAGAGGCCGCGGAGAAGGCCGCGAGCAAAGTCGGGGCCGGCGCAGAACGCGATCTCGGGAACTCGCGCGTCGAGCGAAGAACGCTTCTCGATTCCGACCGTCTTGAGCCAGGCGACCAGGGTTGTCGAGTTAAAGAAGTAATTCTCAGAACCGTCGTCGGCTTTCGCTTGTCGAATCGGCCGGAGCCCGAAGATTTGATCGGCGATGTCGATAAGATGCTTGGCGACGTCGGGTTCCGCTTTGCAAACGGTCAGAATCAGGCGGCCGGTCCCACGAGAATTCACCGAGACGGCGCCGTCCCCGAGGAAGTAGCCGATGAACTCTCCGAGCTCCTCTGTTGGCACCTCCGGGACGCGAACCCGTGTCGCGTTGTAGTGAGGCTCGAGCTCGAACGCAGGGAACTTGAAGTTCTCGACCGGCAAGTATGTCTTCTTCTGAAGGGCAACCCAATCGCCCACTTTGATATCCTCGATTGCCTTCCAGACGTACTTGCCGTCTTCGTCGATGACTCTGAACCGGTGCTCGAGTGTCGCGCACGCCGAGTAGCCATGCCGTGTGCGGATACGCCGCACCGGCGCAACGCCGTGGTTGTAGAACTCCTCGGACTCTTTCGGCCCTTGGTCAGTCGCCACGGAGAGGGGGTGTTCGTGGCGGTGCCACGTGTCAGGGGAAGCTGAAGCGGGCCCGAGCGCACGAATCTCCAGGATGCCACGGTTGGTCGAGACTCGCGTCTCCGGCGTTACACAGCCGCCTTGTTTCACAGCTTCCGTCGCGCTATTGAAGACACGGAGGAAGGAGATCGGACCGGAGGCACGCCCGCCAGTGGACGCGACGATGTCGTCCTTTGGGCGGAGACGTGAGAACGCAAAACCAGTTCCGCCTCCAGATTTATGGATTATGGCCGCGGCCTTCACGGAATCGAAGATCTCTTCCATCGAGTCGCCGATCGGCAGGACATAACAGGCCGAGTACTGCAGACCGTTACCCTTCCCGGCGTTCATCAGGGTCGGCGAGTTCGGCAGGAAGTCGCCGTCGACCATCACCTCGTAGAAGGCGGTCGCGATCTCCCGGACCGCCGCCTGGCTACGCCCGTACCGGGCCTCGCCCGCGGCAATGGACAGCGCAACCCGCCAGCACATCTCCTCCGGCGTCTCGACCACCTCGCCGCCGTCGCGCGCGAGGTAGCGCTCGCGGAGGACTCGCAGTGCGGGTTCGGTCCACTTGCCAACTTTCGCGGGACGGGCTTCAGCGAGCATGCGGGTTCTCCTTCAGGTCAGCCACCTGGGGTCTAAATCGGGCTCGAAATCAAGGGGAGCCTGTCATGACCAAAGGCCTGCAACCTCCTATATGTTGTGGTAACGGGCACTCTAACACACAGGATCTAGAGGGCGTCAAGAGAAAAGGTATCCACAGGCCACCCACCGCCTGTCCACCACCGTCGTGATATTCTCAGGAGCCGTATGAGAGTGCTCCGTCTGCTCATTGTCCCTCTCCCGCTTCTTCTTTTTCTCCCCTGGATCACCCAGCGCGCCCTCGCGCAGATGGCGCCCGCGCCAGTCACCGGTCGGGCCCCGATCGCCGGGCGCGTCTTGACGCTCGACGAGTGCATCGCCATCGCGCTCGAGGCCCAGCCGAGTATCCAAGCGACTCTGTACGACTATGCTGCGGCGCGTTACCGCGTCACCCAGGCGCTGGCGCCGCTCCTGCCCCAGGTCTCGGGCTTGGTGACCGCGACGAAGAGCGAGACTGCGCCTACGGGACGGCTCATCCAGCGCCAGACGTCCACGGGGTTTTCGGAAAGCTTCTTCGCCCAGGTGGTGCTCTCCCAGCTCCTCTTCGACTTCGGCAAGAACCTGGCGGCCACGGAGGCTGCGCGGAAGCTCGCCGAGGTCGCAGTGGAGGATGTCGAGCTCCAGCGCCAGCTCATCTCACTCGCCGTGAAGGAGGCGTACACGAACATCTTGTTCGCCCAGCGCCTGATCCGCGTGCAGGAGCAGGCGGTTCAGCGCGCGGAGCTGAACCTCCGGTCGGCGAAGGGCTTCTTCGACGTCGGCACTCGGCCCAAGTCTGACGTCGCGCGGGCCGAGGTTGACGTGGCGAACGCGCGCGTGGATCTGATTCGCGCGCGGAACGCGCTGCGGACGGCACTGGTCGCGCTCAACACCGCGATGGCCATCGACGTGGACACGCCCACGGTGGTCCAGGACAACCTGGTCTTCGAGCCCGTCAACCTCGAGCGCGGCCGGCTTCGCACCGAGGCTATCAAGCAGCGGCCCGAGTACCGCCAGGTCAAGCTTCGTGTCAGCGCCGCCGAGGCCACCGAGCGCCAGACCTTCCGGAACTTCTTTCCCGACATCAGCGGCACTGGCTCGTACGGCGGTAGCCAGCTCGGCGGCAACCAGCCCCAGCTCAACGAGAATTGGACGCTCGGGCTGATCTTCTCATGGTCGCTCTTCGACGGCGGCAATCGGGTCGCGAGGTATCAGGAGGCCAAGGCCAGCCTCGACGCCGCGAAGCAGCGGGTGAAGTCCACGGAGCTCGACATCATCCAGAATGTCGAGCAGGCCGAGATCGCGGTCGAGGAGGCCCAGGAGCGGATCCAGGCCGCCCAGGCCCTCGTCGCCTCCGCCCAGGAAAACTTCCGTCTCGCCCAAGGGCGGTTTGACGCCGGGGTGGGGACGATCCTCGAGCTCACGGACGCCCAGTTGGCGCTCACGCAAGCCCAGAATACCGAGACCCAGGCGCTGGCCGACTATCGTATCGCCCTGGCGCGGCTCGATCGCGCCGTGGGTCGGCGCTGACACCCGGTAAATACCGCTGACTCCGACGCCGTCGAACACAGTGATGAAGCGGCGACTCCTCTCGCTCCTGGTTGTAGCCGGCCTCGTCGGAGCGGGAGTCTGGGCCTACCTCTACACGCAGTCCATCGGTAACGCACCGAAGCACCGCCTGGCGCGCTCGGAGCGCGGCCCCCTCACGGCCGCGGTCTCGGCCACCGGTAACCTCAACGCGGTCATCACCGTCCAGGTGGGCAGTCAGGTGTCGGGCCAGATCAAGGAGCTCCTCGTCGATTTCAACTCGGTCGTGAAGAAGGGCCAGGTGGTCGCGCGGATCGACCCGGACATCTTCGAGGCGAAGGTCAACCAGGCCAAGGCCGACGTCGACTCCGCCAAGGCCACCGTCCTCAACCAGCAGGCGCAGGTCGAGCGCTCGCGCGCCGACGTCGAGAACGCCCGCGCAGCGCACGCCGAGGCGCGCGCCCAGACGGCGAAGGCGCAGGTCGCCGTGCTCGACACCAAGCGCGATTTCGACCGGAAGACGGAGCTGTTCGGACGGCAACTCATCGCCAAGAGCGACCTCGACTCGTCCCAGGCGGCGCACGACTCGGCGGGCGCCCAGCTAGACTCGGCGCGGGCGCACGAGCAGGCGCTGGAGTCCGCCATCCAGTCGGCGATCGCCCAGCTGCGCGTCGCGGAAGCCATGCTCGTATCGGCGCGCGCGCAGGTGGAGCAGAAAGACGCCGGGCTCAAGCAGGCCCAGGTGGATCTCGATCACACCACGATCCGCGCACCGGTGCACGGCGTCGTGGTCTCGCGCCAGGTGGATGTGGGCCAGACGGTGGCGGCGAGCCTGCAGGCGCCGGTGCTCTTCACGATCGCGCAGGACCTGACGAAGATGCAGGTCGAGACGAGCGTGGACGAGGCGGATATCGGGCGCATCAAGCTCGACGACCGTGCCACGTTCACGGTGGACGCGTTTCCGGGTGAGACGTTCGAGGGCGCCGTCACGCAGATCCGGAAGGCGGCGCAGATCCTGCAGAACGTCGTGACGTATACGGTCGTCGTCGCGGTGGGCAACCCGGCGGGAAAGCTCCTGCCGGGCATGACGGCGAACGTCAAGCTCGTGGTCGCGGAGAAGCCGAGCGTGCTGAAGGTCCCGAACGCGGCGCTCAGGTTCCGCCCAGCGGGCGCCGATGCCACCGCGCCGAGCGGGCCACAGGGCGCCACGACCGTCGGCGGCCAGCCCTCGATGGAGCAGCTCCGCGACCGTCTCGTGAAGGAGCTGAAGCTCAGCGAGGATCAGCAGAGAAAGCTCGAGCCGATCCTCAGCGACGGACGCGAGCAGCTCCGGGCCCTCCAGGGACTCCCCGAGCCCGACCGGCGCGCGAGGGCCCAGAAGATCCGCGAAGCCGCGCGCCTGAGGATCCGCGAGATCCTCGCGCCTGAGCAGCGGGCCCGCTACGACGAGACGTCGGGCGCCTCGGGCAGCGACGGGCGCGGAGGCACCGCCGGCCGCGTCTGGATCCTCGGCCCCGACGGCAAGCCTGCGCCCGTTCAGCTCACGCTCGGTCTCAGCGACGGCAACTTCACCGAAGTGCTGCGGGGCGACCTGAAGGACGGCCAGGAAGTCATCGTCGGTCTGGCCGGGGGCGCCAGCCGCGGCACCCAGCAACCCCAGAGCGGCCCGCGCCTGAGACTCTAGCCGTGGCCGGACCGATCATCGTCGCCGAAGGTCTGACGAAGGACTACCATCTCGGGCCGCATACCGTTCATGCCCTCCGTGGCGTCTCGGTCGCCATCGAGCGCGGCGAGTTCATCGCGGTGATGGGCCCCTCGGGCTCGGGCAAGTCCACCTTCATGAACCTCCTCGGCTGCCTCGACACGCCCAGCGCCGGCCGCTATGTGCTCGACGGCGAGGACGTCGCTGGCCTCTCGCCGGACGCGCTGGCACGGATCCGGAACACGAAGATCGGCTTCGTCTTCCAGCAGTTCAACCTCCTGCCCCGGACGACCGCGCTCGAGAACGTCGAGCTTCCGCTGCTCTACGCGGGGATCCCCGTGCGCGAGCGGCGCGCTCGAGCCCGGGCGCGGCTGGCCGCGGTGGCGCTCGCCGACCGCGAGGACCATCAGCCGAGCCAGCTCTCGGGCGGCCAGCAGCAGCGCGTCGCGATCGCCCGCGCGCTCGTCAACGAGCCAGCCGTGATCCTCGCCGACGAGCCCACCGGCAACCTCGACTCGCGCACCAGCGTCGAGGTGCTCGCGCTCTTGCAGCGGCTCAACCGCGAGGGCCTTACGATCGTGCTGGTCACCCACGAAGCGGACATCGCCGCCTACGCGGGCCGCGTCCTCTCCTTCAAGGACGGCAGGCTGCGCAACGACGAGCGCGTGGCGGCGCCGCTCGACGCCGAGCGGGTCCTGGCGTCGCAGCCGGCGGAGGAGGAAGCCGCGTGAGCGTCTGGCAAAGTGTCCGGATCGCTATCCGAGCGCTGCGGGTCAACAAGCTTCGGAGCGCGCTCACGATGCTCGGCATCATCATCGGTGTCGCCGCCGTGATCGCGATGGTCGGCGTCGGCGCCGGCGCCCAGGCGCGCGTGGCCGAGCAGATTCAGAGCCTCGGCTCGAACCTCCTCATCGTGCTCTCGGGCAGCGTCACCTCGAGCGGCATCCGGCTGGGCACCGGCAGCCAACTCACGATCTCGGAAGACGACGCGACCGCGATCGCTCGCGAGGCCCCGTCCGTCCAGGTCGCCGCGCCCTCGGTCCGCGGCTCGGGTCAGGTCGTGTACGGGAACCTCAACTGGGCCACTGTCATCCAGGGCGTCACGGTGGACTACTTCGAGGCGCGCGACTGGCCCGTCGTCGACGGCCGTCAGATCAACGCGGAGGACGTGGACGGCGCCACCAAGGTCGCGCTCGTCGGCCAGACGACGGCTCTGAACCTCTTCGGCGAGTCCGAGCCCCTCGGTCAGATCATCCGGATCAAGAAGGTGCCGTTCACGGTGGTCGGCGTCCTCTCGCGCAAGGGGCAGAACTCGTGGGGCCAGGACCAGGACGACGTGATGCTGATCCCGATCTCGACGGCGAAGAAGAAGGTCCTCGGCACGAGCCAGGCGAACCCGCGTGCGGTCGGGGCCATCTCGGTCAAGATCCGCCCCGGTGAGGACATGGAGGAGGCCGAGAACCAGATCCGCGCGCTCCTGCGCCAGCGCCATCGCCTCCAGCCCTTCCAGGACGACGACTTCTGGCTCCGGAACCTCTCGGAGGTTCTCCAGACGCAGGAGGAGTCGTCAAAGGTGATGACCTATCTCCTGGCGGCCATCGCCTCAGTGTCCCTGCTCGTCGGGGGCATCGGCATCATGAACATCATGCTCGTCTCGGTCACTGAGCGCACGCGCGAGATCGGCTTGCGGATGGCCGTCGGCGCCCGGCGCCGCCACATCCTGCTTCAGTTCCTGATCGAGGCGGTCACGCTCTCGCTGATCGGCGGGATCATCGGCATCGGGCTCGGCCTCAGCGGCTCGCGCGCGATCAGCTATTTCGCCGAGTGGCGCACCGTCGTCGCCCCGGAAGCGATCGTGGTCGCCTTCGGCTTCGCCGCTGGCATCGGGATCTTCTTCGGCTTCTACCCCGCCCGGAAGGCCTCGCGGTTGGATCCGATCGAAGCGCTCCGGTACGAGTAGCGCGGTCAAGCGTGGCCGGGGCGGGAGGCCCTCCTCGACCACGCTAGCACTCCTTAGGCGAGACACTCCGCTCAGTCTGCGCCGAGACAACGCCCAGAAGATACGGGTCTCGGAGGGCCGCCCAACCCCGGCCCCCGTTCGGCGCTACGCGAGCCGAAAGCTTCAGTGCCTATTCCGACAACTGCTATGTTCTAACGACCATGGACCGCTCGCGCAAACGCTCCGCGACGCGTAAGCGTCAGCGGGTCCCGCGACGCACGACGCCCGTCACGGGGCCGCGCCCTATGCCCGCAGAGGAGCGGCTGCTGGGTCTCGCGCGGGACATCGCGCGGCTGCCGCTCGCTGCGGCGCTCGAGAAGCTCGCCGCCGCCTGGGCGCCCGGCGCGCCCCTGCTCCGCGACGTCGCCGAGGCCTGGATGCGGAGCCGCGGCAACAAGACGTCCGCGCTGGCGCTCGCATGGGCGCGCGAGCAGGTGCGCCTCTCCCTCCAGGAGATCGTCGAGGCCACGCCGAAGGATCAGCGCGGCCGCATCGAAGCCACGCCTGACACGCTCGCCTGGATCCTGCTCGCCGGGTGCGAGGCGCTCGCCCACGAGCCGGCCTCGGCGGTCGCCGACCGGGTGCGTGCGCTGCTCGAACTCATCGGCCACGCCGCGCCGCCAGACTGACCGTCTCCAGCGCGAGGAAGGCCGCGGCCGTCACCATGGTCGCGCTGTTGACCCGGACGGAGGCGCGGTGGGCACGTGCGAACGCCGCGTCGTCGCGGGCGCGCCGGGCCGCCTCGGCGCGCGGCAGCGCGACCGTCGACGCCCAGACCACGAGCCCACACATCAGGCCGCAGAGCGCAGCGCCGATGAGCGGGCGCAACCAGCCCTCCCTGCCCGAGAGAACCTGAAAGACGCAGCCGGCGAGCGCGACCCCGCAGAGGACCAGCCCCCAGTCGTAG
>Ga0209761_1002339_pt1 | contig 12451 bp, 15 predicted proteins | sample GraSoi013_1_40cm_4_FD_185818 | JGI IMG/M metagenome (GOLD analysis project Ga0209761, IMG submission 185818) | Grasslands soil microbial communities from the Angelo Coastal Reserve, California, USA - Sample 09_25_2013_1_40cm (SPAdes) (version 2) | ecosystem: Environmental > Terrestrial > Soil >... | reverse complement strand
AGAAGACAGGAGCGACCACCAGCAGAAGTAGCAGAGTCATTGACGCAGTCAGATAAGTCGATCTTCTTCTCTTAGGATCAATCATTTTTCTTATACCACCTCCATTTCTTGGGGTTCTTTTCTCATCACGCCCCTCCTCGGCGCTCCGCCAGAAGAATCGTATAGGGCCCCGAAAGAAAGGGGCTAGCAACCGATATGATATGGCAGTCTTGTGGTCGCTCTCCGTCAGAATTTAATACTGCCGGTATTCCAGGAGTGAACTTAGAAGACACCGATATAAGACAGGCGTCAACCGGCGAAGGCAGTCACGGGACCCTTTTCGCGCCAGCACACTCGGCGGAGTGGACCCTTGTCAATACACACCAGGTCATCTCTTGTTTCGCAACCATCAATCTGGATCAGGGCAGTCCCGACATCCTTGACTGTTGAGCTGCCATCGGCGAGGGTGAGCCTTCGCCGGGTTTGAGGCTTGATGCCGAGCTTACGAACCACTTCCGAGGGAAGTGCCGTCGCGAGGCTCCCGGTGTCAACCACTACGTCTCCAATTTAATAGCTCAAAATGTCGATTTAAGGGGCGTAATTGAAGAGGCCCGAAACAAAGTATGCAAAGAGTGGAAATGTTCGCATCGCATACCAAGTTACGGGCGAGGGACCCATTGACTTGGTTTGGGCCCCGGGTACTGTTTCGCACCTTGACTTGGCCTGGGAAAGGCCCGAGACTGCCCTGAACATTGAACGTTTCAGCTCGTTCTGCCGGCTAATCCGGTTTGATAAGCGGGGAACAGGATTGTCAGACCGTCCTGCTGGAGCATCCACGTTGGAGGAGAGAATCGACGACATAAGAGCCGTCATGGACGATGCGCGTAGCAAGCAGGCTGCAATACTCGGATTCTCAGAGGGGGGGTCGATGGCTTGTCTATTTGCCGCTACCTACCCGCAACGAACGAGAGCCCTTATCCTGTGGGGCGTACAAGCTCGCTGGATTAGAACAGACGATTATCCTTGGGGAATAACCAAAGAAGAAAGCGACAAGCAAATCAACGAACTCGCTGAGAACGGTGTTACCATCGACTACCTAACTGGATGGGGCGCGGGCATCCCAAAGGACACTGATACCGCGACACTTGAATGGCTCTTTCGATATTTCCACGCGGGGGCTAGTCCTTCATCACTCGTCGCCCTCGAAGAGATGGGGTCCCAAATCGACATTCGCGGAATCCTACCAACGATAAGAGTGCCAACCCTGGTAATGAACAGAACCCGAGACCCAGTCGCTAATCTCGCTGCGGCCCGAGATCTGGCAACAAAGATTCCCGGTGCACGATTCGTCGAATTCCCAGGCGATACTCACTCGATGATCGGGATCGCAGAAAAGGTCGCGGCGGAAGTGGAGGAGTTTTTGACAGGTGTCAAGACGCAGGCTCCTCATGATCGCGTATTGGCCACGATTCTCTTCGTTGATATTGTGGATTCTACCGGGCGTCTATCGAAAATGGGCGACGTTCGGTGGCGAGAACTGTTGGAGAGACACAATGACTTGGTCCGCAAGGAGCTTCATGAGTTCCAAGGTAAGGAGGTCAAGACGACCGGAGACGGATTCTTGGCAACGTTTGACGGACCCACCCGTGCAATTCAATGCGCGCGTTCGATTCGCGATTCCGTCCGCGAGATTGGTATTGAAATCCGAGCAGGCATCCATACGGGTGAATGCGAATTGCTGGACGATGATGTCGGAGGCATAGCGGTTCATACCGCTTCGAGGGTGGCTTCGAGGGCCAAGGCGAACGAGGTCCTAGTCTCCAACACGGTGAAGGATCTCGTCGCGGGCGCAGGTCTAGGATTCGAAGATGCCGGGACGCACACACTCAAAGGGGTCGATGGAAAATGGCATCTCTTTAGGGTCCTGTAAAGAGCGATAAGTCCAGTCTGGCTCGCCACGCCTCCGACACCTCTCTCATTCTCTGGCCCAAATCTGATAAGCTGCGTGAAAAAAGGGAAGCGGTAAACTAACCCGTACGGGCCAAATCCCACCGGTCCGCATTCGTAAGAGTGCATGTACTCGCCCCCTGGGCCCCTCGCGTGAAGGCAGGAGATCAACGAGTTCAGAGTCCAGAGGGAGGTCTGAACTGGAGTTCAATGGAGAACAAGCTGCTAACTAATCCGAGCAGAGGTCAACCCAGTGGCGGGGGAGGAGTAAGAGCGTGCTTGCAAGCTGCACACTGTTAAACTGTCTATTGAATGGTGTGTCCCCTGACGGAAATGCTGGAGCGCAGTTTCGACTTCTTTCTGGAAACCTCTTCTCCAATCCCTATTCGATTGGTTCTCAGGAATATCTAGTTCCGGGCCGGGCCTATCAAGTATGGCGTTTATCTCTTTGATCTTCTTCAGGTTTCCCAATATCATTCGCCCGTCAGGCGACTGGGAGAACTTGTAATCGGCCTCCAGCTTCCTAAGCTTGTTCAGGAGTGCCACTGTAATCTCGCCTTCCGAGGACGAGGACGGTTGCTGCCCAGATCCCGAGTCACGGGATTGGGCTCCCTCTGGAACGGAGGCGGCTATCTTGTCGACATGTTGTGTTGGCAGAATAGGCTGCAGAGCCACGGTAAACGGGTCAGGTTTCATCCCCCTTGTGTACTTTCCTACGACTCCGAGAGACCGATTCAGCATCTTGGCTATTTCGCGATCGGAGTAACCAAACCGCTTGTTAGTCTGAATTATGTCGATCTCTTCAAGAGGCAGCTTTCTAGAGGAACTCCGCTTTTTACGGGATGGAACCGGGAAGTTTCTTTGACTTATCGAGCCGTTTCCAGCTGACAAGCGATCCACCGAATCGCCTTGAAAACTTGAGTATTTAGCATCGAGCTAAGTCGTGAGGAGGGACCGATCATGTTCAGTTGACCTTTCGACTTCTATACTGATTGCCTCGCAAACGAGTCGTCAGGATCTGATCCTCAACTAGATTTGAGTTTTCGTGTCTTAGTTCCAGCTAGGATTCTAGTCTAAGCCTTGTGGGTATCGGCGGCCGAAGATTTTTCTATTCATTCCGGCGTTCACGTGAACGTTCACGCTCGCAGGCCATTTTGGCGAATTTTTCGCAGATTCTGCGCATTCCGTGCGCTTTTGTCCTGAGTTCCGCCACGATGCAATAACTCGTACAGGTAAGAGAATTGGGGACACGCTCCTAGGAGACCCCCGACGCCCCTTGGCGTCTTACGAAAGAAAGCAGCGGGATGGCAACTCCGAAGACAAAGACCAGCTAACTCGCAATGATGCTGTGTCGAGCAGGCTACTAAGATAGATGAGAACCCTGGACAATATCAGAGGCAGAGCCAACAAGCACCTGCGAACTACAAACCAAGAATGGAATTCTCAGGATCCACCCACGAACCTCGTATCTATACGGTCGCACCGCCTTCAATGTCTCCGAGGTATTACCCTGGTTCATAGACAGTTTTGGACACTAGAGTTGCGGCCTCGGCTGAAAGTCTCTGCGAGAGACTTGGGATCTCAGATGGAAAGTAGCAGTCTGAAATCTTAGCCGAGGATATCTGTCATAGCTACGGCGCCAATGTCCCCGCAACAGTAATCGGGCCCGCTTGAGATTGGAGCGAGGCTCCACAGGTTTTCTATCAGCCGTGGAATCGAGTAGTGGCCATAGTTGAAGAGCGATAGATTATGCTGGCGGTCTCATCCTCTCTCATCTTCTGAATCTCCAGTGTTCTTCAGCAACCCTTTTTCCACGTCTTCCAATTTTCAATTGGCAACGAAGACTTGAAGCCCCCAACTGGGAGTTGGCGTGTCTTACAAATCATCGTTACGATTAATCTGGCGTTCTGGATAGGGGTAGCCATCCTAGTCTGGTTGGGTCTTAGTTTTGGGAATGGCTTTTCTTGGGCGATTGTTTTTCTTGTCCAGCTCTCCTTCTAGGTAATTGAATTAGCCTATCTGAATTTCTACCATCTGCCCCAGAAAAAGAGTCCACACAACCGTGACGATTCCGAGGAATCGGGTTAGAACGTCCGGCAGTTTACCGGTATCAGTGTCCTGATAATTTAACAGCGAGCTTAGTTCGGTTTCGAAGAGTTAGGCTGATGTTTTGAGCCCTTTCCATCAACTTGTCAAGGATCAGATGACAATAGCGCCGGAATTATCTTGATCGAAGACCCCGTGCATTTTTAACCCTACCTAGAAGGTTGCCTTCATGAATGACATGAAGCTGAGCGACAGAAGTTCGGGCCTTCTTGAGAAACTCGTCGGTGAGGCTATGACCCTCGGCGAACTAGAGTATCGACACAGGCTTGCCAGGGGCACGATCGAGAGTATAGAGGCGATGGAGAGGCGTGAGTCCCTAGCGTTGAGACAGGGGCACCGTAACAAGCTACCGGCAAGTGATCTCGCAGTCATTCGAATCGTCAACAGAGAATATAGAAAGCAACTGAAAAATAGGCTGAAAATCGAGAGAGACGACCTTGAGACGATTCAGACTATGATAGAGCTGGCTAGGGGTCGGCTCGCAAAGACACAGAATAGGCTCGGCATTTCATGAAGGAGAAAGAAGGCCGGAAACGGTCATGGCGAGACTGCTCAGCCTTGGAACTCGTCTTTGGAAAATGTGAAAAGCCTTTCGAGTTAGCAGTAGCCAAAGACCTCACGGGTTAGCCGTTCCGAACCAAAGGCGGTAACAGCATCTTATTTTTTCCGCGATTCGTTAGCTCGCTAAGACGGTTATGGACAAGTACCGGTGTACCGCTCCGTCATGTGAATTTATTGCGAACTCAGTCAAAATTGCCTATAGCCACAAAGAAGTAACAGGACATACCCTAGAACGGATGGGAACCGAATCGCGGCTTAGTCCAGCTCAGGCGGTAGGCTTTGGCCACGCCGTCATGACGGAAGGCTGGTTCAGATACTTCCTAACATTTACTGATGAAGGCATACTCTGGGAGAAACAAACCTGGAGTCCGAAATCTTCCAAAGTTCCTGCTCGTGTCGAACATGACCAGATTTCCTATTCAGCTATCAAATCTATAACCTATGAGGAAGTAGATCGTGGGCCTAGGGGCCTGTTTGATAGAGAACATCTAATCTGGAAAGGATGGTACATCACTCTAACCAACGGAATGCGGTTCCCAATCACCGACGATGGACAGCACGGACAAATGATTGCCGCCATCAAGGAACAGATGAAACTCTGGGGTAGAAAAGCCACAGCGACTTCTTCTCCAGCGGTTTCAACTAGGGAAGTCATCAAAGAGATCAAAGAGGTTGTTCTAATCCAATGCCGAAGCTGTAGTGCTCGCTATCAGCAGGGAACACCCAGATGTCTAACTTGCGGGGCCAATCTATAACTCACAGACTACCCTTACACTTCACAAAGCTAGGCGAAGCGTCAAGATTGAGGCTTCAAAAGTTATGTTGGAGCTTCAGGTTACCCTTCCAGCTAAGGTCCTAGAGCTCTTGCAGAGAGACGTTGACCTCAGCACTCTTGTTATTGCATCCACAGTGGCATCCGCAACGATCGGGATCGGACTTCAGATCGGTCAGAACTTATCCAGTGAATGTTCGCGATTCTTGGATCTTGTCGTCACATTTACGACAGATGAGCTTCACGTTTTCGAGGGTGTAGCCGGCCATCGCGTCTTTTCTGTCAAGTACGGCTCCGTGAGCTAGTAGTGGAAGGGATTCGCCACACTCCGCGCAGGCTCCTCTCTGTAGTCGTAACAACTTGAGTTTCAGTCTCTATCCGACTGTGTTGAGGGCTTGCCGGAGAGGGTTTTCGCTTGTAGTGGCGAGAGATCAGATATGTCGAGGCTCCCGTTCCAAAGGCAATGACGCTAAGAGTTACGAGAATGCGGACTGTCGGTTCTATCGGGATATTTGTCCCAGGATAGTAGATGGTACAGGTTGCGTATTGTCCAGTGACGAACGGTGGGCAAGACCCGATGTCTTGGGACTGGAAGATAACTGCAACTACGATGAAGAGAACGGCCATAGCGATGAGAATCAATGACGCCATTTTTTCCGGATGCATGGACTCGAATAGTGAGTGAAAACCAAAGAACCTATTGTAACGACGAATAGCGTGGCTGGTTCTGGCGACTTTATCTCAGCAGTTTTGGCTGTTGTACGTCGGAGTGTAATAGCTTGTCTGCCATGTCTCGTCAAATGAACTTGAAGGATCTACGGCGCCCGTAGATACGTTTGTCACGTAGGTACCACAAGTTTTTTGCCCCCCGCAGCCCGCGGTGCAGGGCGCGTTTGTCATGTTGAACGCGTAGTAGAAGCCCTGCGTAGTATACTGGTAGATGAAGGTATCCACGGGTGGATTCAAGCCAGAATACAATTGTGCGGAAAAGAAGTGCGCGGTTGCGAAAGATGCCAGCGAGGCGCAATCGATAAAGCATTCTTTACTGTTCTCTTGAACGTAGTCGGCGAAGTGGGGAGTATTCATGTTGAGACTGTTCTGAGTTGAAATGCAGGATGTATTGCTTTGATAGTCATAGACCTCGAAGTCGTAATAGTTGCTTTGTCCTCCATAGGCGGCCTCTTTCTCAGCATAAGCAAAAATCTTGTCCGCGCCATTTACGATGACGTTGTTCGAGCCTGTACATTTGACAAACTGAGGATTGCCACCAACAACCCCGTACCAGGCGAAGTACGATGCTGCGCATGAAGCATTAACCCAGTCCGCCCAAGTACCGGCTTGTGCGAGTTTGCCGTCGGATTGGTTCCAAGTGTCTTGAAGGCCAACCCACGTGGCGAAGTTGCAGGTATAGAAATCGGCGCACCCTCCAGGTGGATACGTGGGCACGGGCTGGTAGAAGTATGTGGCCGCTAAGGGGACCACGCCGTTTTGATTGCCATTCGTGTACACTTCGTAGCCCGCATAGTTGTAGGAGGTGGAGAGTATTCCCGGGACAGGCGCTTGTAAGGCGTCTGCTATTTCTTCCCAGTAGCCAGTGTTCCCGCTAAATGCAACTGCCAGGTTTGTTACGGCTGAACTGACAATCTTATACTCGGTAAGGTCGTTCGTCCCATCGGCATAGACTATGCGGGTAAACCCGGACCCCGAAGTCAGACCACCCAGCCGAGCAGCACCGATTATCATGTCGTTTGCGTTGGTAGTGGATACGCTCTTAGTAGGCGTGTTACTATTGCCGCTAGCAGTTCCAGGAAGCGAAATGTTGGGGTCAAAGGGACTGTTGAAGCTAGTCCCGCTTACGCCGAAGGCCATGAAGCCGTTATACTCGCCTCCATACTGAGTGCTCGCACAGCCCGAGATCGATTCAGTAATGGTATCAGAGGACAGGGCGCTGGAACTCTTGGCATAGAACTCTTGAAGTTGGTCACGACCGTTGTTACCGAACACAACTGCCGTTCTGGCCGTCCATGAGAGTCCGGCTATGTCGGAGACAGAGAAGGTGCAGCTCGATTGAAGATCAAGAGCTTCCATAGTGTAGACTATTATTATGTCATACGCGGATGATGTAGTCAAGCTAGCAGCACAAGAGTTGGTAGAGTGTCCACACCAAGCCGAAACAGAACCATCGACTGCTAATCCACCTGACCCTGTTGCAAGGGGAGGGTTAAGTTGTTCGCTCACACCGATAACAGACAAGGTTTGCGGAACCTCCGAGACCACAATATTCCCCAGGTAGCGTGAGGAGTTGGTGGCTGAGAACACTACATTGAAAGTCGTGTTCGATGAGACGCATGCTGAGGGACTGTTCCATTTGTCTATTTGAAACGCGCTGGAATATGTCAGGTTCTGAAATTTCGTTGATTCCTCCATGAAAAGGGATGATTCTTGAGCAGCCTTGATTGCAGCATCAAGGTTGACTTTCGCATACTCGGCGATTGCAGGCGACCCGCAAGGGAGCTCCTGCTAGAGGCCCCGAAGATGGGGCAGACAAGATGTCTTGTGCATCTGGCGAAACTACTGGCATAGAGGAGAGCATCATGGTTCCGATTACTACAATCATGGTCGCGACCAATAGCTTGCGTGTGGGTTTCATTTTTTTATTCTGACCCTGACTCTTCTTTTGTCTGCTTCATCGGTTCTTGGTCGGTTCCTTACAGCACCCGGACATTGTTAACCCTTAGATTTGAAAAGATGTCAAGACTGAAAGTGATGCGAGACTGATTGGTAACCGTACCAATGAACCCGTTTTCTGGAAACGTTTGGAAGGCCGAGCGTGGGGAGAGCCACGCTGTCTCGAACGACCTTAGCAGACGTTTTGCCCGTAAACATTTAACATTGTCGTCAAGTCGCTGTCAAACCGCAATATCACTAGCTCAGATTCGAACCACATATCCATGTGGGGATCGCAGAGCAAAACGAGAGAATGGTTGGTGTAAGTCTGTAACGATCAAACGTGGGCCAGTAACCGGCCGCCGAACAACTAACCTTAGAGACAAGAGGGGTCGTACCCGGCTCTAGCTGTCCGAGATGTCGGGCGATGAGCGGCCGGGGCATTTCCATTCTCATAGAACGCGTGCTAGATTGAAACACCCCTTCCCCTCGAATCTTGCGACAGGTTACGAGATCATTTTCAAGGGGCTCCAAGCCAGCGAGAGTCAGTGACCCTCTACGAAGGAAATCATAGAAATCCTCGTCAAGCTACGCGAGACCCTCAAAGCGCTCCAGGACAAGCTTGGAACCTAGTCGCTGGTCAGAGTCGTGGCGGGCTCTAGTGTAGCCAGCCTGTTTCCGGGTCTTCCCAGTAGCCCACACTAGTGAGAACGAGCAGACTGAGGCTAGCTCGGCCCTTCGTAGCGATCACGCTGTCGCTCGCCCTGTGCCCTCTAAGCTCGAAGAGTACAAGGTCAGCAGGCTTCTGAGTCTGCCAGTGTTTGAAGGCTGGTTTGACGTCAAGTTCCTTCCAGGTCTTTGCCGGGATCTTTGAGACTATTGAGTTGGTGTTGATGACCGCCTCTACTCGCCTACTGATCTTCGGATCGTCCCACTTCGCGACTCTAACGGTCACGCGGTCCCCGTTTCTCAACAGCCGCATTCTTTACCACAGCCTTCCCTCGGGCGACTATCCGATCTGCTGACTGTCACTTATCCCAGCCCCCCACCCACTCAACCATCTCCTCTTTGTCGTGTCGATCGAATGGCAGTCCTAGGTAGTGATTTACAGCGACGAAGGTCGTGTGTCCTTGCGAGACGACGATCTCAGCGAACCGTTCTGGATAGGACGAAACTAACCATGACTCCCAAGTCTTACGCATTGTCTTGGGTCCGAGTCCAACAGGGTCGAGCTTGGAATACTCTGCTCACCGCTCCAGGTTATGACTCCAGCCGCTCCAAGACGGAAGCGGCTTGGTCTTGAAGAAATAGCGGACGATCGTGCGTCCTTTGTCGCTTAGTCTGATCCATCGTCCACGCTGTTGCCGCTTGACCTTCTTCTGGGCATATTCTGGAATATGTATGAAGCGGCCGTCGAGCCACTCCTCATTCTGCTGTAGACGCTGCGCCTCAACGTAACGGAGACCTGTGAGTAGCAACGCGTCGAGCCTAGTCTGGTTCTCCTGACTTCTGGCTCCCTTCCAGAGCAGCTCGTATTTCGTGGGGCGGAGAACCCTGACGACGCCTTTGATTATCGGTTTCGGCATCTCAGTATCAACTATTACTGATACTTCCTATAGCGCTTTTCTAAGTCGCTCCTTCTCAGATGCGAGTAAACCGCCGGGTCGAGGTATCAGTTCTAACGTAAAACTGGAACGTTGGCTCTTCAGTCCTTCCGAGCCGATTTTGAAGTCTTGGGGTCGATGTCCTTCATGTCGAAACCTTTACTAGCTCCAAGGTTCTGTAGTCGGTTCCTGTATTCTTCAAACGTGAATACGGCGTTGCGCTCTGACACGCTCACGTCTCGGATTTCTTCATCAATCTCTATGAGAGCAGTCCTGATCAGGGCGTTCCATTCGCTTATCGTCTTCTTCTGGTCTTCCCGAATCATCCTTAACAGGTAGGCGAAGTGGTTCCGGCCGGTTGCCATAGGCGAGTCACTATCTCCTCTCGGCGCTTCGCTTCCGGTTGGCCCTCATCCAGTCGGGAACGATGACCGCTCTCACTAGCTCCTGGACGCTGACACCCCTCTCCTTTGCCAGACGCTTCAGCTCAGAGTACACGTGAGAGTCTAGGGTTTGCATGTACTTAGCATTCGACATTCTCTTCAGCCCGCATAGCCTGAGACTTCCGCCGAATCCTAACGCTATATCTTGCTTTCGAGCCCTGTTCAGGTCTTGGTTACAAAACTGAGTTAAACCCGGCCGGTTTTCAAGCTCGTTAGCATGCCTCGGAGTAAGATGGCCGCATCACAAGGAATACTTGTTCACGACGGCGCAAAAGGGATGGTTTCAGAAGGCCGGAGCTATTGTACTTGTGGAAAGTGTGACCACGGCTTACAGAGTCCCTGTCTCAGCAAGGCCTGCAAATGTTGCACATCTAGCTTCAAACAAGCCTGATTGGGTGTACCTGTCAAACCGGTTGGGTATGAGGCGGTCCTGATCGATGACTATGGGCTTTGGTCCCATTTGCAATCAAAGGTGGTTTCAGGCTCGTCTTTGAGGACAGAATCTCAGCTCAGCGTGTGGGTTCGGCCAAAGTTGAGGACGCTGATGAGCGCTAGCTTCCTGGGGGTTTTTCCTTCAGTCTACGAAAGATATTCTCCAATCCTTTCTCCAGTGGCTCAACTCCCATCTCATCGCCCATGGCCTTGACAGCCTTAGTGAAGTGCATTGTCAAGACATCCGGAGATACATCCATGCTTCCTGATGGCGGACGAGACTGCTCTGGAATCGTGTTCGCGTAAGCAGGTGTCCGGAGTTGGATACCTATGGCCGCTTTGACATAGGCTTCGTAAGCACCGGTAATCTCCGGCTGAACCTTTGACAACCACATTCCATTCATGTTAATCGTCTCGGAAAGCTCTCTTATTGGCTGGAGGACGTCTCTCTCGAATTCTTCCCTACTCTTCGGGTAGGAGAAGGTTCTTTGAAAAACTGAGACGTGACAGCGCACCATCACACGGTAGGTCGCTTTCAGGGCCTCGTATCGATCTTGAAGAGGCCCAAAGGCGATGTCCTCTCTCTTTTGGTAGGCCCTACCCCTCTGTTCTAAGAGGTGCGTGACGATAACACCGAGAAGGGTGCCTGCCATTGTCCCTCCAACTCCGATTAGGGTGTCAATCTCACTCAAACGAAAGGGTACCGCCTTTTCTCTGGTACGCTTTACCTTAAGTGATCTCTGGCAAACCTAAAGATGGCCCATTCCCGTTCGCCTGTTTGTGTCACGACTGTCGGATCTTGGATCAATGTTTACATTTGGTTATCTGGAGCTTGCCGTACGGTTTGACTCGGAACTCGTGCTGGAACCGTAGACAGTCGTTGGTAGGATAAATCCCCCACCTGTCCAGCGGATAGGTCTGCTCGTGCGAATCGCCATTCCGGCGTACCGTGACCAGCACCATGTCGTAGCTAGTCCCAAGGCGAAGAATTCTCCCGGCAAACTCTTCGGCCGTCTTCAGCTTGGCCAGATATTCCAGTATTTCGGCACGGCCGCACGATGGGAGGTCGTCTTCCAGAGAAGGCATCGAAGCCTGATTAGCTCAGAAGGTCTCTTAGGTAGAAGAGTCGGAGCGAAATACTATCTGAGTTTTCGCGGCTCGTGCTTCTCCGAGCAACTCGCGACACAGGGCCAATCGATACGTGTTGCCCTGTAGACCCTTGACATCTGCGCCTTTCCTTTTGCAGCCACAGTGGCACTTGCAGCGGTCAGGATCGGGCTTCATTTGGACGATGAGTAGAAGTTGGTTCGGATAATAATCAGAGCTTCAACCCGGTCCCTAGAGTCTCGCTCCGCAGTTGGAGCACGACTGGTTAGTGTCAAGATTTAGCGTTCGACAGTGTGAACAGCGTAGCTTGACGACTTCCTTCTGAGTCGTGACCTCTCGAACAACTGATTGCTGCACTGGCTGCTGTGGCTGAATGACCACTGTTGCGCCCTGGTAGGGGGCGATCCTGGCCTTGAGTTCTCCGATAAAATCGCTGTTGTTAGTATCAGCTTCGAGGTAGAAGGGCCCCTCGCGAGTTGTCACAGTCCAGAACTTCCGGATTAGATGCTTCTCAAACTTGATGGATCGTACTGAAGAGAAAGGAATCTCCTTGTTGTTCTTGTTGATTCCAAAATGTCCCGAGTGTTCGAGCAGTATCCCACTCTCTGTCAACGTGACGGTCGACCCGGCCGACGTTTTTGCCTGCACTCCTTTCCTCTCCCTCTTTACAATCTCTAGGCTTCGTAGCCTGAGTTCATGATCACAAGATTTGTTGAGCCTATTTTCTTGATAGTTACTCCCAAACGCTCTCAAAAGTAACGAGTCGGAACAGGTCTGTATCGTGAACCGCTTCTTTACTTCGGAGGTTTCCCGGTGGCGGATCGTTTCATCCT
>Ga0209761_1002336_pt1 | contig 12458 bp, 12 predicted proteins | sample GraSoi013_1_40cm_4_FD_185818 | JGI IMG/M metagenome (GOLD analysis project Ga0209761, IMG submission 185818) | Grasslands soil microbial communities from the Angelo Coastal Reserve, California, USA - Sample 09_25_2013_1_40cm (SPAdes) (version 2) | ecosystem: Environmental > Terrestrial > Soil >... | reverse complement strand
CCTGGATTTTCGTAGCGAGGAGTCGAATGCCATCTTCAAGATACAGTCGAAAATTCTAGAATCGTTCCGCGGGTTCTTCCTTCAACGCCAGTACGTGGAGATTCAGCCGCCTGTGATCATTGCCTCTGCAAGTGAAGGAGGTGCTGAGCTGTTCTCGCTGAAGTATTTCGAGAAGGAGGCATATCTTGCCCAGTCGCCGCAGCTGTACAAGCAGATGTGTGCGATATCGTTCGAGAAGGTCTTCACCGTTCTTCCCATATTCAGGGCTGAGAAGTTCGAGCAGCCGACCCACCTGAACGAGGTGCGCCAGATGGACATCGAAGAATCGTTCGCGACCGATGCGGATGTGATGAAGGTCTTGGAAGAATTCATGGCTCACTGCGTCAAGACTGTCCAGGAAGCGTGTGGTGAGGAGTTGAAACGGCTCGGTCAAGAACTGGAACCGTTGAGTCTGCCCTTGAAGCGGATTCAGTACTCGGAGGCGGTGGACATGCTTCGGAAGAGTGAGGAAGAGATAGAGTATGGGATGGATTTTTCAAAGACCCAGGAACGAAAACTCGCAGGACTTGTCGGGAAGAAGGCCTTCTTCATGGTCGACTGGCCCATGGAGCTGAAGGCTTTCTATGCAATGCCGAACCCGGATGGGAAGACATGCAGAGCATTCGACATGATCTATAACGGGCTTGAAGTGTCCTCCGGGACCCAGCGAATTCACCTGCCGAGCTTATTGATCAGCCGGCTAAAAGCCAAGGGCCTCAACCCGGACAATTTCAAATCGTACGTTGACGCGTTCCGCTACGGGGCACCCTACCACGCAGGATGGTCCATAGGACTAGAGAGAGTGACGATGAAGATCACCGGACGGGAAAATATCCGAGAAGCTACAATGTTCCCGAGGGACAGAAACAGAATTACGCCCTAACAACCTTCGTGGATCTTGCAGAGGTCTTTGAAGGATCCAAGAGACGAATGATCCTCGAACCCTCAAGGAGGAGTTGGTCTAGTTGATTCTAGGAGCTAAATGTCATCAAGATAAGTCGGGCTATCGACTTCGGCCTTCTAACCATTTGCGAACCTTGTTGAGCCCATTTACTATGTGGTAGCCCTCAACTACTTGATGGACTGGATTATAGACCAACTTTGCAGTTGCCATGCCGGCTTCCTTGAAACCTTCTATTCCCAAGGTCTCCCGATGAGGCTTATGACGGTGCGATTTCGGTCGGGCTCTTGCGAGCTTTCCATGAATTGTTGATAGAGCCTTCCTCTTCGCTGACGGACCCATGTTGGGATTTGCCCTGATAGCCTTCTTCAAAGCGTGGAGATTTCCTTTGCGCGTCATGTCGTGGATAGTCCCGCAGTAGAGTATTATCAAACTTTGACCGAGCCGAAAGTAAAACGACGTCTCACGAAGCGTCCAGCTTGGCCGCTGTTACCGTTTCACGGTTGCCCGACGCCTTGCCACTCAAGAAATCTCAAAGTCAGCTGATTCTGCGGGGCGAGAATGGAAGGACTGGAACACGCTACACGATTGGCTGAGATCTTGGCTGGTTGGCGGAAAAATCGTCTGAGGGTTCAGCCTCAATGGCTTCGAGCATCTTCGTCGCTATTTCAGTAAACCTCCTGGTAAGCGGATCCTTCGGTTTCTCCAGAACGAATACTCCCTTGCTGAGGTTCTCCAGAACATCAGAGTTGAACGGAAGAGCCGTCAGAACGTGGAGGTGGAAAAGTTCGGCGAGCCTGTCAGCGATCTTGCTCGCCTCTTTCTCGCTTACTGAGCTGGGCACCATGTTTAGGATGAGTACTACTGGTTTTCTCAGCTGGCTGGCGACTTCTGTCATGACGCCGCTTCCGAAAAGGTCCTGCTGGTCTACCCTTGAGATCAGGACTAGATAGTCGCAGAGGGCCATTGAGAGAAGGGTGTCCTTCTCGATGCCTGGATGGCTGTCGATTAGGAGATAGTCGAGGTTGTAGTCTTTTGCGAGGTCTTCGAGAACTTTCTTGAATGTGTATAGGTTGAATCCGGTGTCGAGAATGGATAGAATCTCGTCTAGCTTATGCCCTGCCGGACAGAAGATCAAGCAACCAGCTTTCAGGTTAATCTTGCTAGTCAGATCGACTACAGCTTGGCTAACAGGAACTCTATGCTGGAGCACATCGTTTATGGTCGCTCTAATATCTGAGTCAGAGACTCCGAAGATAACGTGAAGACCCGGACCCTCTAGGTCGAGGTCAACTACTCCCACTCTCTTTCCCAACTGGGCAAGGGTAACGGCGAGGTTGGCTGAGATAGTACTCTTTCCAGTGCCGCCTTTGAATGATTGAACTGAGATGATGTTGACTATCCTAGCCACCTCGCTGCGGTCCCAAAATGCCTCGTCGGTACTAGGACTGCTTTCAGGTCGGAAGCAAAAACAAGCCGTAACCTAGCGTCTAGACTCAGAGTATGCAACCGAAAACCGTGCTCCGCCTGCTAGAAGTGTTACCGAGCCTGCCACCCATATGGCATCACAATGTTTTCGGTCAATCATGGTACAATGATCTACGGGCAGGCAAGGCTGATCCCTTGACAGGCGCAACCGTTCAAGCCCTTGAAGCAACCGAGAACAGGCTCGCATACTTCCTCGAGAGATTTCCCGAGTATCGGAAGACTCTGAGACTTGCCCTGACACACGAAGAATCAGGCCGAGAGGCTCGAAGCTATCAGGGATGGCAGTGGCACGACGTAGAGACACATCCGACCAAACTGATCCGTCTCGTAACCGAAGGAATCAGTAGAATCAGTCTTCGAACCCGTCAGGCTACCTCGTATATTCTTCGTGACAGAGACGCCGTTAAACGCGTCTTAGCCAGGTCTTAGAAGCACATCGGGGAACAGGCGCGTCCCAAGCATTGGAGTACCGGTTCTACCGACAGAATATTCATCCCTCAGTTCCTCCTTTCCGGAAAGAGGCCTTATCGACCGTCAACTCACAGAGTCGACTGGTCGCGCTTAGGAACAAGCAGTTCCTTGTTCCCAAGCCCGAGAATCAGACTATCTGCATTAGATTGAGCACAGGGTAGCCTTGGTCGAAGTTTAGGTCGACTCCGTAAAGTGGCGTGAACGGTTTTACTCCGTAAATGACTAGCGAACCGTCAGCGTTCTTAATCTTAAGGTGGTAGTCGACGACCGACAACCACTGGTCTCGGAGTTTTGAATCAATAGAAGCGATTGCGATGTTCAAGCCTTCGGTGTCTCGCATGTTCGCACCTAGTTCGGTGAGGCCTGGCACTGAGAGCTCGTCGCGACCATAGACCTGTACTGCCTTGTCGACGTTTATGTCGAGCATTCTGTGAGGCGAGATCTTTGCAAGCTGATCCCATGCATTCGCGAACGTCTTAACGTCATCCGACAGATTACTCTTCATTACGAGCCTCCATTTCTTGGGTGCGAGTGACTGGTTATACTCTAGGATTTTCACTCTCTCGTCTATGGCCTCCCATCCGACGTACTTGCTGAGAGACTCTGCCACAGTGTCGGAACTATATGCGGCGGTGGGGACGATGACGCAGGGACCCTTCTGGTTGATGAAGTTCGCTCGTATCATGTTAAGAATGGTCCGAATCTCGACTGGTGAGACGCTACTGTCAACGTCGACCAGCAGGAAGGCCCCTCTCGGGATCGAGCCGCCGAGCATCAGGTCCATGTCCCTGCTGCCGAGAGAAAAGCCTCCATTTGGGTGAGGCACAGGCTCCAACGGTTTCGGATGTGAGCTAGACCCTTGCTGCCGCAATCCGTTAGGAAGTATGGTGAACCTTGCTTTGTCAAGCGAGAATATTCCCCGTTTTGTGGGAACGCTGAAGCCGCGTAGCTTGTTCATGGCGATGGTTCGAACCCTTCTCCCGTCAAGCTCTGACTGATCCAGAGTTACGATCCCGTCTACCAGATAGCCGAGGTCGCCGGCCTTCCTAGAATCTTCGACCACGATCACAACGCTAACCCTGCTCTCGTCGAGTTCTGAGAGTATTGCTGACTCGAGCATTTTTCGACCCTCATCGTTCGTGTTTCGAATAGCACCCTCCCAACTATCCACAACCAAGACCGCTCTCTGCTTCGAGTGCTTCAATCTGAGAACTTGGTTGAAAATCGTGTCCGGTTCGACCCGGCGGAGGTCATGGAGTTCATCTATCCAGCTTGCCCTCGCAGTTCTACCCGACATCGTGTCAATGACTTCGTCTATCCAGGGAAAATGCTGACGAAGCCTGGACGGGGCTACTCTGCTTGACGCGTATATCTTATGCGTCTCGCCAAGGCTGTTGAGAATCTCAAGCGCAAAGGTCGTCTTGCCTGAACCAGGAGGTCCCTGAACGAGTAGGACCTGGCCAGGAGTCTGCAGGAATCTGAGAATAAGATCAAACATCACGGAATCAAGGCTCATATCAGGCTGAACAGGAGCGTGTTCCATCGCAGCCTCTTGCTGAGAGCCTTCGTGTGCTACAGCCAATTCTAGACCACAGCACAATCTAGAGGCAACAAATCCATAGACGAATTGTTACCTTCACGCCCGACGTGATCGGTCAACTAGAATATGCCGGAAAAATAGACACACACGCACCAGCTCGAGGACGGCTGCTCAAGTGAAACGGACCCTCAGCGTCAATTCACAGAAAAGCGATCATGAATCAATGTGCTGGATTGCCTAGGCGAGGATAAAGAGTAGCATCGACTAGGGACAGCGCTGCAACGAGGATTTCAGGAAACCCGTGAAAGCAATAGGTATGATTCGCTTGTTTAGCGGGTTGGTCTTTCTCGCGGACACATCCTTTCTGGTCCAAGCGAATTTTCTTTGAGCATCTACAGCCATTGTGACGTCAGGTCAACTCAGCACTCAGGAAGATAGATACGACCATTTGGAGCCTGAGAGGCTTTGCTAGATTTTTCGCGTCTCTGAGTCATACTATCTCTGTAAGCTTTAGCGAGGGGTAGCCCATGTCAAATGCGAATTCGACTCCATGAACGTTGGTGAAGGGTTTGACGCCATAGATGACCGTTGTATCGTTGATACTTTCAACCTTGAGATAGTAGTCCGCTGTTTTGAGAAATGCGTCTCGGATCTTGTTCAGCCCCGACGCAACGGCGAGCGTGACCGCGCCTGCATCCCGGATCCTCGCGCCCATGTTTGATAGTCCGGGAAGCATCAGATCGTCTCCGTAGATTTGGACAATCTTGTCGAAGTCTACTGCGAGGATTATTGAGGATGACACTGTTCCGAGCTCTTTCCAGATGTTGCCGAAGAGTGTGAAGTCGTCCATTACCTTCCCATTCAATTGCACTCTCCATTTCTTGCGAGGAAGATCCTGGTTGTATTCTGCGATCCGGACTCTCTTATTGAGCGTATCATCTCCGACCAAGGGCCCCAGGGATTTCGCGACGTTATCCGAACTGACCGTGCTGAAAGGCACGATAAAGGATGAGCCTCCTTGATTAACGAAATTTGCAACGATGATTCTGAGGAGAAGCCTCACTCCTATGGTAGGAACAGTATTGTTCACGTCTACCAAGATCGATGAGCCTTTTCTGATTCCTCCTTTGAGCATGACATCGAGGTCGCGGCTGCCTGTTGAGAAGGAGGTCTGCGTGTGAGGAACCGGCGACATGATGCTTGGCTTGGCAGAAGCGTCGCTGTCGAATTTTGTTTCTGCTAGCAGATTGAACTTGCCTTTATCCAGCGAGAAGAGTGCCCGATCAGACTTGACCTTAATGCCTCTAAGCTTGTTTAGGACAATCGTTCTCAACCTCCGACCGTCCACTTCTGAAGATGATAGGGTCACAATGCCGTCGACCAGGTTCGGCAGGTCCCCGACGCGCCCGCCCTCGCTCACTAAGACGACTCCTACTCTGTTGTCGTCCGGATCGGAGAGTATGGCAGATTCAATCATTCGGCGTCCATCCTCGCTCGTGTTCCTGAGGACTCCTTCCCAACTGTCTATGACCATGAGACCCCTCAGCCTGGAACGCTTTAGGGTGAGAACTTTGTTGAAAACATCGTCCGGCTCAGACACTTGTATTGCGTCGGACCCCTCGATTGGCCTGTCGCTTGAGGTCTTTTTTGAAAACGGGTCGTGCATTTCGTGGATCCAAGGAAAGTGCTTCCGGAGCTTGTTGGGAGGAACTCGGCTTGGAACGTAGAGTCTAGCAGGTGGAATCTCGGTGCGTCCCATGCGAGTTGCCTTTGCCCTTTGCAGGAGCTCAAGCGCTAGCGTCGTCTTCCCGGCCCCGGGCGGTCCTTGGATTAGGAGAACGTTTCCCGCTGATTCCAAGAAGTTCGAAATGAGACCAAGTATCTCTTCCGATCCAGGCCGTTTGACAACCGGAGTCTCATCTTGCTGGAGTTCTTCAATAGAAGACTGATCGGCGGATTCATTCTTGAACATCAAGAATCAGCTATCCAAACGAACAGCCTTCTACACACACAAGAGTTCCGTAACTAAGAATCATCTATCGGGGTTAGACCTAATCTACCCACTTCAAGTAGCGTCGGAGATCCTGTTTCTAGTGACCGTGAGGAGTTGGATACCGAGTTGAGGAGAATTCCCGGCAGAAAAGATCCGGCCCTCGCTGCCAAGTACCATCGAGTCTGAGATGGGATGAAGGGGTTCCTGAATTGACGAAAAAACTACGAGCTCAAATTCTTCGGCTGACGACCCGAAGGTTCCAGGCCCGCATGGCTAACCTAGCCATTCTCGTCATGGTTCTTTCGATGGCGCGCTGGAGACAGGGGAAGTTTTAGAGGAGGCATCCAGCATAAGCGAGGTGAATCCCAATGGGCAACGCTCCTATGAAGAAGTCTCCGTTCAAGTCTTCTCACCAGTCTAGAAAGGTGACTTGTGAAAAGTGCGGAGAAACCTTCGACCGCGTCTTCTATGAGAGAGTTCACAAGAACATCTGTACTGGAGCCAGCAGAGTTTTCGTTCCGCGGCCTCGATCTCAATAGACCGGTCATCTGTCCGTAGTTCCTTTTCGCCGGCAATGATGGTTATGAGATGAGTTGACACACACACCGGCTCACATAGTCTTTATTCAAAGGGGCCTCAAATTCCTAATTGAAGAGTCCCACAATGCCGATAGTCCGGTAATGGTGTAATGATTGTTGGAGAAAATCGATGGGACTATCGGTCAAGCCGGTGACGATCCGGGACGCAACCTATCTGCGGGTTCCGAGAGATGTGGCAGAGCTCCTCCGCGTGATGGCTACCAAGATCTGTAGTGTCAATTTCAGAATTGACGAGAAAGAATGCACGCTCATCTACAGCTTCGCCAAATCCGTGCCAGATCTCAAAGAGGAGCCGTCCGACCCTATGCTCGTCCTAGCAGAATGACATAGGGCGCAGGATAACTATCCGAACCGAACCCGCAGACTTTTTTCCGATATGAACAACCCGAGTGCGATAGCCCGTGCCTTTCTCAGAAAAGAGTTATGGGAAGACCCTGAATTGCTCTTTCGGAGCGGATTCAGTCGAGGAATCGATTATCGACTGTTTTCTCGAAGATGAAGGTCAAGAATCCACAGACATTCGCGGTCAAGCTAACAGCGCCGATTTTGCTGGCACTGGTCCTTCTTGTAATGGTCGATTTCGTCGACGATAGTTTCCTTGATCACGCGCTGCCTCACACTCCCATCACCTTCGCTGGCACAACGGCATACATTGCAAATCTGACAACCAGTGCCCTTTCGAGTGCGGGATACGTCGGACTATCGGTCTCTTATTCCTTGAGGGGACCTCCCTCCCGATTCCCAGCGAGGTTATTCTCCCGTTCTCCGGATACCTGGTTTCCACTGGGCGATTTGATTATTGGTTAGCTCTGTTCATTGCTACCTCAGCCAGCGTCGTTGGGGCTTTAGTGGACTACGCAATCGGCTATCTGCTAGGTGATGTCATCACAAAGAGGGCTGCCAAGTATGCCCCATAAACCAGCAAAGGCTTCTCTCAGTCCAGAAACTGTTCGCGAAACATGGCGAAGTAATCGTCATCGTGACACGGCTAATCCCATGGATGCGCACACTCGCTTCATTCCCCGCAGGTGCTGCAAGGATGCAGATCTCAAGATTCGCAGCCTACACAGCTCTTGGCAGGGCACATTCAACGTCGCACTCATCTACCTGGGGGTCTACGTGGGAAAGAACTGGGACACGATCAAGCCCGCCGGTACAGCCGAGCTTGCCCTAGTGGGAGTCTTAGCCATAGTGGTAGGGTGGTTATTGATTAAGCGAAGAAACCGTCGAAATAAGACACCTCAATGATTGAGGCCGAACCCTTGAGCTAGCAACTACTCTTATCTTCGTAGAAGTGGTCGTGAGATGCCGAGGGTTGTCGGAAATGGCTCGGGTCGGAATTTTGGGTCTTGGAAAGATGGGAAGCGCGTTTGCGCTAAGTCTTCTTTCGAAGGGAAACGAAGTTCACGTCTATAATCGTAGCAAAGAGAAGCTTCGCGATTTGGTTGCGAAGGGAGCGATAGCGCATCCATCTCCTTACGAGTTGGCCAAATCTGTCGATGTCATCATTACTTCACTGACGGACCAGGATGTGATCGACAGCGTTGTCATGGGAAAGGATGGGGCCCTGCACGGCATGAAGAGAGGAGCGCTGTGGATTGAGATGAGTACAATCGACCCGGACGCTTCTATCAGACAAGCAGAACAGGCTGAGAAAGCAGGAATCAGTAGGCTCGACGCTCCGGTCATTGGTAACCCAAACATGGTTGCTGAGGGGCGTCCGTCCCTTCTCGTGGGCGGGGACGAGAGCGTGTTCGAGAAGTATCGGACACTCCTGAGCCAGCTCGGATCAACCGTGATCTACCTAGGGAAACCTGGCAATGGACATAAGATGAAACTCATCCTCAACATGTTCCTGGGAACTATCGGCCTAGCTTTCTCAGAGGCCTTCGTACTTTCCCAGAAGCTAGGCTTCGAACCGAGAGCTTTTGTCGATGCTTTCAACAAAACACCTCACAAGAACTATTTTTCTGACGTCAAAGGGCCCCTAGTCGCAAAGGGAGACTACACTCCGCTCTTCACAGTAAACATGTTGTTGAAGGATCTAACGCTGGTGGAGAACCAGGCAACGCGACAGAAGGTAGCGCTTCCTGCGGGAAGTTTAGTGAAGCAGCTTTTCACGACCAGCGTGAATCAGGGCCAGGGCGAGATGGACTTCAGCTCGATCGCTTTGACGATGCAGAAGCTTAACGGAATCAGGGCAGTGGAATAGAGGGAATCGCAACCGCGCTGACGGGGAGAGACAAGTTTGGCGAAAGTTAGGAAAGTGATGTCAACCAACGTTCCCAGAGTGAAGTCCTCGAATACTATTCTTGAAGCGGCTAATGTGATGAATCGCGAGAGAACCTCAGGTGCGGCAGTCGTTGAGGGCGAAAAAGTTGTGGGCTTGATTACCGAGCGTGCTCTACTCTGGAAGTTTGTTCCGTTGAACAAGAGACCAGACGAAGTCACTGTAGGTGAAATGTTGGTTCCATTCTTCAGGATAGGTCCCGACGAATCAACGAAAAACGCTGCGAAGATTATGGTTGAGAACCGATTCACCAGGCTCGGTGTCTTCGAAGGTGAAAAACTTCTCGGCTGGGTCACTCTAACGGACTTGGCGAGAGAGTTTTCAAAACCACACCTGCTCAAGGCGCTGATGGCTCGTGACGAGCCGGAGGACAAGCAGGTTCTCTGTCCCAATTGTCGGAAGGCTTTCTTGGAAAAGATCACGAACACTGAGGGTGTTATTTTGAGGTGGGAATGCCCGAACTGTCACTATTCACTGTAGCATCGGTCATTGGCAATTGCGGGCTGTGGCGCGAGACTTGAGTAGGCCCTGGGGGGGGTCGAAAAGATTTTCGCGCTAGACACGAGATCTTTTTTTCGTCGTACGAGATGGCCTAAAAGCTGATTGAGGCGAGACTTGTCTATTCGGTGAGAGCGTTCGTCGTCTCACGGAGGCGCCGTGCGAGTTCCTTCATGACGCCCATGGCTACCGTCGGATCAGTTTGGACCGCGGCCTTGAAGTTCCAGACCGGCATCACCAGAGCTTTGGTGCCCGATTCGGCCGAGACCACCGTGGCAGACCTCGGCTGTTTATCGATCAGAGCCATTTCGCCGAAAAACTGGCCGCGACCCAGCCTTGTGACCATCTTCTCTCCCTTGCGGACCTCGACCGACCCATTTGTTATGAGGTAGAAAGCAACCCCAGAGTCCCCCTCTTTCTCGATAACCTCTCCCGCGTCGTAGGACCGTTCCCTCGCGAACGCGCTCGCAACTGACTTGATCTGTTTCCCTTTCAGTCCAGCGAAGAGTGGGACTTCTGCCAGCATTTTGGCGGCCTGAGGATTTGTTTTCTTGTCCAATGATAATGCCAACTAACAACAAACGGTTTTTGTCTGCTTACTTAAAGCGTTAGCCCCACTTTTCAAGGCGGGCACCGTCAATGCCTCTCAAGATATTCTCGATGATATCCGGAGAAATCGATTCAGCGCAAATCCAAATACTTGCGCCTAAGCTAGCCGTCTTATGGCGAAGCTCACTTTCCTTGGGACTGGCGGCTCGGTTCTTACCAAGGAGAGGATGTGTGCGGGGATCTTGTTCGAAGACAAGCTACTGGATGTGGGATTCGGGGTTCTCACGAACCTGGTAAGATTAGGGAAAAAGCTCGATTCGATTAACGATGTCTACATCTCTCACACTCATTCAGATCATGTCGGGGATTTCACTGGACTTGTTTGGGCCATGGCAATGGATCGGAGAACCAAACCCCTACGAGTTGTCAGCTCCTCCAGTACTGCAGCGGCTCTGGAGCGAATCCTCGAGCTCCAGTCGACCCCCTACGCCTGGGTGAAATTCGACATTGCATTCGTAAGGCCAGAAGATGTCAACGTTAAGGCCTTCACGACGATCCATGATCCTGAGAATCTGGCCTATCGATTCCGAACAGAGCGAGGCGATCTTGTCTACATCGGAGACACAGCCAAGTCTGAGAAGATTTCAGAATTCGCAAATGGATGCGACTTGTTGATTCACGACTCTACCTACCTCGATGGACAAGAATCGCTAGCAGCTGTAACCCAACACTCAACCGCAAGAGACGCAGCAAACACCGCAAAGCGTGCCAGGGCAAAAAGGCTAGTTCTAACTCACATTTCTCCCGGCAACGAAGGTGCTGAAAAGCGGTACCTGGCGGAGGCATCTGCAGTGTTTGGTGGCCGAATAGTTGTGGCAAAGGATCATCAAATCCTCACTGCATAGAAGTCGGACGGATACGGATCCTACTGCAGGCGGGCCTTCGCTACCAGTGAATTGTATCTGGGGTCGATTCTGAACCGTTTCAAGTCGGGGCTAAATCTGAGAGTCGGGAAAGAAATCTTTCCGGATTCGAAAGCTTTTTCGGCCCATAGGAACCCACTGTCCTGATCTCCTAGGATCGAGTAGACTGTGATGAAGATTGTCGGGTTTGAATATCCAAGCTTTGGGTCCGCTTTTGGGTCTGCTGTGGACGCTTCCAATGCCTTCTTGGCTTCCTCGGTCTTTCCTGAAGCAGCGTAGACGTATGCCACATGCGCCGTCGCCTCGGCTTTTCTCTCACTAATGTCAACAAGTTTTCTAGCCTGGTCTCCTGCCCTTTCGAAGAGTCCCTTCTGAACTAGCAGGTGGATGAGAAAGTCATGAGCCACGACGAAGCTAGGATTCATTTCGAGATACTTGTGACATTCATCAATGCCCTTGTCATATTGTCCTGAGAAGAGGTAAGCTTGCACTACCCCCATTCCGATTATTGGGGAAAGAGGGTCGAGTACCTGTGCCTTCTGGACTGCGGTGACCGATTCTTGCAGCCTTCCCCTCGTTTGCAAGAGCACCGAATTCCAGTAGTGCGCGGTTGCGTAGTTTGGGTTCAATTGGATCGCGTGCTTGAACTGTTCTTCCGCCTGGTTCCAGTCCCAGTCATAGTTCATCAGAACGGCGGCGAGTGAAGTGTGTGCTTCTGCAAGGTTGTCGTTCAGTTCTAATGCTCTGTTTGCGTAGTCTCGGGCTTTCTCGAAGGCCTCTTTGGCGGGGAGGTAGAGATGGCGTCCCATGAGGGTATAGCAATCCGCCATTCCTGCGTGAGCTAGAGCGTAGGTCGGGTCCTTCTGTATTGCTTCGCCGAAATACGATATTGCCTTTTCGAGATCTTCCTTGGTTCTCTTGTTCCAATAGTATCGTCCTCTTAGGTAGAGGACATAGGCTCCAATGTCTTCGGGAGCTTTCTCTTCGATGAGTTTTCTGTTCTCTCTGAGAAGCTGAACCTTCAAGGCCTCAGCTACTCTTTCCGCGATGTCAGTTTGTATCTTGAAAACATCCTCTAGTTCTCTGTCATATTTCTGTGCCCAGATGGGTGCTTCGCTTCCGACATCGATCAGCTGGATGCTGATCCGCACTCTGCTTCCAGCTTTC
>Ga0209761_1002334_pt1 | contig 12462 bp, 12 predicted proteins | sample GraSoi013_1_40cm_4_FD_185818 | JGI IMG/M metagenome (GOLD analysis project Ga0209761, IMG submission 185818) | Grasslands soil microbial communities from the Angelo Coastal Reserve, California, USA - Sample 09_25_2013_1_40cm (SPAdes) (version 2) | ecosystem: Environmental > Terrestrial > Soil >... | reverse complement strand
GCGATCTCGTGGCCGAGGACGAGCGGCGCCTTCGGCCTGCGGTACCACTCCATCACATCGGAGCCGCAGATTCCGCTGGACCGCACTTTGACGAGAATCTCTCCGGGTCCGATCCGCGGCTTCGGTATGTCCACGATCCGCACGTCGTCGTTCGCGTAGTACATCGCGGCGCGCATGGGCCGGCGCCTACCTCTTCGGTTTCGTGCCCTTCACGAGATCGAGCGCCTCCTTCGGGGTCGCACGTTCGTGGACGACCGCGCGAATGCCGCGAATCATGCCGACGGGATTGGTCGACTGCCAGATGTTGCGACCCATGTCCACGCCTTTCGCGCCGTCCTGGATCGCGTCATAGGCCAGCTCGAGCGCGTCGAGTTCCGTCTCGAGCTTCGGGCCGCCCGCGACGACGAGCGGGACCGGGCACGATTCGACGACCTTCGAGAAATCGTCGGCGTAATACGTCTTAACGAAGTGGGCCCCGAACTCGGAAGCAATCCGGCACGCGAGGCCGAGGTATCGAGCGTCACGTTTCTCGAGCTCCTTGCCCACGGCGGTAACCGCCAAGACCGGCACGCCGGCGTCCTCGCCCTCATCGACGAGTTTTCCTAGGTTCACCAGCGAATCGTGCTCGTGAGTTGCGCCGACGAAGATCGACATCGCGACCGCGGAGGCGTTCAGTCGAACGGCCTCCTTCATCGAGGTCGTAATCTTTTCGTTCGAAAGGTCTTCGTTCAGCACGCTCGCGCCGCCGCTCACACGGAGGACGATCGGCACGTTCGCGCCCGGGTCGATCGAGGTGCGCACGACGCCGCGGGTCACCATCACGGCGTCGGCGTATGGCAGAAGCGGCTCCAACGTCTTGCGAGGGATCTCCAGTTTGTGCGTCGGCCCGAGAAAGTATCCGTGGTCCGCAGCGAGCATGACCGTGTGGCCGTCGGTCGGGCGGATGATCCGGGAGAGGCGGTTTTGGAGTCCCCAGGTCATGTTTGTTCCCTTGGACCGTCTACCGGCTGGCGTCGCATTCCGTGAGGCCTTAAAGCCTTTGCTTCGACGACCCATCTAGCGGAATCTGAGACGGTAGATCGTCGCAACAAGTGCGGTGCTTAGAAGCATCGCCACGCCGGCGGTTGGAATAATCATGTAGGTCCATCCGACCGATGGAAGAAACCTGGACCCGACCACCAACCCCGCCAGGGCTAAGCTCGCGATTCCCAAGAAGAGAAAGAATCGCCTTGCGCGGGCGTAGGACCGTCTCCTTTCGTTTGCAGTCCGCAAGGTGGCGCCTTCGAGGTGGATGTCCCACGTCCTCGAAAGAATCGCACCCCGCGTGAGTAGGTCCTCCCCGACCCCGCGCAGTTTCGGCGGGCGGTCTTCCATCGCCATGACGAAGGTCCCTCGATGGATTCGCCACCACGTGCCGAACGTGATGAGACTAATCACCAAGAACAGAATCGGAAGCCACACGAGGAAGAAGACGAACGCGGCCAGGACGCCGAGGAGGACGACAGCGAGGACCACGACCGCCACTTCGGGCCATAGAGCGATGTCTAAAGGAAAATCAGGAATCCAGGGGAGATCGTCGTGGGGGCTCGCCGTCGCTCGCTCAGCGGCACCGGCCCTCTTGCGCCGCACCGCGGACAATACAGATGCGACGATGGCAACCGCCCCGAGGAAGACGGTGAGAAGGATCAGAGCAACGCGATCGGCTGACAGGGCGTACCCCAGAAATGACGCGACGGTGAGAAAGAACGCGAGCGCAACAAAGCCCCAGAGGGATAGCAGGATCGGCGTGGCGCGGGAGACGTGATGTTCGGACAGGTCCATCCGTTTGAGTAGCTTGTCTCGGGAGAGGCCTAGCACCCAAGTGGAAATGGGGGAAAACGCGATGAGCTGTGCAGGTACCAGGTGGGCTTGAAGAGCCCACTCAACGTCCGCTCTAGACAAGCCGAGGACGATTCCCTTGAAGCCGCTTTCGGATCGAGCCACTCCGACCCATAACTGCCCGCCGAGACGAGGAACACACCGGAGGATAGCCCGAGATGCCCAGGCGGTTGAGCCTCGCGAAACGACACGTTCTTCCCCGGGCATCTGATACATAGGTGGGGATCATGTATCCTTCCGAGTCAGGGACGAGGGATCGAGTCCTGGGGCCCGCCCATCTTGCCGCCGCCTCCTTTGGAATCGGGGTGCCCATTGTCACGGCGGGGATTCTCGTCGTCGCCTTATTCTCTCCCGGCCTATGGACATCCGTGCCGCTAGTCATGCTTGCGGTCTTCGTGGCGAACGCGGCGAACCTCATCGCGTTCCTGGCGCTCCATCGAGCCCGCGCGGGACCCGGACCGTTCCGCAGCGCGCTAGGCATTGGCGCGGTATTTTCCGGAATCTGCATTTCCGCGGTGCTCGTCTTGGCCGCCTTTTTCGCGAGGCTCGGGGCATAGAACGCTTCTGTGGAACTGGCGAGGCACCGCAAGTCCTTTACACGGCCTCCCGCATTCGCGTCAAGGCGCCGGAGGGGAGCCATGTCGGCATCGAACGAAGAGTTTGCGGAGTTCGCCAAGGGGTTGCATGGGGAGCTCATTCGACCGGAAGACGCGAAGTACGACGAGGCAAGGCGAATCTGGAACGCGATGATCGATCGCAGACCCGCGGTGATTGTGCGATGCAAGGACGCGGAGGACGTGATCCAATCGATCGCCTTCGCAAGGGAGCATGGATTCGTCTTGGCAGTCCGAGGCGGTGGACACAATGTGTCGGGGAACGCGGTGTGCGATGAAGGCCTCGTGATCGACCTGTCTCTGATGAAAGACATCCGGGTCGACGAGGAGCGACGAACCGCGATCGTCAGCGGAGGGGTCACATGGGGCGAATTCGATCAGGCGGCGCAGCGTGCCGGGTTGGCGACAACGGGCGGAGTCGTCCCCGCCACCGGCGTCGCCGGACTGACCCTGGGGGGCGGGTCCGGTTTCCTCGCTCGGACCCAGGGCCTCGCCTGCGACAACCTCCTCGGGGTCGATCTCGTTACGGCGGAGGGACGCGTCACCCACGCGAACGAACAGGAGAATCCAGATCTGTTCTGGGGCGTCCGAGGCGGCGGCGGGAACTTTGGGGTTGCGACGTCGTTCGAGTTCCGACTGCATCCGGTCGGTGCGATTCTCGGCGGTGTCCTCGTCCATCCCATGGGACGAGCCCGGGAACTCCTTCGATTCTATAGCAAGTTCGTCGAGGGGGCACCCGATGAACTCACCTTGTTTGCCGCACTGGGCACTTCGCCGGACGGCGTTCCCGTGGCGGTCATCCTCGCGGGCTACTTCGGCCCGTTGGATGAGGGGGAACGAATTCTACGACCGGTCCGCGAATTTGGCCCGCCGATCCTGGATGATATCAAGCGAATGTCGTACGTTGACCTCCAAGGCATCCTTGGACCGGCATATCCGCCCGGCGCACGGAACTATTGGAAGTCCGGCTTCCTAGCCGATCTCGGAGAGGAGGCCGTCGATACTATGGTCCGGCACGCGGAGAACGTGCCCTCGAAACGCACTCAGGTCGTGCTCGAGTATCTAGGCGGTGCGGTCTCCCGCGTTGGAGAACGGGACACCGCCTTCGGCCATCGAGACGCGCGTTTCGACCTGGTCATCACGTCGATTTGGTCTGATCCCGTGGAGGACGAAGCAAACATCGCGTGGACTCGGGGTCTCTGGAATGCGATGGAGCCGTTCGCATCCGGTGGCGTTTACGTCAATTACCTCGGGGGTGAACGCGACGAGGGAGCCGAACGGGTTCGGGCCGCATACGACCCGCAGAAATACGAGCGGCTCGTCCGCCTCAAGCGCAGGTACGATCCGGAGAACCGGTTCCGGATGAATCAGAACATTCCGCCTTGAAAGCCACCCGTCGTCGGATCCGATCACTTTCGCAGGATGAGGTGGCTGTCCCCGAATTCGTGCCACCGGTATCCGCTCGCGATCGCCGCGCGGTACGCCTCCATGACGCGCGGTAGCCCGATCAACGCCGCGAGCATCGCGAGGTGGCTCGTGACGGGGTCGTGGAAGCCCGTCAGCAATCCGTCGATCGATCGGACGGGATTTCCAGGATGGACGAAGAGACGGGTGAATCCTCGTCGAGGTCGCACGCCGTCCGGCGTCCATGCGGACTCGAGCGCGCGGACGACTGTGGTCCCAATCGCGATGACGCGGTGGCCGCTGTCCCGAGTTCGGTTGACCAGGTCGGCGGTGGCCGATGAGACCTCGAACGGCTCCGGGTACACGGCCTGTTCCTCCACCTGGTCCGTCTCGATCTCGAGGCTGCTGACGCCGGAGTGGAGGAGGACGGACGTGAACCGGACGCCCGCGACTTCGAGCGCCTCCCGAATCTTCGGGGTGATCGGTCGCGCCGCGGAGGGCATCTCCGCACTCCCGGGGACCCTTGAGAACAGGCTCTGATACGCGTCCAAGGGCCAGACCTTCTGAACGTATCCGTAGTGAATCGGCACGCCCGCACGTTGGAGGATCGGCTCGAGCGGTCGGTCCGCGGTGATGAACCAAAGCCTCGGGATTCCCGGATACGGGGCGACGTACCGGACCGTCGCGTCGCCCACGCGGGCCTCTTCGCCCGCCTCGATCGGCATGGGGCCCGGATGGGCCGGATCCCACCGGGGCTCGGCGAGCCACAGGCCGTCCGCGTATCGCGTGCTCAGGTCGAGCGTGTACGAACCGGAGGACCCGCGGGCCTCGAGGCTCGCCGCCAATGTCGCGCTTTCGTTCGCGACGAGGAGGTCTCCCGCGGAGAGGAATCGCGGCAAGTCGGCGAACGTCGCGTGCCGGTGCCCCGATGGCGTCGTCACAAGGAGACGCACCGCATCGCGGGCCCCGTGTTCGGTCTCGACGGGTGTCGAGGCGAACAGTTCGCGCGGTTGCTCGAAGACGAGTTCCTGACGTTTCATGCGGGCACCTCCCAGACGGTCCCTTGGGCCTCGAACCTCTGGCCTGTGATCCGCAACGGGTCTTGGCCCTCGAGCCACGCCCAGAACGGCAGCGTGACCTCCGGGAGTGGCCGGTCGCTGATGTCCTGTCCCGGGAACGCATCCTGGTGCATCTGCGTCCGGAGATCGCCCGGGTCGACCGCGACGACGCCGACGCCGGCTTCGCGCAGTTCGTTCGCGAGCGTCTTGCTCAAGAGGTCGAGCGCGGCCTTGCTGCTCCCGTAGCCGCCCCACCCGGGATATCCGCCGCGTGAGGCGTCGCTGGTGATGTTCACGACAAGGCCTCGCGATTTCTTCAGGACCGGAAGGCATGTGTGGATGAGCGCGAGCGGCGCGATGACGTTGACCTCGAACACGCGTCGGAGGACGTCGAGCGGGAAGTCCACCAGGGCGGGGAAGGGGGAGGCGCCGAGTTCGGAAGCGTTGTTGAACAGAATATCCAGACGACCTACGCGGCGGACCGCGGCGACCAGGTCGCGTCGGTGTTGATCGTGCGCCACATCACCGGGGACAGCGCTGATCGAGGCGCCGGTGGCCTGAAGGCGCTTCACGGCCTCGAGCAACGGAACTTCGTGACGCGCCGTGAGGATGAGGGTCCAACGTTGCCGGGCGAGGAACTCCGCGACGGTATATCCGAGGCCGCGGCTCGCCCCCGTGATCAGGGCGACGCGTTCCGAGTGAGCGGGAGTACCAGCATTCGAACTCTGCGCCATGTCCGAAGAAGGCCATCGGCGATTTATCTCGCTTCTCGTTTACAAAATGTATAAACGTCCGACGCGGCTCGAATCAATGTCGCATCGGCCCATGGCACCTTTATGGCCCGTCGCGGTTCCTCTCGAATCGATGCCGCTCGACGTCCGGGCCGCGAGGAATCAACTCGTCGAGAAACTTCGAAATGCACCGAAGGCGTCTGCTCCGGCGGATCTCCGATCATATGTCGGTTCGCCGGTGCCGGTCCTCGGCCTGACCGTGCCGACGGTGCGCGCGATCGTCGCAGCATTTGCGAAGGAGCATCGGACCTTGGGCGCCGGGGAGGTGAACGCACTCGCCGACGCGCTCTGGTCCGGCCCGGTTTTCGAAGAGAAGTCGCTTGCGATACTTCTCCTTGGCCGGTACGAAAAGATTATTGACGATGACTCGTGGAGGCTCGCGGACGGCTGGGTCGACACCGCGACCGGATGGGGACTGAGCGATGGTCTCGCCTCCGGCCCGATCGCGGGGATGGTGTACGCGAAGGCCTCCCGATTCCGAGACATCCTTCGATGGACTCGCGCGAAGAACATCTGGCGGCGTCGCGCATCGACCTACGCACTCCACCGATTCGTTCGGGCGGGCGAACTCGATCGGCCCTTCCAACTCTTGGAGAAACTTCTGTACGATGAGGAATTCTGGGTCCAACGTGCGGTTGGTACGTGGCTCCGGGAGTGCTGGAAGAAGGATCGACGGCGCACTGAGGCCTTCCTGCGGAAACACGCACGCGGCCTGCCACGGATCGTCATCTCCGTGGCAACGGAACGCGCACCGAAAACCTTCCGAGAGGAACTCCGCCGAAAACATTGATCGAATTCCACCAACGAACCGCAAGCTTATACGGGCAAGGTCTCTTCGGTTGCGCCGACGGAGCGCAGGGATGGCGGACACCTTCACGGTTCAGGAGAAACCCCTCCGTCGATTTTGCGAACAAGTCCTCACCAACCTGAGTGTCCCCGCGGAAGATGCGCGCGTGACGACGGACGTCCTCGTCCTCGCCGACCTTCGCGGGATTGACTCCCACGGGGTCGCACGTCTGGGCCGATACGTGAACGGCCTCAAGCAGGGCACCATGAAGGCGACGGACCAGAGTCGCATCATCCGGGAGGCGAAGGCGACGGCCCTCGTCGATGGCGGTCAAAGCCTCGGCCAGGTCGTCGGGAAGAAAGCGATGGACCTGGCGATCCGGAAGGCGCAGGACACCTCGGTCGGCGTGGTCGCGGTGCGCAATTCGAATCACTACGGCATCGCGGGCTACTACGCGCTCATGGCCCTCGAGCACCATCTGATCGGCGTCAGCATGACGAATGCGGGCCCGCTCGTCGTCCCGACCTTCGGACGCACCTCGATCCTCGGGACGAATCCGATCAGCCTCGCGGCGCCCGCGAAGAAGGAGAAGGCGTTCGTCCTGGACATGGCGACGTCGACGGTGCCTCGCGGCAAGGTCGAGGTGTACAATCGACTCGGGCAACCGATGCCCCACGGATGGGCGGTCGACGAGACTGGCCGAAGCTCAACGGATCCAGCGCGCGTGCTGAATGCCCTCGCGAAGCGCCTCGGCGGAGGCCTCTTGCCTCTCGGTGGCGAAGGCGAGGAGCTCGGCGGTCACAAGGGATACGGCCTCGCGCTCATGGTCGACGTCCTCTGCGGCGTGCTCAGCGGGGCCGCGACCGGATTGCAAGTCTATGCGGACGAGAAAAAGCCGAACGTAGGGCACTTCTTCATGGCCCTCGATCCGACCGCGTTCCGGCCGCTCGACGAGTTCCGGCGGGACATGGATCGGCTTGCGCGGGAGCTGAAAGACAGTCCGAAAGCGCAGGGTCAGGAGCGGGTCTACGTTCACGGGGAGAAGAGCTTCGCACGGATGGAGAAGTTCCGCAAGGAGGGAATTCCGCTGGATCCGAAAGTCGTCGACGGTCTCAAGAAAATCGGAACCGACCTCGGCATCGCGTGGCCGGCCTGATGCATCTCCAGAGCTTCCGTTCGCGACGGGAGACCTCCGGGTCTTCGGATTCCTCCATGCCGAAAGACCTATTACCTGTCGCACACCATGGGGCGCACAGGTGGAGGAGGTTTTCGAAACCATGCCCGAAGAGGAATTTCTAGGCGAGCTGAGCGAAAAAACGACGTCCGTGACGATTAAGGAGTTCACGCCCGACGGGGTCCTGATCTCCTATAATCTGCAGGGAACGCAGAAGGGCCAGTACGACGCGACCCACATGGAGACGGTGGACGCGCTCTTCAAGCCCGACGGGACCTACGAGTTCGAGGCTCGCGGGATCGATCAGACCGATGACGGCGACATGCTGATCATCAAGGCGAAAGGCACGGGGCGGACAATCAGCCCGACGTCGGTTCACGCCGAAGGGGAAGCCGTTTACCAGACGCTCTCAGAAAAACTGAAGTGGCTGAACACCGCGAAAGGCCGGTTCGAAGGGACCTACAACACATCGACGGGCGAGTTCATCGCCAAGGTCTTCGCCCTCAAGTAATCGGAGAAACCGTCTGCTCCCTGGCGGTCGATGACTACAGGATAGCGCGAGCGCTAGCTTTCGATGAGGCCTTTAAAGCGCCCCGAACGATTCGGCAATCCATGGCCCTTCAGACGCGGCAAGCGCCCCCTCCTCCGTTCGAATCGTGGATTCCGCTCGCTCGCCAAGTCGTCCACACGTCCCTCCGCCTCGGATGGAAGGACGTCTTTACGATCTACACCTATCCGCCGACCATCCCACTCGCTGAAGCGCTGGCCCTCGAAGCGCGCCGGGCAGGGAGCGACACGCACCTTACGCTCATGACGGACGACCTCTGGTTCACGTCGATGGAAGAGCTGTCGACGAAGTGGCTGAGTACAGCCTCCCCAATCGAGCATGCGCTCGCCGAAACGGAGACGGCGCACATCTACCTCGGCGGACCGGCGGACGCGCGTCGCATGCGGGAGATCCCACCCGAGAAGTTCGAGGCGAACAGTTTGGGGGGGGACCGGCAGCACGAACCGCGAAAGAAGCGGCGGGTCCGGGACATCGACCTGCCGATTGGGCGCCTCACGCCGGAGCGCGCCGAGACCTATGGCCTCGACTACGAGAAATGGTACAGCAACTATCACAAAGCGCTCGCCGTGGACCTGAAGGAAATCCAGCGAGAGGGCACCGCGCTCGCTCGGGCGCTCCGGGGTCGGAAGAAGGTCCACATCGATTCGGATGCGGGGACCGACTTGGGGTTCGAGACGAAGGCCATCGCGCCGATCGTGAGCGACGGCATCATCAGCGCCGAGGACATCCGCCGCGGATTCGTTCGAACGGCCTTGCCCGCGGGCCGTCTCGAGTTGGCCGTCCGTCCGGAATCTGTTGGCGGCGAGGTTCGCGGGACGGACCCCATTGCATTCGGAGGACGTGCGATCGTCCGCCCATGGTTCCGCCTTGAATCCGGGAAAATCGTCGAATCGGGGGCTGCGGAGAACGCAGAACTGCTCCATCGAGTGCTCCGGATGTCGAAGGTGACGAGTGCCCGGATTGGATATGTTTCCGTTGGCTTGAACGCGGCCGCGGAACCATGCATGCTGGACAACAGCATCGTGAAAGATGATGTCGGTATAGGACTCGGACCGCATCCGCAACTGGAGCGAAGCGCGGCGGATCCGACCGTCTCATTCGATTGCACGATCGGCCCGGTCCGGATGGAGATTGGACGGTAGCCTTCGGTGCGGCTTACCGCAGGTATTGCAAGTACACAGACAGGTTCTGTCACGTAAGGCCTCGCCCCGGATGCGACTCCACTCCGCTCGGCTCCTCCCGTGCGCCTCCTCCTTCTCGGGGGAGGTCGTAGAGGGGACTCACCGCGTCATGGCGGAGGGCACCGGGCTGGAACCGTACAGCCCTTGCCAAAGCCTCGTTCGAGGCGATGGCGGTTTTCAGGATGTTCAGGCCTGCGTTAATCTGGCGATCCATCTCCCAGTCGCACATCTCGCAGACGAACACCTTGCCCACCCTATCTCGGCGCCGAGCGCCACACACTGGGCAGGTCTTACTGGTCCATGCAGGGTTCACTTTGATGACGGGCACCCCCGCGAGGGCGGCCTTGTACTCAATCTGACGGTGGATCTCACGGCGGCGCCAGGAGGAAAGGCGGCGATTCATCCGGCGGGAGCGGCCGCCTGCGCCGTGGAGTGTGAGGTCCTCGAGGACAATCGCGGCCCGTCGGCTTTCAGCGAACTGCACGAGTCGTTTCGAGATTCGGTGCAGTCGCTGTCGGATCCGATGCCGCTCCCGTTGGCCTTCCCGATTCAACAAACGACGCATGACCCTTCGGTCCCCAGCCTTTTTCCTCGCAAGCCTCCTTCGTCGCCGGAAGTGGGTCTCCTGGACTGTTCGGACGCCGTCGAAAGGGAGGGCCGTCGGGACCATCCGCTCGCCGGATGCGACCACACCATCGAGGGAATCCTCGTTTGTGTCGAGAGCGATCGCCGCCTCTGGCTCGTAGGGTCTTGGCGCTCCGCTCCGGACGACGAGGATAATCTTGCCCGGCACAACCGTGAGAGAACCGAGGCCCCAAGAAGGATCGCTCAGGAACGATTGATGCCATTCAGAAAGAGGCAGATGAAGCTGTACGGCTTCCATCGCTCGAATCGGAATTCGAAGGCGTCCGGTCTTCGGGTCGAGCCGATACGACTGATTCTCCGCTTTGAGCATGAGCTTGCGGATATATGGGGTTGAGGATCGCTTCCCCCGTTTCAGTCGCCGACGGTGGGCCTTCAGTACGGACAACGCGACCTCGAAGGCCGACGGGATGTACTGCTTGTAGACAACATGCGTGGCGCTCAGGCCTTTGTACGCCGCTCTGACGAGGCGAGCGCGGGATCTGATGTCTTCCTTCAGGGCGATACGAATCGATTCATTCACGAGGAGTCGGAACTCGCGGAGAAGCCAGTCCAACAGAGGGCTCTGCCACGTGACCGGGAAGACAAGGGCACGGTGGGTTTTCACGGGCTGTCACTAGATACGGCGACATGTTTCAACCCTCCACGGAGAGATGGCCGAAAGTGAAAAACCGGAAGGAGGCTGGTCCTCCTTATTCCGAATGCCGCGTTTGAACCATTTGCGTAATTCATTAAGGGTTCGGAGCCGAGACCGCCTGAGTGTCAAGCAGCCAGCACACAGGTTACAGTGCCCACAGGCATAATAAACTCCGGACTCTTCCTCGAAATCGCACCATGGAGCCCTGGGACGTCACGATCGTCGGTGGCGGGATCCTCGGGACCTCGTTCGCGTACTGGCTCGCGAACCGCTACGACGGTCGCATCGCCGTCCTCGAGAAGGAATCGCAAGTCGCGATGCACACGTCGCGCCGAAACACCGGCGTCGTTCATCGACCGTTCTACCTGGACCCGGTCGGGCGAAAGGTCTTCGCGCGGTCCGCTCAAACCGCCTACGGGATGTGGAAGGCGTTCGCGGCGCAACGCGGCTTGCCCTGGCTGCCCGTCGGCACGTTCGAAGTCGCGGTCCGTCCGGACCAGGTGTCCCGTCTCGAGAAATACCGGGACTGGGGCCTCGCGAACGGGATGGGAGAGGACGAACTCGCCCTTCTGACCGCGGAGGATGTGAGACGCCTCGAGCCGAACGTCCACAGCCATGGCGCGATCTGGTCGAAGACGGACACGGCCGTCGATTACCAGGTGTTCACGCAGGCGCTGCGGGAGGACGCGGAGCGCGCTGGGGCAAAGTTCCTCTTGGGATCCAACGTCGAGTCGGTCACTGCTCTCGATGATCACCTTGAGATCCGACTCGCGCTCGAGACCGCGTCGGACCGCGTCTATGTGGACTCGCGAGAACGGATTCGAGTGAGGGCCAATCAATCGCACGAAGCGCTGCGCACACGATTTCTGATCAACGCTGCGGGGGGCCACTCGATCGACATCGCGCACGCCCTCGGCGTCGGCCTCGAGTACACGGACCTCCACTTCCGCGGTGAATACTGGGAGGTCGGCCCGGAGTGGCATTATCTGTGCGGCCGGAACATCTACACCGTCCCGCGTCATCCGGAGCTGCCGTTCCTCGACCCGCACTGGATCGTCCGCGCGGACGGACGGCGGGAGATCGGTCCCAATGCGGTCCCGGTCCCGGGTCCGTATACGTACCACGGATTCTTCGATGACCCGGCGGAGGCCGTGAAGAAACTGCTCGAACGCCCGGTCGGAAACAAACTCGCGGCCCTCTTCAATCCCGACTTCATGATGCTCGCGACGGAAGAATGGGCCTCCTCGATCTCGAAGCGGGCCATGGCGAAGCGCGTCCAAGAATTCCTCCCCGCCCTCCGCATGAAGTACCTCACGCGACCGGGGACCGCGGGCGTGCGCGCCCAGGTCGTCGACCCGCACGGAAACTTCGTGAAGGAGGCAATCGAGATTCCCGGGCCCCATTCGTTCCACGTGGTGAATTACAACTCGCCCGGCGCCACGGGATCGCCCGCCTACACTGCGTGGATCGTGAACCTCCTCGCGAACGCCGGCCATTTGGATCACCTGAAGGCGAAGGCCGCCAGGCCGGACGGGCTCTGGGATTTCGACACGGTCTGCGCCGCGATCGAGACTCCGCCGCCGTCTGGGTGATTGTCGAAATGGCACTCGCCCGAAAGGCGCCTCCGGTACTCGCCGCGAGGGAGTCCGGAGATCACGCTGAAGCCTCCGAGATTCCTGAGCGCCTGGGGCAAATTGGGCCGAAACGGTGTTAAGGCCGCAAGCATAT
>Ga0209761_1002332_pt1 | contig 12465 bp, 10 predicted proteins | sample GraSoi013_1_40cm_4_FD_185818 | JGI IMG/M metagenome (GOLD analysis project Ga0209761, IMG submission 185818) | Grasslands soil microbial communities from the Angelo Coastal Reserve, California, USA - Sample 09_25_2013_1_40cm (SPAdes) (version 2) | ecosystem: Environmental > Terrestrial > Soil >... | reverse complement strand
GAAAGAGGATGCGGACAAAGTCCTCGAAATTGTGGGGAAGTACCGCTGACGAGGCGACGCGCATGGAAGATTACGCCCGCATCCTCGATTTCTTACCGCAAGGTCACCCCGACCAGTCGAAGTTCCATCGGGAGCCGCTCGCGTACGCGCTCGGGGTCGACGAGTTCAAACTCTTCGAGCTCGTGCCGAAAGAGAGCGTGACGTTGTCCGTCGGGCAGCGGGTCTACATCGGCAAGGATATCGATATGCGCAAGGAAGTGCTCCACGTGAAGCGCCGCGTCGGATACGAGGAGCTCACGACCGCCGCGCAGAAGGAACTGCCGTTCGTCATCCAGGAGACGGTGAAGGAGAAGGAGGCGAAGTTCGTCGACTTCTTCAACCGCGCGCAGGCGATCACGACTCGGTTCCATATGCTCGAACTGTTGCCCGGCCTTGGCAAGAAGACGATGTGGGCGATCCTCGAGGAGCGAAAGAAGGGTCCGTTCAAGTCGTTCGAGGAGCTCGATCAGCGAGTCCCGAGCGTCCACCACCCAGAGAAGCTCATCGCGAAGCGGATCGAGATGGAGATTTCGGACCCGACGCAAAAGTATAGGTTGTTCGTCGCACGGTAGATGTCCGAGTCCAGGCACAGAGGACAGTCGGCGTACCACTTGTCCATCACCAGCAGGGTCAGTCAACTGGCTTTGCGACCGTACCTTGCACATGCAAATATCAGCGAGATCGCTGCGGCGATCGAAGAGTAATATCCAAGCATTACCCAGTCCGGAAGCTGGTCGTGTATGAGAAGGCGCGAGATCGCGAGGAGGATCGCAACCGAAGCCAACGGTACCCAGAGCGCGTAGAACTGTCGTGAATTCCGAAGGAACGCCACGTAGGCTGGATGCCGTCGCTCCTCCGCTGAAGCCCGATCGTTCATCGCCTCGCCGGCAATGGCAACGCGCCTTGAAGAAGGCTCGTCAAGCGGAATTTTACGGGCCGCTTGGAATTCGAACTCTTCCGTGGTGTCTTGAGATTCGGGTGCTTTTCTCGGTGACGCTCGGAGAACCACCTGTCACCGGAAGTGCGGGTGTCCAAATCGACTCCGCTTGCCTGTGTACCCGACGAACGTCGTGACGCCCGGCCCTCCCGTTCGAACCGGTACTGCGAAGGCTCAAGGGAGAGTGTAGAATTACGGTCCGACTTGAGCGGCTCAGGCAATGCGGGGCAGAACGTCATGCAGTGGAAGGCCTTGGTAACCGGTGGTGGCGGGTTCATAGGCTCGCGGCTCGTTCGCCTCCTGTTAGACCAAGGCCACTTCGTGAGGGTTCTCGACATTGACGCGGGGCGTCTGAAGGGGGAACGCAAGCCGAACCTCGAGTTCGTGGGGGTGGACTCCGACCCCCTCGAGGGCGGCATGGCCAACAAGCGCCTCGTCGACGAGGCCATCGAGGGAGTGGACGTCGTGTATCACTTCGCGATCAACTGGGATGGCGCAAGCTGGACTCATGCACTCCCTCTCGCGAACTTGCTCGATGTGAACATCCGGGGCACGCTCAACATGCTCGAGACTGCGGTGTCCCAGGGCGTGAGGCACTTCCTCTTCGCGGGTAGCATCGCGGTGTATGGTAATCGGACCTCTCCGATTTTGGATGAAGAGGTTGTGTGCAAGCCGGAGCTCTGGCGAGGAGGGCCAGGCCCCGGCTATGCAGTCATGAAGCTCATCACCGAGAGACTCTGCCTCCTCTTTCACCGCGAGCACGGGTTACCCGTCACCGTTTTCAGGATCGACGTCGTGTTCGATGACGACGAGCATCTCGATCTAAGCCTTGAGACCATTCGTGCTGCGGTCCGAGGCAGCCCCATCAAGGTGGAGAAGGGCGAGGGGGGAGCGGCTGTCCATGTGGACGACGTGGCACAGGCCTTTCTTAAGGCAACCCTGAACGAGAAGGCCTACGGTCAGGTTTTCAACCTGTCCAACCCAGCCGCGTACATGACGGACCTCGAGGTGTGCCGGCTCCTAATCGACACCCTCGAATCGAAGAGTGCGATCGATCTCGGCGAGACTCCACTGACGGGCCCCGTGTTGGGAGCCGTGGACAAAGCGGAGAGTGTGCTGGGTTGGCGACCGATCAAGGGCCGAAAGGATCTCGAGGCAACAATCGTCAAGATGGCCAAGAGCGAGGCTGGGCGCCGTCCCCAATGAGTCACAAAACAGCCGGTATGCTCCAACCGGCCCGCGAAGGCGCCGAGGTCACTATCGGAGAGGCCTCACCCAAGCCGGAGCCTCATGAACCACCCGAGCACGCCTTGCCGGCAGCGTGTCCTCCGCCGCTGCCAATCGAAACCCAAATCACATCCAGAACTTGTTGCCATCCATGTCCTTGAATATGGCATACTTTCCCCCACCCCACGGAGCCTCCGTGAGATCAACATCGAACTCGACCCCTCGCGACTTCAGTTCCCGGTAGGTCTTTTCCTTGTCATCGGTCTTGACGAAAATGCCTGTTTGACCACCGGGTCGGTCGTTTTCCCAATCTTCGTTCTTGGCGCAGAGATGGATCACGGTGTTTGAGCCGCGCGGTTTCGCGATAACCCAATGACCCTGCACGCTCACTTCGAAGCCCAACTGCCGCTGGTACCATTCGGCGGCCTTGGTTGCATCATTCACGAGCACCGCGACTGAGCCGACCTCGGTGAACATGATGGAGAATTGGTCCAACATGGATATATCGATGCGGGTTCGTTCACCCCGCCTCCTCATGCTCCTCAAACTGGAGCCGATGGCGCACTCGTGATTCCGAGACTCCGAAGCCTTGTCGCCACCGCGAAGACCTCCGGCAGACCTTCCGGCCAGTGACGGAATTCTCACCGAGACGTCGTTAGGATTGAACGGGGTCTCGTGAGTCTCCGGTATACTGGCAGCATCAGGCACGATGCGCACCGGCCGTGTCGATCGAACTTCTCGCTCACAAGCAAACGTTTTCCGGCTCCAGTCTAGTGGGGGTCTAGCAAGGCTCCGCGTCAAGTCGGTGGGCCGAATGACTCTCAAGACGTCTCGCCCTCGTGAATGGGACCGACAGGCTGTCTCCTGGGACAGCGGGATCCATTCGCCGACGTGGCCCCATTACCATTACTACCGGACGTTCGACCTCTACCTGCCGAGGTACTTGGGCGGACGCAAGCGCGTGTTGGAGTTGGGCTGTGGGACGGGGGATAGCATTCCCCGCTTCAGTCCACATGTCGACGAACTCTGGGCATTCGACTTCTCCCGTGAGATGCTTCGTGCCGCTCAACGAAAACTCGACGGCGCGGACTTCGCAAAGAACGTGCACATACTCGTCGCCCATGCGTTGGCGTTGCCGTTCAGAGGCGCCTCCTTCGACGGCGCCTACAGCCGAGGCGCGTTGGTCAACTACGTCGCCGACCCGAGAGCTCTCTTCGCCGAGGTCCGGCGCGTCCTGCAGCAGGGCGGCGGGTTCCTGTTCGACATGATCCGAGGACGACCCGGAGGGGAGGCGATGCTCTATACCAACGACCAAATTGATGGTATGTTAAGGGACGCTGGCTTCGACAGCATCGAATTTCTGCCCCTCGGCATCTTTCTAAACCTGCCGACGGGGAGCGATCTCAGGGAATTCGCGGACAAGAATCGCGATACCTTCTCTCGAATCGAGATCAAAATGGCGGACTGCTTCAAGCTTGAGAAAGCGGTAATGGTCTTGATCTCCGCGATAGCGACCTAGACTCCTTTGCTCCGCCGCTCGTGCAGTGGCCAGCAACAGAGCTTTCGATTTTTGGCTGTGGCTTACTGGAAGGCGGCGTGCGGTCACGGCAACTTACTTAGAGTACGGCACGAAACGGTCTCGATCTTGTGTTTCTCATTGCCGTCCGCGGCGAACGATCTCGTCCTCGCCCAGTGCCGATGTACGGACAATTCTGAACGAGGCACGTTGTCAATCGGTAGTCCGCCTGTCTTTCGTCGGATCGCATTCGAGCGCACGCGATTCTGCAGCGTTCCGCCAGCGAAGGCTGTGAAAAGTCGAGAGTGGACCTCCCTGGAGTGGCCTCTGGGGTCGGTTCGCCTCGCCTAGGAATCGTCGCGGTCCCGGAGAGTTCCGGGCCTGGCTCGACACTTCAGGAAGTACCACCGACGACCGCTCCCCTCCAGCCGCGCGTAGCGGTGCGGGTTAGTGACCAATTCGCTTGAGTTCGTGGCGCCTCACGAGCTCTAAGCGTATGAGTCGACCGTGCTCTGACTCGTGTGCGTGATCTTCGAGTTCGACTCTTTACTGTCTATGGGACGCGTGATACATGCCTGCTCGTCGGCGCACATCCCAATCTGGGATGTACACGGACTTCTCTTACCACGGATCTGGAGGTCGAGTTCCGGTCGCCGGCGGGTCTTCATCCATCCGTAGCTGACAAGTCGGTAGCAAATTCCCACGACGACACCGGCAGGAAGCGCCTCGAGGATGACCCGTGACGTCAGCCAAGTTGCTGGCCCCAGCCAGAGTGAGACAATGAAATCAAGGGAAATGAAGACGAAGGCGGTGATGGCTCCGCTCCTCATGAACAAGGTCGCACTCATCTCCGCACCCAACAAGCGAGGGTGGTCACTGCTGGCCGTCCCGCATTACGTGGCGATTCTGCCACAAAAGGACACGGACTGGATAATCGTAGAAGATGGGCGTCTCTCGGCGCCGGATACTCCGTGGATTTTTGCCAATCCCAGCCTTCATCGCGGCACCGATGGATTCCCGTCATGGTAAGGCTGGCCGTCGAACGTCCAAGGCCTTTCGATTGAGCGAAACGGGGTCATCACTTTCATTCGCCTACTACGCGAAGGGGTTCGGTGGCCTTGACGTACGCCTTCGGCTCGCATCCTTGTAGCTTGTCACGTGACATAACGGCACAGTAGTTAGGAAGACGCGGAGATACATCTTTGAGTTCGTAAGTCTGAACTGCGCTAATCCAGACCCCTTCTTGAACGGGTTGGTGACGCTTCAGTGGAATAGCTTGCCTCGGAACGAAAAGACCGATACCTTCGTCGCGGTCACGTATTGTTCGTCGCACCGTTACTCAGGGGACCGTTGCGTTCCTAGCTATCTGGCGAAGGGGTTCGGAGGTCGGGTGTCGACTTTTGCCCTGTTCGAGCCGACAATTGCACCTTCGATGAACCCAACGACGATGAGAACATTCCAAATCGACCAGATCAACACGGGATTCGAAATCACACGGGCGCGGGACACAATGAACACTACCAGGACCAGCCCAAGGCTGAGGTACGTGACTCCGAGATGCGGCCATCGGATCGACCTCGACGCAGCGAAGCGAAGCTGGCCAGGCCAACCATGAGTGGCGATGCGGTCAAGAACGAGCGCGAAGACAATCCAGGCGGCATAGACTAAATAGTAGGGCCATTGCGGCTGCAACGGAACTCCAGAAGCGATCAGCAAGGCCAATGGGAAGGGAAACAGCAGAACAAGGATAATGCTGATCGCACGTCGTGGGCGGCTTGGTTTCGGTCTCTTCTCGTTCGATCGTCGGCTCCACATCAAGTCACGGCCTCACGACGACACCCACGCGCTGCAGTCCCAAAACGCCTTGATCACCTCTGCGCTAAGGACAAGCCCGCAGAGTACGGCAGCGTAAGGATTCTTTGAATAATAAGCGATAGCGCAAACTACGGCCGCAACGTCGCACAATGAAGGTTCACCCTGAATTACATCCTGGCATGAGGAAAGAAGGTCGAAAGCGAAATCAGCACCTTCAATAGGAGCCGTAACGAAGGCTGCGAAGCAAGCGCAATCCTGTCCGAGTTTCTGCTCCACGCATTCCCAGTTTACCGCGAGGTGTGGAGGAGGTGGCGCATAGTAGTAGGCGCTGGCGGGATTCATCGGGAACCCCAGGGTGCCACCGTCGAATAGGTGGCTCGGCATCGCCCACCGGCCACCCGGATCGATTCGGTTCGCCGGGTTGTCGCTGACGTAGGCGTAGCGATTGTAGCCGCCGCACCTTCCCGCCGAATCCGATGACGTGAATCGGCCGGCCGAAGGATCGTAGTATCGGCTGCGATAGTACATGAGGGTCGCTTCGTTTTCCCTCGACGTGAAGCCGTACGTGTTCGAACTGCCGGTCTGCGCGCGGATCGCACCGAACGCGTCGTAGCGATATGTCGAGGACGTCGTTCCCGCAGGGTCCGTGAGGCGAGTCACGCTCCCGAGGGCGTCCCGGTGGTAGGAGGACCAAGCGGTCGTCTTGTAGCCGAGAAGCTCGTCGACGCGGAGCCCATGGAGGTACGTCGTCGTCTTCGTGCCCGTCGACGTGTACTCCTCGATTGTGTCGTCCACTCGGCTCGGGCTCACGGGGTCGTTGCCGAAGAACGTCGTGGTGCCAGCCAAGACCCGCTTCAGGCGTCGGCCCTCCGCGGAGTACGCATACGTCGTCGTCGAGGACGAGGTCGTCACCGACGCCAGGCGGTTCTCGATATCGTACCCGTATGCCGTCGTTGCCGAGCCAGTGACGGTCGTCTTCACGTTGCCGTTCTTGTCGTACGTGTACGTCGTCGTCGTCGCTCCACCCGTAATCACGGCCTTCAGGAGCTGGTCTTCCTTCCCATACGTGTCGGTCGTGACGACCAGGGATCCGCCCACCTTAATCTCTCGGGACGTCAGCCGATTGCCGTCCGCGTCGTATGTGTATCCGATCGACCGGCCGTTCGAATAGCTTTCGTTCAGGAGCCGGTACAGGTTGTCGTACCGGTAGTTCGCCCACGACCGGTTGGCCTCCGTCATGCTCAGCCGGTTGCCCGCCTTATCGAACGTGTATGCGAACGACTCGAGGACGCTCCCGCTCCGGTTGGTCCAGATGTTCGTCACGCGGCTCGCCTTGTCGTACTTTGTTGTCGTGACCGCGCCGTTCGGATACGTCTCCGTTATGCGCCGACCGTCGTTGTCGTACCCGAATGACCACGACGGACCGTCGCTGTGATTCTCATACGCTTGCCAGCCCGCCGCGTTGAAGAAGTACGTGGCATAGGAAGTGTCGGAGTACGTCAGCCGCGTCCGATGTGAGTCCGGATCGTAAAAGTATCCGAACGTCTTCGTGAACGACCCGTAGTTGTCGACCGTGGATGTCGCCCGGTCGCGGGCGTCCCACGTCTCGGTCCGGGTGTATCCGAACCCGGCGACTTGGACGATGTTGCCATTCGCGTCGTATCCGGTCGTCACGACGACCGAACCGGGATAGGTGGCTTTCGTCACCCGGTTCAGCTTGTCGTACGCGTATGTCGTGAGATTGCCATTCGCGTCGTTGCGGGTCGCAACCTTCCCGTTCCGGTCGTATGTGATGCGGGTGGCGTTCCCGCCGGGCGTCGTCTCGTTCGTCCTCCGGCTATACGCGTCATACTGGTACGTCGTCGTGAACAGACGAGGATTCGTCACGGTGAGCAGATTTCCACGGGTGTCGTAACCGAAGACTGTAGAATTGCCACCCGCTTCGATGGTCTTCGACTTACTGCCTAGCGTCACATTGATCTGGAACTGCGTCGCGTACCCGTTCGGATCGATGACCTTTGTCAGATCGCCTCGGGCGTTGTAAGCGTAGCTGGTGGAATTGCCCATCGGGTCCGTCACCTTCGTCCTTCGATCAAGCGCGTCGTACACGTACTGCGTTCGGAAGCCCAGTGGTGCCGTGACGTTGATCTGGCGACCGAGAGAATCGTAGCCGTACGTCGTGACGAACGTGAGTGGATTCTTGATTTGGGTCAACCAGCCGTGCGTGTCGTACGTGTAGTTCGTCTGGAAGTGGCGGAAGTCCTGAGACGTCTTCATGAATCCCGACGCATCGTACGTCCGGGGCGAGGTCGCGCCGTAGAACGTCGCGACGGTGATCAAGTTGCCCTTGGCATCGTACGTGTAATTCGTGGGGTATCCTCTGAAATTGACCGACTGGGTCAGCAGCGAGACGAACAGTGAACCGGTGTCCCGGTTGTCCCACGCCGACGTGCTCATGTTGCCCATCGGATCGAGGCGTCTCTTCTCGTTCCCTCTGAAATCGTACGTAAAGTGCCACGCGTAACCTTTCGCATCCTTGGCCAGAACTTTGTTTCGTTCTCCGTCCCATCGACTCTCCACGCTCTCACTGCCCGGCCGCCCACAGCAGGCTCCCGGGCCTCCCGCGAGGGGTCCTGTGACATTCCTGGGCGTGCCCCTCCGGTCGAGCGTGAACGTTGATGCCACGCCGTTCGCGTCAGTTACCGTCCGGGTCCGCGTGTTCGCGTACCCGGAAATCGTGTACCCGCGATATTGCCATGTGATCGACGACGTCGTGCGGTTGTAGAGGCCGAAGTACAAGTCCGTCACCCGGCTCGACGCGTCGTACACGACCCGGGTAATCTTGTTCGCCCGGTCCACGACCTTCTCGACTCGGTTGCTTGCGTCGTGGATATACAAGGTCGAATTCGAGAGCGGATCCGTGACCGACGTGAGGCGATTCGACGTGTATCCGTAGGTCCACGCGCGCAGCGTCTGATCGCGCACGGTCGTGATGCGACTGTTCGCGTCGTACAGGAATTGCAAGTACTGCCCGGAGTCGTCTTGAACCTTCGAAAGCCGATTGCTGCCGTCGTACGTCAGCGTCAGTTTGTTCCCGTTGCGATCCGTGATCAGGACCAGCCGTCCCGCCGCCGTGAAATTCCCGCTTTTCCCGTGGGACCAGAACAAGGTGTATGTCCCATCTCCATTCTTCACCAGCTTCGAAGCCGAAAGCCCCGCCGGAGAAGAGTACCGGTTGGACCCGAGCGAGGTGTACACATGGCGCGAGCCGTCTTCATCGTTCATTGTAATGTCGGTCGAGCCGGAGAGCGACACGTTGTACTCGTGCGTCCATCCCAGCCCGAGGGTCCCGCTGTACGACTGAAGGGAGTTGTACGATCGCCGGAACTCGATTGGGAACCCCTTGCCGCGCAGTCCGAAGTCGGTCTCGGACAGGTACAGGTTCCCGTCGACGATGTGAACGAGTCCTCCCACATAGTACTGCCAGGGCTCGTATCCCAAGATGACCGACGGAGTCGAAGTCGCGGGCGCCACCTCGTTCGTCACGATATCGCTGAGCGAGGGCGTGCCATCGTCCGTAGAGCGGACCTCGACCTTGACCTTGTAGTAACGGGTCTGATCTCCTTCCGCGACGTCGTAGTCGAGCGCCGACTTCGGACCGGCTTTCACGTAGTCCGGGTCCGACCACGTGCGGTTGTCAGTCGACGAAAGGATCTGAGAGTCCGCCCACTCAAACGTCCCGCCGACGTAGGTGATGTGGTCGAGTGCCGGGACGTTCGTCTTGCCCGCGTCCCGAACGGCCGACGTAACCGTGCCGTTCAGGGTGTTCCACACCCGGACGTCGTCCACTTTGATCTGGGGAGCGAACGCAGCGGTCCAGATGGAGAGATGGCCGCTGCCCGGGGCGGGGGACGGATCGGTCAGGGCGAGCTTCCGGACGCCCTGCCACCAAACCTCGAAGTAGTTGCCCAAGGCCACGATTTTGACCGGATAGCTGATGCCGCCCACCATCGGCGTCGTGAAGCTGCCGAGAAGAGTCTGCGTTCCGATGCCCCATCGTTCCAAACCGACGTATCCCGTACTTCCGTTGACGATGAGTTGGTATTTGGTGTTCCCGAAGTCGGGTACCCGGAAGGCGAACCCAGCGATGCCAAGGTTCACGAAGTTGATCGTGAACGCGAGTCGCTGGTCGTACCACGAGCTGCCGGCGTGGACCGTCGAGCCAGGCGTCAATTGCATGACCCCGCCGGTGAAGCTTGCCGTCCCCGCGTCGATCGCCCAGATCTCATTGATGTTGTCATTGAAGTTGTCCGCGAGCCAGCCGATCTTGACCGTGTGGTCGCCTTGGTCAACGGCGGCGTCTTGGAATACACTCGCGCCCCATCCGAGGGTCGAACCGAGAGTCCATGACGGATCGACGAACAGCGGATACGACGCGTGGGCGAGCATATCCGAGTTCAACGTCACGTTCAGGATGCCGTTCGAGAATGCGATCGAGGTAATCGGGTCCTGCCACATCTGCGGGTCGGCGGAAGAGTCCCACGCGTGGAATCCGCTCGCGATCCAGATCGTCGTGCCTCCGGAGTCCTTCAGGGTGACGGTGCCGTTCGCGATGCCGACTGTCAAGCCGGTCGTGGAAAGTGGCACGGAAATCAGGGGGCTCTGGGGAGCCATGGGGATCTTGACCGTCTCTTTGATTGTCTCCGGTCGGAACTCGTACGTCGCCCCGGACATTTTCGCCTGCTGGAAGGTACGGCTAAGCCGATTCGCCGAGAAGCTCGTCGACGTCTCCGTCAAGAGGTACGGCCAATCCCGGTTCGAACGATTCAATCCGCTCACGGGCCTCCACAGGCCGTCGTACCGCTGGAACGTCGGGAGCTGGTGCAACTCCACGGTTCCGTCGGGGTTCGCGATGCGTTCCCAGCCGGGACCGTACGTCACGGACTGAGAGGCGAGGGGTCGGGCGAGTGGTGGAGCGATCCCGGCTCGGACGTCTCGAGGAATCACGGCGAAGACGACCAAAACCATGAGCAAGGTGGCGGAGACTGCGAAGAGGCGCAGAGTGCGATAAGGCCGCGAGGGGAGCGGGAATCGGTCAGAACGGCGAGACAGTGGTGCCGGGGTTCCCTCGATCCTCCCAGCATGGGCGTTCTCGGCCGTCCCGGATTGAGTGACCACGATTCTTGACGACCAAACGGGGGTGTTACGAGAAAACTCGTTCATTGGGGAATCCTTCGGTCGCGAAGGCATCAGAGTCCGAAGGAATAATCGTTCAGAACCCTGCGTCGGGACGCAGGGTCCGGACCCACCGTCGGGACGCTGGATTGAGAGAAATTTCGTGGAGAATGCGATGCCGAATCCGGATCCGCTGCCCCGTTTATCCGTTGCCGCTCAGGCCGTATCGGCGGAGGAACGGCTCAACCTCTTTCTTGTAGTCCATGCAGTACTCGAATCCGCGCTCCGTTACCTGCATCCTCGGATCAATGAGGCCTAGGTCGGTGAGCTCGCGTAGGCGGTCTTCCAGCCGATTGTTCGGCACTTGCGCGCGGTGACCGATGTTGGAGAGGGTCGGGTGTTCGCCCGCTTTCTGGATCAGGTGGATCGCGCTGAGGATGTCATAGTAGATCTTGAATGTCAAGCGACTCCCAACCACCGTCAACATCGCGGTGAATCCGAAGACACCAAACGCCCCGTGGGACATGGGCTCCCCGCCCCTTCGTGTGGCAAATCGCCCCATGCCTACTTAATAGTGTTACCCTGAACGTTCTGTCGGAACGACGAGGGGCACCCGGGACGGCGCCGCTGTAGGTCGATGACCGGTGGGCTCCCGAATGTCAACGCGACTCAGGATTCCGATGTGTTCAAAGCTAAGATATCTGCTCTAGTCCGGCCACACGCTACGCAGCATTTTTCGTCAGAGCCGCTTCGATTTCCCGGCAGTCGTGCGCGGAGAGGCCGAGCTTCTTGCGCAAGGCTTCGAGGAGCTCGCGCACGTCTTCGGTCACGGGGCCGTCCTCCAGGGCCTGGGCGGCGACTGCACGATAAATCCCCGCGCGGTTCTCGATCACTTCCTCGAGCACCTCGTTCTCGATGCGCTCCTGTTCCTCCCGAGAGATCCCGAGGTTCTCCCGGAGTTGCTCCACGAGGAGGCGCTCCGTCGCGGTGACCCGGCCGTCCTTCCAGGCGGTCATGACGGCTCTCGTGTAGTCCTCGAGGCGCTTCACCCGCTCATCCATCGCGCGCTTGCGGCGGTCGTCGATTCCTTCGAGAGATTCTAAGTCCAGCTCGTCGACATTCATCGCTTCTCGCACGATATCCGAAAGGGTCAGGTGAACCGACGTCGCGCGGTCGATCTCATCGAGGCTCATCTCCTTCATCGTACCGGCGACCTTCACCGGCACGCGGACCTCCGAGAGGCGCTCTTTGATCCCCATCGCGCGCTCCCACCCCCGCGGAGCGAGGTAGTACGCGAGCATGCGTTGCTTCTCCCCTTCGATGTGCGCCTTCGTCTCGGTGAGGAATCCGTCACGAACCATCTCATCGAGGTACCGCGACAGGTGTTTCCTCTGGATGCCCGCCGCGAACGCGATCGCTTTTTGTGTGAGCGCTTGCGGCAACACGTACCGCTCCTCCATGTTCCGAAAATCGGAGAAGTACAGGAGTATCCGGTCTTCCGTCGTCATCGCGAGAGGAGAATTCTCCTTCACGATTCGGGCACCTCCGGCGGAACGGATAATCCTTCGCGTGACCGCTTCACCCATCCCGGCGCCACGTTCTTAAGGTCTCTTCCGGTCCCCGGGAATAGCGATGCTCTCCCTCCCGGTCCAGCCTGCGCCGGCCCAGTTCGCGGCGATCTTCGACGCGCACACGCAGGCGGCGATCGCGAGCGGCTTGTGCATCCAGTGTCGCGGCGCGAAGCTCCTCTGCGGCA
>Ga0209761_1002331_pt1 | contig 12466 bp, 9 predicted proteins | sample GraSoi013_1_40cm_4_FD_185818 | JGI IMG/M metagenome (GOLD analysis project Ga0209761, IMG submission 185818) | Grasslands soil microbial communities from the Angelo Coastal Reserve, California, USA - Sample 09_25_2013_1_40cm (SPAdes) (version 2) | ecosystem: Environmental > Terrestrial > Soil >... | reverse complement strand
GCCTGCGGTGCACGTAGGTGACCTTTCCGGTGACCAGGCGATTCACCGCGACGTCGGGATGATCCGCCAGCGCCTCGGAGACCTGGTAGATGGCCTGCCCGGCCGGGTGCCCCCACCACGAGCCGCGCACGGGGGCTCCGGCCACAAGACCCGCGATGCTCGGGAGGCGCGCATCCGACAGGAGAAGCAGCCCTTCCCGGGCGAGGATGGAGAGAACTCGCTTAACGAGCGCGCTCCTCCCAGAAGAGACCGACAGTCTCCTCGTGATGTCCCGTGGGGCTCGCCTACCTGCTCTGCGGTTCAGTCGGGAGGTCATGGCGTGGGTCGCCGGTCAGAGGGTCGGCGCAAGCCGGGAAACACCGCCGGCACGCGACGGGCGTACTCCTCGAACGCCCGGCCGAACGCCTCGCGCAGGAGCTTCTCCTCGCTGCGCACGCGGATGATCGTGCCGGCGCCGTACAGGACGATCGCCGGTACGACGGCGATCCAGTGGGCGAAGGCCAGACCGGTCGCCAGGAGCATCCCGAACATTCCCGTGTAGATCGGGTGCCGCACCAGCGCGTAAGGTCCTGCGGTCACGAGCCTGTGCCCCTCGACCAGGCGCGCCTGAAAACTCCACTCCTTGCCGAGGACGCTCGCCGCCGTGATCGTCAGCCAGATCGAGCCGACCGCCAGCGGCACGCACAGGCCGGCGAGAATCGCTCCGATCGCCGGGTGGTCCGGAGTGATCGGGCTGAAAGTCAGTCGCCCGGTGCACCAGACGCAGGCGAAGCTCATCCCCTGCAGGACGATCCCGATGATCGACGCGCGCTCGCGCCGACGTTCCTTCGGCCTCGGGCCTCTCATCCTGAAGGTGAACACCGCCGCGAAGGCGAGCCAGCAGAGAATGACCACGGCCGCCGCAGCCGCCTGGGCGAACTCCGGGGCGGTCTCGACACGCACGCCTTCACCGCGTACTGTGGCGGGTGGCCCGTCGCCGCCGGGTCAACGCTTCTTCTCGGGCGGCTCGTCCGCCAGGTCCAGGTGGAAGCGGTGGAGGAAACGGTGCACGACCGGCGCCAGCAGGACGGCGACGCCGGTCAAGAACGCCACTCCGCTCCACAGGGCGTAGAACGATTCGAATACCTTTCCCGGCACCGTCACGATCGAATCCACGGGCCCCATTCCCGTGAGGATCATCGAGGCGTTGACGAGCGCATCGAGCCAGGACAGCCGGCCGAAGACGTGGTACCCGGCGATGCCCAGCGCCAGCGAACCGAAAATGAGCACCCCCGCGGCAGCCGCGTTGCGCGCGACCTGTCGAAGGTACCTGTCGCGCGGGGGGAGGGGAGGATAGCGCCGCGGTTCCATGGCCGGGGAGTGCCTACCGGTACCAGCCGATCGGCCGGTCGTCGAGGTTGATGTAGACCTGCTTGATCTCCATGTACTCGTCGAGGCCGTAGGGGCCGAGCTCGCGGCCGAAGCCTGACTGCTTGGTGCCGCCCCATGGCGCCTCGACGGGCGCGGGCTGCATGTGGTTGACCCAGACGATGCCGACGCGCAGGCTCTTGACGGCCCGCATCGCCTTGAAGATGTCGCGCGTCCAGACGGCCGCCGCCAGACCGTACGGCGTGTCGTTGGCGATGCGGTAAGCGTCCTCCTCCTTGTCGAAGGGAATGACGGCCATGACCGGCCCGAAGATCTCTTCGCGGGCGATCTTCGCCGAATTGTCCACGTCGTAGAAGATCGTCGGCTCGACGAAGAAGCCGCTCTCGGCTTCCTTCGGCAGGGTCCTGGGGCGGCCGCCGCCCACCGCCAGTTTCGCCTCCCGCTTGCCGACCTCGAGGTACGACAGGACCTTGTCGTATTGCTCCTGGCTGACAAGCGGTCCCATCCTGGTGTCGGGGTGCAGACCCGGCCCAACGACGATCGTCTTCGCCTTTTCCGTCATCGCGTCGAGAAGCCTCCTGTAGATCGGCCTCTGCACCAGGACCCGGCTTCCGGCCGAGCAGATCTCTCCCTGGTTGAGGAACACGCCGAACAGCGCCCCCTCGACCGCCTGGTCGAAGTCGGCGTCGGCGAAGAAGATGTTGGGCGACTTGCCGCCGAGCTCCAGCGACACCCTCTTCAAGGTGGTGGCCGCCTCGCGCATGATGGTCTTGCCGACCTGGCTGCTGCCCGTGAAGGCGATCTTGTCGACGCCGGGATGCGCGACGATCGGGGCCCCGGCGCCCGGGCCCGGGCCGTTGACGATGTTGACGACTCCGCGCGGCACGCCGCACTCCTCGAAACCTCTGGCCAGCTCCAGGATCGACACCGGCGTCTGCTCGGCCGGCTTCAGGACCGAGGTACAGCCGGCCGCCAGAGCCGGCGCCAGCTTCTGCACGGCCATCATCAGCGGGTAGTTCCACGGGACGATCTGGCCCGCGACGCCGACCGGCTCGCGCACGGCCAGCGCCATGGCGTTGTCGGGTATCGTGAGGACGTCGCCGCGGATCTTGGTGGCCAGCCCCCCGTAGTACTCGAAGCAGAAGGCGGCGTCCGACACGTCAGCCTGCGCCTCGGCGAGAGGCTTGCCGTTGTTCGTCGTCTCGATCTCGGCGAACCTCGTGCCGTGCTTGCGCACGTATTCGGCGAGACGGAACAGGATCCGGCCGCGCTCGCGCGCGCTGGTCCGGGGCCAGCCGTCCCTGTCGAAGGCGCGTCGGGCCGCCTGCACCGCACGATCCACGTCGGCGGCGCCCGAGTCGGGGACCCGCGCGATGACCTCGCGGGTGGCCGGATTGATGACATCCAGCGTGCGGCCCGACGCGGCGTCCACCCACTCCCCGTCGATGTGGTTCTTGTAGATCTGCACGGGCCCCCCGGTTTCTCCAGTGGGCGAAGCGTAGCGATTCAGAGCGGGGGGTGTCAAATGCTGGGGTGGAGGGGCCGCGACGGGGCGTTTCGCCTTTCGATGCCGGGCGGGTGTAGGATCTCCCGCACCGAGATCACAGCCCCTGCCCGGGCCTTTACGTAAGGAGGAGGTCTTCATGGCGAAAGCCGTCAAGCCAGTTCCCGAGGGATTTCACACCGTCACCCCCTACCTCGTGGTGCGCGATGCGAGGCGCGCCCTCGAGTTCTACAAGAAGGCGTTCGGCGCCGAGACGAAACTGAGCATGCCGGGCCCCGGGGGCCGGATCATGCACGCCGAGATCCGGATCGGGGACTCGGCGGTCTTCGTGAGCGACGAGATTCCCGACATGGCGCCCCAGATCAAGGCGCCGGAGTCGACCGGCGGCATCGTGACCGGGTCGATCTTCCTGTACGTTCCGGACGTGGACGCGGTGTTCAAGCGGGCCGTGGGCGCAGGCGCGAACGTGATCATGCCAGTGTCCGACCAGTTCTGGGGCGATCGCTTCGGGAAGGTCTCCGATCCGTTCGGCCATCACTGGGGGATCGCCACGCACAAAGAGGATCTGAGCCCTCAAGAAATCGACAAGCGCAGGGCGGAGTTCGAAAAGAAGATGGCCCAGCAGAAGTAGCGGCGCCCCGGAGCGGGGCGCCTTGACCCCTGTGGCGGCCGGCACGATAATCGCCGCCGGGCGGATGGCTCCGCCCGGCGGCGACGTTTTTCGGCCCGGAGAAGAGAGGCGTCATGGTCGACTTCGCGCTCACCGAAGAGCAGCAGCAGCTCCGTGCCCTCGCGCACGAGTTCGCGGAGAAGGAAATCGTCCCGAAGGCGCCGCACCACGACCAGACCGGCGAATTTCCGCGCGACATCTGCCGCAAGGCCTGGGATCTCGGCCTGATGAACACCCACGTCCCTGAGGCGTACGGGGGGCCCGGGCTCGGCGTGCTCGACGGCTGCATGATCGCGGAGGAGGTCGCCTGGGGCTGCACCGGCATCGGCACCGCCATGGAGGCCAACACCCTGGCCGAGGCCCCGGTCATCGTGGGCGGGTCGGACGAGCAGAAGAAGCGCTTCCTGACCCCGATGACGAAGGAGTTCAAGCTCGCCGCCTACTGTGTCACCGAGCCCCAGGCCGGTTCCGACGTGCAGGGGATCAAGACGGTCGCCCGCAAGGTCGGCGAGGATTACGTGCTGAAGGGATCCAAGATGTGGATCACCAACGGCAGCGTCGCCGACTGGTATTTCGTCGTCGCCTACACCGACCCGGTGCAGCGCTACAAGGGTATGAGCGCCTTCGTCGTGCCGCGAGACTCCTCCGGCATCGAGGTCGGCAAGAAGGAGCAGAACCTCGGTCAGCGCGCCTCCGACACCCGCGCCGTCACCTTCAACGACGTCAAGGTGCCGAAGGCGAACCTCCTCGGGAAGGAGGGCCAGGGGTGGTTCCTGGCGATGGCCGCGTTCGACCACAGCCGGCCCGTGGTCTCGGCCGCCGCCGTCGGCCTGGCGCGCTCGGCCATGGAGCACGCCATCCGCTACGCCAAAGAGCGCACCACATTCGGCGTCCCGATCCACAAGCACCAGTCGATCGCCTTCACGATCGCCGAGATGGCGATGAAGATCGAGGCGGCGCGGCTTCTCGTCTGGCAGTCGGCCTGGAAGATCGACCGCGGCGAGCGCAACACCCGGGAAGCCGCCTTCGCCAAGGCGTTCGCGGCCGACAGCGCGATGGAGGTGGCCCTCAACGCCGTGCAGGTCTTCGGCGGGTACGGTTATTCGCGCGAGTACCCGGTCGAGAAGCTCATGCGCGACGCCAAGATCTTCCAGATCTACGAAGGCACCTCGCAGATCCAGCGGCTGATCATCGCCAAGGAGATCTTCGAGCGGTCCTGAGCGCGTCCCGGTCAGGCGACCCTGCACCGGACGACCCGGCCGGGCTTTCCCCGGTCTCTTGAGGACACCCCGAAAAGAATGGCGCCGGGACCGCTCCACGCGATCCACGGCGCCGATCATCGGCCGGATGAGTCTGCGTCCGGGGGGATGTCTCCCCTCTTCAGTGCGGTCTGGGCCGCGGGCGCGGCTTGCGCTTCGCGGGTTTTCCGGTGTTGGGGCCGGTCGCGGTCGTATTCGTCGTAATCGTCTGACCGTTCGGGCCGGTGTGCGTGGCCTGGCGCGTGACCGTGTTGCCTTCCCTGGTCGTCGTCGAGGCGCGCTTCCAGGTCCTGCCGTTCGGGCCGGTCGTCGTCCCCTGCCGGGTGATCGTATTGCCGTCATTCGTCCACGTCGCGCTGTGAGCGACCGTCCGGCCCTTCGGTCCCGTGACCGTTCCCTGGCGCGTGACGGTGTTCCCCTCGCGAGTCGTGGTGGCGTTCCGCGTGACCGTCCCGCCCTTGGGACCCGTGGTCGTTCCCTGGCGGGTGATGGTTTTGCCGTCCTTCGTCCGGGTGTCGTGCTTGGTGACCGTCTTGCCTTTGGGGCCCGTCAGCGTGGCGTCACGCGCGACGGTGTTTCCCTCTTTCGTCACGGTCACGTCCTTCGTGGCCGAATTGCCTTCGGGACCGGTGACCGTGGAGAGCACCTCGGTCTTCTTCTGCTGATCGCCCTGATCCTGCGGCTGCGACTGTTCCGGCTGTGTGGACGACCGACCGCCTGCCTGGTCGGCGGGCGGGTCATCGGCGCGCGCCGGCGAGAGCCAGGCGGTCAGCACCAGCGGTAGCATGCCTGCGACGACTCCCATCCGTTTCATCGGCTCCTCCTCTGGGACCTGCCTTTCAATCTAGGTCCCGCGCCCGTCGGCATCCAGGGCCTGCTCGAAGATCAGGACCCGACGTGGCCGGGGAAGGTTGAGCCGAGTTCGGAATTGAAACCGTCCGGGTGGCAGGACCGGGCGTCTCACGCCTCGGGCCAGTACCGCTCCGTGACGATCTTGTCCTGGGTGAAGAAGTTGACGATCGCCCTGCCCTGCGCCTTGATGTGGGAGAACTGCGAGGACTTCATGCCGCCGAATGGCAGATAGGCGACGGGAGCAGGAATGCCGACATTGACGCCGATCATGCCGGCCTGGGCCTCGAGCTTGAATTTGCGGGCGTGGTAGCCGTTCTGCGTGTAGATCGAGGCGCCGTTGCCGTACGGGTGATCGTTGACGATGCGGATCGCCGTCTCGAGCGTGGCCGCCTTGAGGATCACCTGCACCGGGCCGAAGATCTCGGTCTGGTGGACCGCCGTGCCGGGGCGGACCTCCGTGAAAACGGTCGGACCGATGAAGTGCCCCTTCTCGCCGCCGCGCACGTGGACACCGCGCCCGTCCAGAGCGAGCTTCGCCCCCTCCTTCACCCCCGCGTCGATCATCGACAGGATGAACTCCTTTGCCTTCGCCGAGATGACCGGGCCCATGACCATCGGCCGATCGGCGACTTCCGGGTCGAGTGGGTTGGCGACGATGACCTCCCTGGAGGCGCGTACGAAGCGGTCGGTCACGTCTCTGTAAGTCGCGTCGCCGACGCAGACGATGGCGGAAGACGCCATGCAGCGCTGGCCGGCGCATCCATACCCGGAGGTGATCATGTTGCGGACCGCCTCGTCCATGCGCGCGTCGGGCATCACCACGAGATGGTTCTTGGCTCCGCCCATCGCCTGGAAGCGCTTGTTGGTCCTCACGCAGGCTTCGGCGATGGCCTTCGCGGTCGCCGAGCGGCCGACGACCGACACCCCGGCGATGCCGGGGTGGCCGACGATCGCCTCCGCGACCGCGCGATCGCCGTTCACGACGTTGAACACCCCCTTCGGGAAGCCGCAGCGGTCCATGAACTCGGTCAGGGTCTGCATCGTGCAGGGGACCAGCTCGGACGGCTTGAGCACGAACGTGTTGCCGGTCGCGAGCGCGTAGGGGATGAACCAGAACGGGACCATGGCGGGGAAGTTGAAAGGAGCGATCATGGCGAACACGCCGATCGGCAGGCGCATGACCTCCCCGTCGATTCCCGGGGCCGCGCCGACGAGCTTGTCGCCCTGCTGCAGGACGGGCATGCCGCACGCCGTCTCGACGTTCTCGAGGGTCCGGTCGATCTCCGCGCGCGCGTCGGGGAGCGACTTGCCGTTCTCCTCGGTGATGAGACGCGCGAGCGTCTCGCGGTTGTCACGGATCATCGCCGCGAGGCTGAACAGCGGGGCGACGCGCTTGTCGACGGGGGTCGTCGACCAGCCCGGGAAGGCGGCCTGCGCGGCCGCGACGGCGGTGTTGAGGTCGCCGGGGCGCGACAGGGGAACGCGGGCGACGATTTCGCCGTTCGACGGGTTCTCGACGTCGAGCCAGTCGCAGCCGGCCGGCTCGGTCCATTGGCCGTTCGCGTAGTTCCGGAGCTTGCGGATCGCCATGGGCGCCTCCCCGTCGTCTGTCCGAGGGAATGGCGGCATTCTACCCCAGGACGCGAGGGCCGGGGAATGGCGCCGGGGGCGGGGCGTTGAGGGCGTCCCCGCCGCCCGCGCGCGAGGCGAGCATGCCGCAGGCGGCGTGGATGTCGGCGCCGCCGGAATAACGGCGGATGAACCCGATGCCCCGACGGGCGAGGGCGGTGAAGAAGGCTGAGCGCTCGGTGTCGTCCGCACGCTTGAACGTTCCGGTCGGGTCGTTCACGTCGATGACCGACAGGCGAAGCACGGCACCACGAAACAGGCGTGCGAGCTCCTCCGCCTCATCCTGCCCCGTGTTGATCCCCGACATGAGGACCCACGCGAGATGGACCCTGTCGCCGCGTTTCTCGGCGTGCCGGCGCATGGCGGCCGCGAGGTCGGCCACCATGTACCGCCGGCCGACCGGGATGAGACCTACGCGCCTGTCGTCGAACGCCGAGGTGAGAGACAGGATGAGGCGGAACACGTGGCCTTCAGCGGTGTAGCGCTCGATCATCGGCAGGATGCCGACGGTCGAGATCGTGATGTTCTGCCCGCGGATGCGGCCGCCGCAGGGATGCTGCAGGACCTGCGCCGCACGGATGACGTTGTCGTAGTTCTGGAACGGCTCCCCCTGCCCCTGGAAGACCGCTCCCGTCACCGGCCGCTCGGGGGCCTCGCGCCGCACCGTCAGAACCTGCTCGACCATCTCCCACGGTTCCAGGTTGCGCGCGAAGCCGATCCGCCCGGTCTCGCAGAACGCGCAACCGAGGGCGCAGCCGGCCTGCGACGAGACGCACACGCTCCAGCGCGGCATTTGGAGCGGAATGCGCACGGTCTCGAAGGTCTCGTCACCCGAGCGGAATAAATACTTCACGAACCCATCGACGCCGCTCTTGCGCCGATCGAGCACTTTCAGGCGGGCGGTTCCGGCGACCGCCAGGAGTGAGCGGGTCGTCTCTTTGGAAAGGCCGACGACGCCATCGAGATCGGAGCGATCGTGCGCGACGAGGCGTGCGACGATCCGGTTGGCGAGCCCGGGATCGAGGCGCAGATCGCGCCGCGCGACAGCCAGGGTCGCCGGCGTGTGGTTGCGGAGGTGATCGGGGATCCCGGAAGATCCCGTCCCTGCCCTCAGGCGAGCACCCTGGCGATCCGCTCCAGGGCCCAGTCCGCCTCCTCGCGAGAGATGACGAGGGGAGGAGCGAAGCGGATGACCTGGTCGTGCGTCTCCTTCGCCAGGATGCCCAGATCCATCAGCTTCTCGCAGTAGGGGCGCGCCTTGCCGCGCTCTTCCTTGATCTCCACGCCGATCAAGAGCCCCTTCCCCCGGGTCTCTTTCACGTGGGAGGAATTCATGGCGCGCAGACGGGACATGAAGTAGGCGCCCGTCTCGAAGGAGCGCTCCGGCAGCCGCTCCGAGACGATGACGTCGAGAGCCGCCATGCCGACGGCGCAGGCCAGCGGGTTCCCGCCGAACGTCGATCCGTGGTCGCCGGGACGATACAGCCCGAGCGTGTCGCGCTTGCCGACGACACCCGAGACCGGCAGCACGCCTCCTCCGAGCGCCTTGCCGACGATGAAGAGGTCCGGCGTGACGCCGTCGTACTCGGCGCAGAACATCCTGCCGGTCCGCCCGAAGCCGGTCTGGATCTCGTCGGCCAGCAGGAGGACGTTGTGGCGGCGGCAGACATCCAGAGCGGCCCTGAGATAGCCGTCGGGCGGGACCAGGATACCCGCCTCTCCCTGGATCGGCTCGACCAGAAAGGCCACCGTGTTCGGCGTGATCGCCTTCTCCAGGGCGGCGACGTCGCCGTACGGGATCATCCGGAATCCGCCGTCATAGGGGCCGAAGTCCTCCCTGTACTGCGGCTCGGAGGACATCCCGACGATCGTCGTGGTGCGGCCGTGGAAATTGTTCTCGCAGACGATGATCTCCGCCTTGTGCCGGGGCACCTTCTTGACCACGTAGCCCCACTTGCGGGCGGTCTTGATGGCGGTCTCGACCGCCTCGGCGCCGCTGTTCATCAGGAGGGCCATCTCCATCCCGGCCAGCCGGCAGAGCTTCTCGCAGAACGGACCGAACAGCTCGTTGTGGAAGGCGCGCGACGTGAGGGTGACCTTGTCCACCTGCTCCTTGAGCGCCTGGACGATGCGCGGGTGTCTGTGACCCTGGTTGAGCGCGGAGTACGCCGAGAGCATGTCCATGTACCGGTTGCCCTCGCGGTCGTACACCCAGACGCCTTCGGCGCGGGCGATGACCACGGGCAGCGGGTGATAGTTGTGGGCGCTCCAGGTCTCGGCCAGGTCGATCAACGCGTGGGTCTTCTCCCGGGCCGCCGGGACGGTCTTGGACGGTGCGCTCATGAGGTCTCCTCGCGGTTGAAGGAGCGATGATACACCAGGGACCGCGCCGCGCGGCGGGTCTCCGGGAGCCTGTCTCTAGGAGCGCGTCGGGAGACCGGCAACCTGCGCCTCCCCGCGCTCCTCCCGGGCACGGACCGGAACGGGGGAGCGCCGGAGCCAGGTTTGCAGGCGTTCCAGATAGACGTAGACGACGGGTGTGGCGTACAGGGTGATGATCTGCGAGAAGAGCAGGCCACCCACGACCGCTAGGCCCAGCGGGCGGCGCGACTCGGAGCCGGCGCCGAAGCCGGCGGCGATCGGCAGGGTCCCCATCAGCGCCGCCATGGTGGTCATCATGATCGGCCGGAAACGGACGACGCAGGCCTCGAAGATGGCCTCCTCCGGCGTCTTCAGTCCATCGCGCCGGGCCTCGATGGCGAAGTCGATCATCATGATGCCGTTCTTCTTGACCAGACCGACGAGCATGATGATTCCGACGTAGGCGTAGAGCGACAGATCCGTGGAAGGGTAAAAGAGCCTGAAGGTAAAGAGCGTGATGAGGGCCCCGAGCCCGGCGAACGGCAGCGCCGACAGGATGGTGATCGGGTGGATGAAGCTTTCGTACAGGATGCCGAGGACCATGTAGATGACCAGGATCGCCATCACCAGGAGCAGGCCGAGACCGGCCGTCGCGTCCTGGAACGCCTGCGCGGTCCCCTGGAATTTCGTGGTGACCCCCTCGGGCAGCATCCCCTGTGCGACGTCATTCACCTCCTTCACGGCCTGGCCCAGGGAGACGCCCGGCTTGAGGTTGAAGGAGATCGTGACGGCGGGAAGCTGCCCGAGGTGGCTGACGGTCAGGGGGCCGAGCGATTGTTTCAGGCTGGCCACGGCGCTCAGCGGCACGAGCGCTCCCGAGGACGAGCGGACGTAGAGCATCGAGAGCGCCGCCGGGTCGGCCTGGTATTGCGGAAGCAGCTGCAGGATGACCTGGTATTCATTGTTCGGGGCGTAGATCGTCGAGATCTGCCGCGACCCGTACGCATCGTAAAGGACGTTCTCGATCTGAGACGCGGTGACCCCGAGCGTCGCCGCCTTGTCGCGCTGGATCTGGATATCGAGCTCGGGATTCTTGATCTGCAGATCGCTCGTGACGTCCTGGAAGCCGGGGAGCGTCCGCATCTTCGCTTCGAGAAGGGGAGCCACGCGGTAGAGCTCGTCGGTGTCGGCGCCCTGGAGCGTGTACTGGTAGGGGCTCTTGGTGAGATTGCCGCCGATGCGAATCGTCGGCGGGATCTGCATGTACGCGCGCATCCCGGCGACCTGGGAGAGCTTCGGCCGCATCTGCTGGATCAAGACCTCCGCGGGAGGCCGCTCGCCGCGCGGCTTGAGATGCATGAACATGAGTCCCTGGTTGCTGCCGGTGAATCCTCGAGCCCCGGCGCTCGAGAGGAAGGCCAGGACGGCCGGTTCCTTCTGGACGATCGCCGCCATCGCTTTCTGGTGCTCCACCAGCGAGTCGAAGGAGATCCCTTCGATCGCCTCCGTGAACGCGAGGATCTGGGAGTTGTCCTCGTTCGGGAAGAGTCCCTTGGGGATCACGTATCCGAAGACACCCGTCAGGACGAGGACGACGACCAGCCCGATCAGGTTCACCCACTTGTGCCGCAGAGACCACGCGAGGCTCGACTTGTAGAAGTCGAGGGAACCCTCGAACACCCGCTCGAAGCCCTGGTAGACCCGACCGTGACGCTCGTTCTTCTGATGGTGCAGGAAACGGCTGCCGAGCATCGGGGTCAGGGTCAGAGACACGAAGCCGGAGACCAGGATCGCGGTGCCGATGGTCACGGCGAACTCGTGGAGCAGCCGTCCGACCAGGCCGCCCATGAACAGGATCGGGATGAACACCGCCGCCAGCGACAGGGTCATCGACAGGATCGTGAAGGAGATCTCCTTCGAGCCGTTCAGGGCCGCCACGAGCGGCGGCTCCCCCATCTCCATGTGACGGACGATGTTCTCGAGCATGACGATGGCGTCGTCGACCACGAACCCGACCGACAGCGTGAGGGCCATCAGCGAGAGGTTGTCCAGGTTGTAGCCGAGGGCGTACATGACCGCGAACGTCCCGACGATCGAGAAGGGGAGGGCCAGGCTCGGGATCAGAGTCGCGGACAGGTTGCGCAGGAACAGGAAGATCACCAGGACGACGAGGCAGAGGGTCAGGAGCAGCGTGAACTTGACGTCGTTGACCGACGCTTCGATCGAGACCGACCGGTCGTAGAGGATGTTCAGGGAGACCGAGGCCGGCAGATCGTTGCGGAACGACGGTAGAAGGGCGCGCACGGCGCGGGCGATCTCGACGGTGTTCGTTCCCGGCTGGCGCTGGATCGACAGGATGATGGCCCGGTCCATAGAAGTCGGGGTTACGAACCAGGCGGCGGTCTTGTCGTTCTCGACGCTGTCGATGACACGGCCGAGCTCCTGGAGCCGCACGGGGGAGCCGTTCCGGTAAGCCACGACGAGAGGCCGGTAGTCCTCGGCCGCCGTCAGCTGACCGCTGGCCTGCACGGTGAACGCCTTGTGCGCGCCGTAGAGCGTCCCGGTCGGCAAGTTCACGTTCTGGTCCTGGACCGCCTGCGAGACCTCGTCGATGCCGATGCCGCGCGTCGCCAGGGCGCGCGGATCGAGCTGGATGCGGACCGCGTACTTCTGCGCCCCGATCACGTTGACCTGCGCCACGCCGCTCACCGTGGAGATGCGCTGGGCCAGGTTCGTCTCGCCGTACTCGTCCAGGGCGTACAGCGGGAGTGTCTGGGATGTGAGCGCCAGATAGAGGATCGGCTGGTCCGCAGGGTTGACCTT
>Ga0209761_1002330_pt1 | contig 12467 bp, 13 predicted proteins | sample GraSoi013_1_40cm_4_FD_185818 | JGI IMG/M metagenome (GOLD analysis project Ga0209761, IMG submission 185818) | Grasslands soil microbial communities from the Angelo Coastal Reserve, California, USA - Sample 09_25_2013_1_40cm (SPAdes) (version 2) | ecosystem: Environmental > Terrestrial > Soil >... | reverse complement strand
GCCCGGCCCGCGCAGCCCGATGCCACCACGGATGCGGGAGAGGTGCGTCCACATGCGGGTGAGCCGGGGCAGGAGGTACTCGAGCTGCGCCAGCTCCACCTGCAGCTTCGCCTCGGCCGAGCGCGCCCGCGTCGCGAAGATGTCGAGGATGACCTCGGTGCGGTCCATCACCCGCACCGCGAGCACCTGCTCGAGGTTCGTTCCCTGTACCGGCGACAGCGGCTCGTCGAACAGCACCAGCGTGGAGCCCATGCGGTTGAGCACACCCTTCAGCTCCTCGACCTTGCCCTGCCCGAGGTAGAAGTTGGGTGTGGGAGCCTCGATTCGCTGGTAGGTCCGCCCGACGATCGCGGCGCCGGCGGTGTCCGCGAGCCGTCCGAGCTCGTCCAGGTGCTCCTCCACCTGCGTCGCCTCGGCGGTGCCCTTCCGCGGCGCACCGACGAGGAACGCGCGCTCGGCAGGTGGCTGTACTTCGATCAGCGTTCGGATGCGGCTACGCTCCGTTCATGGCAGGGGTTCGCATCTAAAAATACCAACGCGGCCGCAAGTCGGAAGTGGGAAGTCGGCGGTTGCGCTGCCCACCGACCCCAGCCGTCGGCCAGGTCGGCGCCGACGGCCGGGTGGGGTCCTACCGACGCAACGTATCCACCACCGCGCAGTGCGCGTTGGGGCTCGAGATCGAGTCGCCGCTCTGGACACACAGCAGCAGCCGGTAATCGGTCGGCACTTGGATACACGCCGCGGCAGCCGCGGCGGCGATGACGACGAGCAGGGCGAGTGCTTTGCGCATACCAGGATCCTCCGTCCGTGACAGGGTGAGCAAGGCCCAGGGCGCAAAACATCGAGTTACAGTTGTCACCGCTCTTCGATGGCATCGTGGTCAAGACGAACGGGCCGCCAACGCTCGACCCGTGTCGATCGCTGGCGGCCCGGCGGACGTGGCGGCGTACCCGCGGTAGCCCCGTGGCTCTGCGTCGCCGCCTTTCGGCGGCTTTGCTCTGAGCAGCGTGCTGCTGGTGAGGGACTGGCGCGGCGCCAGCCACCTCACCCGACCGCAACGTACGGCGAGGGACTATCGGGATCGGTGATCTGGATCAACCTCGCCAAAGACGCACGGCAGGGTCACAGCAGCTTCTTCAATGGCACGTTCCCTTTGCCTTGCAGCGTGACCGTTCGGTCGCCGAGCGGCGTGTCCAAGAATACTGTGCCCGTGACCCCGTACCCCAGCGCCTGCCGCGTCAGCATCGCCCTCGCGCCGGCGCCCACGCCCGCCCATTCGAACCGCACCGGCACGACGACGCGGCTGTGATTCGTGGGGGAGAGGTCGAGCGGCCGCTCCAGCAGCGCGTCGCCGAAGTGCCTGCCCTCGAGGTCGACACCGACCTCGAGCCGCGTGGAGCGGATGCGGTAGTCGTTGGGATTGTAGACGTCGAACACCAGGTCGAATGTGCCGCCGGTGATGCCCAGCCCGGTGATGTTGATCGCTTCGAGCCGGAGTTCGGGCTCTTGGAAAGTGAGCCGGCTCAGGGTGGCGCAGGCGAGACACAGCAAGACCACGGGAACCGGGAAACGAGAACCGGGAAGCCTGAGGTATCGTACCACTACGTTTCCTCTTTCCCCTTTCCCGTTTCCCGCTCGATCCGTTCCTTCAGCTGTCTCCAGAACTCCATCCGCTCCGCGATGGTCTTCTCGTACCCGAGCTGGCTCGGCTCATACCAGCGCTGTCCGCGCAGGGCCTCCGGCAGATAGTCCTGGGGCACGTAGGCGTGTTCGTACGCATGCGCGTACTTGTACCCGGCTCCGTATCCTAACTCCTCCATGAGCTTGGTAGGGGCGTTCCGGACGTGCAGCGGGACCGCCTCCGCCGGATGCTCCTCGGCCGCCTGCATGGCGCGGTCGTACGCCGCGTACACGCGGTTCGACTTGGGCGCGGTCGCGAGATACACGGTCGCCTGCGCGAGCGCGAGCTCTCCCTCGGGGCTGCCGAGGAAGTGATAGGCATCCTTGGCGGCAAGCGCAACCGACAGCGCCCGGGGATCGGCGAGCCCCACGTCCTCGGTCGCGATCCGCACCAGACGCCGGGCGAGGTAGAGCGGGTCCTCGCCACCCGCGAGCATGCGCGCCAGCCAGTACAACGACCCCTCGACGTCTGAGCCGCGCACCGCCTTGTGCAGCGCTGAGATCAGGTTGTAGTGCTCCTCGCCGCCTTTGTCGTATTTCGCGAAGCGTTTTTGCAGCGCATCGCTGATAACTGCGGCGGTCACGCGGTCGGGCGGTCGGGCACTCGGGGGACCCTTCCCCGTTCCCCCTTCCCCCTTCCCCGTGATGTACTCGGCAGCCGCCTCCAGCGCCTGCAGCGCCCGCCGTGCATCGCCGTCCGCTTCGCGCGCCAGCAGGGCCAGCGCGTCGTCGTCGATCGCGAGGCTCAGGGCGCCGAGCCCGCGGTCTCTGTCCTCCAGCGCGCGGCGCACCACCGTCGCGATGTGGTCTGCGGTGAGCGGCTCGAGCACGAACACGCGACAGCGCGACAGCAGCGCCCCGGTGAGCTCGAAGCTCGGGTTCTCGGTGGTCGCGCCGATCAGAGTGACGATCCCGTTCTCGACCCACGGGAGGAAGGCGTCCTGCTGGGCCCGGTTGAAGCGGTGGATCTCGTCACAGAAGAGGATCGTGCCCCGCCCTTCGTACTTGAGCCGCTCTTCCGCCGCCTTGATGATCTCGCGCACCCGCGCGACGCCTTCGGTGACGGCCGAAAACGGCTCGAAGTGGCGATCGGTGTAGTTGGCGACGATGCGCGCCAGCGTGGTCTTGCCGGACCCCGGCGGGCCCCAGAAGATGCACGAGGCCACGTCGCCGCGGCGGATCAGCTCGCCCAGCGCCTTGCCGGGGCCGAGCAGCTGCTCCTGGCCGAGGAACTCGTCCAGGTTCCGCGGACGCATGCGGGCCGCGAGCGGCTCGGCCGAGCGGGCGAAGAGGGTCGGATCAGGCACGATCGAGCAACGTCTTCGTAACAAAGAAGACCGCAGCCCCCGCGAAAAACGCGGCCGGCAGCCTCCAGCCCCGCTTGCCCTGAAACTCCGGCACCAGATTCGATGCCGCCACGTAGATCGTCACTCCCGCCGCGAGCGCGAGCCCGTGCCGCACCAGGAAGCCCACTCGGTCGGTGACCACGACCCCCACGAGGGTCGCCACCCCCAGGGATGCCGCGGCAGCGACCGCCTGTCTGCCGGACCGCCCGACCGCGATGTACAGGCTCGCAATCGTCACGCCTTCGGGCAGCTTATGCAAGAACATAGCGATGAACACCATCAGGCCGAGCGCCGGCCGCACCAGGAAGGCGCTGGCGATCGCGACGCCGTCGAAGAACGTGTGCAACAGCAGGCCGACGAGCGCCGACGTGCCCGCCAGCCGGTTCACCGCGTGCGTCTCCTCGCCGAAGTGAAAGTGCGGCGTGAGCGTGTGTTGGGTGAGGTGCACGGCGAGATAACCGGCCAGCACGAGGGCCGGCGCGGCGCCCCCCGAGCGCGCGAACGCCTCCGGGAGCAGCTCCACGATCGCCACGGCCAGCATGAAGCCCGCACCGAAGGCGACGAAGTGCTCGATGACCGTGAGGCCGCGCGCCGCCCGCCGCGTCACCGCGAGCGCGCCGACCAGGTTCCCGAGCGCCGCGACGAGCGCGTACACCAGAGCCCTAGACACGGGACAGCAGGTACGCTTTCGTGTTGCGCTTCGGGTCGTCCAACACGTCGGCGAGCAGGCGCTGCAGCACCTCGCCCACGTCGGGGCCGGCCCGGACCCCTGCCGCGATCAGGTCGTTCCCGTTCACCGCGAGATCCTGCAGGGTGAGCGGATCCTTCGCCGCACGGATCGAGCTCACGACCTTAGGGAGCAGGGAGTAGGGAGAAGTACGCACCGGTGGCAGAACGAGCAAGTCGTCCGCATGTTCGCCTACCTGCGACAGCCAGCGACGCACCTCGGCGAGCTGTTTGGGGTCGGGATACTTGTCCCGCCAGTACCCAATCGCCCGGGCCCGCTCGATGTCCTTGTTCGCGCTTTTGAGCCGCGTGAGCAGCGACGCGGGGTCCGACGCGAGATACGCCGTGATCAACACCGGATCGCGCGGGAGCTTGTCCACGTCAGTGCGCGGACCGCTCCCTTCTCCCTGCTCCCGTATTTCCGGCAGCCAGATCCTCGCCGCCCCCACGTCCACCCACAGCGCCAGCAGCTTCGAGACCCGCTTCGCGGTGGCGATCCCCTTGAACCACTCGTCCCGCACCCGCTCCGCCGACAGCTGCGCCAGGCCCTGCACGTTCGCCTTCGCGGCGTCGAGCGTGTGGACGTGTATGCGAAACTCGAACCGCGCGCTGAAGCGCAACGCCCGCAGGATCCGGAGATAGTCCTCCTGGAACCTCCAGTTCGGGTCGCCGACGGAGCGGATCAGCCGGCGCTCGAGGTCCTCCACCCCCTTGAACGGATCACGCCACTCGTGCCGGCCGGGGTGGTAGGCGATCGCGTTGATCGTGAAGTCCCGCCGCGCGAGGTCGTCCATCAGCGACACGCCGAACTCCACCACGGCGTGCCGCCCGTCCGTCTTGATGTCCCGCCGAAACGTGGTGACCTCGTGCGGGCGGTTGTGCGCATCCAGCACCGCGACGGTGCCGTGCTCGATGCCCACGGGGACAGTGCGTTTGAAGAGCCTGCGCACCTCCTCCGGCGGCGCCGCGGTCGTCAGGTCGAAGTCGTGGTTCTCGAGCCCGAGCAGGTTGTCGCGGATCGCCCCGCCGACGCACCAAGTCTCGTAGCCGGCCTTTTCGAGCTGCTGCGCGATTTTCAACACCTCGGGCGGGATCGGCAGACGGTCCGGAAATTTCATGCGGTGCAAAGTGCGGAATGCGGAATGGGGAATGCGGAATTGCAGGGAAAGATGGCTCGCTTTGCGACCCTCACAGTTACACTCCGCATTCCGCATTCCGCACTCCGCATCGGTATTATCCGCACAACACACTCCCGCCATTGACGTTCAGAATCTCGCCCGTTATGTGCCGCGCCAGCTCGGAGCAGAGGAAGACGATCGGTCCGGCGATGTCCTCGGGGCTCGCGACACGCCCAAGAGGAATGCCGGCTGCGATGTCACGTTTCCCCTGTCCCGTGTCCCGTGAAAACGGCTGTTCACACATCTCGGTGTCGACCCATCCCGGTGCGACGCAGTTCACCGTGATCCGCGGCGCGAGCTCAACGGCGAGCGATTTGGTGAACGCGATGACGGCGCCCTTGGTGGCCGCGTAATCGGCGTGGAACGCCTCGCCCCGCTGCCCGGCGGTGGAGGAGACCAACACGATCTTGCCGCCGTCCGGGAGCCGCGGGATCGCCGCCCGGCAGACATAGAGCACGGCGTCGAGGTTGGCGCGCCGCGTCCCCTCCCACTGGGCGTCGGTCATGGCGGCGACGGGAACGTCGTCGGGCGGCCAGATGCCGTGGTTCACGATGAGGAAGTCCAGCCCCCCCAGCGCCCCGGCGGCCGCTTCCACAACCCGCCCAGCGGCGCCGGGATCCCCCAGATCACCCGCGATACCGACCGCTTGACCGCCCGACCGCCGGACCGCCGCCGTCGCCTCCTCTGCGTCGGCCGGCCGGCTGCGGTAGCCAACCGCCACGCGGCAGCCCGCCCGGGCGAGCAGTACCGCGGTCGCCCGCCCGATCCCGCGGCCACCGCCGGTGACGAGCGCGCGCTTGCCGGCCAACGAGATCACAGTTTGAGAGTCGCCTCGACGATGTCGCAGATGACGTGCTCGACAGCCAGCTGCAGCTCCTGGATGTGAGAAGTCTCATCCGCCGGGATGACGAGGCAATCGTCGACCAGCCCGCGCACCTCGCCCCCGCCCTTGCCGAGCAGCGCCACGACGTGGACCCCTTTGGCGCGCGCCGCCTGCGCGCCCCGCACCACGTTCGGGCTCTCACCGCTCGTCGAGTGCAGCACCACCAGGTCGCCGGGGCGGGCCAGCGCCTCGATCTGGCGGGCGAAGATCTCGTCGAATCCCAAGTCATTGCCGCACGCCGTGAGGAGCGACGTATCGGTCGTCAACGCGATGGCCGGCAGCGCGCGCCGGGTACGGCTGTAGCGGACGACGTATTCCGTCGCCATGTGCTGAGCGTCTGCGGCACTGCCGCCGTTGCCCGCAAAGAACACGGTTCCGCCGCCCTCGAGCGTCTCGATGTAGCGGCCGGCGAGCCGGGCGATGTCATCGGCGTGTCGCTCGGACACCTGCGCGGCGAGCGCGGCAAGGCCGGTCAAGCCCGCCCGCGCCCGCTCGGCGGGTGTCACCGCGCCATCCCCGGCTCGCGTACGGCGCGCACGAACGTCACGAGCGCCTCGCGCGCGCCGGCTCCTTCCTCCAGAGCCGTGCCGATCACGACGAAGTCCGCCCCCGCGCCGCACGCCGCGCGTGCCTGCTCAGGGCGCCGGATCCCGCCGCCCACGAACAGCGGCAGTCCGGGCACGGCCGCCCGGCAGGCCCGGATCACGTCGACCCCTACCGCTCGCGGCGCGCCGCTCCCCGCATCGAGATAGATCGCCTGCATGCCGATCAGCTTGGCCGCCGTGGCGTGCGCCGCCGCCAGCTCCGGCTTGTCCGCCGGGAGGGGCCGGGTCTGGCTCACCGCCTCGACGCTCGTCACGTGCCCGCCGTCGACCAGGATGTAGCCGGTCGAAAGCGTCGCCACGGGATGGCGCTGCAGGAACGGGACGGCGCGGACGTGCTCCTCGATCAGGTACTGGGCATTCCGCCCGGAGACGAGTGAGAGGAACAGCACCAGGTCCACTTCGTCGGTGAGCTGCATAGCGGATCCGGGGAACAGCGCCACGGGAAAGCCCGGGACGGCCTGGCGGACCGCCCGGGCGACCAGCTGCGTGTCATGCGTGCCGTCGAACGACGAGCCGATCAGGAGCCCTGCCGCCCCGGCGTCGCGTGCCGCCCGCGCCAGCTGCGCCGCCCCGGGCGGCGTCGACCGGCTCGGGTCCACGAGGGCGAGCAGGCCCGGCCGGTGCTCGAGCAGCGAGCTCACGTCCTCGCTCCCGCGACCCGTTCGGCGAGCGCCACCAGGCGGGCGACGTCCGCTTCCGCCTGCGCTTCGAACGCGTACGTGACGAACGCATCGGCCGCGAGCAGATCGAGCGCCAACTCCCGGCCTCCGCCTGGCCGCCCCACCACGCGCACCAGCACGCGGCGACCGAGCTCCGCGAGGTGCTCCGGGAGCGGTTCGGCGCTATCGGTCAGCGCCGCCTCCAGGCTGGCGCGCAACGCCGCCGGCGGCGCAGGGCGACGCGCGTCGAGCCACGCGAGCACGTCGCGCCGCGTCACAGGGCGATACTCCTGACGATCTCAGGAGTCTTGGCGCGCGCTTCCGCTAGCTTGGAGGAATCACCGATGCCCGCCGACGCGAAATGGGGCCGCCCCCCGCCCCGGCCGCCGCTCAGGGCGGCAATCGCGCTGGCCAGCCGTCCGGCACTCACACCAGCCTGGACCAGGTCGTCCGTGACGCCGACATGGACGGACGGCTTTTCCCCGTTGGCAAACAGCACCGAAATGGCGCGCCGGTGGTTGCTCCGGAAGGAATCCATCAACGCGGCGATGTGATCGCGATCTTCCAGGTCGGTGTCGTCCATATACAGGTCGATCCCATCGACCCTGTGGTGCTCTCCTTGCTCCGGCCCGCTGGCCGCCCCCCCCTGACGCAACAACTCCTGGACGCGCCGCTCGAACTTGCGGTTCTCCGCGAGCAGCTGCTCGATGCGGCGCACCAGATGCTCCGGCTGCGTCTTGAGGACGGAAGCCGCTTCGTCCACCTGCTGCTCGAGCTTGCGAACGAGCTCGTAGGCGAGCGGTCCGGTGACCGCCTCGATGCGGCGCACGCCCGCGGCCGCCCCCGTCTCGTGCGTGAAGCGGAACAGCGCCATCTGACCCGTCGCCGGCACGTGGGTCCCGCCGCACAGCTCCAGCGAGACGCCCGGCACGTCGACCACCCGCACGATGTCGCCGTACTTCTCGGTGAACAACGCCATTGCGCCCGCGGCGATCGCCTCCTTGTACTTCATCTCACGCGTCTCGACCGGGAGGTTTTCCCAAATGTGCATGTTCACCTCCTCTTCGACGCGCGCGAGCGTGGCGTCGTCGACCGGCCCGTGGTGCGCGAAGTCGAACCGTAGCCGGTCGGGTGCGACCACGGACCCCTGCTGGCGCACATGCGCGCCGAGGATCTTCCGCAGGGCGGCGTGTACGAGGTGCGTCGCCGTGTGGTTGCGTTCGATGTTCTTGCGCCGCCGCGCGTCCACCTCGGCAAGCGCGTGCGTCGGCTCGAACTCGTGCTCGAAGTGCCCCACGACGGCGCTCGCGCCGTCCACCTGTTCCACGTCGGACACCTCCAGCTCCCACCCTTCCCCCTTCACCCTCCCGGTATCACTCACCTGCCCGCCCGACTCGGCGTAGAACGGGTTCCGCTCCAGCACGACCTCTACGCGGTCGTCGGCTTGGCGAAACTTGAGCACGTCCGTCTCGGCCCGGGTCGCCTCGTACCCGACCCACCGCTGCTTCCCTTTGGGCTTCACGGTGCGCCATTGACCGCTCCGCTTCACACGGATCGCGGGCCCGCCCTTGGTCCGTTCCCGTGCCGCGTGCGACCGGGTGCGCTGCTTGCCCAGCTCGCGTTCGAATCCAGCGACGTCGACGGTCTGGCCCCGCTCCGCGGCGATCAACTGGGTCAGATCGATCGGGAACCCGTAGGTATCGTACAGCTTGAACGCGTCGTCTCCCGCGATGACTCGCGTGCCCTTCAGCTCCTCCAGGCGCGCGAGCCCGCCCTCGATCGTATCGAAGAAGCGCTCTTCTTCGGCGCGGGTCACGTTCTCGATGTGCATCCGCTTCCGGGTCAGCTCTGGATAGACGCTGCCCATCACGCTCTCCACCGTGTGCACCAGGTGCACCAGCGTCGGCTCGCGGCGGCCCAGCAGCCAGCCGTGGCGCACCGCGCGCCGCAGGATGCGGCGCAGCACGTAGCCGCGCCCCTCGTTCGACGGATACACGCCGTCGGCGAGCAGAAACGCCACCGCCCGCGCGTGATCCGCCAGCACCCGGTACGACGCGCCGTCCGGTCCGCGGTCGTACTTCTTGCCGATCACTTCGACGGCGCGCTCGATGATGGGCGTGAAGAGGTCGGTGTCGTAGTCGGAGGGGACGTGCTGCATCACCGACGTCACACGCTCGAGGCCGGCGCCCGTGTCGACGGAAGGCGCGGGAAGCGGGATGCGGGATGCGTCGGGCTGCTGATCATATTGCATGAACACGAGGTTCCAGATCTCCAGCAGCTGCCCGGCCTCGCTCAGCCGGACGAACTCGTCGAGACCGAGTTCCCCTTTTCCCTTCCCCGTTTCCCCTTTTCCGCGAATATCGACGAGCATTTCGGAGCACGGCCCGCAGGGCCCGGTCTCCCCCATTTGCCAGAAGTTGTCCGCGTCTCCCAGGCCGTAGATGCGGGCGTCGGGGATCCCGGTGATCTTGCGCCACAGCTGACGGGCTTCGTCGTCGGTATGGTGCACCGTGACGTAGAGCCGCTCGGGAGCGATACCGAGCCAGTCCGGCGACGTCACCCACTCCCAAGCGTACTCGATGGCTTCCTTCTTGAAGTAGTCCCCGAAGGAGAAGTTGCCGAGCATCTCGAAGAAGGTGTGGTGACGGGCGGTATGGCCGACCTGCTCCAGGTCGTTGTGCTTGCCGCCCGCGCGGACGCACTTCTGGCAGGTCACCGCCCGCGTATAATCGCGCCGCTCGAGCCCCTGGAACACCCGCTTGAACTGCACCATCCCCGCGTTGGTGAACAGCAGCGTGGGGTCGTCCGCCGGGACCAGCGGGGAGCTCGGCACCGCACAGTGCTGCCGGGGGGAAGCCGTGAAGTAGTCGAGAAACTTCTGGCGGATGTCGGCGGCGCGCATGGGGGTGAATATAGCGTCGCACAAGGGGCAACTGAAAGGCTAGCTGAGAGTTACCTCTGAGCGCCGGGCGTACCGCACAGCGCGTCCACCAGCCCCACAACCCCCGGCCCACCGTACCCTCGCCGCACGAGGTACGCGAGCAAGCGCCGCTTGCGGATCGGGACGGGCAGGTCGGCGAGCTGACGCGCCCGTTTCGCCGCCACCGCGCGCGCCTCGATCTCCGGGTCCACGCCCTCTTCCTCAAGCGCGCGGCGCACCGATTCCTCCGCGATCCGGCGATCCACCCCCTGTGCCAGCAGATCTTTGACGATGCGCGACGGGCCGCGGCCGCGCGCGGCCCGCACCCCGGCGTACTGCTCCGCGAAGCGCCGGTCGTCGATGAGGCCGCCCGCCGCGAGCCGTTGCAGCGCCGCCTCCACGGCAGCTGGCGGGTGCTGCTTCTTCACCAGCTTGCGGCTCAGGTCGAGGCGGGCGTGCGACCGCCGGGCCAGGGCGCGCAGCGCGGCCCGGCAAGCCGCCTCGATGTCGGCGAGCTCCCGCAGCCGCGCCAGCGCCGCCGGCGGGAGCTCCCGTCCGACCTCGAGCCGGAGCGGCTCGAGCGCGTCGCCCGGCAGGGACGCAAATCGCCCCCGGTCCACATCGACCAGCCGGTAGCCCGGCTGCCGCGGATCGGGGGCGAGGCCCGTGAGGATCGGGGCGGGCACTCAGTCCTCGGGCGAGGCGGCCTCCTCGTCGGCAGCGACCGCCGTGGCCTTCACGCCGAGGTGCTCCTTGACCTTCGCCTCGACTTCGACCGCGAGATCGGCATGGTCCTTGAGATACAGCTTCGCGTTCTCGCGACCCTGCCCAATGCGTTCTTTGCCGTACGCGTACCACGCCCCTGACTTCTCGATGATGCCGGCCTCCGCCGCGATGTCCACGAGCAACGACTCGTGACTGATGCCCTCGTCGAACATGATGTCGAATTCGGCCTGGCGGAACGGCGGCGCGACTTTGTTCTTCACCACCTTCACGCGCACGTGGTTGCCGATCACCACCTCACGCTCCTTAACCGGCCCGAGGCGTCGCATGTCGAGCCGCACCGAGGCGTAGAACTTGAGCGCGCGGCCCCCGGTCGTGGTCTCGGGGTTGCCGAACATGATCCCGATCTTCTCGCGCAGCTGGTTGATAAACACCACGGCGGTGCGCGAGCGATTGATCGCTCCGGCGAGCTTGCGGAGCGCCTGGCTCATGAGACGCGCCTGCAGGCCGGGGAGCGAGTCGCCCATCTCCCCTTCGATCTCGGCCTTGGGAACGAGCGCCGCCACCGAATCGACCACCACCACGTCCACCGCCCCCGAGCGCACCAGGATCTCGGTGATCTCGAGCCCCTGCTCGCCCGTGTCGGGCTGAGAGACGAGCAGGTTGTCGATGTCCACGCCGAGCTTCTTGGCGTATTCTACGTCGAGCGCGTGCTCGGCATCGATGTACGCGGCGGCGCCGCCCTGCCGCTGCGAGTTCGCGACGATATGCAGGGCGAGTGTGGTCTTGCCGCTGGACTCGGGCCCGAAGATTTCCGTCACCCGGCCGCGCGGGATCCCGCCGATCCCGATGGCCGCGTCGAGGTTGATCGCGCCCGTGGGAATCGCCGCCACCCGCACGCGCGGCGCATCCGCACCCATCCGCATGATGGCGCCTTTGCCGCACGTCTTCTCGATCTGAGTGATGGCAAGGTTCAGGGCCTTCTTGCGCTCCTCGGTGAGCCGCGGGGCTTCCTTCTCTTCGGCCGGCATGAGTGTCCTCGACATGGGTTAGGAGCCTCCTGTAGGAGGCCCGAATATATACCGAAGACCAGGCTACCGCCAGCCGGGTCGGAACGCGTCTGCCAGATGCTCCAACTTATGGTCAATGATTGCGATGCAATCGAAGCGATAGACGTCCGCTGGCCGCCCGTGCCGGTCCACCCACACACGCGCCGCCTTCACCAGCTCCCGCCGCTTGGCCCCGGTCACCGCCTCGAGCGGGCTGCCGAACGCAGTTCCCCGCCGCGCCTTCACCTCGACGAATGCCACGAGGCTCCCCTGGCGCGCGATCAGGTCGATCTCCGTGTGGCCGACGCGGAACCGGTGCGCCACGATGTGCCAACCGCGCGCCAGGAGGTACTGGATCGCTTGCTCCTCGCCGGCGAGGCCACGCTTGTGGCGGTCGTCGGTCCACCCGGCCGGGTCTGTGCGCACACCGTTCGTCACACGCGATAAGCTAGCGCGCCCGCGCCGGAACGCCAAACCATTTTCACGCCGGATGGTTTATTCCCCCGCTGGAGCGTGGGTCGAACCTTGAAGCGTGCGTGCGACGCCCCCACCCCCGACTGCGCGCGACTTGTGCAGATTGGAATGAGAAAGCCGACCTCCGTCGGCGAGGTACTCCATATCTTCGGAGTCCTCAGTTGATAGAACGGGCTCGAGGCCCACGAACCGGAGGTCGGCTCTATGGCACAGGATACTATGAT
>Ga0209761_1002326_pt1 | contig 12471 bp, 7 predicted proteins | sample GraSoi013_1_40cm_4_FD_185818 | JGI IMG/M metagenome (GOLD analysis project Ga0209761, IMG submission 185818) | Grasslands soil microbial communities from the Angelo Coastal Reserve, California, USA - Sample 09_25_2013_1_40cm (SPAdes) (version 2) | ecosystem: Environmental > Terrestrial > Soil >... | reverse complement strand
GTTTCGATCACGCAGGAGGCGTAGAGGGAAATCGCGGCGTTCACGGTGACTGCGCCGGGATGAAAGAGATAGAGCGGCCAGATGTCGAGCGTGCCTCCGGCGAAGTCCACGCGGGTCGGTGCTTTGGATTCGATGATCATGGGCGCGAGTTAACTCGATTCGAAGAGATATTCAGCGGAGCCAGTTTGACGGATTCAGACAGCCATCTCAAGCAATGACGGTGATGAGTGTCCACGGAAAGGCAATGACAACCGCGCCGGAGGAATGACCTGCCCTTGGTAAAAGAGGAAAAAGTCAGCTGCCGCCGGCGGAGGCGGCGCGGTTGCGGGCGATGAGCTGAGGACCATCCTTTTTTTCCTGGGCGAGAGCAGGGTTGGGTTCGAAGCAGCGGCGGCAGCGGGCTTCGTAGGCACCCATGGCGCCAACGACGATCAGTTCTTCGCTTTCGACGAGGCGCTGCGTGTGAACCGCGGGGTTGCCACAGCGGACGCATATCGCCAGCAGCTTGGTGATTTCTTCCGCGATGGCCAGGAGGCGCGGCATCGGTTCGAACGGGCGGCCACGATAATCGGTGTCCAGGCCGGCGACGATGACGCGTTTGCCCAGATTGGCGAGCTTGGTGCAGACATCCACTACTTCATCGCCCAGAAACTGCGCTTCGTCGATGCCGATGACTTCCGTGCGCGGCGAGAGTTTTTCCATGATTTCGGCGGCTTTGAAGACGGCATCCGAAGGAATGCCGAGGCCTGAGTGCGACACGATTTCGTTGGCGGCGTAGCGCTCGTCGATGGCCGGCTTGAAGATTTGCACGCGCTGGCGCGCGATCTCCGCGCGACGCAGGCGGCGGATCAGCTCTTCGCTCTTGCCGGAAAACATCGGGCCGACGACGACTTCGATCCAGCCCATATTGCCTTTGACGATGTCCACGATTTCTCCCTCGAAAGCAGTTTTCAGTTTTTAGTCATAAGTGCAAAGTGTTCCGCGTTCTCTGGCCAGTTTGCGATACTCAGTGTTTCGTAGCATGCCAGCGTTGTGCCGCGCCCCTATAGATTAGATGCCGCGGTGCGGACAGCGGCATCGCGGTACATCCTGTCATTATAGAATGGCGCAAACGCGGCAAGCACGGCAACTCGAAAAGCTTCTTGCCGCGTAATGAAATTGCTCGAAAGCACGCCCCAGGCGCCCTGCGCGTCGCGTATGCCAACGGCGCCGGCAAACCGGTCGATCGCCACGGCGAGCTCCACGCCATTTTCGAGAACTTCGTGAGCCAGCGCTTCAGGGAGCTCGATGCTTCCCGAGCGGCCGTAGTGGCCCCGCGCGCCGTCGGAGACGTAGGCCCAGCTTTCCAGGAAGACGCGGCGATGCCCGTTTTGCTGCAATCCCGAATGACGCAGCACCTCGTCTGCTGATGCACCTTCGTGCACGACATCAAGCCCCCCTTCGAGGCCGACGAAGTATTGCCAGGCCGCCCCGCTTTGGCGCGCCATCTCCACCAGTGCTTCCGCGCGCTGGCGGGCGCCGCGCATCAATTCATCGCGCGACGCGGGCGTGTGGCCGACACCGCTTTCCACTTCCACGCCGACGACCTCGAATTGAGCATCGGGAGCAAGAGCGGCCGAAAACGACTGGAGCGCTTCGGTGACCGCATTGAGCTTCGGGCCGCGCTTGCTGCCGACGGCGATGGTAATTTTGTTCATTTGGAAAAATGGCGACGGCCTGATTCTAACGGTACTTGTACAAATATTTCACTGAGAATTCGCGAGGCTGAGGAAAACTCGGGTCATTTCAAAAGGACATTGATTCTCTCAGTGGACCGACCCGATGAAGACTCCGAACGCGGGGACGGTAAAATGAGCAAGTTGGGCTGACTCGGGGCCGATCTCTGGAGCGGCAATCAAGGGTTTCGCGGAGCTCTCCTTGACTCCCTGGGCCGCGAGGTCAAACTTGACGGTCCTTGCTTCCGCGCTCATGTTCAGCACAACAAGAATCGCATCGCCGCTGCCTGGTCTCTTGCGCAAGAAGGATAGGACGTACGGATCTTCTTGATTCAGCGGCAGGTAACGCCCGTCTCGTAGTGTGGGCTCGTTCCGGCGCAAGGCGAGTACGCGCTTGTAGAAAGACAAGATCGAGCCGGGATCCTGCGATTCGACCGCGACATTATATGCGGCAGCGCTGGGCGGCACGGGCAGCCAAGGGCGCTGCGCCGTGCTGAAGCCGGCATTCGTCGAGCCGTCCCACTGCATGGGTGTTCGTTCGCCGTCGCGGCCCTTCTCCTCCGGCCAGCCGATTTTCCCAATGGGATCCTGGACGTCCTCTTTGCGCGCGGGTTCCGTGGTGCGCATACCGAGCTCTTCGCCGTAATACATCAGGGGCGTCGCGCGAGTGGTGAGCAGGAGCGCGGCCATGAGTTTGGCAATCTGATCGTTATGAACGCCGTCGCCGTAACGATCCCACTGGCGCGGCTGATCGTGATTGCTGAAAAAATAGTGCGGCTGCCCGCCAACGGCGTTATGGTCTATCTCGTTCAGCAGCCGGCGGAAATCTGGCGCCGACAGCTTATTAACGTCGGCAATCTGAAAATCCATTGGCAACTGAACCTCGTCGTCCTTTGCTCCGTACATCTTGGTGAGCTCGGCGATATTCGGCTCGTCGGCCTCGCTGATCAGCACCGGATTTCCGGGATACTTGTTCGCTGCCTTTCTCATTTCGCGCAGCACCTCATGAACTTCGGGCAAATTGTCTGTATATTTGTGCGCGATATTCGGATCACCATAAGCGTTCTTCCCCGGCAGAATCGGGTCGTCGTGCAGATTGGGGTCTTCAAACAAACGTGAGACGGCATCGATTCGAAATCCGGCCACTCCGCGATCCAGCCAGAAGCGCATGGCGTCGTACATGGCCTTGCGCACTTGGGGATTGCGCCAGTTCAGATCCGGCTGTTCGGTGTAAAAGTGATGGTAGTAATACTGATTGGTGGCAGGGTCGAATTTCCAAGCCGAATGGCCAAACCACGATTGCCAGTTGTTGGGAAGCTGGCCCATCCCGTTGCCGTCGCGCCAGATGTACCAGTCGCGCTTCGGATTGGTACGCGAAGAACGCGATTCCGTAAACCACGGATGCTGGTCCGACGTGTGATTCGGAACAAAATCCATGATCACCCGGATGTTGCGCGCTTTCGCCTCGCTGACCAATCGATCGAAATCCGCGAGCGTGCCGTAGAGCGGATCGATAGCCGTGTAATCCGAGATGTCGTAGCCGAAATCCACCAGGGGTGACGGATACATCGGGCTAATCCAGATCGCATCGATGCCCAAGTCACGAAGATAATCCAGCCGCGAAGTAATTCCGTTGATGTCGCCAACGCCATCGCCATTCGAATCCTGGAAGCTGCGCGGATAGATCTCGTAAATGACCGCGTGCTTCCACCAGGGATCCTGCGCCTGCTGATGAGCATGAGCCGCCGCTCGCGAACTTTGAGGCGGAGGCTGCTGCGCTCGGCACGGCCTTGCTGCGAGGCAAAGGCCAAGGGTAACAATCGCAAAGAAAAATTTAACGCGGTTCAACACGGCTGCTCTCCCTGTTCGTGCTGCTTCTCACCTGCGTCACTCACGGCTTAGCGTTTTCATGAATCTGCAATTGTTCCGCCAATTTAAGCTCGCGCTCCGCGTCTTCCGTGCGGCCCAGCTCACGGTACGCCTGTCCGAGCAGATGATGGGGCATCGGGTTATTGGGATCCATGGAGATGGCGCGCTGTAAGGCGCGCACAGCAAGGGCGATTTCGCCTTTCTTCTCCAGGACCTTTCCCATCAGGATGTACGGCCCGGTCGAAGTCGCATCGAGCCAGATGGACCTTTGCAGTAATTTCTCCGCTTCCTCATACTTCTGCAAACGGCTATAGGCGTCCGCCAGCTTGTAGTACACCGCGGCTTCGCCGGGATTCAGCTCCAATTCTTTCTGGAGCTGCTCGACGGCCTCCGGAATCCGTGACTTATAAAGGTAGAGCTCTCCGAGCAGCATATGCGCGCGCGGAAGTTTCGGATCGAGTTCCACGGCCTTTTTTGCATACTCTTCCGCCACGGGAGCAAAATCCTGCCGCAGCAACATACGCGCGGCAAACAAATACGCGGCCGCGGAATCCGCCGGCACGCCGAACATCCTGGCAAATGCCCTGCGCGCGCTGGGATAATCTTTCGTCTGCATGTAGCAGATGCCCAAGATATACGCGGCATCCACGTTGGCGCTGGGATACCACGTCTGCACCTTCTCCAGGGGCGCGATCGCTTCCCCCGGCCTTCCCGCAAGGTAATAGGACAGCCCCATCAATTGCACCGCTTCGTTATCGCCCGGATCTTCGTCCAACGCCTTCTTAAAGCTTGCGGCAGCTTTCAGGAAATCGCCCTTGCGGTAATTGGCGATGCCGATCTGGCGCAGCACTCCTCGCCGCCCCGGCTCCGCCGCGGCAATGTTTTCGAGTAGCGCCAACGCTTCATCGTTCTTTCCTTGCTGCATCAAGCGCGTTGCTTGTTCGAAGCTGCCATCTCGCGGTGCTGACGATGCAGCCGACGGCGCGGAACTTTGCTTCGACGCCTCCTGCAGAGGCTGTGATAGCACCTGCAAAGCCGTGCAGGCGGTCAACACGCCAGCACACAACCAACGAAAAGGAATTTGGAACCGCGTCATTTGAAACTTCCTGGCAGTGGCTGGACCTCGATTAGAGCATAAAAAACGGGGAGCCTGTCAGGAGGCTCCCCGTCGGGGTGGTAGGGCGTCGTCGTCCTTCTTAGAAAGAGAACCTCAGTCCAAATGTGAGTAGTCGCATCGAAGTGTTGTTTTCGATGTTGGTGATCCGTCCGGCATCGGTACCGGTGCAATCGATACACGCATTGCCCTGGGTGTAGTTGAAACCCATGACTGGGTGGTTAAAGATGTTGTTGGCATCCATGCGGAACTCCGCCTTGAAACGCTCTTTGATGGGGAAGTTCTTTGCGAGCGACATATTCGAAGTGAAGAGGTGCGGTCCACGGAATGAGTCCATCCCAATGTTGCCAAGTGTGCCCGCCGCCGGCCGCGAGAACCCCGGCCCCGTCGCCCCGTTGGTGGCCAGCTCCGGAATCGGTGTGAACCAAGTGAGGAACCCGTTAGAGTCTCTCTTCACACCCAGCGCAAATGCGCCAGAGCCTTTGTTGGGACGGCAAACGTTGACATCCTGGTCGGAGCCGCAGTCTTTGTAGCTTGCAGTCCAAGGTAGACCGCCGCTCCAGTTGGTGATGCTGGTCAGTCTCCATCCGCCGATGACGTAATCCGTCAACGTGTTGGCACCTCCCATGTACTTCTTGCCCTTGCCGAACGGCAATTCGTATATAAGGTTGGTTACCCACACGTGATTGCGGTTCACGTTCATGGGGCCATAAGCAATCTTCGGATCGACGGCGAAATAGTTGCTGTCGTAAAATCTCGCCATGGACCAGGTGTAGTGAGAAACGAACTGAAGTCCCTGCGAGAAGCGCTTCTCTACTTTGAGCTGCATCGCGTTGTACTTGCTGCTTGCATCCATGCCAAAGTAGTTCCCCATGCTTGACGAGCAGCAAGTCAGCTGATCCGCCACCGGAACATTAGCTAGGCCACAGACACCCTGTGAGACAGAGCAATCGGGATAGGTGAAATGGTTGAAGTACTGACGCCGGCTGTCTGGAGCTGCGGCCGTGCCATAACCGACGATGCTTCTCGGATTCTCGTCGTACGCAGGCCCGTCACCAGCGAATCCGTGCGTCCCCTTATTTCCAACGTACGAGACCTCCACGGTCATTGTGGACGTCAACTGGTGCTCGACCGTGGCATTCCACATATCGATAGCAGCCGGGCGTTGCACCGTCGGACGAATTCGCGGATCTACGTTGTCTTGCGGCCCGCGCAACGGAATCGTGCCATTCGCAGAAGGCGTCGGGTAGACGACGTCCGGGGGCGCATTGGGCAGGGGCAGACCCAGCGCAGTCATCAGGGGCTGATTCGTATCAAGCGTATAAACAGGGAAGTTGTCACTGATGGCTCCCGGATATACGTTATTCGCGTGTATATCTTGGTGGACAAGAACGGGGAGGTTCTGCGTTACAGCATGGCCGAAGTTCGAACCGAATACGCCGATATCGAAGCTGCGCCCATAGCCGATGCGTACAACAGTCTTTGGCTTTAGCTGATAGGCGATGCCCACCCGCGGCCCGAATGCACCGAGATAGTTACGAACATTGCCGTTTAGTCCCCACGGTCCAAAACCGCCCACTCGGATGGCCCCCTCCCGATCGATGTTAGCAAAACCTCCGTTGCCCTTGGCGTTCACGGATTCAGGGAAATAGTCCTCCCACCGGATGCCGTAAGTGATCGTCAATTTGCTGCTCATGCGGAATTGGTCCTGGGCATAGAGGAAAAAGCGCTTCTGACTTTCTGCCGCCGTTTGGCTAACGCTGGCGAAGCGCTCGAAGTGGGAAACATCACCCAGAAGGAACGAGGATATATCCAAGCCGCCCTCTTGGGAGATAGTTTTTACCCCTGTCACAGGATCAATGGTCGTGAGCCTATTCGCAGTCTCGTTGTGGTTGAAGGAGAGTTGCCCGGCTCGATTGGCGTCGCTCGGGAAGCGGAAGTTATGCGCGAAGCGAAGGTCTGCGCCAAACTTCATAGCGTGATTGCCGCTGATCTTGGTCCAGTTGTTCACGAACTGATATTGGTGCTCGTTCTCAATCAGCGGGCAGTTGCATCGTGAAGGATCCAAGCCATCGCCGAAATCGGTCAACGTGCCGTCGTTGAGGACGAAAACGGGGAGGCCATACGTGGATGGGGTTCCATCGATGTTCAGCCCCTTCAGCCCCAACGCCGTCGCGGCTTGGACATTAGCGTCCGGCTTGATCGAATGCGGATTGTATTTGAACCAGCCGAACCGGAAGTCCGTCAGCAGTGTCGTGTTGATCGCCTTGTCGAATCCCGCCGCCAGGCTGTGATTGTGGATGTTGGAACTGCCGCTCAACCCGCCGACTCCTCCTCCTTGGCCACCAAGCGCGATACCCAAGGCGGGCGATCCCGTGAGGCTATAGTAGGCCCGCGTATAGCGGCCAAAGATGTGCAAATTTCCGGGGGCCTGATAATCGCCCCGCCCGTCAAAGGCATTCCCGTGAAATGGTCCTGAGCCCGAAACCAAAAAGTTATTCCTCTGGTCGCTGGTTGACGGCGGGGGAAAGAGGCTCAGGATTTTTTGTGCCACCGGAGAGAGCGCCGTCACGGGAATCATGTTGTTCGGAAACGGAGCGCGACACGAGCCGTCCAGATGTGGTGCCGAGGTTGCAGCTAGGCAGTTGGGATCTCTCAACGCAGGATTAGGATTAGTATCTTGGACGTAACTGTTGGGGTCATAGATCTTGCCGCCGCCCTTGGCGGGGTCACCACCTATCAATGAGTTGTACACGCTTAGATCACACAGCCCTGTGGATGCAGTACCACAGCTGCTAAGAACCGCGGCCATTGGAGTGGTAACGTGGTTGGTGTAGCCATTCGCCTGCCTGGTTCCTTGATAATCGGCAAAGTAGAACAATTTATTCTTGATGACCGCCCCGCCGACGGAACCGCCAAATTGATTCCACTTCGAACTGGGCAGTGTTCTGGACGGGTCGAACGGGTTCCGCGCCTGTGTGGCGTCGGAGTTCCTAAACCAAAAAGCACTGCCGTGGATATCATTGGTGCCGGACTTGGTTGACGCCACCATGAGGCCCGCGATGGACTTACCAAATTCAGCATCATAGTTCATCAGCGTAATTTTCGCTTCTTCTACCGAGTCCAGGTTCGGATTGATGATGATGATACCCAGGATCGGGTCCTGATTGTCGGTGCCATCCAGTTCATAGCCGGTGCCGCTGAAGTGCTGGCCCTGGACGAAAGTCTGCTGCGAGCCTTGCGGGTTCTCCGTCGCCGCGTGGCCCCAACCTATTTGTTGCGTCCCGGGAGCGGAGAGCAATAGCGACTGAAAGTTGCGGTTTACAAGAGGGAGTTTCTCAACGTAATCCGAACTGAAATCCAGCGAGACATCGGCCCGGTCGGTTTTGAGCTGCGGAACTTCGCCGGTCACCTCCACTGTTTGCGTGACCGCGCCAACCTGCAACTGCGCGTCAACGTGCGCTGCCGTATCCACCTGCACCAGCACGCTTGCAATGTCAGAGGCTTTAAATCCCGCCGCCTCTATTTTGATCTTATAAGTGTCCGGGATCAGGTGGATCACCGAAAAATTTCCACTCTCATTCGTGGTGGTTTCCACGCTCGTGTTCTTCGTTACAGATGTCACCGTAACCTTGGCGCCGGAGACCGCATTCCCCTGCGGGTCCGTCACCGTGCCGATGATGCTCCCGTAGACGGCTTGGCCAAACGAGGTATTCGCACAGAGCGCAAACACGAAACAGAGACCGAGAATCAACCCCAGAGTTGCTTGCCTTCTCATTACACCCCTCCTGAACGCTTCCATCTTTCCTGGCTCTTCTTCATTGAAATCAATCGCTTACCCCAGAGCAGCTGAAGCACTGCGCTCGCATAATCGCTTCGGCAGATAGCACGTTGTTGCGCCAGCTAAACTCTTGGCACACACGTACTGCTCAATTATGAAAATGGAAAAGCGGCACCCTGCCAAACTAACCGCAGTGAACAGCCCCCAAACTCCTCGACCTTAGTCGTAGCTACGTCAAGCCCGACTGCTACCGCCCATCAACTCTCTGAAATAACCAGAAACAGCAAGGGCGGACACCCAAACATAAGTCGGTCTGTATTTGTGATGCCTTCTATCAGCTTTTTGCGTAACGACGTAAGTGTCCAAGGGTTTGATACGGTTACGCGAAACAACCCGTGCCATCACAAGGAGATGCGCGAGCGTTACTTTGGTGTTACAATGCCCGGTCGGTGGTCCTCGTGACTGAGAAAGCGCTGCAGCTCGGACAAATCGAAAAACTTCTTGCCAGTCACTCCCTCCACGGGTCGGAGTCTCTCTGTAAGCTTCTCCATTATCTGGCCAATCATTCCCTGGAACACCCTGGAACTTCACCCAAGGAGTACCAGATTGCTACAGAGGTCTTTGGGCGACAGCAGGACTTCGATCCCCATGTAGATTCCATGGTGCGGGTCCAAGCAGGGCGTCTGCGTACCAAACTAGCGGAATACTACGCGTCTGAGGGTCTCGAAGATCCGATCCTGGTGGAAATCCCCAAAGGGACCTATGCCCTGACGTTCCATCACCGCTCCTCTGTTACGCCAAGAACTGTGACCGGAGCTGCCTACCAAGCACCGACTGGTTCCTTAGGTTCCTCACAACCTCCCCGGAGCTGGTTCAGCGTACTGCTTGTACTGGCCATCGTGCTTACCGCTATCGTGTCGGTGGCGACGGACCGCTTTCTCACGCGTGGGTCTGCCGGAGCCCGTCTGTCAAACGAAGCTGCGGAAGCACCTGTGGCATTTCACGTTTTCTGGAAAGGATTTCTGACGGGCCCGGAGGAGCCGTTGGTGATTTTCAGCAATGCGGCCTTCGTAGGTATGCCCGACGTGGGAATCCGGTACTTCGACCCTTCGCGAGATCGCGGACAGAAGATATTTGACCACTATACAGGCGTCGGTGAAGTATTGGCGGTTCACAGCCTGGACTACGCCTTTGATCTGCTTCACCAGAAAATCCGCGTCAAGCGTGGCAGCCTCTTCTCGCTCGACGACGCCAAGAACAACGACCTCATTTTCGTGGGGTCGCCGACGGAGAATCTGACGCTCCTCGAGATTCCGGGCACGCAGGAGTTCGTCTTCAAAACAGTGCCTTCGGGAATCCGCAAGGGAAATACGGAAATTATCAATGTCCATCCGCAGCCCGGAGAACCAAAAGAGTATCTCGCGACGCCGGCAAACCTGCCGCTGACCGAGGAATACTCCGTAATCGCCCTAGTGAAAGGGTTGAATCCTTCGCACTCGGTTTTGATTCTGGCCGGTACCACCACCATTGGCACACAAGCCGCCGTTGAGTATGTCTGCCAGCAGAACTCGCTGGAGGAATTGCTCTTACGCCTGTCCGTTTCGAATTCCGGCGAACTGAAACCGTTCGAAACTGTCCTTCGCGTGAAGGTCGCGAAGGGCGTTCCAGTGGGCTCGGAACTCATCGCCCTCCGCAAAGGCCCGCCTAGTTAAACCCCCCAGACGCTTTTATTTTTTCTTGAATGCTGGCAGTGTCAGACGGGGATCGAGAGCGACGGCCCGTTCGAATTCCTTTTGTGCCTCTTCAATCTTGCCTTGCTGGCGCAAAGCCATGCCCAACTGGAAATGCGCAGCTGCGTAGTTGGGAGCGGAGTTGATCGCCGCGCGGAATTGCGAAATCGCGCCCTCGACGTCTCCAGCCTTGAGCAGTCGGAGCCCTGAGTTAGTTGAAAACTGGGCGGCCTGTTCGCTGGTTTTCTGTTTTGTGATTTCCGCTCCCTTACGGCTTTCCGCTGCCGCGCCTTCCGCGTCTCCCAGTTGGCGCAACACGGTTGCCAGTGTCGTATGGGCGCCGGCAAAGTCCGGTTGCATTCGAATGGCTTCTCGCAAGGCACTCGCAGCATCTTGAAGCTCGCCTTTCTGTTTCAGCACCGTACCGAGCGTGTAATAGGCCTCCGCATAATCCGGCTTGGCGCGAATTGCCGCGCGCAGCTCCTCCGCCGCGGCGGCAAAATCTCCTTGTTGCCAAAGCGTCACACCTAGCGTGTAGTGCGCATCCGCTTGGCTGGGATCGAGCTCGGTGGCGGTGCGCAACTCGACGATCGCTTCTGGTAGCTTGTCTTTCAGCTTGAGCGCCAAACCGCGGTTGTAGTGGAGAGTTGCATCTTGTGGGGAAAACTTGATCGCACTTTCGAATTGGGAGATAGCCGCATCGAAGTCCGCCACTTGCAAATGCGCTGCTCCCAGATTGCCGATGTATCCGCTATCGTCTGGACGCAGCTGGATTGCCGTTTCGAACTCGTGGATCGCACCTTGGCCGTCGCCGCTCTGCAAGAAAGCCAGCCCTAAATTGTTGTGTGCGTCCGGATTTTCCGGGTGCAATTTCACGGTCTGACGAAATGCTTTGATCGCTTGCTCCACCTCGCCGCTGTGCTGGAACAGCAAACCCAAACTGTTTTGGGCATCGGGATAATCCGGATTCAAATTGACGCAAGCTTGCAGCTCGCGAATCGCCGCATCCGTCTCGCCCTTGCTCTTTAGAACTTGCCCAAGATAATAGTGAGGGCCCGGGTCCGCAGGATTTAGTCGTACTGCTGATTGAAGATGTTGCGCGGCCTCTTCGAGAGATTTTCCCTGGTACCGCAAGACGCCAAGATGAAAATGCGCTTGAGCGAAATCAGGCTGCAGCTGGAGAGCTTCGGAAAATTCCGTGGCGGCATCTAGCGAATCGGATTTCTGCACCAGCACCGTGCCGAGATCGTCATGCAGTTCCGCGCGTTGCGGCTCCAATTCGATCGCGCGGCGCAATTCGCTGATGGCGCCATCGAAGTCTCCAGAAAAACCCAGGACCCGCCCCAGTGTGCGATGCGTCTCGGAATCGTCCGGAGCGAGCCGCGTGGCCTCGCGCGCCTCGCGCAACGCGGTTTGCAGGTCTCCTTTTCGAACAAACGCGTTACCAAGATTCACGTGCGCTTGCGTGAATTCGGGTTTCAGTTTCACCGCAGTCCGAAACTGTACGATGGCAGAATCAATTTCTCCCTGAGCAAGCAAGACCCAGCCCAGTGAGTTGTGCCCTTCTGGACTCTGCGGCGCAAGCCGAACGACTTTTTCGAAATCTGCGCGGGCGGAAACCAGATCGCCATTTTGCAGCGCGGACATGCCTCGCTGGTAAGTTGCAGCCGCCCGCGAAGCAGCATCCGTCTTCGCAGAATCTGTGGATTGCGCAGCGCACGTCGCCGCGGCAGCGCAGAAGAGAAAAAGTAGCGCCGCACAGAGTCGAAAAAAAACGATCTGGCGATGGAAGAGATTCAATTTCACGCGAAAGAGTCCTGTAGTGAGTTCGCAAAAATACTAACACGTTCGCAGTCGCGCGCCTCTCCGCAAGCCGCTTGGTTGACGTCCCACCGCCGGAATAAACCTCGTCATACTAGATCTTGCTATTATTGGAGACCGATGACCCTCCATTCCTCTTTGCTCCGGCTTCCCTGCCTCTTTGGGCTTTACTTTTGGCTTACCATACAATCCGTCAGTTCCCCGAGTGTCAGCAACGGCAAGTCCGAGAGCGCAAACGCCAAGCCCATTGTGCATTTCACCGATGTGGCGCAGAAAGCTGGGCTGACGACTCCGGTAATTTTCGGCGGCGAAAAGACAAAAAAATACATCATTGAAACAACGGGCACCGGGGTGGCCATTTTTGATTACGACAACGATGGGTGGCCGGACATTTTTGTCGTGAATGGCACGACGCTGGAGGCTTTGCCCACGGCGAAAGCG
>Ga0209761_1002325_pt1 | contig 12474 bp, 9 predicted proteins | sample GraSoi013_1_40cm_4_FD_185818 | JGI IMG/M metagenome (GOLD analysis project Ga0209761, IMG submission 185818) | Grasslands soil microbial communities from the Angelo Coastal Reserve, California, USA - Sample 09_25_2013_1_40cm (SPAdes) (version 2) | ecosystem: Environmental > Terrestrial > Soil >... | reverse complement strand
TCGCCGACGTAGCTGTGCGCCGTGCCCTTGACGAGCCCGGCGTGGAAGAGCTCCACCGTCTTCTCGTCGAAGCGGCGGATCTTGACCATCGTGGTGTAGAGGCTCTCGAGCTGCTCGCCGCTGATCGTCATCGTGCGCCTCCGGAATGAGCCACCGACCGGCTACGAGTGCTTAGACCACGGCTCGGCGGTCCGAGTCAAGCGGACGCAGCCGCGCGCCCGGGGCCGAAGTATCATCCGCGCGCCCGGGGCTTGACACCACAGGACCCGCCTTGCTAGTTATCGCGCACCGACTCACGGTCACCCGCGCAAGGGAGGCGCTGCCATGACCCTGCTCGCCCGCGGTCTTTCGATCGTCCTGGCCGCCCTGCTTCTCCTCGCCGGCGCGGGCAGCCCCGCGCTCGCCCAGCCCGCCCAGAAGCCGAAGATCCGCGTCTGGCTCCTGCGCACCTACGTGCCCGACGCCAACCACGCGCTGGAGGACAGCATCAAGCGCTGGGCGACGTCGAAGAACCTCGACCCCGTGATCGAGTACTTCACGTTCGACGACATCGAGACGAAGTACGTGGCCGCGATCGAGACGAATGCGCTGCCCGACGTCGGCCAGCTCCAGACGATCGGCCCCGCGCGCTACCGCGGCATGGGCCGGCTCCTGGACCTCACGGATCTGGCGAACGAGCTGGTGAGGGTGAATGGCCCGATGCTCGAGTCGGCGCTCCCGGTCGTGCGCGCGCCCGACGGCCGCTTTCACGCGGTGCCGTTCAACTACATCACCGACATGCAGTTCATCCGGACGGACCTCTTCAGGAAGGCGGGCGCGAAGGTCCCGACCACGTGGGAGGAGGTTCGCGAAGCCGCCCGGCTGATCAAGGCCAAGGGCGTGATGGAGTACCCGCTCGGCCAGAGCTGGAATCGCAGCGCCGACGGCTACGGCGTGTTTCAGGCGCTCCTCTACTCGCACGGCGGGGGCTGGGCGGACGAGCAGGGCAACTACACGTCGATCATGAACGACACGTGGCGGGCGGTCGTCCGCTGGGCGAGCGAGATCTACCTGAAAGATAAGACGGTGCCGCCCGATGCGATGTCCTGGACGGGCTTCGGCAACAACGAGGCGTTCCTCACGGGCAAGATCGCCTTCACCTTCAACGGCCCGAGCATCTACTACGTCCTCGAGAAAGAGCGCCGACCGATTCTGAAAGACACGCTCATGGCGATCAAACCCGCGGGGCCCGCCGGGCGGAACCACGACGTGCTCCTCCTCTCGTGGACCGTGTTCAGCAGCTCCAAGCAGGTCGACGCGGCCAAGGACCTGATCCGCTTCGTCATGTCGACCGACGAGGCGAAGAAGTACATGCAACAGTCGTGGGGCCAGATGGTGCCGGCGTTCGAGCGGCTGCGCCAGGACCCGTACTGGCAGAAGAACGAGTCGTACAGGGCCGTGCTCGAGGCGCCGAAGTACGCGCGCACGCCGGGGTGGCCGGGCCCGCTGACGGCCGCCGCCGCAGAAGTCGTGGCGACCCACGTCCTCACCGACCTCTGCGCCCGCGTCATCGTGGACGGCTGGGACATCGAGAAGGCGCTCGAGGAAGCCGACAAGCGGATCAAGGACATCTACGCCAACGTCCCGTCTCGCTGACGCGTCCTATCCGAACGCGTCGGTGACGAAGCCGTCGGCGTGGAGGCGCGTCCTGGTCGCCGACGCCCTCGTCGGCTACCTCTTCGTCCTCCCGCTGATCGTCCTCGTCCTCGGGCTCGTCGCCTATCCCCTGGGCAACGCCGTGTGGATCAGCCTCACCGACAAGTACGTGGGCTACGCGTCGCGGTTCGTCGGCCTCGCCAACTATGTGACCCTCACACGGGACCCGATCTTCCACAAGGTCGTCTGGAACAGCGCGGTCTTCACCCTGGCCTCGGTGGCCGTGAAAGTCGTGCTCGGCATGCTCATGGCGCTGGCGCTCCAGCGCGCGCTCGTCGCCCGGTCCTTCCTACGGGCCGCGCTGCTCGTGCCGTGGGTGATCCCGACGGTCATCACGGCCCTCACGTGGCACTGGATGTTCAACGCGCTCTGGGGCTTCATCAACGTGACCCTGCAGGGCGTGGGGCTCGTGCGCGAGCCGATCGCCTGGCTCGGGCAGCCGGCGACCGCGATGGCGGCGGTCATCACGGCGAACATCTGGCGCGGCTTCCCGTTCTTCGGCGTCTGCCTGCTCGCCGGTATGCAGGCGATCCCCCGCGACCTCTACGAGGCGGCCGCGGTGGACGGCGCGTCCCCCGCCCAGCGCTTCTGGCACATCACGCTGCCGGGCCTCCGCCTGGTGCTGCTCGTGACGACGCTCATCTCGCTCATCTTCACCCTGAACGACTTCAACATCGTCTACGTGCTGACGCGGGGCGGGCCCGGCACCGCCACCCATGTCCTGGCGACCTATACGTACGAGGTCGGCTTCCAGGCGCTCCGGTGGGGCAAGGCGGTCGCCGTGTCGATGTACCCGTTGCCCGTGATCGCGGTGATGATCGTGATCGTCACGCGCTACCTCACGCGGGAGGACTAGGTGGCCGGGCGTGGCGTGCTCGCCTACGGCTTCATCGGCCTCCTCCTCCTCGTGGTCGGCGTGCCGTTCTACTGGATGGTGAACACCTCGCTGAAGACGTCGGCGCAGCTCCAGAGCCTCACGCCGTACTACTACCCGAGCCCGGCGACGCTCCGGAACTACGCCGCGCTCCTCGGCACGACGAACTTCCTGACCTGGATCAAGAACAGCGCGCTCGTCGCCGTCGGCGCCACGCTCGTGACCGTGGTCGTCTCGAGCCTCGCGGGCTACAGCCTGACCCGCATCCGGTATCCCGGGCGGCGGGTCCTGGCGACGACTGTGCTCGTCGTGTACCTCGTCCCGCCGACCCTGCTCTTCATCCCGCTCTACACGGTCCTGAAGAGCTTTGACCTGGTCAACAGCCTCTGGGCACTGCTCGTCGCGTACCCGACGTTCACGGTCCCGTTCTGCACCTGGCTCCTGATGGGCTTCTTCCGGTCGATCCCCCGCGACCTCGAGGAGGCGGCGATGGTGGACGGCGCGACGCGGCTCGGTGCGTTCACGCGCGTGATCCTCCCGCTCACGACGCCAGGCATCCTGGCGGCCGCGCTCTTCGCGTTCACGCTCGCCTGGAACGAGTTCCTCTACGCGCTCGTCTTCATGCACAACACCGAGCTCAAGACGATCCCCGTCGGCCTGAACGACCTGATGTTCGGCGACATCTTCCTATGGGGCGAGCTGATGGCTGCGTCCGTCCTGACGACGCTGCCCGTGATCGCCCTCTACACCTACCTCCAGCGTTATATGGTCGAAGGCCTCACCGCGGGCGCCGTCACGGGCTAGCGCGGCCGCCGACGTGGTAGTATCCGGTCACTCTGATCTGGAGGAGGCGCTATGCGTCGCGCGAGGTTCCCGGGAGTCGTGGTCCTGCTGCTGGCGGTGGTGCTCCTGCTGACGGCAACGCGCGGGTGGACGCAGGCGAAGCCACCCATCAGCGTGGCGCTCGTGGCCGCCATGTCGGGCGGCTCGGCGCTGTCGGGCGAGGCGATCAAGCGGGGGCTCAGCGTCGCGATCGACGAGATCAACGCCAGGGGCGGCCTCCTCGGCGGCCGCAAGGTCGAGCTGGTCATCCGCGACGAAGAGGGCAACCCGTCAAAGGGCGTGACGGCGGCGCGGGACGTGATCGAGCGCGAGGGGGCCGTGGCCGTGTTCGGCGGCCTCCACTCGCCGGTCGGGCTCGCGATGCTGCCCGTGTTCCACGAGCTCAAGGTCCCCTACGTCGGCACGTGGGCGGCCGCGACGGGCATCACTCGCAACGGCCGGAACCCGAACTTCATGTTCCGCGTCTCGGCCAACGACGACATCGTCGACCACTTCCTGGCCAAGCACGTGATCGAGAAGCTCGGCAAGCAGAAGCCGGGCGTCATCCTCGAGAACACACCCTGGGGCGCCTCCAACCAGGAGGGGCTCACGAAGTGGTTCGGCAAGCTCGGCGCCCAACCGGTGGGCTTCGAGAAGTTCAACTGGAACGATCCCGACATGAGCGCCCAGCTCCTGCGCCTGAGGAATGGCGGGGCCGACGCGCTCGTCATGGTCGCCAACGCGCCGGAGGGCGCGCAGGTCGTCAGGAGCCGGGCGAAGATCGGCTGGAGCGTCCCGACGGTCTCGCACTGGGGGATCAGCGGGGGCCGGTTCGCGGAGCTGACCGGCGATCTCTCCGAGTCGGTCGTGTTCGTCCAGACCTACTCTTTCTTCGGCAAGCAGAGCGAGGCGGGCGAGCGCGTGATCGCCGCGCTCAAGACGAAGTACGCGATCAAGGGGCCGGAGGACATCCTCGCCCCGGTCGGTACGGCCAACGCGTACGATGCGATGCACCTGGTCGCGCTCGCCGTCGAGCGTGCGGGCGCCGCCGACGGAGCCCGGATTCGCGACGCCCTCGAGACCCTCGGCGAGTACCGCGGGCTCATCAAGACCTACCGGCGGCCCTTTACGCCTGAGGAGCACGACGCGCTCAACGAGGACGACTACATCCTGGTCACGTGGCGCCAGGGCAAGATCGTGCCCGTCTCGACGAAGTAGGCGTCGGCGGGCGGCGCACGCGCGCACCGTCCCGCCGTTCCCCGCCCCTGATACGACGATGATCGTCCAGCTCGTCTTCGGCGGTTTGGCCCTCGGCAGCATGTACGCGCTCGTCGCGCTCGGCTACAACATCACCTACGCGACGAGCCAGACGGTGAACTTCTCCCAGGGACAGTCCGTCATGGTCGGCGCCGTCGTCGCCTACGCGCTCCACGTCGGCGCGGGGTGGCCGTGGGTACCGTCCGTGATCGTGACGCTGATCGCCCTGGCGGCGCTGGGCGTCCTCGTGGAGCGCGTGGCCGTGCGCCCGTTCCTCCGCGCGTCGTCGATCGCCTGGCTCCTCGCCACGATCGCGCTCGGGATCATCGCCGAGAACGTCGCCATGCTCGTCTTCGGCAAGGACGCGCGGGCGTTCCCCTCGAGCCTCGCGGTCACGCCCTGGACCGTGCTGGGCGCCGGCGTCTACCCGCACGAGCTGCTCGTCCCGCTGGTCGGCATCGCGCTGATGGTCCTGGTGGAGCTGGCGTTCCGCCGGACGCTCGCCGGCCGGGCGCTGCGCGCCGTGGCGTGGAGCCACGACGCGGCGCGGCTCATGGGGATCGACGTCACGCGGACGATCAGCGTGGCCTACGCGCTCTCCTCGGTGCTCGCCGGCGTGGCCGGGATCCTCCTCGCGCCGCTCCTCAACGTCTCCGCGACCATGGGCACCACGATCGGCCTCAAGGCCTTCGCGGTGGCCATCATCGGCGGGATCGAGAGCGCGCGGGGGATCGTCGTCGCCGGGATCCTCTACGGGATCGTGGAGTCCGTCGTCGCGGGCTACCTCGGCACGGGGGTCCGGGAGATCATCGGCTTCGCCCTCGTCGTCCTCGTGCTGCTGGCCCGTCCCTGGGGGCTCTTCGGCGTCCCCACGCCCCGGCGCGTCTAACCGTGCTCCGGATCGCCGGCGCGCTCGTCCTCGTCGTCGCCGCGGCGATCCCGCTCGTCACCAGCAACACGTACTATCTCTTCGTCGCGATCCTGATCGGCATCAGCATCGTGGTGACGACCGGGCTCAACGTGCTCGCCGGGGCCTCGGGGCAGGTGTCGCTCGGGCAGGCCGGTTTCTACGCGCTCGGCGCTTACGCCGGCGCGATCGTCGCGGCGCGCGGCGGGCTCTCCTTCTGGCTCGCGCTCCCGCTGGCGGCGGTTGTCGGGATCGTCGTCGGCGCCGTCCTGGGCCTGGCCTCGCTGCGTGTCTCCGGGCCCTACCTCGCGATGGTGACGATCGCCTTCGGCATCATCGTCGAGCACGGCCTGATCGAATGGGACGGGCTCACGGGCGGGTTCGGCGGGATCGCCGACATCCCGCGCCCCTCGCTCGCGGGCCTGCCGCTCACGCTCCCGCGCTACTACTACGTCGTCGGCCTCGCCGTCCTCGCGAGCCTCGCGCTCGCACGCAACCTCGGCCGGTCGCCGTGGGGACGGGCGCTCCGCGCTGTCCGGGACAGCGACACTGCGGCGGAGTCGCTCGGGCTCAGTCCCTACCTCGTCCGGACGGTGGCGTTCACGCTGGGCGCCGCGTTTGCCGCCGTGGGCGGGTGCCTTTACGCTTTCCTGGCCGGCTTTGTGAGCCCGGACAGCTTCACGCTGCAGACCTCGATCCTTTTCCTCCTGATCGTCCTCTTCGGCGGCCTCGGCCGCGTGACGGGGCCCGTCGTGGGGTCGGGTGTGCTCATCATTCTTCCCGAGGTTTTGCACCGGCTCGCCGACTACCGGCTCGTGATGTACGGCGCACTGCTCCTGGGCAGCATCTACTTCCTGCCGGGCGGCGTGGTGGGCGCTCTCGCGCAGCGCGCGCGCTTGCGATCGCGCGCGGACGACGCGCCGCCTCGGGCGTGGCGGCCGGGAGCGAGGGAGGCTCCGCCGCTCCACGCCCGCGGGCTCGAGATACACTTCGGCGGTATCGCCGCGCTCGCCGACGGTAACCTCACGCTCCCCTCGGGACACGTCCACGGCCTCATCGGGCCCAACGGCGCCGGGAAGACCACGCTGCTCAACATCCTGAGCGGGTACTACCGTCCGTCGGCGGGCGCGGTGGACTTCGGGCCGCGCTCCCTCGCGGGGCTGCCGCCCCACCGGATCGCGCGCGCGGGGATCGGCCGGACGTTTCAGACCGCGCACCTCTTCGAGACGATGACCGTCCTCGAGAACGTGATGGTCGGTCTCACGGGCAGCCGCCCGGGCTCGCTGGCCGCCGCGCTCGTCGGCCTTCGCCAGGTGCGCGCGGGGGAGACGCGGCTCCGCGAGGAGGCGCGCGGGCTCCTCGCGTTCGTCGGCTACCGGGGCGACCCTCACGAGCTCGGGCGGAATCTGCCGTTCGGCCACAAGCGGCTCGTCGAGCTCGCCCGCGCCCTCGCACGGCGGCCCGCGGTGCTGCTGCTCGACGAGCCGGGGGCCGGACTCTCGCAGGAGGAGATCGCCGGCCTCGCGGACCTGATCGCGCGGATCCGGGAGGCGGGCACCTCGGTGCTCCTGGTCGGCCACCATATGGACTTGGTGATGAGCGTCTCGGATGCGATCACCGTGCTGAATCATGGTCGCGTCATCGCTGTCGGCGCCCCCGCCGTCGTCCAGCGGGATCCCGCCGTCGTCGAGGCGTATCTCGGTGAGAGGCAGGGGACGGGGGGCCGTGCGAGACCCGTAGCTTCTGGGCGTCGTCTCGGCACGGAGCCGGGGGATCCAGCTCTCGCTCGTGGTGCTAGCGTGGTCGAGCAGGGCCCCCCGTCCCCGGCCTCTGGCCGTGAGGGGCATCGGGATTCGGGGACGGTGTTGCTCGACGTCCGGGAGCTGGCGGCGGCGTACGGTCACATGGAGGTCCTGCACGGCGTGTCGTTCGACGTGCGGCGCGGCGAGATCGCCGTGATCCTCGGCGCCAACGGAAGCGGCAAGAGCACGACCCTCAAGACGCTCGCGGGGATCGTGCGCGCCTCCCGCGGCTCGATCAGCTTCGAGGGCCGGGAGCTTGTCAACCGCCAGGCGCACTGGACGGCCCGACATGGAATTGCGCTCGTGCCCGAGGGCCGCCTCATCTTCCCGGACCAGACCGTCCTCGACAACCTCCGCCTCGGCGCCTACGCGCGGCGCGACGGCTCGGTGGCCGAGGACATCGAGCGTCAGCTCGACCGCTTTCCGATCCTCCGCGACCGGCAGCGCCAGCCCGCGGGGACGCTGTCGGGCGGCGAGCAGCAGATGCTGGCGATCGCGCGGAGCCTCATGGCGCGGCCGCGGCTGCTCCTGCTCGACGAGCCGTCGCTCGGGTTGGCGCCTCGGCTCGTCGCCGAGGTCTTCGCCGCGCTCGCCCGCCTCCGCGAGGAAGGGCTGACGCTCCTCGTCGTGGAGCAGATGGCCGAGGCCGCGCTCGAGATTGCCGACCGCGGCTACGTGCTCGAGCGCGGCCGCATCGTGCTCTCGGGCCGCGCGCATGAGCTTCTGACCGACGCGCGCGTGGCGCGCGCCTACCTCGGGCAGGCGCGCTCGCCCGCGGGCGCTGCGTCGTGAACCTGGTGATCCGCAGCGCCCGGCTGCCGAGCGGCGTTGGCCCCGTCGACGTCGGCATCGCCGACGGACGGATCACTCGGATCGCGCCGCGCATCGCCGAGCGAGGCGCCCACGAGATTCTCGCCGCGGGCCGGCTCGTCATCCCCGGTCTCGTCGAGTCGCACTTCCACCTCGACAAGGCGCTGCTCGGCGCCGGGGCGCCGAGCGGAGCGGCCACCGTCGAAGGTGCGATCCGTGCGACCGCCGAGGCCAAGCGCGCGTTCACGCTCGAGGACATCCAGCGTCGGGCTCGGCGCGCCCTGGAGATGGCGATCCGCCGCGGCACGACCGTCATGCGCACCCACGTCGAGGTCGATCCCATCGTGGGGCTCCGGGGCATGGAGGCGATCGTCCCGCTCAAGCGGGAGTACGCGTGGGCGATCGATCTGCAGATCTGCGTCTTCCCCCAGGAGGGGATCTTCAAGGCGCCCGGGACCGAGCCACTGATGCGCGCGGCGTTGAAGCTGGGCGGCGAGGCGGTCGGCGGGGTGCCCTACAACGACATCGACGGTCGCGCGCACCTGCGACTGGTCTTCGACCTCGCCCGCGAGTTCGACCGGGACGTCGACCTCCACCTCGACTTCTTCGACGAGCCCGGCGACCTCCTGATCGGCGAGGTCGCCGACCTCGCGATCGCGCGTGGCTGGCAGGGACGCGTCTCTGCGGGCCACGTGTCGGCGCTCGGCGCTCTCGAGCCGTCGGCGCTGGCGCCGCTCGCGGCCCGGGTCAGGGACGCCGGCATCTCGATCCTCGTCCTGCCCGCGACCGATCTCTACCTGATGGGGCGCAACGACACGCGCAACGTGAGGCGCGGGCTCGCGCCGGTACGGCAGCTCCTCGACGCCGGGGTGAACGTCGCGGTTTCGACCAACAACGTGCAGAACCCGTTCACACCGTTCGGCGACGCCGACCTCCTGCGCGTGGCCAACCTGCTCGCGAACGCCGCGCATTTCGGGACCGCCGACGACCTCCTGCGCGTGCTCCGGATGGCGACGGAGAACGGCGCGCGCGCGATCCGCCGCGCCGACTACGGGCTCGTCCAGGGCGCCCGGGCCGACCTGATCCTGCTCGATTGCACGGAGCCCGCCGAAGCCGTCGGGGTGATCCCGGAACGCCTCTGCGTCGTCAAGGACGGCGCCGTCTCGGTGACCAACAGGCTGGAAACGACCTTCGCGCGGGGGAGGAGTTAGCCTCCCATCAAGGATCGCGGCGGGCCCGTTGCGGTATGCCGCCGCTACTTCGAGAATCCGGGATCTCGGTCGACATGCGCTGCCCGATGCGCGAGCCGCCATCCCTCAGATGTCTTGCGCCACCGGTCGTAATACACGCCCGAAGCCGTCGGCCGCGGTGCAGGCCCAGTGACACCTTGGTGAGTTACGAGCACCATTGTTCGTGTCCGGGCTGAATCTGATGACAGCTCATCGAATAGAATGCCGGATTGGTAGTGACGGCTGGTGAATCGCCCGTTACGCTGCTGCAGTCGTCGCGTAGCCCACTCGCGAATCTCTCTTCTCGACTGGAGTCGGACCGAGGGACTCGCCTTGCCAACGACGAAGACCTCGAACACGCCGTCCTCGACGAACAGCTGGGCAAAGCCATCGGCGTCCCGGCCGTCGTACGTATACGAGTATCGAGCGATCATCTCGTGGATGGCGAGCTTCTCTTCGATGCTCATCGTAGTTCCCTCGTGAAGGGACTTGGCGGCCCAGCCGTCTCGACCCTGCCCAACGAGTCAAGCTCCGTTGCGCGGCCTGCCAAGAGGCTGGGCTGGGGCTGTGTATTCCAGCAAACGCTACGACGCCGGTCGGCCTACTCCAATGGCAAAGCGAGGCGTCTTGTTCGCATCTGGCTCCATGCGTTCAACGTCTTGTGATCGATCAAGCAGACGTGGCCATGGCGGGAGGGGCGCCGAGCGCCTGGTTCTGCGTGGACGACCTCGGGCGCGCCCATCTCAGCACCCCGCCTAGGCGATCTCGAACGCGAGATGCGCGTGGGCGCGGCGGAGCGCCTGCTCGACCTCCTCGGGCGCGTCGCCGCGCGCGAAGATGAACCCGAGGTACTGCCAGCCCTCGGGCAGCGGAACGAGCTCCTGGCCCAGGTGGGCGGTGATCGCGATCTCCTCGACGCCGGGAACATCCTCCGCCGCGTCCTGGCCGCGCACGGCCACGAGACGCCCGGCGCGCGGGATCGGGATCATCATCACGCCGGCGGCCCGCCGCTCGCGATCGAACGAGTCGATCTTCCAGCCGAGCGCGTGGCGCAGGATCAGCTCCTCGAGCGTCATGCCGGTGCCGAACCGGAGGGTGCGGGAGCAGAGGCCGCCGATCGAGCGTGCGGCGACCTCGACGACCCAGGGGCCTGCGTCGTTGACCCTGAGCTCGGCGTGGACGGGACCCTCCGTGAGCCCGAGCGCCGCGCACGCTCGCAGGGTGACGTCGGCGATGCGCGCCTGCGTCGCCGCGGGGAGACGCGACGGCGTCACGTAGATGGTCTCCTCGAAGAAAGGACCGTCGAGCGGGTCGGGCTTGTCGAAGAGGGCGAGCGTCTGGAGCCCGCCAGCGGTGAGCAGGCCTTCCAGCGCGACCTCCCGTCCGGGGATGAACTCCTCCACCAGCAGCGCCTCGGCGAGCTCACCGCTCAGGCCGACGTCGTCGCGCCCGAGGATCGCGGCGATCCGCCGGAACGCGGCGACGAAGCCGTCGGGGTCGTCGGCGCGGATCACGCCGCGGCTCGCCGAGAGCGCCAGGGGCTTCAGCACGCACGGGTACTCGGCCTCGCGCGCGACGCGCGCCGGGTCCGCCGAGAGCGGTACAGGACGGAACCGCGGCGCCGGCACGCCGGCGGCGCCGAGCCGCCGACGCATCTCGTGCTTGTTGCGGGCGGCGGTCGCGGCGGCGACCGGATTGGACCGGAGGCCCAGGCGCGCCGCGACCGCGGCGGCGACGACCGTCGTGAGGTCGTCCACGGCGACGACCGCGTCGATCGGCCGGCGCCGGGCGAAGCGCGCGAGGGTCTCCGCGGCGCCGTCCGGGTCGGCGAAGTCGACGGTGATCAGGTGGTCCGGCGCGCGCTCCTCCAGGGTGCTGGGGCGCTCGGAGGCGCAGACCAGATCGACGCCGAGCTTGGTGGCGGCGTCGACGAAGGCCTGCGTGCGGTACGTGGTGGTCGGCAGGAGCAACAGGAGCCGCGCCATGGAGTTCGGCATGGCATCTCCCGCCGACGGGCGGGTGCGCGGCCTAGGCTTTGCCCGGCGTGTAGTAGGGATTGGCGCCGGCGGCGTGGTCGGTCGTGTCCAGGACCTCGACGACCTCGGGGATCTCATCCTTGATGAGCCGCTCGATGCCCGCCTTCAGGGTGACGTCGGCAGCGCCGCACCCCTGGCAGCCGCCGCCCATCTGGAGGTAGACCCGGTTGTCCTGCACGTCGATCAACTCGACGTAGCCGCCGTGGCCGGCGACCGCCGGGTTGATCGTGGTGTCGATCAGCTCCTGGACCCTGGTCTTCAGCTCGTCGCTCATGGCTGCACCTCTCAGACCGCTACTGTACCCGAAATCCCCTTGAGGGCCAACTGGCCCTCGGTCGGCTCCGCTCAGCAGAACCAGGGCTCGGTCAGGCGCGGTGGGCGCGTCCGCTCGGGCGGCTGTGCCGCGTCCGGGCGCGGCGGCGCGCCCGCGGTCTCGTCGGCGAGCCGGCGGATCCGGTTGAACGTCGCGGTCGCGTCCTCTCGCGCGTCGGCCGCCCCGGCGACCAACGCCGAGACGCCCGCATGCAGCCGCTCCATCCGTGCGTCGGGATGGGTCCAACGATAGTAGAACGCCCCCTCGACGAGCGGGCCGAGGAACGGGCGCATCGCCTCGGTCTCGAGGAGCAGCGAGCCCGGTGGGACGAGGAGGCGGATCGAGTACTGGACGGGATCGATCGCGTCGATCAGCGCGTGGGCCTCGACGACGTCGAGGAGCTCGCGGTAGTTATCGAGCGTCGTCCACGGCGTGAACGGCACCCACGTCGGACGCAGCGCGATCCCGGCGGCGCGCACCGCGTGGAGCGCCGCGAAGACGTCGGCGCGCGAATGCCCCTTGGCGAGGTTCGCCAGCACCATGTCGGAGAGCGACTCGGCGGCGGTGACGATGAACGCGCAGCCCAGGTCGGCGAGCTCGCGGAGGCGGGCCCGGTGCCTCAGCAGGTGCCCGACCTTCGCGGTGAAGTCGAACGTCACGGAGGGGAGCTCCGCGTGAAGCGCGCGCGCCACGGCGACCGCGTGGCCGGGGCCGTTCAGGAAGTTGGGG